>JAEEGK010016151.1_pt1 | contig 16456 bp, 16 predicted proteins | sample 8958771 | NCBI WGS metagenome assembly JAEEGK01 (sample SAMN16246547, study PRJNA631951) | gut metagenome | biome: gut microbiome; feature: rumen; material: SC-attached | host: Bos | place: Iran: Karaj | collected 2018-10 | reverse complement strand
GGTTTTAGAAAGTTAAATACGTTAAATCTTCGTCTTTTTCATACTCCATTAAATTCGCGCAATCACTTTTCTACCGTTTTAATCAAAACAAATTGGTACACAACAAGTTGCAAATACTCTAGTTGTTACAATCTAACTAACATCTCTATTCCAGATGGAGTGACAACTATTGGAGATATAGCTTTTTCCAATTCTGCATTAAACACCATTATTATTCCCAATAGTGTGCAAAGCATGGGTAAATCTGTGTTTTTTAGCTGTAAACATCTGACTTCTGTCGTTTTATCTGAAAACTTGACCAGCATAAACGAGGAAACTTTTGAAGACTGCATTAGTTTGACTAATATTAATATCCCCAATGGCGTGACTATAATTGGTTATGGGGCCTTTCAGAACTGTCGCAATCTGCCCAAAATCACAATCCCCAATAGTGTGACAAACATTGAGAGTTCAGCTTTCTGTGGCTGTCCCGGTTTGTTGACTTTATCCATTGGCAAAAATGTCACTCATATTGGCATGAGTGCATTCCAAAGTTGTACTAATCTGACAGATGTCTATTGTTATCCAGACTCTGTCCCCATCATAGAAGATGTTGCATTTACTTTTAACAAACGCAAACCCATTGCTTCTGCTACTCTCCATGTGCCAGTCAATTCTGTTGACTTGTACAAGGCAGATTCACGTTGGAATGGTTTTGGAAATATTGTAGCTTTGGAGGAAGAAACCGTTTCCTACACTAAGGGTCAGATGGCAACGATAATATTGCCCATAATGCCTGATGCCAGCAAGGGTAAGTATTATAGACTCGACAGATGCGAGAAAGGAAAGATTATTTTCGAGGAGGAACTTTCTCCCAAGGCCAGAACACCTTATATTATTATGCCGAAGGAAGATTTCTGCATCGACCTGAATACATTGGATTTGGATGGCCTGCTTCGCGATACCATATCTGTGAAGGGCGCGTCGTTCATCGGATCATACTGCCATGAAGAGCTGAGCTGCCAAGACGGTTTCTATATCGACATTATAGACGCTACGCCCGACTGTCAGGCTGACGATTCCAACCAGAGAAAAACTGCAGTAGGTGCTTTAAGAGCCTATCTGGTGGCTCCTTGGGATGACCCATACGCTCAGGGTGGTTCCAGAGGCGTGACAGTAAAGAGGGAAATCGTACTGAAAGACAATCCGAATGGCATTGAAAGCCTCATACCTAACCCCTCTCCCTCGGAGAAGGGAACCATCTACGATCTCAGTGGCCGCAAGGTTAATTCTCAATTCTCAATTCTCAATTCTCAATTAAAACAGAAGGGCCTTTACATAAAAGACGGCAAAAAGATAATCGTTAAATAATCTCTTACTTTCGAGAGAAATAATTTGGAACAAATACAGAAACTGAGTTATTTTGCAACAAAAACCTATAATAACGTAAAACTAATATTACGTATGAGAAGAGGTATAATACTTTTGCTTGTTCTATTCCTGATAGGAGCACTGTCAGGTGTTAACGCTCAGGAACTGACGGTATCCGATATTGAGTTCATCGATGAGGGGTACAATCATGAACACCCACTGATTATTCTTACTAAGGAAGGTTCTGCGCTGAATGTTCAACTAATGAATTATTCAGCTCATCCTTACACTGAGGAGTTTGTAATTACACCCAAGATGAGCGGTGGAAGCGATGGTGAACCCTGTTCGGTTTCTATCGGCGTATCTTACATCAATCATTCTGAAGCAGCTATTATAACTATGTTTAACGTATCTTTCAACGTACACGGCATAGAAGCTAACAGTTTCTACTTCTCATGCTGGTGGTACAAAGGAATGGTTAGCCTAACAGAAGGTGAGCCTTTAGAACTATGGGAGAACAGGAACATAAGCAAAGACGGGGTGACTTACACCCTTGATAATAAGACGAAAACAGCTACCCTGAGTAGCGGAAGACATGTTGAAGATGAATATAACATACCCTCAGAACTTGACTATGGAGGACAGGCATTCACCTTGACGAGCATAAATTATCCTGCGTTCGCATTCAACACGTCACTGACCTCTGTCATCATCCCCAAAAATGTAACTAATATTGGCAATGCGGTATTCTATCGTTGTTCTAATCTGACCGATGTCTATTGCTATGCCGAGAATGTCCCCGAAACAGGAATTAATGTGTTTAATGATTCCCCCATTGCTTCCGCAACTCTCCATGTTCCTGCTGGCTCTATAGATAAGTACAAAGCAACTGAACCTTGGAGTGGTTTCGGAAATATTGTGGCAACAGCATCTGATGTTCAGAGCAGTGGGTGCCTGAATAACACGCGAGCCGGCAGCAACTCAACGAAAGAATCAATTTCCTTGCTTAAGGAAGGTAACATTCTGACCGTGAACTTACACAATTATTGGAGCCAATGCGCTACAGAAGATTTCGAAGTAACACCTTCGGTAAGCGAGAGCAATAATGGCGACCCTTACACTGTTTCGGTTAAAGTGAAATCCATTGGCGAAAATGAAGCAGATTGTATTTGCCCTTACAACATATCTTTCACCATACATGGCGTAGAGGCCGATAGTTTCTACTTTGACTGCTGGTGGTTCAAAGGTCAGGTGAATCTGACGGAAGGTGAACCATGGGTCATGAGCAACGAGTACTACCCAGAGGGTACCAAGTGGACGGAGATAAGGTTAGACACATTGAAGTATGACAGTTGGTATTCAAAAGTGGGTGATGAATGGGTTCCGAACTATGAAACCATTGAGTACTATGTGAAAGGAGAACATGAGAATAAGTACTGGGAGTCCCCATTTAAGTGTGTATATACCAATGGTCCGGAGTGGACAGACTCTCTCACCCTTCTGATTTATGAAGGAAAAGTCTATGGATATGATATGGGCATATTGGCAACCGTTCCCGTTCCGGTTGATGACGACCTCATTCCTTGGCCAGGCGAAGCATATTATTTTGATTGGAGAGTGGGGATGACATTAAAATTTGTGGATATATTAAGTAACAACACTACTGCTATTTATCCGCCAGGTACATTTGACTTCGGTAAAATTGAAGAAATAAAGGAAGGAAACTTCGGAGGGGGAAAACGATTGAATTATACAGATGTGAATGGGGTCCGTATCATTCAAGGAATTGGTGTAACAACGTGGAATGACGGCGAATGTCTATTCGGACCAGTTAAGCCGTATCGTGCTTGGTCACTCTTCAAAGAAGATTATACACGCGATGAACGTAACTATCGTTCCATGCTTGTTCATTTCGAGCGTAATGGCGAAGTGCTGTATGATGCTTGGCCTACAAAGGAAATTGTTTCCTACACCAAAGATCAAATGGCGACGATTATTCTGCCAACAGAACCTGATGCCAACAAGGGTAAATACTATAGGTTGGATAGATGTGAGGATGGGAAGATTATCTTTACGGAAGAGCTTCATCCCAAGGAAAAAGTACCTTATATTATTGTGCCGAACGAGGATTTCAACATCGACCTGAATACCTTGGATTTGGAAGGACTGACCAAGAGCAGCGTTTCTGTAGGGGGCGTATCATTCATCGGTTCATACAACCATGCAGAATATAATTGCGAGGAAGGCTACTATATTGACATAATAGACAAGACGACAGACTGCCATGTTGACGATGCCAACCTGAGGATGGTCACGATAGGAGCCTTGCGTGCCTACCTGAAAGTCAGCTGGGATGATCCATATCGTCAAGGCGGCACGAGGGGAGTTAGAAATAAGTTGGCAATTGTTCTTGAAGACAATCCAAACAGCATTGCTAAAGTGAAAAGTGAAAATGATAATGATGGTATCTACGACCTTCAAGGTCGCCATCTCTTAAGCAAGCCAACCAAAGGGTTGTATATGCAGAACGGCAAAAAGTTTATGGTTAAATAAAAGTAAGTAAAAGATAATATGAATGATGTGACCCCCGAAAGTTGAATATAATACTTTCGGGGGTCACTTTAACTTAGAGATTCACTTTTGACCTGCGGTCGAGCCTGCTCACGCTCGGGAAAGCCTAAGCAAGCTTAGCTCCCCTCTCGCTCAAACGCAGCCTTCTCTTTTAATTTTTTCTCTTTTATCTCTTATTTAATATACTCTGCCAAATCTGTCAGACGCATATCGCCCTTGCGGAGGAATGTGTCATGCATAGCGAAGGCGGCTGACAGCTCGTGATGGGTATGACCACCACGCTTGCTGGCATACTTGAGGTAGTCCTGAAGCATGGGGCGGTAGTCGGGATGAGCCACCTTGATGAGTTCCTCTGCCTTCTGCATATCGCTCTTGTGGCGCAGGTCAGCAACACCATACTCTGTGATGACAGCATCAATGAAATGGTTGGTGTGGTCAATATGGCTGGCAAAGGGTACGATGCTGGAGATAGCGCCGCCCTTGGTAGTAGAACCGCAGGTGAAGATAGAGAGGTAAGCAGATGTGGTGAAGTCGGCAGAACCGCCGATACCGTTCATCATCTTGGTACCGCAGATCTTGGTGGAGTTTACATGTCCGTAGAGGTCGCACTCGATGGCTGTATTGAGGGCGCAGACGCCGATACGTGAGATGACCTCGGGGCTGTTACTAATCTCGGAGGGACGGAGTACCAGCTTGTCCCGGAAGAAGTCCATATTGGCATAGATGTCCTTCAGACACTCGTTGGTTACAGTCAGGGAGCAGGCTGAAGCGCTGAGTACGCGGCCCTGCTTCATCAGACCAACGGGAGCATCCTGCAGTACCTCGGTATAGATATGGAAGTCAGGAACCTCGGGGCACTGGCCCAGGGCGCCCAATACGGCATTGGCACCGCTGCCTACACCGCTCTGCAGGTTAAGGAAACTCTTGGGGATAAGTCCGGACCTGAGGTTGCTGAGCAGGAAGTCGGCCACGTTCTGGCCAATCTGTGTAGTGATAGGATCCGGATCCTTGAAAGCGCGGGCCTCATCGGGAACATCGCACTCGATAACACCAACGATACGGTCGGCATCCACCTCTACATAGGGCTTACCGATGCGGTCACTGGCCTTGCAGATGTTGATGGGCTTACGGAAGGGATGGTCCTCAATCTCATATACGTCATGGATGCCTTTGCTGTCGGGGCTGTGGAAGGCATTCAGCTCGATGATGATACCGTTCTTAGCCAAACGGCAAACAGTGGGGCTGATACCGCCTGCGGCAGTCAGATAGATGTGACACTTGCTGCCTACCTTCTCAATGGCACAGGCTTCGATGATGGCCCAGTCCACATCGCCCAGATATCCCTGACGGATCTGGGTGGCCATGTTGGAGAGGTTGAGGTCAGAATAATGCAACTCGTTAAGATTTACGTGCTTGCGGAAATCGGGGTTGGTGGTGTAGGGGGCGCGGAAGTCAATGGCCTGTGCATTGGCCAATGCGCCGTCACAACTCTGTCCTGTGCTGGCTCCGGTGAAGATGCTGATCTTGAAGGGGCGGCCTGCCGCATGCTCGGCCTCGGCCTTCTTGGCAATCTCGGCGGGAGTGCACTTGGGCACACCTGCTGGGGTGAAACCACTCAGACCTATAGTCTGTCCGTTCTGAATAAGGGCAGCTGCCTCAGCAGCCGTAATCTTGTTGAATTCCATGATTCTATCTGCTTATTTTAGATTAATTTTGTGCAAAAATACAAAATTATCCGTTTTTAGCCAAGTTAGGGAACAACTTATTTGCATTTTCCCATATTATCTGTTTCAGGTTCTCAACTGGGATTCCTTTTATCTGTGCCACCTCTTTATAAAGAGGCGCTATGGGGGCAGGGGTATCATCAGTTTCAAGAAACATTCTGTTCAAAGGACAGAGGGTGAGGCTCTCCCTATTGAAATGCAATCCGAAGGATACGTATATGCCTGCTGAGAGGAGTGACTGCAGCTGCTGGGGCTTTCCCCTGAAGCCGTGCATAATCCAGGGTTGGGAGGGCTGCATCTGCTTACGGATGCGCAGGATTTCCTCAAGGGTTCTTACGCAATGGATGACCAGGGGCTTGCCTGTGCGTTCGCTTTCCTGTACATGCTGGCGGAAGGCGGTTTCCTGCTCTGCTAACGGGATGTCCCAGCGGCGGTCCATGCCGTGCTCCTCGCAGCCCAATGAGACCTCGTTCTCATAGACCGGATGATGTGTGTGGAAGTTGATGTAGGGGATAGTTTTCATGGTACGGGGTCATAGCCGTAGCCGCCCCAGGGGTGGCAACGCAGGATTCTGCGTACAGCCAGCCAGGTACCCTTCAGAGGGCCGTGCTTACGCAATGCCTCTATGGCATATTGGCTGCAGGTAGGGGTGAAACGGCATGATGGGGGTGTAAGGGGTGAGATGAATTTCTGATAGAACCGTATGGGCAGTATCAGTATCCATACCAGGAAATCAGTCAGCGGACGGAGTATCTGCAACGGTTTCATTGATTTTAGATAAGAGGGTCTTCATCTTCTCCGTCACCCTGGGGGTGGGCAGAAGTTCGTTGCTGTTCCAGAGGAAGGCGATATTGAGCCCTCCCTCTGACGGTTGCAGGATGTGTTTGTTCAGGCGGTAGGCTTCACGCAACTGGCGCTTGATGCGGTTGCGCTTGACGGCTCGCTTAAAAAAGCGTTTAGAGACAGAAACCATGATGCGGATTCCTGTCTCTTCAGTTTTCTGGAACACTGCCCTTACGGGGTAGGCCAGAATAGATTTGCTGCTTCCTGCGAAGAGTTCCTCCAATGCCTTACGGCTGCAGAGGCGTTCTTGCTTGGATAGCGTAAAACGTTCTTTAGTCAATTCCATTTACCTTCTTCACATACGCGGCGATGGCGGCGGTGATGCTGGGGTATTCAGGCGAGGGGGCTTCCAGGTCCAGGCGGAGTCCGGCGTCGCGGACAGCCTTGGCGGTAGCGGGACCGAATGTGCCGATGGAGATGTCACCCTGCTTGAAGCCGGGGAAGTTCTTCAGCAAAGCCTGGATTCCGCTGGGGCTGAAGAAGATGAGCAGGTCATAGTCAAAGGGCTCACCTTCGGTAAAGTCGTTGCTGACCGTACGGTACATGATACCTTCTGAGTGGAAGAGTTTCTTGGCATCCAGCATTTCGCCGAACTGGCTGGTATGTACGTCGCTGGTGGGGATGAAGTACTTCTCGTTCTTGTGCTTGGCCATCAGGGGTACAAGGTCGTCAACCTTACCGGTCTCGCCGAAGAATATCTTGCGCTTGCGGTACTGTACGTACTTTTGGATATAGAGTGCTACTGTCTCGGTGATGCAGAAGTACTTCATATCCTCGGGGATGACTACGCGCATTTCCTTACACAGGGTAAAGAAATGGTCAATGGCGTGCCTGGAGGTAAAGACTACTGCCGTATGCTCCAGAATGGAGATCTTCTGAGCACGGAATTCCTTGGGCGTAATACCCTGAACCTTAATGAAAGGGCGGAAAACAATCTCCACGTTCAAACGCTCTGCAATGTCGTAATAGGGAGACTTTTCTGAAGAGGGCTTTGGCTGTGACACCAGTATCTTCTTTATCATAACTGTCCTATAATTTTACCGTCATTAATTCTGTCACTCTTATCAGCGTGATGAAAACTGCCATTAAAGGCACTATTTCAAGGGTGCAAAAGTACACAATTAAATGCAATAAGCCATAAAAATTCGGGAAAAAGATGAGAAATGTTTTGTATAGGTGTAAGATTTTAATAACTGACCCTAATAAAAAGGCTATCCACAGGGGAATATAGGGAGGCAGATTTAAATATATGGTAATAATAATCAGGGGAAAAAAGAGGAGGGCTTCGACAGAAAAAAGGAAAAAACCGGATTTCTTCCAGAGACGGTTTTTCTTTTTGTCAAAAAAAATCCAATTAAGGAATCCTGCCATGAGTATCTTGAACATGAAGTACAGAATCCATATTACCATGTAGATGCCAATGAGCAGGTAAGGGGAGGTTTGCCCCAGGAAGAGATGCTGCTGGCTCTGGGTGTACATATATACCGCCAGTGCGCCCATGATACTGAGCAGGAACATCATGAACCAGGGGATGAGCTGTTCGGTGCCGGTATTGGGCTTTGCCTTCTTGGATACGTTCTTGGAGGGGAGGAAGAATTCCCTGGCCTGGGAGACAACATAGCTTCTGATCCGCTTTTGTATGAATACCATCATGACAAAGCAGAGCAGGACAAAGAGGGTTACCCAGTCATCATGCAGCAGACGGTAGGGACGGAGTTCACCCTCAAAGCCTGTGGAAACGGGCTTTACCTCGGGGTGCAGGACAGAGTCGCCCTGGAAGAATCCCATATCCTTATAAAAGGGGGGCGGGGTTTCATTCCGGGCTACAGTATCTGCTACCGGCAGGCAGAGGGTATCACACGAGGGTTCTGTCATATAGCTGCGAATCGGCGAATGCTGGTATCCCACAAAGGCGTTTCCAGAACAAACTGCAGGGCTTCCTCGGGAGTGCGGGCCACACGCCAGATGGCGACGTGCTGTTCACGCATGAAGTGTTGGCTGGCTGCCTGCTGCAGGGCTTGCAGCATGGCGTCATAGTAGCCGTTGGTATTAAGGATGACGATGGGTTTCAGGTACAGGCCTAACTGCTTCCATGTGATAAGTTCCATCATCTCGGCAAAGGTGCCGCAGCCGCCGGGCAGGATGATGGCGGCATCGCTTTCCTCTGCCATGCGCTGCTGACGGATGTGCATATCGGGGGTTTCGATAATCTGTGTCATGCCTTGGTGGCACCACCCTTCCTTTATCATAAAGGAGGGGATGATGCCTATGGCCTGACCTCCGGCCTGCATGCACCCGTCAGTTGACGCCTGCATCAGACCCATGCTACCGGCGCCGTTGACAACGGCTATTCCCTTTTCTGCCATCAGCTGTCCCAGCCGGCGCGCATCACGGAAGTAGCAGTCGTCTATCTTGGTGCTGCTGGAGCAATAGATGCATATACGCTTTACTTCTGGCATATTCCGAAGGCTTCCTGTATCTTCTGTACGTAATCCAGTTTCTCCCAGGTGAAGAGTTCTACTGTGACGTCCTTGGTTTCGCGGTAGAGGGATTCATATCGCTTGGTGACAATCTTAGGCTCACGTCCCATGTGGCCGTAAGCGGCAGTTTCCTCGTAGATGGGGTTGCGCAGTTTCAGGCGCTGTTCGATGGCGTAGGGACGCAGGTCAAACAGTTCCTTGATTTTCTGGGCAATCTCGCCGTCAGTAAAGGGTACCTTGCTGCGTCCGTAGGTATCTACGTAGATGCTTACGGGCTCGGCCACGCCAATGGCGTAGCTGATCTGTACCAGCATTTCATCTGCCACGCCGGCTGCTACCATGTTCTTGGCAATATGACGGGCGGCGTATGCTGCCGAACGGTCCACCTTGGAGGGGTCCTTACCGCTGAAGGCTCCGCCGCCATGTGCACCCTTGCCGCCGTAGGTATCTACAATAATCTTACGGCCTGTGAGACCGGTATCTCCGTGAGGACCGCCGATGACGAACTTGCCGGTGGGGTTCACGTGGTAGGTTATCTGGCTGTTGAAGAGCTGACGGATGGCCTCATTCCGGATGGTTCCCAGAACGCGGGGTATCAGTATCTCCTTTACGTCCTTGGCGATGCGCTGCTGCATGGCCTCGTCTGTATCGAACTCGTCATGCTGGGTGCTGATGACGATGGTGTCAATGCGCTGGGGAATGCCCTCGTCACTATATTCGATGGTTACCTGGCTCTTGGCATCGGGGCGCAGGTAGGTCATTACCTTTCCTTCGCGGCGGATATCGGCCAGTTCCATGAGCAGACGGTGTGCCAGGTCCAGGCTGAGGGGCATGTAGTTGTCTGTCTCATTGGTGGCATAACCAAACATCATGCCCTGGTCACCGGCACCCTGATTCTGGGGGTCAGTACGCTCTACACCGCGGTTGATGTCGGCACTCTGTTCGTGAATGGCGCTCAATACGCCACAGCTGTTGCCCTCGAACATATACTCGCTCTTGGTGTAGCCGATACGGTTAATGACTTCACGGGCAATACGCTGCAGGTCAACGTAAGCCTCGGTCTTGATTTCGCCGGCCAGGATCACCTGCCCGGTAGTGACAAGTGTCTCACAGGCCACCTTCGACTGCGGGTCGAAAGCCAGCAGTTTGTCCAACACGGCGTCGCTGATCTGATCGGCCACTTTATCAGGATGGCCTTCAGAAACGGATTCGGATGTAAATAAGTATCCCATAATACATTTATATATTATTATTAATAATGTATGGGGAGAGAAATCGGGCAGAAATGCATGAGAAACAGGCTTTCAGCTTCTCGTTTTAGCATTTTTTACTGTGGTTGCAAGCAGCCCAAATCTATCCACATTTGTTTTCGGGTGCAAAGTTACGAAAAGTCGAGGGCAGGACAAAATAAATTCATTTATTTTTTATGCCGAGACGCAGTAAGTTCTTATCTCTCCTCTATCTCCCTCAGAGGAATCATAACAAAGTCACGTTCCTGCATATGGGGGTGAGGGAGAACCAACTCGGGGGTATTTACCTGAAGGTTATCATATAGCAGCAGGTCCAGGTCAATGGGGCGGTCATGGTACTGTCCGTTTACACTCTTCCTGGTACGGCCCAGCAGGTGTTCTATCTGCTGCGTCTCCCTAAGGCACTGTTCGGGTGTAAGGGAGGTCTCTACCAGGCAGGCGGCATTCAGGAAGGTGTTCCCGCTCTGGAATCCCCAAGGTTGCGTCTCGATAAAACGGGAGGTACGCAGCACCGGGCCAACACGCTCGCCGATGAGTGCGATGGCCCGGTGCAGTATTGCTTCCCGGTCTCCTAAGTTGGAACCCAGGCTGATGTACAGTTTATGCATTAGTCCTGAAGGATAAGCATGGCGTCGCCATAGGTGCCGAAACGATAGCGGTTCTCTGGGTCGTTCTCGTTGTACTTGAGGGCCTCCTTGTATGCCATCATTACCAGGTCATATCCGCCATAGGCACAGGTGAGCATCAGCAGGGTGCTGTAGGGCAGATAGAAGTTGGCTATCATGGCATCTGCCAGGGCGAAGTCGTAGGGAGGGAAGATGAACTTGTTGGTCCATCCGTCATACTCCTTCAGTTTGCCGTCGGCGCTGACTGCTGATTCCAGCACACGCTGAACGGTGGTTCCTACGGCTACAATCTTACGTCCTTCCTCCTTGGCCTTGTTGATGATATCGCAGGCCTCAGCATCTACGTGCATCTCCTCGCTGTCCATCTTGTGCTTGGTAAGGTCCTCCACGTCTATCTCGCGGAAATTGCCCAGGCCGCAATGCAGGGTTACGTAGGCAAAGTCAATGCCCTTGATCTCCATCATCTTCATCAGCTGGGGAGAGAAGTGCAGACCTGCAGTGGGAGCGGTAACGGCTCCTTCCTTCTTGGCGAAGATGCACTGGAAGTTCTCCTCGTCCTCGGGCAGGTTGGGACGCTTGATGATATGCTTGGGGATGGGGGCTTCGCCCAGGGCGTAGAGGGCACGCTTGAACTCCTCATGAGGTCCGTCATACAGGAAGCGGAGCGTACGACCGCGACTGGTGGTATTGTCAATTACCTCGGCCACCATTGACTCGTCCTGACCAAAGTACAGTTTGTTACCGATTCGTATCTTGCGGGCAGGGTCTACCAGTACATCCCACAGTCTCATCTCCTTGTTCAGCTCACGCAGCAGGAACACTTCTATGCGGGCACCTGTCTTCTCCTTGTTGCCATACAGGCGGGCAGGGAAGACCTTGGTATCGTTGAAGACAAAGACGTCCTTCTCGTTGAAGAACTCCAGTACGTCACGGAATGATTTCCTGTGCTCAATGTATTTACTCTTGGCATGAACCACCATCAACTTGCAGTCATCGCGGAAGGGGGTTGGTTCTTGTGCTATTCGGTCGTCAGTTAGTTTGTACTTGAATTGTGATAGCTTCATGAGATTAATTTCTTTTTAAACGTTATCTGACTCTGTTTCTATTTCCTGTTTCTCCAGCCAGGGGCCGAAGTCCTCCATCTTCATGCAGTCCTCCACGCGGATATCTCCTACCCTGGTCCGGCGCAGCGCTGTCAGGTGAGCGCCGCTCTGCAGGGCCTCGCCGATGTCACGGGCCAGTGCCCTGATGTATGTTCCCTTGCTGCAGACCACCCGAATGGTCATCTGCATGGATGAGGGGCTGAAATCCAGCAGTTCTATCTCTTCAATGACCAGCACCTTGGCCTTCAGCTGCACTTCCTTGCCTTTGCGGGCCAGGTCGTATGCCCGATGCCCGTCCACCTTACAGGCCGAGAAGGCCGGGGGCACCTGCTCAATCCTTCCGGTGAAATGTGTCAGCACCTCACGAATCCTCTCCTCCGTGATATGCTCCGTGGAGAAGGTGGCATCAGGTTGTGTCTCCAGGTCAAACGAGGGAGTGGTGGTCCCCAGCTGCAGGGTTGCCACATATTCCTTGGTATGGGCCTGCAGTTCGTCAATACGCTTGGTGGCCTTACCCGTGCAGATAGTTACCACACCCGTTGCCAGGGGATCCAGCGTACCGGCATGCCCCACCTTCAGTTTCCGAACTCCCAACTTATGGCAAAGCGCGCTGCGCACCTTGGCCACCAGATTGAAGCTCGTCCAGTGGAGCGGCTTATCGAAGTATAGTATCTCTCCTGCCTGAAAGTTCATTTAGTCAACCATCACTAATGAGTGACCGCTCCACAGGAGGGCCAGTATGATGACGCCCACGATGATACGGTACACACCGAAGGCCTTGAATCCGTATTTGGCCAGGAAGTCCACAAACCATTTCATGGCCAGCAAAGCCACCACAAAGGCAACAGCACTGCCCAGGGCCAGCATCAGCAGGTTGTCAGTTGTTGCCCAGCCGGCATCAGCCTCATCGCCGAAGAACAGCTGCAACACGTCCAGACCTGTGGCTGCAGCCATGGTGGGAACGGCCAGGAAGAAGGAGAACTCAGCGGCAGCACGGCGGGTTAGCTTCTGAGCCATACCGCCTACAATGGTAGCCATGGAGCGTGATACACCCGGTATCATGGCAATACACTGGAACAGACCGATGCCGAAGGCACGTCTTTCCGTGAGGGCAGTCTGCTCGCTTCCCTTGTTGAAAAGACGGTCGCAGAAGAGCATGAAGATTCCGCCCAGCACCAGCATAACGGCCACCACCTCTACGTTCTCCAGGAAGCGGTCAATAAGACCTGACATCTTACCTAAAAGTCCGATGATGACGGCAGGAATGAAGGCAACAAGCAGTTTCCAGTAGAAATCCCACTTGTGCAGGAAAGCCTGCAGCCAGGTGCTGCCGGCAGGAGCCGGTGTGCGGTTCAGACGGAAGAAACGGTTCCAGTACAGGCATACCACTGACAGGATGGCGCCGAACTGGATGATGATGGTAAAGGCCTTGACAAAAGGCGTACTCTCCACTCCCAGCAGGTTCTGCGTGATAATCATGTGACCGGTGGAAGATACGGGCAAAAACTCCGTAAGTCCCTCCACAATAGCTATGATGATGGTTTCCAGTACTGACATGGTTATGCCTCCTTACTTCTTCCGATATTCTTTCTCTCCGCCTTAGAACGGTACATGATAGCTACCATAATGAAGACAAAACCGGCCAGGCTGACCAGCGGCGCCACTTTAATCCTGCGGGCACTGAAGATATCGGCATTGAAGACACCCTCGTGACTTCCCTCGCCGGACATCAGAATCAGTCCCACAATAACAATGGCCATTCCTATGGCCAACAGGATGTAATTAGTCTTTGTAAATGCGAAATTGCTCATCTGTATTTAATTCATAATTCATATTCAGGGGCAAGAGGGCGGGGCCTTTAATACAACCGCTCAGCCCGTTTGTACAATTGCCGGGTGACAGACACATAGGTGCACACAACGGTAATGAGCAGGCCTACGGCCAGCACGCTGCCGGCCATGATAAGCAGATTCTGCCGGGTAACGTACTGCAGGACAGCCTCGTCATAGCGGCCGGCCCACATCACCAGTCCCAGCAGGATGCCGTCAGCCAGAACAGCCGATGTTAATCCTATCCAGAAGCCGCTGACCAGGAAGGGTCGGCGAATATAGCCCCATTTGGCCCCTATCAGCTTCATGGTATGGATGATGAACCTGTGGTTATACACGTTCAGCTTGACCGTAGCATTTATCAGGCTCAGGGACACAATCACCAGCAGAGCCGCTATGCCCAGCAGTATCAGCGAGGCGCGTGTCAGGTTGCGGTTCAGGTTCCTGACCAGGTCCTTCTGGTACGTCACCTCGCTCACCTGCTTCATATCCTCCAGCTCTTTCTCAATCCACAGCAGACTGTCATTATTGGAGTAGTCAGCCTTCATGCTCATCTCCATCGAGATGGAGAACGGATTGGCCTCCAGGAATTCGGACGGGTCGATACCCATACTCTCCACATGCTCCTTCAGGGCCTGCTCCTTGCTGACGTATTCTATACTGTTCACATAAGGCTTGGCACACAGCTGCCGTTGCAGCTTCTGCGCCTCAGCGGCAGGAACATCTTCCTGCAACACCACCGTCACCACCAGGTTCTCCTTTACCGAATTACCTATTACGTGGGCAGTCAGCATCAGCAAGACTACCATACCCAACAGTATCAGCACCATTGTAGTACTGATCGTATTGGTAAATACCTGCATTCTCCAGGATGATGTCTTTCTTCTCTTTCTATTCATGGTTCACCACCTTACCTTTCAGCGTGGCACTACTGCTTTCCGTAATCTCCACCCTTACTGTTTCACCTATATGATGCTGACCGCGGTCCACAATCACCACCTTGTTCTGTCCCGTTCTGCCGAACAGCTGGTCACGGCTGCGCTTGCTCACACCCTCCAACAGCACATCGTACTGCTGACCGATGCAACGCCTGTTGCTTTCAGCCGACAGTTCGTTCTGCAGGGCAATCAGCTCATTCAGGCGTCTTACCTTCACCTCCTCGGAGATGTCGTCGGGCAGATGCTTGCTGGCATAGGTGCCGGGCCGCTCGCTGTACTTGAACATGAAGGCGCTGTCATACCGGCACTCACGCATCAGGCTCAGGCTCAGCAGGTGGTCCTCCTCCGTCTCGCTGCAATAGCCAGTGAATATGTCCGTGCTGATGGCGCAGTCAGGGATAATCCGGCGGATGGCAGCCACACGGTCCAGATACCACTCACGGGTATATTTACGGTTCATCAGCTTCAGGATCCTGTTGCTTCCGCTCTGCACCGGCAGATGGATGTGATGGCAGATGTTAGGTTCTTCGGCTATCACACGCAGCGTCTCGTCACTCATATCCTTGGGATGCGAGGTGGTGAACCTTACCCTCATCTCGGGCACCTCACGGGCCACCTGCCTCAGCAACTCCGGAAATCCGATTACAGATTGCGAGTCAGGAGCTGTGAACTGATATGAATTCACATTCTGCCCCAGCAGGGTCACCTCCTTGAAGCCCCTGTCACGCAGGTCCCGGCATTCGCGCAGGATGCTTTCCACATCACGGCTCCGCTCACGGCCTCTGGTATAAGGTACAATGCAATAGTGGCAGAAGTTGTTGCAACCACGCATAATGGTAACAAACCCTCCTATATGTGTACCGCAGATACGCTGCGGAATAATATCCTTGTAGGTCTCGGTGGCGGACAGCTCCACATTGATGGCTTTCTGGCCGCACTCTACCTGCGCCACCATATCAGGCAGTGACATGTAGGCGTCCGGGCCCACTACAATGTCAGCATGATGCTTCTCTATCAGCTCATCCTTCACACGCTCGGCCATACAGCCCAGCACGCCAATGATGATCTTACGGCCCTTCTTCTGCAGACTGTACAGAAATTCCAGCCGGCTGATAATCTTCTGTTCGGCATTCTCCCTGACGGAACAGGTATTCAGGAATACAGCATCAGCCTCATCCATATTCTCCGTCAGTTCATAACCCGCCATACCCATCACGCTGGCTACAACCTCGCTGTCAGCAACATTCATCTGGCAGCCGTATGTTTCTATCAGTAATTTCTTCATTTAGTACCGAACGCACTTTTCGCGCTGCAAAGATACGGCTTTTTTGCCACATTTTACCTCTTTTTATTTATAAAAGCCTTTTCTTGAGGTATTATTGAGTTAAAAAGTGTGAATTTCTCATTTTTTCAAGGGTTGATTCTTGCCTGTTTGCTCAATTATTCCGAATTTTGCGTCACATTAGATTTTTTCATAGTTAAGGTTTAGTTTTAGGAGTAAGGGAGCTGTGAAGTCCCCTTACTTTGGTTATATTGCCCCATGCCCTTCGGCATTAAATCATCAGTCGGAGCTGAAGGGAAATGTCATTTTTCCAGGAACTGAAGATAGTCTGGTGGCTGGAGCCGATTTCTGTGCGGTCGAAGTATTTGCAGAGTGAGTATTTCCCTTCCAGCATCAGGCGTTTATTAAGACTTGTCCATCGGGCTGTGCAAACCCCGTGAATCACCCTGCCGTAATACTG
>JAEEGK010016149.1_pt1 | contig 16457 bp, 10 predicted proteins | sample 8958771 | NCBI WGS metagenome assembly JAEEGK01 (sample SAMN16246547, study PRJNA631951) | gut metagenome | biome: gut microbiome; feature: rumen; material: SC-attached | host: Bos | place: Iran: Karaj | collected 2018-10 | reverse complement strand
CGGTTCCCTACAGCCCGGAGACCAACTCCCTTCGATGAACGCTCTCGCCGAGCGCTACGACATCTCCAGGGAGACTGTAAAGAACGCCTACGGCATCCTGGTGGAGAAATCCATCATCGAACCGCGCCACGGCAAGGGCTTCTATGTCAAGGACCTTTCTACCAGCGGGGCCAGAATGAGCGTTCTTGTAGTCTTCGACAAATTCTCGGTCTACAAGCAGATTGCGTTTGATTCATTCTCGAAGCATCTCCCGGAAGGGACGGAGATTACCATCCTCAGCCACGACCAGAATCCCGACATGTTCGAGTACATCCTCGACACACACCTTGACAGCCACGATTACTATGTCATAGCGCCCCACTTCCCGACGGATGAGCAGACTCAGAAAAGAGTCGTCAAACTCCTTGAAAGGGTTCCGGTAAGAAAGCTGATACTGATCGACCACCTCCAGCCGGGTCTTCGCGGCCAGTTCGGAGCGGCCTATCAGGACTTCGAAAACGATATCTACGACGGCCTTAATGAGAGTTTCGACAACTCCTCTGCAAAGCGCCTGAGGGTCATCACCCTTCCTATGTCTATGTACGGCAACAAGATCTGCAAGGGCGTAGAGCGATTCGCTTCTGAGAAAAAGATCAACGTAGAGTTCCTGAGTGCGGCTCCCGACCTTATCGAGCCTGGCGATGCCTTCCTCATCCTTAACTCCCAGCTGGACTCCGGCCTTGTAGACCTTGCCCGAAAGATTCAGGAAAGCGGGCTCGAAATAGGCAAGGGAGTCTTCATCATCTCCTACAACGAGTTCCCTATGAATGAACTCATACTGGGCGGCCTCACTACCGTCTCCACCGACTTCCCGGAAATCGGACGTATTGCCGCCGAGATGATTGCCTCTCATAAGATGCGTAAAGTCCACAACCGCTTCAAGATGATACGGCGCAGAACGTTTTAGGGCTTTTGTGCATCTACTATGAAAATAATTCCTTATATTTACGCAGATTAGGAAAAATTTTATGATGAAAACTTTCTTGAAATTCTCATGGGCGGCTGCCGCTGCAGCCTTCGCTCTGGCGTTATCAGGATGTAAGGTCGATGAAGCCTATACTCTTGATAACCTCAAGAACATCGACCTGGATGTGACCCTGTTCCAGAACGGAATGCAACTCAGGATCGCAGACAGTACTTCTGTATTCCGTGTCGATTCTCTGATGAAGTCCGTGGGTCTGGATACTTCTGAATTTATCAAGCAAGCTCCCGACGGAAGCTACTACATTCAGTACTCAGACAAGATGGATCTCAGCGAAGATATCTCTGATATCGGTCTCGCAGACGTCGTTACTATCAACGCCCTTAACTTCCAGCAGGACATCTCATATGGCCTTGAGGGCTTCGATCTCGACAACCTCCTGGCTACTGTTCCTCCAGCACTCCTCGGCGAATATACTATTCCCGACATTCACTACGACATCGACGAAAAAGTCGAGTTCGACTTTATGAATGGCAGCGACTTGCCGGAAATGCTCGTAGGTGTAGGAGATATAGTTCTCAAGAACGTCTTCGCAAAGATTGACCTGCTCTTTACAGACCTCCCCGGAGACGCAAACCAGGAATATGCGCTGAATGCTACAGCTACCCTCCCCTCGTTCTGCGATCCTCAGGTCATTGAACTCAAGGGCAACATCAAGAAGAACGAGATTTTCTCCCGTCAGGTCCAACTCGTCAAGTTCAACCTCTCTGAGAAAGATTTCGTCGCTCTTCGTCAATCCGGAACAAACCTCTCCGATTCCGTCCTCGTCAGCGGTTCGGTATCCGCTTCGGATGTCGTTGTAGATCTTAACAATACCGCGACAAGCGTCAACGGAACAATCGGAGTCAATATCTCCGATGGTCAGAACAAGGTAGACATCCAGAGCCTCCAGGTGAAGATCGATTACCAGACTCAGCAGACCTTCACTTCCCCGTTCTTCGCTCTTCCCGAGGCTTTCTCAGACGCTACCCTCGATCTTCCTAATGCTACTATCGATCTTTCGGTGAGGACCAACATGGCCTTCCCTATTACCGGTACAGCTGATCTGCTGCCTCAGGGTGCAACCCAGCCTACTACTTCTATCAACTTCGAGGTTCCCTACAGCCTCAATCCTGCAGAATATAAGGAGACAAATGCCCACAACGAAGTCAACCTTAACGCTCTTCTCGAAGCTAAAGCAGACAGTATCGAATTCGTCACCAATATCGTGACAGACAAGACTACCTACTGCTACATCGAGCCAGACGCAGACTATGGCTTCGAACTCGGCTTCGAACTCGGTCTTCCTCTCGCCTTGGGCGCAGGAACCCTCATCAACTTCGCGGATACCCTTGATATAGGCGACGATACCGGAAAGACCATCGGCGGAATCCTTCAGGAGTCCTCCATCGGAATCAGGGCCAATGTCAAGAATACCATCCCGGTTTCTGCAGACATCACCATCGGTTTCCTTGCCTTCAACGAGGAGACAGGACAATACACCAATATCCCTCTGAACAAGCCTGTAACGGTTCAGCTCCCTGCCCCCGGCGAGAGCGGACTGCTTCAGATAGTTATTGGCGCAGAGAAGGGCAACACCGCTCTTGAGTCCCTTACACATATGACCTTCAATATTGCGGTCCACGCCAACGGCCAGGCCCTTAAGGGGGAGGATTACATCGTCCTTACAGACATCTACTTTATGTTACCGAACGGAGTCCACATCCCGGGCAACGCCCTCAAGGACGGCGCCAAGGAATCTGAAAACGAAAACGAATAAAAGCTTACACGGATATGAAAAAGATATTTACCATCGTTTCGATTCTGGTTGTGGCTTCCAGCCTCTTCTCAGGGCGTGCAAGTGCTCAGGATAAATTCCAGAGCGGATTCTTCCTCGACAATTACAACTACGTATACAGGCTCAATCCCGCCCTCATGAGCGAGAAGAGCTTCTTCGGCCTCGCTACGGGCAGCGTAGAGATGGGTATCAGCAGCGGTCTTGGTATCAGCTCTCTTATCTACCCCAACGCCACTGGTGACGGTCTTGTTACTTTCCTCAATCCTGCCGTTACGGTAGACGAGATGATGTCTCATCTGGACAAGAACAATCCTTTCGGCATCGATGCGAACATCAACATCCTCAGTACGGGTAAGCGCAGGGAAAACAAATTCAACTCCTTTGAAATCAACCTCCGTACAGATCTTGGTTCCTCCATCCCCGGAGACCTCTTCAGGTTCCTCAAGGAGGGTAACTCAGACAACCCCTACGACCTCAGTGCTTTCTATCTCGGAACTAAGACCTACGCGGAAATCGCTTTCGGAGTAGCAAAGAGACCTGCAGACGGTAACCTTACAGTCGGTTTCAGAATCAAGGGACTCATCGGTCTGCTAAACGCAGACCTCCGCTTCGACAAAGCAAACATCCTCTTCAAAGAGGGCCTTATAGCTACCGATATCGAAGGCAAGGCCAGAGTCGCTACCCCTCTCGCAAGCTTCTACAACGATGAGCAAGGCGACCTTAAGTATAATCTCAACACCAATAAGATCGGTCCTGCCGGCTGGGGTGGTGCCATCGATTTCGGTTTCAACTGGAATCCTTTCGAGAGCCTGTCCCTCACCGGAGGTATCAGCGACCTCGGAGGTATCTTCTGGAAGTACAACACCGTTGCAAAGTCTGCAGACCAGTTCACCTTCAACGGCTTCGAAAAGGTCGGTGGAAACACCAACTACGAAGATGATCTGAACCAGGCTAAGGACGACTTCCTCGAGATCGCCAACCTTCAGGTACTCGACGGAGTAACGGAAAGCGCTTTCGAGAGACTCGCTTTCACCGCAAACGTCGGAGCCAAATGGCGTCTTCCCATCCTGAGCTTCATCTCAGTCGGCGCCCTCGGAATCTATCACTTCGATCAGATCGCTCCCTACTGGGATGCCCGTGCCGGTCTTACCCTCTCTCCTTTCCGCTTCATCAGCCTTACAGCCAACTACGGAAGGAATACTCAGGGTAACGTACTCGGCCTTGCAGCCAGCGTTTCGATACTCTTCATCAACGCCTATGTCGGTGTAGATACCTTCGTAGACCGCGTCGGTATCTTCCCTATCGAAGGAGTCAACTTCCCCGTCTACGGCGGAGTTCCCGTTCCTATCGATCCTTTCCGCGCAAAGCTTACCTTCGGACTCAACATGCAATTCGGAAATCGCTATCGCAACTAAAAAATCCGGCCTTCGGGCCGGATTTTTTGTTGCTACGCTCTTTCCTCTTGCATGTTCCACCTTTCACCCCCGCTGCTTCGCAGCTGCCCCGGTGGGGCATGCCGCCTCCGCTACGCTCTCGGCGGGTGCCTTCCGGTCGTCGCATCGCTCCTCCCTCACGGCACGCGGCTGATGCCGCTGTCGGCGCTTCGCGCCTCTAAGGCTGCGGCAAAACCGAAAAGCCGCTTAACGATTATGGAGTTTTTTGTAAATTAGTAGCAGAATAAGCCCATAATTATGATAAAACGAATACTAAAACTGGCGGTGGTGGCGTTGGCGATCACCGGATGCGCAGGTAAAACGCCCCAGAAGCCGAGCTATGTCTGGATTGAGGCGGGCGCTTCGTCGGACTATTATTTCGAATCACAGGAAAATATTTTCAATGACTGTAAGCGCATCAAAGAGGCTGGCTTTACGGATGTCGTAGTAGATGTAAGGCCGACCAGTGGAGATGTGCTTTTTAAGTCTACTGTAGCTCCAGAACTGAGGCAGATTGCCAGATGGAGAGACGGGGGACATAAGTATACACCACGTCAGGCGACCTTCGATTATCTAGAGACCTGGATTAAGGCGGGACATAAGGCAGGGCTGAAAATCCACGCCGGAGTGAATATGATGGTCGGCGGATGGTGGTCGGCGTCGGCCGGGCCGGAGGGTATGGTCTACGATCACCCGGAGCGTAAGGAATGGTGTGCCGTGAACTGGACAAAAGATGGTAGGCTGGTGAATCACGCTGATAATAAGGAGGTTATAGGCGGGCGCTTCCTTGACCCCGCAAATAAGGAGGTGCAGGCGTTCCTGGTCCAGATGCTGCGCGACCTGGCCGCGTATAGGGGGCTGGACGGAATAGTGATGGACCGCTGCCGCTATGATGATTATGCGATGGACGCTGGCTATACGAAGGCGGCGTTCGAGGGATTCAGCGAGTACCTTGGACATGAGCCCGAGAGGTGGCCGGTGTTCGACCGTCCGGGCCACATCTTCATCGAGTGGGATCCCGATCAGCTGGACGTCCAGTGGATGACCTACCGATGCCAGGTAATTCATGACTTCGTGGCCGAAGCCCGCGAGGCCGTAAAGGCAGTGGCACCCAAATTGCAATTCGGCATCTATGTTGGAGCATGGTTCTCCGAATATTATCGGAGCGGAGTGAACTGGACGAGCCCGCGCTACGATCTCGCAAAGGAGGAAAAGACCTTCTGGTGGGCAACGCCCGAATATCAGGCGACCGGTTTTGCGGACCTTGTGGACTTTATGCTGGTTGGCGCATACTGCGCGGCCGATCGTGTCCACGGCGAAGGCGAGTGGTCGATGGAAGGCTTTGCGAAGCTGACCCGAAAGCGCCTTTGCGGCGATGTCCCGTTTGCGAGCGGCCCGGATATCGGAAACGGCAAGGGCTTCGAAAAGGGAGGCTGTGCGGACCTGATGTCCGATATTGCCGAGACTATGCTGACCGAGGCCGACGGACTGTTTATCTTCGATCTCTGCCATATCCGCAGGTTCGATTATTGGGATGCATTTAAAAAGTAAAGTATGAAATTATTAAAGGTACTGCCGTTTATTATGGGAATTCTTGCGGCAATCGCTCCGCAGGCTCGGGCCGATTCCGAAGGCCACGTCCTCGACGGACTCTGGAAACAGTATGAATCTGCCAGAAAATCCGACCTTCCGGTCGATCAGCAGGAGATACTTCGCAAAATAAAAGACCAGGCCTCGAAAGAGAGGCTTTCCTGGGATTTTTATGACGCGCTCATCGAGCTGGAAAGCGTCGGGACCAGGATCAACTGGAAGCAGCGCGATTCGCTGAGGACCTGGGTCGAACAAGAAATCGAAAGCTATAATGAACCGGTAGTTACCTTCTTTTATAAAACGTCTTATGGAGTAGGCCTGGGCGAGGAGTTCCTTAAGGCCAATGAGACTGCTCTTAAGGCTTCCCGCAATCCCGAATTCTATAAAAGGGATTGGACAGTATCCGGCCGAAGCTACAGTAAAATTCTTGTCGAGAGCTTTGAAAACGACAGAGATTATGTTCTCTGGACTCTTTTTATCGACAGTAATGCTAACCCTGACCTGACTGCCTTCAAGGGCCGTTATCCTCTCGAGCAGCTGGCAGAGTTCGAGCAGATAGAAAGGCAGTATTCGCGCTGGGGCGACAAACGCAAGGAAAGAAAAGAGGCACTCGAGGCCTACACTCGTAAGTACTCAGACAAGGGAGTGTCGCTGCTTTCGCGTCAAGCCCTTCTGCTTGATATTTTCAGTCAATACGAGGACTCAGATGCAGACGGGGCGAAGTTTACAGAACTGCGAGCCGAGTGTTCTGCTTTTGAAAAGGACAGAAAGGAATCTCCGGAAAAGACGCTTGCTTCCTGTTGTAAGCAGATCGAGGAGCTGATCAAGACTCTGGACTCCCAGCAATTGTCCTTCCACATCAAGGATGATGTGTTGACAGTTTATGTACGCAACCTATCCGAGGTGGAGGTAGACATTAAGAAAGACAAGAAATCTGTCCATAAAGAAATTCTTAAGAACGTTAAAAACAGTTACTACGCCCAGGATACGATACTTTTCAACCTGCCGATAGTTGACGATGATACTTATACCGTTGTCTGCAAGGGAGGAAAAGAAAAGTGCGACTGCATCTGGGAAAAGTACACCATCTCGGCAGTAGTTAAATACGATGGCGGCGGATGGTGGGCATATGCGGCCGACTATATTACCGGAGAGCCCGTTAAGGGCTATGAAAAAGGTTTCCGTAAGATAAACGCGAAGAGCGGCGAGACATACAGCGTAAGTATTGCTGAAGGAGGAAGGGTGCGCCGCTCTAAGCCGGAGAAGCTCTATGGAGGTTACAACGATACCTACAAGCCTGCCCAGGATCTTCGGGCTCTTATCCTGACCGACCGCGCCGCGTTTAATCCGGAAGAAACCGTTCAGTATAAGGTAGTCCTTTATCGCCTGGACTACTCCCTGACGCCAGTAAGCTCAGGACAGAAGGTTAAAGTTACCCTTCTGGACGCAAAGTATGAGGAGGTAAAGATAGACAATCTGGAAACCGGCGAGTTTGGCTCTGCTGCGGGTAGTTTCTTCATCCCTCGAGCAGAACGCAACGGACGCTATGCGATAAGGGCGGAAGTAGATGGAATAATAATTGGCTCCACAAGTATTAGGGTTGACGATTTCGTGCTCCCTACCTTTGCCGCGAGCTTCGACGACCAGAAGCAAATCACGGCAGGGGAGACACTTGTCTTCTCCGGAGCGATCAAAGCCTACAGCGGCCATTCCCTTTCCGGTGCAGACATTACTTATACTCTCTCAAGATGGGGAGACACTGTCTCCGAAGGAGAACTGAAACTCCAGCAGGGTGGACGCTTTGAGCTGTCTCATCAGACAACAGAAGAAGACGGATACGGCAGCTACGCCTTGAAAATCAAAGTCGTAGACGGAACAGGAGAAACTCAGGAGTTCAGCCGTTCTGCATACGTAGCCTCCAAACCCCGGGAAGAGAAACCCAAGGAGTATTTCTTCGAGGATAAGTCGGACGAAAACCATATCAGCCTCAGAGCCGTCGCGGGCGATAAACCCGTGTGGGCAGTCGTAGACCTTTATGGGGTCGATAAGAAACTCATTGAAAGCAAGATAGTCAGTTTCGGGCCCGGTAAGGGGACCAAGGCCGATCAGACCTTTACTTATGATTATAAGGCGACCTATCCGGAGGCCATTTCCCTGACCGTTCTCTATTTCCAGAACTCGAGCTGTTATCATCGTACGGCTATCGTAAGGCGCAAGGACACCCGCTACGATCTCCCTTTGGAGTTCACCCGCTTCCTGGACACAACCTCTCCGGCAACGTCCTACGAATTCCTTATCTCCACGGCCGCGGGCGTCGAGTGCGCCGCCACCATCTTCGATAAGAGCAGCGAGACGGTCCAGCCCAACAGATGGTCTACCGTCCGCCCTATCCAGGTGCCGGTCCAGACCCCGTACTACGATATCAGAAACGGCCGGAACGAAGGCAGTGCGTGGCTCTTCAGGGGGCGGAACTATATGATGAAGTCTGCCGGGGCGGTGATGAAGGATATGGTCGCTGCGGAGGAATCGGAAAATGATGAGATTGTTGAAGAATTTGGGGTGTTTCAGCTTGCGGATCCGTCTCTCAGAAATACGTCATATGATGATGTTGAATCTGTAACAGTTCGCGAAGACTTCTCAACCACTATCGCCTGGGAACCGTTCCTGCGCTCCGATGACAAGGGAAACATTACATTCAGTTTCAAAAATGCTGACAAGCTGTCAACTTTCTATGTACAGCTCTTCGCCCACGACAAAGCAATGAAAAACGCGACACTGCGTAAAGAAATGCTTGTCACTCTGCCGGTGAAGATATCCGTTCTTGAGGCTCGCTATCTCTATCCTGAGGATCGTTGGAACATCCGCATTACACTCTCCAGCAATCTTGACAGGGTTGTTAAAGGAACTCTCAATGTCTCCGGCACTAAGGTCGAGGTGGAGGTCCCTGCGCTTGCCCAGGCAGCGTTCGAACTTCCTGTAGCCTTCAGCCCTAAAGCCAGGAAGATAGAGTTTACCGCAGCCTTCAAGCCTGAGGATAAAGACCAGGCGGGCGATGCCGTGAAGCTGAGTATTCCTATACTTGAATCCAGCCAGACTATCACCGAGGCCCATTCAGCAGTACTTCTCAGCGGAGCCGACAGGGATGCCGCTATTACCGCGCTTAGAGGCCAGTTCGTAAATATCCCCGGAACCGAGACAAAAGTCCGTGAGATCTCTATCAAGCAGATGCTTGATGAGGCGCTTCCGGAGCACTTCGATACCGAGTCTGAGAATGTAATTTCTCTGATCCGTACGCTTTACACTTCAACTCTCGCCCGCAAACTCGGCGGCAAGGGGCTGGATGAGGCTACAGAGGCCGACGTGGTCCAGAGAATACTGGATTGCCGTAAGGCCGACGGAGGTTTCGGTTGGATCAAAGGCTTTGATTCCTCGCCCTATGTAACGGCCGTAGTGCTCGACCTTTGCGCCGGACTGCGCTCGCGAGGCTTGAGCGTGAGCTCCGAGCTCGCGAAAGCACTGCCCGGCGCGGTGAAGTACCTCGACAACAATCAGTTCGACAAGACCGAGAAGCGCTATTGGTGGTTCCGCCTGAGCCGCGAACAATACCTATACATAAGGAGTCTGTATCCGGAGGTGAAGTTCAGTCTGAAGACAGACTCGAAGTGGCGCAAGGAAACCCGCCAGTATCTCGTTCCGGGCTCCGATCGTGGGCTCCAGGGCAATATTTACGCTAAGGCCAGGAGAATGATGACCCTCCAGGCGCTGATCGCCTCCGACAAGGGGCTCGCGCTGGCCCGCTCGATGGGCGTGAGCCTTGGGACCAAGAGCCGCCTCACCCGCTCCCTCGAGGCGGATACGCGCTCACTGGCCCAGTATGCAGTCCGCCACGCCTCCGGCGGCATCTACTACCCGAACGCCGTGATGCCGTGGCGCGGCCTGCTCGAGAGCGAGCTCTATGCCCATAGCCTTATCTGCGACCTGCTCTCTTCGCGCGGGCAGACCACCCTTGCCGAGGGCATACGCCTATGGCTGATGCTGCAGAAAGAGACCCAGCAGTGGAAGGAGGATCCGGCGACAGTTAACGCGCTCGCCAGTGTCTCCGACGCGAGCCAAGAGACTCTCGCGACTAAGGTGATAGCCCTTTCCGGCAGCGTCCGCCTGCCCTTCGCGCAGATCAAGGCCGCCGGAAACGGCCTCACTATCTCGCGAGAGTGGTACAGGCTCGCCCCCGACGGTTCGCGAGCGCTGCTCTCCGAAGGTGATGTCCTCGAAGTGGGAGACAAAGTAGTCTCGGTATGTTCGATATGGAACGAGGAGAACCGCAGTTTTGTCCATATCAGCGTCCCTCGCCCCGCTTGCCTCACTCCTCAAAACCAGCTGTCCGGCAACTTCGGTTGGAATGCGTTCCGAAGCGTCCGCTTCGATAAGACCGAATACTGGTTCGAGTCCTATCCGGAGGAGAAGACTAAGCTCGAAGAGACCTTCTATGTAACCCAGAGCGGTGTTTTCCACTCAGGCATTCCGGAGATAGAATCGCTTTATGCGCCTCATTACAGGGCAAATGACGCGGCGGGCATCGAAATCATAACAAAATCACGCTAATTTGTCCGGAAAATTGTTAAATTTGCGTGGCTTTTGAGCCAAAAATGAGAAAATCATAACAATTTTATCATAATTTTTATCCAAAAATGAGAATCGTACAAGTAACAGGAAGGGAAATCCTCGATTCAAGAGGTAACCCTACAGTGGAAGTCGAGGTTGTCCTCGAGTCTGGTATTAAGGGTGTAGCAGCTGTTCCTTCAGGAGCCAGCACTGGTGAGAACGAAGCTCTCGAGCTTCGCGACGGCGACAAGAAGCGCTACCTCGGCAAGGGCGTTCTTAAGGCAGTTGCCAACGTCAACGACGTCATCGCCCCTGCAATCCTCGGAATGTCCGCTCTCGAGCAGAGGGCTATCGACAAGACCATGATCGAGCTCGACGGAACTCCTACCAAGAGCAAGCTCGGCGCAAACGCTATCCTCGGCGTCAGCCTCGCAGTAGCCCACGCTGCAGCAGCTTATCTCGATCTTCCTCTCTACCGTTACATCGGCGGAACCAATACCTATGTTCTCCCCGTCCCTATGATGAACATCATCAACGGTGGAGCACACTCAGATGCCCCTATCGCATTCCAGGAGTTTATGATCCGTCCTGTCGGCGCTCCCAACGAGGCTGAGGCAGTACGTATGGGCGCAGAAGTTTTCCACGCCCTCAAGAAGGTCCTCAAGGATCGCGGATGCTCTACCGCAGTCGGTGACGAAGGCGGTTTCGCTCCTGCTCTCAAGGGTATCGACGACGCTCTCGATTGCATCATCCTCGCAATCAAGGCCGCAGGTCTCGAGCCCGGTAAGGACATCACTATCGCAATGGACTGCGCTGCTTCCGAGTTCTGCTTCAAGGGCGAGGACGGCAAGTTCTACTATGACTACAAGCAGCTCAAGGACGGTAAGAAGAAGGATCCGCGCGGCCGCAAGCTCAGCACCGACCAGCAGATCAACTACCTGAAGCAGCTCATCACCAAGTACCCGATCGACTCCATCGAGGACGGTCTGTCCGAGGAAGACTGGGAAGGCTGGGTGAAGCTCACCAAGGCTATCGGCGACCGCTGCCAGCTCGTGGGTGACGACCTCTTCGTGACCAACGTGAAGTACCTCCAGAAGGGTATCGAAATGGGCGCTGGCAACAGCATCCTGATCAAGGTCAACCAGATCGGTTCCCTGACCGAGACCCTCGACGCCATCGAGATGGCCCACCGCCACGGCTACACCACCGTGACCAGCCACCGTTCCGGTGAGACTGAGGACACCACCATCGCCGACATCGCAGTTGCTACCAACAGCGGCCAGATCAAGACCGGCTCACTCAGCCGCACCGACCGCATCTGCAAGTACAACCGCCTGATGAAGATCGAGATGGAACTCGGTGACACCTGCCAGTACGGCTACAAGAAGCTTCGCTAGTTTCGTCTAGAACGGCAATTTCCCCTGCTTCCCAGGGACTCAAACGCTCCCCCGACTGAAACAGTTGCGGGAGCGTTTTCCGTAAGTCCCTGACAATCAGCTGCAACTGCGTCTCCTATGCGCCGTTTGGAGCATAGGAGAATTGTAGGGCGTTGATACAGAGGTGGTTGCAGAAAACGGCCGCTAGAGGTCGGTGACGAGGTGGAGCTTGGGGGAGGCGAACATCATCTGGGGATTGGTACCCGGGACGCCCTGCGGGACGCTCCGGCCGAGCTGACCAAAGAGCCAGGTCCAGTATTCGGGCATCTCGCCGTCCTTGTTTTTGAAATTCATGGGCGGGGCGTCGAAGATGTGGCGTCCGTCATTGTCGAGGTAGCAGTCGTACACTATTTCAGTGCAGTAGTGCCGGCCGTTGCCGGGCAGGAAGTACAGGTCGTATTCCTCGCCCAGAAGGGCCTTGCACTGCTCCACGTGGCGGGCTGCGCCGCTGTCGTCTTTAAGGCGCATCACCTTGAAGGTCGCGCGTCCGCCGTTGTTGAGGGTGAAATCTTTGAACAACGTGTCCAGCGGGTGGCGGTCCACTCCGTGGGCGAGAGTGGCGTCGATCACCCACACCGCGCCGGACTCGTCCACTTCCAGCACGGCGGTGTGGATATAGTTGATTTCGCCGCCCGCGGAAGTGGCTTCCGCAATGGCCCGGGACATGCTCTCTGCATCATAGTCCATCGGAATCCCGACAAACAGCAGGTCTCCTGTCTGTATCCGCGGGCTTTCGGCCGTGCTGCGGCAGGAAAGGGCCGACATCGCCGCTACTGCCGCAGTGAATGCGAATAATAATGCCTTTTTCATACTGCAAAGGTAACTCTTTTTTTTCTTTGTTTTTGTCGCAAAAACACCATAAATTTGCGACAAATATGGATAGCGTAGAAAAAAAGATTGAGCGCATAGTGCGTGCCGGGGGAGAAGGCAAAGTGTATTTTCCTTCGGATTTCTTCGACTGCGGGTCGGAAAAAGCTGTCTCGAAGGCTCTGCAGAGGCTTGTGGCTTCAGAAGTGCTAATGAGGATGGAAAGAGGGTTGTATTGTTTTCCTACCATTGACCGGAAGTGGGGTATGGGCGTTTTACCGGCCGGATCGGATAAAGTACTTGACGCGTATATCCGGAGGGATGGCTTCAGAATTGGACCTTGCCCCGGAGAAGCCCAGAATGCCCTCGGCCTGTCAGACCAGGTCGTGATGAACCCCGTTTATACGACAGACGGGCCGTCCCGCAAGATTTATTATCGCAAGAATGCCTGCCCGATAGTGCTCTACCACGTTTCTCCGAGAGTGTTCAACTATCGTTCGCATATAATAATGCTGACAGTAATTGCCCTTGAAGACATAGGCAAGGAATCTCTCTGGGAGTTCAAACTGGACACTCTCAGGGCTATTTATTCCGACATCCCCTATATGGAGATTCGTGAAGACCTCAAAAATACGCCTTCCTGGATTAGAAACTTAATACTTGACTTTTATGGAAAACGAAAAAGCAGTTAATTTCTGGCTCTCTTCCGATGACGAGAAGAGAGATGCTTACTTCAAGATCAAAGAGAAACTGAACGTAAGCCCCAAGGCGGCTGAAAAGGACTGGTGGGTGAGCCACGTGATCAAAGCAGTTTTCTCTCTTGAGTGTGCTGAAGCCCTGACCTTCAAGGGCGGGACGTCGCTGAGCAAGGCCTGGGGCATCACACAGCGCTTCTCGGAAGATGTCGATATCTCTATCGACAAGTCTTTCTTCGGCCTTTCCGGAGACACCCGCTCTTCGCGGGACCGCATCCGTAAACTCTCCCGGAAGTATATCCAGGAGGTGGTCCGGGATGAGTTGCGCGGGCTTGTCTATGTGTATGGCGGCGACAAATATGAGGTCAATTTCAAGGTCAGGCAGGATTCGGATGCCGATCCTACCGTGCTCCTTGTCCCTTACTACAGCGTGCTTCCTGCCGATCCTTATATCAAGGAAGTGGTGAGAATCGAGTTCAGTTGCCGCAACCTGCGGGAGCCCCGGGAGCTTCGCAGCATCGTGCCCTTCGCCGCACAGTTGTCGCCGGTGATAGATTTCCCTGAGACTTTGGTTCCTACGGTTGTTCCCACCCGCACCTTTCTGGAAAAGGTCTTCCTGCTCCACGAAGAGTTCCAGAAAGACCATCCCCGATCTCGCAGGATGTCCCGCCATCTCTATGACCTCTATAGCCTGGATGCCGCAGGCTACACCGAAAAGGCGCTTGCCGACACGGATCTCTACCGCACTTTAGTCCGGCACCGGAGCGTGTTCAATGCTATCCGCGGAATCGACTATTCCGGCCATCAGCCGCAGAATCTCCGTATACTGCCGCCCGAGCCGCTTCTTCCCCAGTGGAAAGACGACTACCGTTCAATGCAGGAACAGTTCATCTACGGGCCCTCTCCCTCCTGGGATGAACTCGTGAAAGCTCTCCGTTCCATTGAGGACAGGCTTCACGGGATTCAGCTATAATCGTTACTGATCATAGTACTGAGCGGGGCCGGTGGGCTGGTCCTTCGGCCGCCGCTACTTGAAGTACTGACTTGAGAATTCCCAGATGAGCTCGGGGACGTCGAGGTCGGCGGAGCCGTTTTTGTGGACGCCGTCGATTATCTCGTAGAGGCGTACTTCCTTGCCGTCGGTGCCGTCGAGGTAGCGGTGGCGCACGACGGTGTGGCTTTCGGGCTTGTAGAGCGGCAGGGTGTCACAGACTTCATGGGTGCAGCAGTTCGTGCTGACCATACGGCCGACTGCGTGCGGCACGGCGATGTATTCACCCCAGCCGTCGTGGTTGTCGGGGTCGCCTTCCCAGTGGGAGGTCTTGTCGGCGGTGCCGTGGATTTCGATGAAGGGCACGGGGCCGCGGGGCTTGATGTCCCGGTAGATCCATTCCATGTTGAGGCCGGCCAGCGAGACGATGGCGGCGAAGCGCTCCGGGTGCGTGTAGGCAAGCAGGTAGCACATCTCTCCGCCGTTGGACATGCCGCTGAACACGGTGTTGGCACGGTTTAGCTTATATTCACGCTGGAGCTTGCGCTGAAGGGCCAGGATGAAGGCCACGTCGTCGACTTTCCATCCTTCCTGCGAAGGGTAGCCGACGTTCCATCCGGTCTTGCCCTTGCCCGGGTCCTTGAGGCCCTGGGGGTAGCAGAGCACGAAGCCGTGCCGCCGGGCGCAGTCGATCATTGCCTTGAAGTAGCCCTCGGCCTTGCCGCCGTAGCCGTGGCAGATAAAGACCAGGGGGCGCCGGGCGCAAAGTGAATCGGGGACGTAGAGCCAGTATTCACGTTCCTGGCCCTGGTGGCGCATTGTGTGGCGCTCCGTCTGGGCGCCGAGGGAAGCGGCCGCAATCAGCAGCACCGCCGCTACGAGTGTAAGATGTTTCATAATCTATTGAATTGCCAAAGCACGATGCCGATGCTCACGGAGACGTTGAGCGAATGCTTGGTGCCGAACTGGGGGATGACCAGGGCGCCGTCGGAGGCGTCCACGACGCTCTGCTGAACTCCGTCCACTTCGTTGCCGAACACCAGCGCATAGCGGGCGCCCGGCGCCGGCCGGAAGTCCTGGAGCTCCACGGCGTTCTGTGTCTGCTCCACGCTCAGCACCGTCCAGCCCTGCCCCTGCAGCTCGCGCACGAGCTCCGCGGTGTCCGCCCTGTGCTCCCAGGGCACGCTGTCTTCTGCGCCGAGGGCGGTCTTGTGGATTTCAGCGCTTGGCGGCACGGCGCAGATGCCGCAGAGCCAGACCTTGTCTGCCTTGAAGGCGTCGGCGGTGCGGAAGGCGCTGCCCACGTTGTGGGCGCTGCGTATGTTGTCAAGTACCAATGCGATACCGGAATCCGGCAGCTCCCGGTACTCTTCCGGGCTCACGCGCCCGAGTTCGATATTCAGAAGTTTGCGGTCGTGCATTTGCACAAAGGTACAAAAATTATTATATTTGGAGGATTAAAATATCATTGTATGAAACAGGATATACAGTTGTTTGAATTGATCAAGAAAGAGGCCGAACGCCAGAAAAGCGGCCTTGAATTGATTGCATCGGAGAATTATGTGTCGGACGATGTGCTGAGGGCGATGGGTTCCATCTGCACCAACAAATATGCGGAAGGATATCCCGGCAAGCGCTACTACGGAGGCTGCGAAGTGGTGGACCAGATCGAGCAGCTTGCCATCGACCGCCTGAAGGAGATCTACGGCGCCGTATGGGCCAATGTGCAGCCGCATTCCGGCGCGCAGGCCAACATGGCCGTGACGATGGCCGTCCTCAAGCCCGGCGACACCATGATGGGCCTGGACCTCAGCATGGGCGGGCACCTTACGCACGGCTCTCCGGTCAACGCTTCCGGTATCCTATATAATGTAGTGGCCTACGGCCTCGATCCCGAAACGGGCCGTGTGGACTACGACAAGATGGAGCAGCTCGCCGTCGAGCACAGGCCAAAGCTGATCGTCGGCGGCGCTTCTGCATATTCCCGCGAATGGGACTACCCCCGTATGCGCGCCATCGCCGACAAGGTGGGCGCCATCCTCTGGATCGATATGGCCCACACCGCCGGCCTCATTGCCGCCGGCCTGCTTGAAAACCCCGTAAAA
>JAEEGK010016147.1_pt1 | contig 16457 bp, 11 predicted proteins | sample 8958771 | NCBI WGS metagenome assembly JAEEGK01 (sample SAMN16246547, study PRJNA631951) | gut metagenome | biome: gut microbiome; feature: rumen; material: SC-attached | host: Bos | place: Iran: Karaj | collected 2018-10 | reverse complement strand
GTAACAGATGCACTTATGGTATACAGAGATCATGGCTGTACCGATAAGGAACTGGAGGATGGAATAAAGTGGATAGAAAAACTGATCAAAGACGATGATCTTGAGTTTGAGTTTCGTTTCAAAACAGGCAGAAAAATAGGGATTCATGATAATATACGCGGTTTGAATTTTATAAAGGAAACTCTTTTGACTTTTAAAGAAAAAAAAGAAAACGATTATTATAAGCAGTTGATCACAGATGTTTTTAAGCTTCATGAATCAGCCGGAACGCAGGTAGAAGAAACAATCAGTGACTATGAATACTATAAAAACAACTGCCAATTCACAGAAGAGCTGGAGTGTGCTGTTGATGCACAAATGACACGCATATGCATAATCAACAATCGACTTGATCTGGCAATTCCTTTTGTCGACAATTATTTAACAGCATACGAAACGTTGGCAAAACAGTCGGAGAAGTTTGAGGCAGTAAAAAACGGAGATCTTTCCTCCGGTATTTCAGAGAGTACGCACAACGAGATGTTATATTTTGGATGTTATACGTATCTAAACTGTGGAGAAGTAATGAGAGCTTGGATCTGCATAGGAGAAATGCCGTGGACATCATCACAGTTTAAAGAATGGGAAGGAGCGCTAAGGCTTGCTTTTGCTCTTAACAGACAAAATGAACAACCCGAAATTATTGTAAACATAGTCAGATCTATAATGTCTAATCCGTCTGCAAGCGGAAGATTTGCAGAAATGCTTAAGTATGAGGATGGAATAAAAGCAGGAATAGATGGTGTTTTGAAGAAAATAACGGATAAAAAGTAAGTCTATATGAAAATGCTAATCCTCAAACTACGCGTAGGAGAATGGAGTAAGCGAAAGTCTTTTTGAAGGACAGTATTATAAGTACTCCGGGATTTTAGTCTAAACCACCACTTGAAGTTGTAGTTTAGACTTTTTACCTTATTTTGTTAAATATACCTATAAACAAGTATTTAAAAATGTTATAATCCAAAAAATAGCATTTGTAGGGTGGAAACTCGTGTTAAATACGATAACAATAGATCCCAAACAAGTTAAAGAGTATCTAGAACTGAATCTATCAGGTGGAACCATGGCTGGTTTTCCATTGTTGTCTATTGATGAAGATAGTTATATTGCTAAAGCAGAAGTACAATCAGGTTTAGACTTTAGTCCAATGGAAGGAAGGCATAGCCTGTGCATAGGTAAAGGGTGTTCAGTTGCTGATCGCGTAATCTTTATGATAGACCTAAATCATGATTACAAGTTGGTGGCGATGGGAGAACTTAGTTTTCTTGAGGAAGCAAAAGATCAGTCAAAAATAAAGAAAAAAGGAACCATAATCATTCAAAATGATGTTTGGATCGGTCATGGTGCAACGATTATGTCCGGTGTAACTCTGCACAATGGATGTGTAGTTGCAGCGGGGGCAGTTGTTACAAAAGATGTTCCACCCTATGCAATAGTCGGAGGAAACCCTGCAAGGGTTATAAAATACCGCTTTGATGACGACATAATAAAAGGACTTCAGAAAATTGCCTGGTGGGACTGGACGATGGAAAACAAGACCAGGTTCAGAGCGGATTTTAGTCTCTCAGCAGAAGAATTTGTGGCTAAACATGTTAAGATGGCTGAACACTTGATGAGTAATGGACCGGTTTTCAAGAATGAGACAGGGAGGAAGATTGTTTTATTACGGCCTGATACAAGAAGCAGATTTCCACTCTTTCCCAAGATTATGAAAAGATTTCTTGAAAAGGACAGAGGCGATAGCGAGTTACTGATTTACCTATCACAAGCAGAGTCAGAAACAAGAGATGTTGAACTTGTTGAAAAAGAGTTGATGAAGTATGATAACGACTGCTTTGTAACGCTTCAGACAGGAGAAGATCTGAACGAGCACTCATTATTTGATTACGTTGATTATTATATTACAACAAGGCATCCGAGCACAGTCAGATACAGCTGTTTAGCTGATCTCCATGGCGTTAAAACGCTGTACGGCACAGATGAATGGGAATTGGAATAAGTTGAAGAAAAGAGGAGTAAAATGGGAGATTTCGTGTTTAATAAAACAAATATTGAAGGACTTATGCTTATAAGCCCCAAGATAGCAGAAGATGACAGGGGCTATTTTTTGAAATTTTTTGAAAAGCGTTTGTTTCAGAAAAACGGTCTTCCGACTACCTTTGGAGAAGATAATGAGTCGTTGTCAAAGAAAGGAACACTGCGCGGAATTCATTTTCAATCAGAGTACCCGCAGGGAAAACTTGTAAGGGTGATCAAGGGGGCTGTTTTTGATGTTGCAGTCGATCTGAGACCGGAATCGCCAACTTTTGGTCAATGGCAAGGATTTGAATTAACTGAGAAAAATCATATGATGCTCTATCTGCCCGAACGTTTCGGACATGGTTTTTTGGCATTGGAAGATAATACGATCTTTACCTATAAATGTACAGACATTTATAGCCCGAAGCATGATGATGGTATAATGTGGAACGACCCGGATATTGGTGTTAAATGGCCGGTAGACCGTGTAGAAAGCCTGATTTTCTCGGAGAAAGATAAGCATCATCAATCATTTGCGGAATTTAAAGAGTGGGAGGGTGTACATTGATCCTATTAACAGGTGCAAGTGGTTTTATAGGAAAATATGTTCTGGACGAATTACTGCGAAATGGAGAAGAGGTTGTATGCATAGTAAGAAATCCGGAGAAATACCATAAGATTGGCAAAGAGATTGTAATTAAAGCGGATCTGATGGAGAGCCTTTCTCTTGAGAATGAACTGCAAAAGTATAAAATCTCTACATGTATCCACTTGGCATGGGTTGGGATGCCGGATTATTCATTTGATAATTCAATGAGAAGTTTCGAGCAAAGTGTTCGTCTTTTACAATTGTGTAAAAATCTTGGAGCAAAGCATGTAATTATGACAGGTACATGTTTCGAATATGATAAACCCAAGGGGAGTATATGTACAGATTATAAGATTGGGGATACCGATTACTACAAGGTATCAAAAAATGCGCTTAGAGAAATGGCTGGGTTGTTTTGTAAAGAAAATGATATGAGATTTAATTGGCTGCGCCTTTTTTATGTTTATGGTAATGGTCAAAGGGAAACTTCTCTGATTCCCTCTGTAATAAGAGCGTTGGAGAACAATCAGCAACCGAGCATTCGAAATTATAAAAATCGAAACGATTTTGTCTATGTTTCTGATGTCGCAAAAGCCATTTACAGCATTTTGCAGAGAAAACCGAAAACTGAAATTTTAAATGTCGGAAGCGGTTATTCTTTGAGCGTTTCGGACGTAATAAGAACGGTTGCGGAAGTATTAAATAAAAACATATCGTTTGAGGAAAAGCAGGAAAATGAGATTGTCGATTTTTATGCAGATCCGGATGAGATGATGAAAGCTTATGACTGGAAACCGAGTTATTCACTGAAAGAAGCTTTGGAGGAAATGATCAATGAAGGCAGTACTGTTAGCAGGTGGTAAAGGAACAAGGATTTCGGAAATGACGGGGATCACTCCCAAACCCATGATAGAAGTTGGAGGAATGCCTATTCTTTGGCATATAATGAAGTTGTACAGCCATTATGGCATTAACGATTTCGTTGTTTGTGCAGGTTATAAACAGCACGTTATAAAAGAATGGTTTAACAACTATTTTTTGTATACCTCCGACATTACATTTGATTACACCGGTGAAAAAACGCTGACCGTGCTGAACAAAAAAAGTGAAAACTGGAAGGTCACAGTTGTAGACACCGGCGAAGAGACCATGACAGGCGGGAGAATAAAGAGAGTCGCAGATTATCTTGATGATGAATTCCTTGTGACATATGGTGATGGACTGTCGGACGTCAATATTAAAGAATTAATAGAAACGCATCATAAAAGCGGACAATTGGGAACAATTACGATTTACAATCCTGGACAGCGATTTGGAATTGTAGACGTAGATGATAAAGGAAACATAACACATTTCAGAGAAAAATCCCTTTCAGATGGATCGCTTATAAACATAGGGTACATGGTTATGAACAAGAAAGTGCTGGACTATGTAGCCAATGACAGCATTTCCTTCGAAAAAGAACCGTTGGAATGGTTGGCGACGCATGGAGAATTGCATGCTTATAAGCATGAGGGCTTTTGGCAGTGTGTCGATACTAAACGAGATTATGATTATGTAAATGGCTTATGGGAAAGAAATGAAGCCAAGTGGAAAATCTGGAAATAAAGAAGTGAAGAAGGAGAACCGAAATGATACTACGTGCAAAAACAAAACTCTTGTTTCAAGGAAAAGAATTGACTGAGCAGCAGCAGAAGAATACAGATCTCAATCTTAAGGAAATTGAAAATGGTGCAACCGTTCTTTCGTCATTGCCGCGTCGATTAGTCTTTGAATTAACAAATGCATGTAATCTTAATTGCGTTATGTGCGGAAGAAATGCTGCTGATTTCAAGGGAACTATGTTCAGCATGGATTGGTTTCGTTATTTTGAGCCAATGCTTGATACAGTAGAAGAGGTTACTTTGATGGGGTGGGGAGAACCCACAATGCACCCTCAATTCGAGGAGATGCTGAAAATAATTGACAAGCATTCTGCGAGAAAATACTTTTGTACCAACGGTATGAAGCTGGATAAGCTGACAGATGCTATTTTTGAGAATCATGTTGACGTATTTGCGGTAAGTCTTGATGGTGCGACAGCAGAAACAAATAACCGTATCCGCCGTGGTTCTGATATTGAAAAAATAACAAATAGTCTTATAAACATCGAGAGGATAAAAAAAGAACGAGGTCTTAATTATCCTTGGATCAATTTTGTTTTTTGCGCAATGAAATCAAATCTTCATGAACTTCCTGACTTAGTGAGACTTGCGCATAAAACAGGAATTGATGAAGTTAAGGTTGTCTTCTTAACGGCATTTGATGATAATCTTGCGAAAGAAATACTGTGGGATTGCCAGGATGAAGTCAAAAAAGTATTTGAAGAAGCCGTAAGACTTGGTGATGAACTCGGGATAGCGATAAAATTACCATATGTGCAAGGCGAAGATGTTGCCGGCGACAAAATGCATAAAGACTGTTTCGTTGCTTGGAGAGACTTTTTCCTTGGATCAGATGGGTTTATCAGACCGTGTATGAGTACTCCAATCCAATTTGACAAATTTGATGTGAATAAACCCTTTATGGATTTTTGGAATGCAGAATACTACAAAAAATACAGAAAAATTGTTAACGACCCTGATAACATGGATGATCCTTGCAAACGTTGTTACCAGTCATCTCATTGCAATTGGAACAGGAAAGTGACTTGGCTACAGACAAATCAGGAGTTTTCACCGAAGTGGAAAAAGGAAATATAAATCGAGGAAATCATGATGAATGAAGTTATTGAGATAGATTTAAAAGACTGCAGTAATCTACCTGATGATCCGTCGCTGTACAATATGCGGAGTTATTTCTCGGAAAGCACATCCGGCGTATCTAAAAGTGAATTAACCATAATGGTTCAAGCCTATAATGGGTTGGAAAAAACAAAAAGGTGTGTTGAAAGTATATTGAACTACTCCGCAAATGTTGATTATGACCTTTTGTTGGTTGACAACGGATCAACGGATGAGACGTTCGAATTTTTTAAATCCGTAGAATATGATAGAAAACGGATAATCCATATCAATAAGAACATTGGTTCGACACTTCCGTGGACGTATATTAATTACGATATGCTTGGGCGCTTCGTTTGTATTGCAAACAATGACCTTGTTTTAACAACGAACTGGATCAGTAATCTTATGACAGTTATAAAATCTGATCCCAAAATCGGAATGGTATGTCCGATGGCGTCAAATACGTCAAACAGACAAGGCATTAATGTACCTTTTAAAGATTATGAGGAAATGCAAAAACTTGCTGCCGGATTTAATGTTTCAAATCCGCAGAAATGGGAAGAACGGTTAAGACTGATCACTCTTGCTCCACTGTTTAGAAAAGAGTGCCTGTTTGCAATGGGAATTCCGCTCTTTGATGTGGGTTTTACCCACAATTTTGGTGATGATGATGTTACTTTTAGGGTAAGGCGTGCGGGTTATAAAGCGGTTCTTGCGGGGGACACATGGGTTCATCATGACGATGTGAAGGATGCGGTTGACTACGAAAAGTTTGTACGTGTAAACAGGGATCTGGAGCGAGGACGGAATAATTTTAGAGAGAAGTATTATGGGGTAGACGCCTGGGGGGATGTCAACGAATATCTCCCTGAATTAATGCCTGCTGTTAAGCCCACAGGTAATCAGGGGGAAGAGAGAATCCTTGGAATAGATGTTAAATGTGGAACACCCATTCTTGAAATCAAAAACAGAATGCGACAGTTTGATGTTTATGATGCCGATTGCTATGCTTACACTTCTGATGGAAAGTATTTTATTGACCTGCAGACCGTTTGTGGAACATATAATGTTAAATCAGGAGATGTTAAAGACTTTGGACGGTACTACCAACCTGAGTCATTTGATCACATTATCATCGGTGAAGCAATAAACAAGTACGAAGATCACTTCGAGATATTAAAAGAGGCATATAAACTACTGAAGCCAAATGGTCAGCTGTTTTTCAGCCTGTATAATATGTTGAATTTGTTCACTCTGGCAGGTAGCCTAGGAAAAACGTATGTCAAGAATCCTGAACACGGGTATGCTTATACAGTAGAAGAATTTGTAAGTATTCTTGGAGAAAAGGGTATCCGTACGGAGTTCATTACCGCAAAGAGGTTTGAAGCTAATAAAATGCCGAAAGATATAGTTGATTTTTCGAATGAAGTTGTAAGTAAGGGTGATGTTGGAGATAAAAAAGAATGTTTGTTTAGATTGTTTTCACAGTATTACTATTTTTCAATAACCAAGTAATATGCAAATGTTTTTGTGGGATTTAAAAAGATAATATGACAATACAAGCATTAAAAAATGAAGAAAATTTTACAACATATCTTTCTGCTCTTAAAGAAATTTCAAAAAGATATACACTCGTGATCGCGTCTTATGACACTCCATTCGGACCGGGTTACGGCAAAGAATTGTCGAATTGTTTTGCTGCTCTTGGATTGAAAATAAATCTGTATGGTAAGTTCAGAGCGGGCTATGTTGCGGTTATTGATTCGGGAAAGGTTATTTTTGAACAGATATCCGCAGGAGATGCTGTTGTTTTTGAAAATAAGGTTAATGAGACTAATGTAAAAGTGGTTTCTACAGGATATAATTCCAATGACTGGGTATCGTGCCTAACGATCAACGGCAAGAGTGCCTTTGCTAAGAGCAGAGGCATTAATATCACTGTTTTTGACAGTTGGATCGGTAACGTGATCGACTGCGTTGGTTTTGATACCTATTCGGAAGGTATTCCGTGCACCCGTCCTCATGAAATAGTTGAATTTATTAAACGTATTCAGAGAGAAAAGAATGTTAAGATTGTCATATGCAAGTTTCCGGCTTTTCCGTCGGAAAATCTGACCATGCATGAACAACGGATGATATCGGGAAGCAATTCGGAAAATGTATTGCTTAATTACTATTCTCAAGCAGGCGTAGCACGTGTTACATCGGTACCGCAATCTTATTATGATGTGCATGGTGTCAGAAGGTTCGTTGATTTCAAAAGTGAACTTATGACAACGTCAGGCGGTCACAGAATAACTTGTTTTCAGCCGCAAACAAAAGACAGAACCGTTTATATGGTGGGCGGTTGCCGTATGTTTGGGTTTGGTGCAGACGACGGTCGTACAATAGAATCGCAGCTTCAACTGTTGTTTAATTCTGAAGTCCCTGAAAAAAAGATCATCGTGCAAAACTATGGCTTTATTTTTTCGGGAATGAAGAAAAATGAGATCAATGATATAATTGCTGCTCTGCCGTTAAAAGCAGGAGATGTTGTCCTGACTGAGCAGAACCTCGGTGGGTACGAAGATCCTGATATAGAGATGATCGATCTAAGTACACGGTTTAACTGTAAAAGAGATTTCGATGCATTTTTTGATACAGTACATTATACACCCGACGGAAACAGCTTTACTGCAGATCTTTTGTATCAGAAGCTGGTTTCAGATGGAATTCTTGACAATGTGATTAATACTGCAGGTTACGATAAAGCGGAAAGCGGACAATTAACAGCCTCAGACTCCGAATACCTAGAGAATTACAAGAGCATTCTGAAAGAGTATTATGCAGAGAGATTTCCACAGCCGGTTATCGGATCGATTGTTATGAATTGTAATCCGTTTACACTTGGACACAGATACTTGATTGAAAAAGCACTTGAACAGTGTGATTATTTGATGATTTTCGTGGTTGAAGAGGATAAATCCTTCTTCAGTTTTGAAGACAGACTTGATCTGGTTGTAAAATGTACTGCGGATATAGCAAACAAAGAGGTAATACCAAGCGGGAAATTCATTATTTCATCCTTAACGTTTTCCGAGTATTTCAACAAATCCGAGTTGCAATCAAAAACTATTGACACATCTAAAGATGTAACCATTTTTGCTCGGGAGATAGCGCCGTGTCTTCATATTACTAAACGTTTTGCGGGAGAAGAATTGAGTGATTCTGTTACAAGACAGTACAATGAAACCATGGCAAGGATCCTTCCGGAGTATGGGATTGAGTTTGTTGAGATACCGAGAATGACAGTCGGAGGTGCTCCTGTAAGTGCTTCGAATGTCAGAAAACTTGTTGAGAAAAAAGCTTTTGGAATGATTAAACAGCTTGTTCCCGAAGAAACGTATGATTATTTGATTAACAGATTCGGCTGAGAAAATGCTGGAACGGAGAAATTATGATTACTGTAGAAGAATTTGCGTTCTGTTTTAGGGATTATAGTAAACTATCGGAATGTATCAAAACCCACACGATTGAGGAGATTTTTGAATCGGTTAGCGCTAATACAGGCGTCGAGAAAAGTGTGCTTGCTAATTATCCGATCGGATGTGCGTTCAAGGGTGTTGAAAAATGCTACGCAGGATATTTGGGAGCTTTGAAAGATCTGAAAGAAAATATAGATCATTATGACTGGGTCTATAACAGGTTATATGACGAAGAATCTAAAAGGGTATTTCTGCTTCTTGTTGCGTTCAGATTTTTTCCGGATTCTAAATTTATTGCTGCAGCCTATGACGGAAAACATCCTCAATACTTTGACACGGATTTTGTGAGGTGTGATGAGAGGGAAGTGTTTGTTGACTGCGGAGGATATATTGGAGACACTATTCTTTCGTATAAGAACGTTTATCAAGATTATAAGAAATGTTACATTTACGAGCCGTCAACAGAAAATCTGGCGAAGATCAATGAGAATTTAAAAGACTGTCATGACATTGTAGTAAGACATGCAGGGGTGGGAGAAAATAACGATACGGTTTCCTTTAGCCAAAATGGCAGTTCTGGTACTTTCAGAGAACAAAAAAACAGTAATGACAATGAGATAACATCAATAGTCTCTCTTGATGAAGATATAAATGAACCTGTGACTTTTATCAAGATGGATGTGGAAGGTTTCGAGATACCTGCTATTATTGGTGCAAAAAGGCACATAGTAAATGATAAGCCCAAGCTTGCCATTTGCCTGTACTATGTTTTGACGGACATTTGGGAAATACCGCGCCTTATTGATTCTCTTCTTCCAGACCATAGGTTTTACATACGGCATTATATGGAAAATCAAAACTGGGAGACTGTTCTTTATGTAATTCCGACCAAACAGGAGTTGATTTCGAATTCCTTAAAGACCGCAGTGACTATTTATCCTCATTCCAAAGGCACTTGGACAAATGTTGAGCTGATAAAGGATTGTGGAACGATCCCTTATCTCCTCCATAAAAATCATGGAATGGATGTCGCAATGGTGGGGACAAACGAAAATGAAGCAAACTACTCGTATGCATCGCTGGTCGATGGAATGAAGCTTCTTCCTTTAAGAGGTTCTGACTTTGATACTAAGCTTGAATATTTAACTCAAAATGCAAAGAACATCGATCTTCTTATTTTAAGAGGCGGTTATTACATCTGTGCGATCATGGCTAAAGTATATAAGAAGAATAATCCCAACGGTTTGATCTATTGCGGACTTGATGCCAACTCAGGATGGATGGACAGGATTGAATGGTATAATCCTGATTATAAATGGTTCATGGATAATTGCGATGTATTTGCTACGTCCTGCACAGCGATGGCTGAATTGCTTACAAAAAAGTGGCACAGAAAAGTGGATGTCCTTACAAACGGTTATTACGATTTTTTTGGAATGAATCTTGAAAACAGTAGGTTTGATGAGAGAGAAAATGTGATCTTTACAGCGGCCAGACTTGGAATAAAGCAGAAAGCGACGGATCTATTGCTAAATGCTTTTGCGTTGATTGCAAATGACATACAAGGCTGGACATTAAGGCTTGCAGGTCCTGTTGCAGATGAGTTTATCCCATTTAAAGAAAAGTTTTTTGAGGAGCATCCTGAATTAAAAGGCAGAGTTTTATTCCTTGGGGACGTTACAGACAGAAAAGAACTGGCAATGGAATATAAAAGAGCAAAGATCTTTGCACTGCCTTCAGAGTGGGAAGGAGGAACACCAAATGCTGCGTCGGAAGCACTTTATTCGGGATGTGTAATGGCTGTCACGAAGATTGATGCATGGGAAGACTGCACTGGGAAGGGAAGATGTGGTGCTGCGGCTGAAGTTGGTGATCTGGAGGGGTATGCACGCATTTTAAAAGAACTGTGTCTTAATACTAATCTGGAAAAAATGTCAAGAAATGCAAGGGAGTATGCAAAAGAAATGTTTAACATGGAAAAGAACGTTCTTTGGCTTTTTAACAGATTAAAGGAAAGGACGGTTCAATAAATGAGAGGATATGTAAAAGAAGTAACTTTCGGAACGATGGGCGTGTCCATTGATGACGAAGTGATTATAAATGTTAAAGATTATATTCACAACGTCAGTAGGGTACCTTTGACTTATGCCGGTGAAGATAAACAGACGATAGTAGATTTGTTACGTGAAATAAAAAAGAAATGTGAAGAGGCTAATATCGGAACGAGGTATGAGAAATATATCGGCTTGCTTTATGTAGTAGTTTTGCTTGCATCAAGTTTTTTTCTTAATAAAGGTGAACCTTTAAAGATCGCAGAGATTGGGAGTAACAGCGGAGTGCTAAGTATGCTGATTGCTCCTCTTTTGAAAGCTTTTGATCCTGAGGCGGAGTACGTTTGTATCAGTAATGCCATCGGAAATGAGAGCGGAGTGGAATGGGTGGATCGAATTGCTACAGTGGAGGCACCGTCGGGCCTGTCCTTTCTTGTGTCAGACTTTCACAACACTAAACTAAGGGATGATCACTTTGACCTTACTATAATAAATGGAACGCAAGGCATGCCTCTGCCGCTTGAAACCATCAGGGAAGCAGAACGTATAACCGGAAAAGAAGGAGTGATCTTTTGCATATCGGATGACCAGGATTTGTTGGATGATGGTTTTCGTTTGTTAACTAATGAACACAAGGAATACCGTTTTATGGCAAGAAGAGTGATACACATTGCAACAAAGAAAGCATTTTTGGAATAATGATGACCGCGTAGACTTTGAGTTTACGCGGTTTTTACTTGCTTAAAAGAATGACGAGACGACAAAAATAGAAAAAGTTTTACGAAGGTGTAAAGTTGAAGAATAAATAGCCGATAAATAAAACGTGGAGATAAGGTCCCTCGCACGAATCCTAGGTCGTTGCATCGGATCGGTTCTCATAGAATTAACAACAAGAGCTCGTAAGGATGCGGGCCTCTAAGAAAATAAAATTTCTTACACAATCAAGGAGGAAAAATATTATGGCAATGATAGTACAGCACAACATGACTTCGATGAATACCAACAGACAGTTAGGTATTGCAACCACAACACTTTCCAAGTCTACCGAAAAGCTTTCATCCGGTTACAGAATTAACCGTGCAGCAGATGATGCAGCAGGACTTGCTATTTCCGAAAAGATGAGAAGTCAGATCAGAGGTCTCAATCAGGCTTCGTCCAATGCACAGGACGGCATTTCACTCATTCAGACAGCAGAAGGCGCATTACAGGAATCTCACAGCATCCTTCAGAGAATGAGAGAACTTGCTATTCAGGCAGCAAACGGAACCGAGACTGATGAAGATCGTGGTAACATTCAGGATGAAATCAAGCAGCTCCAGTCTGAGCTCGACAGAATTTCAACCGATACAGAATTCAACACCATGAAGCTTCTTGACGGCTCCCTTGACGGAAGTGCTTCCGTAACTTCTGCAGGCCCTAAGTTTGGTGTTTACGACACAAACCTTAAGGCTTTTGTTACATCTGACGTGAGTGGAGTTTCAGTTTCCACAACTACAGGTGCTGTGGCAGGTGGAGAGTCGGCAGTATGGGACAATGCAGGTACAGTTCTTACCCTGAACCTTGCAGCTAACACAACCTATACACAGGCAGAGATCGATGATCTCATCAAGAATGCAAAGCAGGAAGACAGTTTGGCAGCAGCAGCGCCTGCCGATGTTAAGGTCGTTTTCAACAACGGCGTTATCACGGCTGATACAGCTGTTGACGGAGCTGTAACTGTACAGGGCGTAAGAGCAAAGAATACAACAGCAGTTGGTATTACAAGCACAAGCGGTAAGTTTGTAGGTGTAACAGCAATCACGATCACAGCTAACAAGTACGGTGCAGATAACAATGTTACCATTAACCTTACATTCACAGCTGCAAAGGGTGAAGAAGAGGCTAAGGTTGGCACTGCAGCATCTTACACAACAAGCGGTGCACTTCAGACTGCGGGCATCTACGACTTGAAACTTGCTACAGGCGTTGAATACACTGAGAGCGACATCGAGAAGATCCTTGCTAAGGCAGGATTCTCTGCAGAAGTTGAATTCAGCGGTCCTAACCCTGACGAACCCAACACATTGTTTGTTACAAGCTCTGCAATCAGCGCAACAATCAAGCTTGCCGGTGGTGCCGGTCTCGGAGATGACGATGCTTATCTTGGTCAGAAGAACTACGATGTTAAGTCCGGCGGTGAAGGTGTAACCCTTCAGGTTGGTGCTAACAGCGGACAGACCATCAGCTTCGGTATCGGAAACATGGGTTCCGTAGCTCTCGGCGTAGATACAACTAAGGTTGATACATCTACTCAGACCGGAGCATCAGACTCCATCGACGCTATTGACGGTGCAATTGCAACTGTTTCCAAGCAGCGTTCACTTCTCGGTGCTATCCAGAACAGACTTGAGCACACTATCAGCAACTTGGACAACACAGCTGAGAACCTGCAGGCTGCAGAATCTCAGATCCGTGACGTAGACATGGCTGAGGAAATGGTTACGTTCTCGAAGTACAACATCATTCAGCAGGCTGCACAGTCCATGCTGGCTCAGGCTAACCAGTCCAACCAGGGTGTTCTTTCACTTCTTCAGTAAGACTGAGCCTCAGTTGATCGGTGCAGTTGACTAATTTTACTTAGCTTTAAAGGTTAAGCGGTCGCTAGGACGAATCGATTAACAAAAACCCCTCCGGAAGTTTTTCCGGAGGGTATTTTTGTGTTATGAAGTCATCCAGTTCTTCAGAATTCCCGCCATATCGGGTCGAAGTTTTGCTGCTTCAATGAGACAACTTGTTTCTTTTTTATCTGAAAGTAAAAATCTGAAAAGATGATCATTATACTTGCATTCCCCCGGAAGCCATTCTATAACGTCCGGGTCAAAGGAAGAAGGCAGATACAGTGTTTCGTAGAATCTTCTTTCGGCATAGATGTATTCCTTCATGAAAGGATCCAAAGATGCTCCGGAAACACCATTGTTTACAAGACGCTTCAGTTCTTCCTCGGTCATGGAAAAGAGGATGTAGTTGTATTCCGGAGACTGCTTATGTTCAAAATATGAAAGGGCATCGCAAAGAAAAGGATCTTCGAAGACATTTTTTGCTTTTGTGGTTCGTATTTTTATTTCCTGAATAAATCGGTCAATGGGAAGATATTCAAGATCCGTAACTTTAGTTATTGATGCGGGTGCGTCCGTGAGATCTTTATGCATTTTAATCCGCAGATCTTTTGGGAGATATCTCTCATTTCCTTTCTCAAAAACAGCCGGATTCATGAACTGAGCATAATGGTCTTTTAATGGGATGAAACTGTCGAGGTTTTGCAGAGTCTCCATAAGTGGTTCCTTGAAAGCCGCGGCATGTTCAAGCTTGCTCCAGTCGATCATATCCCAGTATCTATTTGCCTCGTCGTATTTCCTCAAGGCATTTTCAGCCTGAGCGCCGTATGACAGCATAGCGTTGTATTTCTCGGAGGTCATGAATTTTGGGAAGTCCAGCTGTGTTTCGGCAAGTTGTTCCTCCGGATGTTTTTTGAAATGGTCATATATCGTCTTGTAAATAATGACATCATTTTCGAGCTCGGTAAGATGCTTAGAGGTGTCAGTATATGCAACGATAGCTTCGGCTTCAGTGCATGCAAGTGCAAGCATTGCAAAGTGAGAAAGTTTGTATTTGTTTCTAATGATCGCGGTCTGTTTAATGCTTCTTTCTCCGTCATTAAGAAAATGGAAATAGCGGGCCTGAACAACGATCATCCATTGTACGTTTCGGTTAGCAATGAGGCCTTTTTCGATGAGTTTGTCGGAGTATTCAACAGAAAGTCTGAACCCCTCTTCTCTTCGATCCTTAAGATTCATCAGTTCCTGTACTTTTTGGGCACACCTTTCCGGACTTAAACCTTTTTCTTCCATTTCGGCTTCGAGGATCGTGAGGTTTCTCGCAGCCTTTGCCAGGCGTTGCTCTTCGGTTTCGTAAACGTACCCTTGATGATGCGTGAAACATTCGAACTGTTTGCCCGGAAGATTGGCTTCGTTAAAGTGTTCGTGAACACGACCTTCGAAATGAGTGTCAGGTCTTCGTCTTATCATTCTCCCGGCGATACCTGTGGAGGCGCTGCCGTCAATCACGTAGTCCTTTGTGTAATAAAAGCCGCTATTATATTTGTGCCGTGCGGAGCTGTTAAAGAAATTGATGAATTCTGTAACATCGTCAAACCATTCATCGTCGTCCTGGTACATGAACCATTCACCTTTGGCAAGGTGCAACAGTTCGTTTCGTGCCGCTGAAAAATCGTTGATCCATTCGAAACGATAGATCTTGTCGGTGTATTTTCTGCAAATTTCAATTGAACCGTCACTGTTCTTGGGACCAACGGTATCAAGGATGATAAGCTCACAGTTTACATTGTCCAGAAGCGGTTTTAAGCTTTCCATGCATTTTGATATGTACTGTATGTGGTTTGAAACCAGCATGCCTATGCTGAGAGTGATGTCACTTTTTATGTAACCGTCACTGTAGGTTTTGAAGTTTTGAGTTGACAATTCATGCCTCCGGATTGTTTGATAATGCGTATAAGAGTAAAATATACACGTGTTATTATGCAATTTTTTGATGTTTCTTTCAATCGTTTCGGAAAATTATTTGTGAAAAGTGGTTAAAAACTATTTACAAATCGCATTTTCCATGGTATATAGAAACTAGGAACCACAGAAGAATATCTCGATTACTTACTAAACATTACTGGAACCGGTGATTTCAAAAGGATTTGAAAGATTGGGCGAGCCCAGACACCTGCAAAGGATGCTCCTCGGATGTTTATTTTTCGTCTAAAAAATCTTTGTAAATCCCTGCTCGTTTTACAATTTAATGATAATTTTGAACGGGTCCCGCCGTTCTTAATTATATAACTCGTTTCTATATTATTATATGTAGAAACAAAAATCTATCATGAGGGTTCCGAATGGATTCGGAACAGGCGATGAAGATCGCACTCACAAATAAACAAGGAGGTAGAATTATGGCAATGATAGTACAACACAACATGACATCGCTTAATACCAACAGACAGTTGGGCATTGCGACAGGTGCACTTTCAAAGTCAACCGAAAAGCTTTCATCCGGTTATAGGATCAATCGTGCGGCAGATGATGCAGCAGGACTTGCTATTTCCGAAAAGATGAGAAGCCAGATCAGAGGCCTTAATCAGGCATCTTCCAACGCACAGGACGGTATTTCCCTTATCCAGACAGCTGAAGGAGCTCTTCAGGAGTCCCACAGCATCTTACAGAGAATGAGAGAGCTTGCTATCCAGGCAGCAAACGGTACAGAGACAGACGAAGACCGTGGCAACATTCAGGATGAAATCAAGCAGCTCCAGTCTGAGCTCGACAGAATTTCAACCGATACAGAATTCAACACCATGAAGCTTCTTGACGGCTCCCTTGACGGAAGCGCTGCAGTAACTTCTGCAGGACCTAAGTTCGGTGTTTATGACACAGGACTTAAGGCATTCGTTACTTCCGATGTAAGCGGTGTTAGTGTTTCCACAACTACA
>JAEEGK010016143.1_pt1 | contig 16459 bp, 12 predicted proteins | sample 8958771 | NCBI WGS metagenome assembly JAEEGK01 (sample SAMN16246547, study PRJNA631951) | gut metagenome | biome: gut microbiome; feature: rumen; material: SC-attached | host: Bos | place: Iran: Karaj | collected 2018-10 | reverse complement strand
ACGGCGCGGAGGTTGGTGAGTTGGTCAGTTCCGGTGAGGACACCGGTGTCATCTGGAAATTCCCCGACCTGCTGGTCGGCCCGGAAGGCTCCGTCTTCACGGTCGTCTCCCCCTCGGGGAAGACCGATTCCGTCACCTTCCGCGCGCTATAATCTTACAGGCGGGGCTTTTGGATCACCCTTATGACGAGGGAGATCAGGTAGATGATGATGCCGTAGACCGTGCTGATTAAAGTGACCTTCAGTCCTCCGAAGATAACGGCAGGGTGAATCGCGTCGAAAAGGTCGGCATACCCTTTTGCGCCCGCTGTAAGATCCACCAGGGCGTCGAACACTTGTAACATTCCCAGCACATGCCCCAGGAAACCAAACAAGAGGGCGAACAGGCCGATTTCTTTCACCCAGCGGGGGGCTTTCCACGCGGCAAAGAAAAGGGCGACCAGCAGAACGGTAAGGACGGACATGAATCCGAGACCTCCTTCGACAAAGAATGTGAAAAACTTCATCATATGGCAAATGTTTTTTGAGGGTTGAACTTTCTGCAGCAAAAGTAGCAGATTGGCCGTACCCGCCCAAGCCGAAACCCCGTAGAGAAATGCTAAATCCCCAAATTCGGCTTTTGACTGCCGAGAAATGGGGATTTTATGTTATTTTTGTATAGGCGATGAAGCGACTGCTGGTCATATCATATTGGATTGTCTCCATCCTGCTGGTGGCGATTCTCCTCTCCAGTCTGGGATACCGGTTTGTGGAGGCGCTGTTCATCGGCACGATGTTCCTGCCTGGCGCCCTGGCGGCCAAATACTTTTTCCCGAAGGTCGAGTTCAAAAACAGGCGGGCGGGTGTCAAGAATACGATTTATATTGTGTTGGGAATCCTGGTGGCGGAGATGCTTCTTTTCCTGTTGGCCCACTATTACATCATGATGTACCGGAAAAACGTCTCCGAGTGGATTGCTTTCCCTGAGATCTTGACAAATCCGGTTTTCATCGTCCTGGTCCTGACCGTGCTTGCGACGGGCAGCTATTTCTTCGAATCGTGGCTGGACCGGAAACGCCCCACGCCGCCGGCTCCCGTCACGTTCACGTCATTCCGGAAACCGGTCACCCTTCAACGGGAGGAAATCCTGTACGTGGAATCCAATGATGACGCTACCACCGTCGTCGCCACCGATGGCCGCCGGTTCAAGAACATAACGCCCATTTCCCAATGGGAAGCCACCCTCAAGCCCCAATTCATCCGTATCCATCGCTCCTATCTTGTCAATAAGTCCGCCGTTACCGGCGTTGACGTGGACCTCCTGAATATCGGTGACATTCAGCTCCCGATTTCCCGGAAATACAAGGATCAGGTGACGGAGCTTTTCAGTTGAAAGATATGCTTGGAACCATTGTCAATACGGCCTGCATCGTGGCCGGCACCCTTATCGGGACCCTTTTCAAAAAGGGGCTCAAGGAAAAATACACGAAAACCCTTTTCACTGCGATGGGCCTCGCGTCCCTCGCCCTCGGTGCGAACTCCTTCGTGGCGAACATGCCCAAGAGTGAGTTCCCGGTCCTGTTCATCCTGAGCCTCGCCCTCGGCGGTCTCATCGGCTCGGCCCTGGACCTGGACGGCCGTGTCAAGCGCGCGCTGTCGAAAAAAGGCGGCGACAGTTTCGCGAAGGGCCTCGTTACGGCCAGCCTGCTCTATTGCGTCGGCACATTCTCCATCGTGGGCCCGGTTCTGAGTGCGCTGCAGGGGGATAACACTTTCCTTTTTACGAATTCAACGCTGGATCTGGTGACATCAACCGTGTTCGCGACCACTTACGGCATCGGCATGATCCTGGCGGCGCCGATCTTGTTCTGCTGGCAGGGCGCCATCTGGCTGGCCGCCACCCTGGCCTCGTCCAGCCCCATCTTCCAGGGCACGCTGGTCAATGAGCTCGCCATCGTGGGCGGCGTCCTCATCATCGCCTCCGGCCTGTCCATCCTGGACATCAAGGACTGCAAGACGCTGAATTACATCCCCGCCCTGCTGGTTCCGATCGTCTGGTTCCTGGTGAAGGGACTGTTCATCTAAACAAAGTCCGGGAACGTCACCGCCCCCGGACTTCCAAACACAACCATCTATTAATCCTTTATCAGCGATTCCGGCAACCGGGGCATTGCTCCGGCGCAGGTGCAGACATAGGCAGATACTTTTACGGCCAGCTCGTGCGCTTTGCGCACCGGGCTTCCCTTTAGCAAGGCGGCCACGAATGCGCCGGTAAACGCATCGCCGGCACCGACCGTGTCCACGACGGCCACCTTCGGCGTGTCCATGACGGAAACCTCCTCCGGCGCATAGACCCGGCTTCCGGCCGTCCCGCAGGTCAGGATGACCATTTCCAAACCGTAGGTTTCCATCAGACCGCGGCAGAACGCCTCCTCGGACAAGTCTTCTTTTTCAAACAGCCGCTTCACGATTTCCAGTTCTTCATCGTTGATTTTCAGAATGTCGCATCTCTTCAGCGACGAATCGACAATCTCCTTGGAATAAAAGGACTGACGCAGGTTGATGTCGAAAACTTTCAGGCTGTCCGCCGGCAACAGATCCAGGAACCGGGCAATCGTCTCCCGGGAAACCGGACTTCGCTGGGCCAGTGAGCCAAAGCAGACGACCGTTGCGCGGCGGGCGAGCGCCTCGATTTCCGGCGTGAAGGGGATATTGTCCCATGCCGAGCCCGTCTTGATCTCATATGAGGGGACTCCGGCATCGTTCACGGTGACCTGGACGGTACCCGTGGGGAATTCGACGCGTGGCATTTCAACCCGGAGACCGACCCGCTCAAAGCAATCCATCAGTTCGTCACCCAAGGCGTCTTTTCCCAAAGCGCTGACGGCGACGCCTCGGATGCCGAACTGAGAGACATGGTACACAAAGTTGGCCGGGGCGCCCCCCATCTGTTTCCCGGAGGGGAGCATGTCCCACAGGGCTTCACCCAGTCCGATGACCAGATGTTCTTTCAAGTCACGCATCATTTGAACGGCCAGGATTGTACGTAAACGCCCTTGGAAAGGACCAGCTGCGTGTTGGGAATCGGCAGGAACTCATCTCCCGCGTCATACTTGGCGATCAGCTTGCCCTGGTCGGTATAGGCGGCTATGCGGGTCGCCTCCTTGGCGAAGTACGGGTTCAGGACATCGGCGGCGACACCCCAGCGGACCAGGTCGAAGAAACGCCATCCTTCCATGGCGAGTTCCAGACGGCGCTCCCAGCGGACAGCCTGCCTTGCGAAGGCTTCGGAGGACCATTCGGCGTCAGTATAAGGTCTGACATCGTAATTGGCGGTCACGCCCGTGTTCTCCGTGAAGTAGGTCGTGGAAGCGGCGGCACGCCGGCGGATCTGGTTCACGAGGTCTTTCGCATCCGCCCATTTCCCGGTCTCGACAAGCGCTTCCGCGCGCATGAGGATGACATCGTCAAGACGATAGTCGTCCTTGTTCATGGAGCAGCTCTGGAACGGAGGAATCGGGCAGATCGTCGGGTCGTTAACCGGAACGACCTGCTTGGCGGTAGCGTAGAAACCGTACTGGGACTCGTTGCGGGTCCAGTCTCTCGCATACATGTTGTTGTTCGGCTGCGAGGGGTCGTAGGTAAGCTTGAAAGCGACGCCCGGCATGGAGACCGTATGATACAGGCGCGGATCCACCTTGTAGGCCGTCGGGTTGTCGAAATCATAGCTGTTCTCGTTGAAGTCGTTGAACTGCGGGATGCCGTCCGTGGTCTTGAAAGCGTTCACCAGGTTCTGGCTCGGCTTCAGGAAGTCGCAGCCGCCGGACAGTTTGGACGTCCAGACGAGACCGTTGCCGATATTGGCGCGGCCCTTCATCGTATTGTCATTGTGGGAGTATTGGATGGCCCAGACGGACTCTGGACTGTTGTCGCCGGCCGGATAGAAGTTGAGGCCGAAATCGGCATTCAGGGAATAAGGGCCGCTCAGGACGATCTGGGTGTACTGAAGGACTTCCTCCATCCGCTCCTTGGAAATGCCGGTGAGCTGATTCTGGTCGTTCAGCTGGGAGGCGCGGTAGAGGGCGACCTTGGCCGCGGCCGCGGCTGCGGCGTATTTGGTCGGACGGCCCTTCTCGGCCTGCTTTTCAGGCAGCGCATTGTAGGCATCGACGCAATCCTGGAAGATCTTCGCCCACAGCTCGTCACTGGTCAGCGCCGTGTTGGATGCAGTGAGCACGGCGTCCTGGTCCATGGTCTCGTCGATCCAGGGGACGCGGTTCCAATTGATCTTCAGGCGGATATAATACTGGGCGCGCAGGAACTTCACTTCGCCGATACGGGTCTCCTTGAGCGGAGCCGTCGCAGCATCCAGCGCGTTCAGTTCCTTGAGGGCGGAGTTGCAGCGTCCGACGCCGCGGTAGAGGTTGACCCAAAGGTTGTTGAGCGTGCCGTTATTGATAAGGGTGTTCCAGTTTTCGCTCACTTCCAGCCAGTGCATGAAGCCCTGGTCGTTGGTGTCGCTGCCCCCCTTGTACGCGTCATCGGTACGGATGATCTGCGTGACCCAGAGGTTGAACGGCGTGTTCCAGCCGTCGTTGATCAGACTGGCATAGGCCGCGGTGACCAGACCTTCCACGGCGTCCGGACCGGTCACGTTGTCATTGGACAGGACCGCGCTCGGCGGAACGTCCAGGAATTTGGTACAGGAGGCGAACATCATCGCCAGTGCCATCATTGCTAACGCTATCTTTTTCATAAGGCATATCTTGTTTAATGATTCCATGACGCTGATCAGAAAGTGATTTGCACACCGCCGATGAGGGAGATGGGACGAGGATACCGGTAACCGGACGTCTCTTCGGGATCGACACCGGTGAACTTGGAGGAGGTGATCTGGATCAGTTCCTGGCCCGTCACGTACAGGCGCAGGCGCTCAAAGCCCAGGAGGCTCTTGATCTTGGGGCCGTTCAGCGAGTAACCCAGGGAAATGTTGCGCAGTTTGGCGAAGCTGTGGTCTTCATACAGATAGGTGGAGACACGGCCCTCGTCGTTGGCGTTGTTGGAAATAATGGCGGGGATGTTCGAATTCGGGTTCTCCGGCGACCAGGCGTTCAGCAGGTTCGCGCCGCGGTTCGTACCCGTCGCCACGACGGCGAAGAAGTCGGTCTGGCTCTTGGTGCCCGTCTGGGCGTAGTAGCCGGCCATTCCTTCCCAGAACATGGAGAAGTCGAAGTTGTTCCAGCCCAGCCTGACGTTGAGGCCGTAGTTGAAGAGGGGTTCCGGCGTTCCGAACCAGACGCGGTCGTCGTTGTTGATGACGCCGTCCGGGTTGTTGTCGTCCCACTTGATACGGCCCAGACCCTTACCGGCGTGCGTCGGCCCGTTGTCCACCTCGGCCTGCGTCTTGTACAGACCGCTTTCCGTGTAACCGTAATAGGAGCCGAGACAGCGTCCGAGGATGGTCTCCGTAGTGCCGTTACCGCCGTACTGCGAAAGAACTTCATCCGGCAGGTAAACCACCTTGTTGCGCCAGGTGGAAATGTTGCCGTTCACGTCGTAGGTCATGCCGAAAGGCAGTTTTCCGCGGGTGCCCACCTGGATTTCGATACCGTGGTTCTGCAGGGTGGCGCCGTTCACGTAACGGTCCGCGCCCTCTCCGGCAGCCGCCATCACGCTGGGCTTGATGAGGATGTCGGTCGTCAGTTTCCGGAACCAGTCGACGGAACCGTACAGCTTGTAATTCCAGAAATTATAGTCGATGCCGAGGTCGATCTGGCTGGAGGTTTCCCACTTCAGCGAGGAATTGCCCTGCTGGGTCCGTCGGTAGCCGGAAGCGAGGGATCCGGTTCCGTTGCCGGCGATGTCGTACGACGTTCCCTGGTAGTTGCCCCAGGTAGGATTGCTCGCCGTGCCGTAAAGCATGTCGTACAGCGTATAGATGGCGCCGTTCTGGATGTTCTGGTTACCGTTCGTTCCCCAGGATGCGCGGAGCTTCAGGTCGTTGATCCATTTGTAGGGCTTCAGGAACTCTTCCTGGGAGATGCGCCAGCCCACGGAGACGGCCGGGAAGAAAGCGTACTGGTTGTCCTTACCGAAGCGGGAGGAGCCGTCGTAACGGACAGTCAGGCCCAGCAAGTACTTGTAGGCGTAGGAATAGTCGATCTTGCCGAAGAACGAGGACAGGGTGTTCGCGACCTCGTTACCGCTTACGCTGGCGGTTCCCGTCGCGGCAGAAGGCCACATGTAGTTCGGCGTGTCGATTTCGTAGCCCTGAGTCTTCTGGAAGATGGTGACGGCGCTGTTGGAGATCATTTCGCTGCCGAGCAGGAACGTCGCCCGGTGCTTGTTGACCTCCAGGTTGTAAGTGAGGGTGTTGGACCAGGTCCAGTTGGTCCGGTTCACCGTCTCGAGCGACGTGGAGAGTTCCTTGTCGTTCAGTTTGCCTTCACTGTAGGGATAGCGGAAAGTGCGGGCGAGGGAAGTCGTGAATTCCGGGCTGAACTGCGTCCGGAACACCAGATTCTTGAAGGGCTTGATGTCGGCATAGACACTGCCGAAGATGCGCCAGCGATAAGTGCGGTTGTTGCGGCTCGCCTCCATCAGGCGGGCGGCGTTCATCCGGTCGACCTGACCGGCGACAGGGCCGGCCCAGCCTTCGCCGTCAGCCGTGTGGACCGGGATGATGGACAGGGTCTGGGTGGCGATCTGGAGGACGTTGCCCGAGGATCCGTAGTTGTCGGCGAGGCCGGCTTCGTTGGAATAACTGACGGTGAGGTTTTCGCCCACGGTCACATGGTCCTTCAGGAAGTTGAAGGAGGAATTGATACGGGCGTTGTAGCGGTTGTAGTCACTGCTCTTGATGACGCCCTTGCCGTCCGTCACACCCAGGGAAAGGTAGTAGCGGCCCCGGGCGTTGGCGTTGCTCATCGTCAGTTCGTATGTCTGGCGAAGGGCATCCTGGGCAACCTCGTTGTACCAGTCGGTGTTAGCGGGTTTCTGATTGTAGGAGGGATCGCCCAGCCACTCGGTCCAGATCATGTTCCCGTTCGAATCGAACTGGTAAGCCAGCGAGTTGGTGTTCGGATCCAGACCCGAATTGGTATAGGCGGTCCAGAGGACCTTGCCGAAGCCTTCGGTATCCAGCATCTTGAGCCGGCGGGTCTGTTTCTGCAGCTGCAGGGACGCGTTGAAGTTGATCTGCATCCGGCCTTCCTGGCCCCGGTTGGTGGTGATGATGATGACACCGTTCGCGGCGCGGGAACCATAGATGGAAGCGGAGGCGGCATCCTTCAGGACCTGGATGGATTCGATGTCGGAGGCGTTGATGTCCTTGATGCCCATCGTGGTGGGCATGCCGTCCACGATGTACAGCGGGTCGGTGTTGTTCAGCGTACCGATACCGCGGATACGGATGCTGGCCTGCGAAGTCGGGTCGCCGGTCGTGTTGACGTTCATGCCGGGGACGCGGCCCTGGAGGGCGGTCATCACGTCGAGGGCCGGACTGTTCTTGATATCCTCCACGGAGACGACCGTGATGGAACCGGTGAGGTCGCTCTTGCGCTGGGTCGTGTAACCGACCATGACCACCTCATCCAGCATCTCATTGTCTTCCTGGAGCACGATGCGCATGCCTTGCTGCGCCTTGACGGTTGCTGTCGTGTAACCGAGACAGGAGACCTCCAGGTCGGCGCCCTGGCGGACATTGATGGAGAATTGTCCATCGGCATCGGTAACGACACCGTTGTTCGTCGCCACTTCGATCAAGGCGGCGCCGGTAACCGGTTCACCGTTTTCGTTGAAAACGGAACCTCTGATTGTTACGGTCTGCGCCATGGCCAGAACACAAGAGAAGAGCGCAAGGACCACAATGCAGAACCTTTTGAATGATACAGACATAGTTTTGTGTTATTAGTTGATTGTTGTTGGTTGACGAGAGCGTATATTCTTTATGCCGCCTGTTTCCGGAGGAACCGGGATGCCAGATAAAGGAGATAGATGACGCCGCAGCTGATGACCAGGACCGACCCGACCTGGGAACGGAGCGCGTCGGAAAGGATGCCCATCAGGAGCGGGAACACGGTGCCGCCGATCAGGCCCATGATCATCAGGCCAGACATTTCGTTGCTGCGCTCTTCCTTATAAAGGAGCGCCTTGGAGAAAATCATCGAGAAGATGTTGGAGTTTCCGTAGCCCACCAGGCCGATGGCCGCGTACAGGCCGATCCGCGTCTTGAAGAAGAAGAGCCCCAGCATCGCCGCGACCATCAGGATGACGCTGAGCAGGAAGAACTTCTTCAGGTCCCACTTGGACAGGATCAGCGAACCCGTGAAACAGCCGATGGTACGGAAGAGGAAATAGACGCTGGTAGCGATCGCCGCGTCCGAAAGAGGAACGCCCAGGCGTTCCATCAGGATCTTGGGAGCGCAGGTGTTGACGCCCACGTCAATGCCCACGTGGCTGACGATGCCCAGGAAGAACAGCAGTACAGTGCTGTCGCCCAGGAGTTTCAGGCAGCCCAGGAAAGAGGTCCCTTTCTCCTTGGACAGGTCCTCTTCGATCGGGGTGACGGCGAGATAGACCGTGCCGATGACCGCGATGGCCAGGAAGACGGCGTAAAGCAGCATCCAGTTGTTGAACTTGACCGCCAGAAAACTCGCCAGGATCGGCGCGATGAATGAAGCGATGGCCTTGATGAACTGCCCGAAGGTCAGTGTGCTCGCCAGCTTGTCTCCCTTGACGATCAGGGTAATGAGAGGATTCAGGGACACCTGCATCAGCGTGTTGCCGATACCCAGCAGGCAGAAGGACACCAGCATCACCGGATAGGAGTAGGCGAAAAGCGGGATGACCAGGGCGAGAACGGTTACCGCCAGGCTGGCCAGCACGGTCTTTTTCTTGCCGATCCGGTTCATCAGCAGGCTGGTGGGAACCGACAGGAAGAAGAACCAGAGGAACACCATGGACGGCAGGAAATTGGCCATGGTGTCAGAGAGTTGGAAGTCGGCCTTCACATAGTTGGTGGCCGTTCCGACCATGTCCACGAATCCCATGATGAAGAACGTGAACATGACGGGGACGATCAGGCTGAGGTTCGATTTTTTGTTCGTCATAAGAATCGGAGCGGTTGGTTATCGGATGGGATAGACGTTGATGTCGGAAACGCTGAGGGTTCCGTTTTCGGCCCGGAAGGACAGTCCGTTGAACGGTTCGCCCGGGAAGACGCAGTTGGTGAAGACAAGGTCGCCGTCATTGACGAACAACTCCGTGGAAAGCCGGTCCACGAACAGGCGGACCTTGTATTCCGGCCGGGCGGGGAGATCCACGGCGATAGGGCCGGTGTTATAGGAAGGACTGAAATCCGTCAGGCCGCTGGCGCCGCGCTCGAAACGGAGCTGTCCCGCCTTGGGGTCGACGGTGAAGTCCACATGCTCGCCTTTCCCGTTCTCCAGCGAGAAACGGAAGGGGACGTTCCCCTTCGGACGGACGGTCATCTCCACTTCGTAGGCGCCGGTATTGTCCTCCAGCAGCGGACCGACCGTGCCTTCCGGCACGTCCGCCAGGCCGGACAGGACGCGGGCGTCGCCGCGAGCCGCGAGGATTTCCGGAGACGGAACGCTGGCGAGGATCAGATGACGGCCGTTGTTCTTGATGCTCAGGTCGCGAGGAATGGTCATGGAATTCCGGAAATAGCGGGTGGGCGTCTGGCCGGTGTACTGCCAGTTGCTCATCCAACCCAGGAAGACATGGCGGTCGCCCGTGTTGGAGAAGGTGACGCCCGCATAGTTGTCGATGCCCGGATCCACCCAGAGCGGGTAGGGAAGCTTGTCCGCCTTGAAGTTTCGGCCGTCGAAATCGCCGATGAAATACTGCGTGATGCTTCCGCCCCAGGGGCCTCCCGGATTGATGCTCACGAAAAGCACCCATTTGTCCCGGCCGCCCACCTGGAAGCGAAGCAGGTCGGGGCACTCCCAGACTCCTTCGTGAGAGCCGATGCCTTCGCCGAAACGGCTCAGGAACTCCCACTCTTTCAAGTCTTTGGACCCATAGAAGGAAATGGTTTGCCCCGTAGCGAGCGCCATGACCCACTGATTGCCGATCCAACTGACCTTCGGGTCGCGGAAATCCCGCTGGTCAGGATCGGACAGGACCGGATTCCCTTCATATTTCGTATAGGTACGACCGTTGTCCAGGCTGTAGGCGATGCTCTGGCGCTGTCCGCCGCGGCCGGCGGACGTATAGATGGCGACGATGGCGTCCGCGCCGAAACCGGCGGTATTGGCCTCATCGACGACGGCACTGCCGGAGAAGACGGAACCCAGGTCGTCCGGAGCGATCACGGCCGGAAGCTGTTCCCAGTGGACCAGGTCCTTCGAGACAGCGTGCCCCCAGTGCATATTACCGTGGTTGGTCCCGTAAGGATTGGCCTGGTAGGAGAGGTGCCATTCTCCGTCCTTGAAGACCAGGCCGTTCGGGTCGTTCGTCCAACCGAACAGCGGGGCGAAGTGATAGACCGGACGATACGGCTCGTCCTCGATTTCCATCGTCTCCGACTGGCGGATACCTTTATATACTGCATCGGATTTCTTGACGCCCGTCAGCACGACATCCACCTTCTTTCCGGAGTAGGCGGAAATGTCCACGGGAATGAAGAAATCGACATTCCCGGCGGCCGCCCGGACACTCTGCGGAAGACCCAGGATGTTTTCTCCGTCCACCAGGACGGAGAGCCGGGAGCCCGTACCGTCATTCGCGGCGGGAATCAGAACGTACTTGTCCTTTGCGACAAGCGTCTCCCGGTACTCTTCCATGTAATCGGAGAGTATCTTGGAGTTCTGTTCGATTCTGTCGACCAGCAGCTCGGCCGGCGGGAAAGAGCGGTTTCCGAAGCTGCGGGGCTCGGGTACCTGGATGCAGAGGCGGGCTTCCGCCCCCTTGAATTCGGTCACGTCCCAGGAGACCCATTCGAACTTGGCCGGGTCCGTGCTGATGGAAGAGGCCGTCCGTACGGGCTCGTCTCCGACCAGCAGTTTGACGGACGATCCGGCGGCCATCATCATGCCGCCCTTGGCTCCCGCAAGGAGCAGGTTGATGTACGGCTTGCGGATGGTGAAAGACGGGGAAACGAGTGTGATGGGTTCGCTTCCGGAAGCGAGATAGCCGGAACCGACATGACCGTCAGCCTCCGTTCCTGTTACCAAAAGGGCCTCCGGAAAGTCGGCTGTTTCGGCGGTCCAGCCGCCCGGATTTCCGGGTTCGAAATCGACAATGGTTTCCGGTCGGCCGCAGGCGGCGGACAGAACCGTCACGGCGACTGCGAGGAGAATCAGTTTCAGGTTACGCATGGTTATTGTTTTATTTGGTTGCAAAATAAGCCGAAATCAAGGCATTCTCCCAATCTTAAATCCCAATGAATGGCAAAATCGTTCCGCGTATTCGTTTTGGTACGATTTTGCCGAAGGAAGGAATGTTCTTACTGTAAATCTAAATTAATTTTAAAACCAAGTCACAATAAATTAGTATATTTGGGCAAAAGGCGGAGAGATGAAAAGACTTATTTTTATTTCGGCGATTGTTTTAGTCTGTTTTTCCTGCGCAAAGGAACGGAAACACAACTACGTAATCGGCGTTTCCCAATGCAGTGAGGACTACTGGCGGGAAACGGTGAACAGGGAAATGGTATTGGAGGCGACATTCCAGGATGGACTGGAAGTACGTATCCGTTCCGTCAAGGATGACTCGGAGCAGCAGATCCGTGACATTGAATCTTTTCTGAAGGACAAGGTCGACTTGCTTGTCGTCTCGCCGAATGAAAGCGCTGCGCTGACACCAATCGTTACGGCTGCTTACCAAAAAGGTACGCCCGTCATCCTGCTGGACCGAAAGACGGGGAACGACAACTACACCGCCTTCGTGGGGGCGGACAATTATGACCTGGCCTATCAGTTGGGAGAGTATGTCATTGCGCACCTTCCCGGCGGGGGCTCGGTCATGGAAGTCCGCGGATTGAAGGGGTCGACGGCCGACTACGAACGGCACCAGGGGTTCATGGACGCGCTCTCCTCCCGGCCGGATATCCGGATTGTCTGTTCGGCCTACTGCAATTTCCTGCAGGAAAACGCGCGGGATTCGGTTCTGACCATGCTCAACCGTCTGGGCGACGACGTCCCGGACCTGATTTTCGCCATGAACGACGCCATGGCCATCGGGGCCAATGAGGCTGTCGCCATCAGCCGGAAACCGCGGCCTTTCATCATCGGCATCGACGCTCTGGACGGCCCGGGCAGCGGAATCGAGGCGATCCGGAACCAAGTGATCGACGCCTCTTTCATGTACCCGACCGGCGGAGAAACGGTCATCGACGTCGCCTCCCGCATCCTGACGGGCAAGCCTTATGAGCGTGAGAACACCCTGGGAACGGCGGTCGTGGACCGGAACAACATCCACATCATCAGCCTCCAGAACGAACAGATCCGCATCAAGCAGAATGACATCAATGAATTGAACAACCGCCTTTTTTCGCTGAGCGCCCTGCACAAGCGGCAGCGGTTGATGATCTTTGTTTCCTGGGGCCTGGTGCTGCTGTCCCTGCTGCTTCTTTCCGTCACCCTGCATAGTCTGCGGGTGAGAAAGCGTCTGAGCCGGCAGCTTGAAGAAGCCTCGCAGGCCAAACTTACGTTCTTCACCGACGTCTCACACGATTTCAAGACGCCGCTCACCTTGATCCTGGACCCGGTGGAGCAATTGCTTGAACGGGACGATTTGCCCGAAACCGCCCGGCAAAGCATGCTGGTCGTCCGGCGGAACAGTTACCGTTTGCTAGACCTGGTCACCCAGGTGCTCGATTTCCGCAAGTACGAAAACGGCAAGATGGAGCCCCGCTACACGCTGCAGCGGTTGGACGTCTTCCTCATGGAAATCAACCAGGTGTTCGAGAGCATCCTGGACAAGAAGCGCATCCAGTTCGACTTCCGGACGGACATGGCCGATTATCTCATTCCCTTCGACAGGGACAAAGTGGAGAAAATCTACGTCAATCTCTTGTCCAATGCGCTCAAATTCACGCCGGAAGGGGGACGGATCAACGTCTCTCTCCATCGCTTCGAGGACGGTGGAAAGGGCATGTGGCGCATGCGGGTGTTCAACAGCGGTTCCTATATCCCGCCGGAGGAGATCAAGATGCTGTTCGAACGTTTCTATCATAAACGGAACGAGGACGGCAGTTCCGGCATCGGCTTGTCCTTGACGCAAGCCCTCGTCCGGCTGCTCTCGGGAGAGATTTCGGTGAGCAGCGCCGAAAACGACGGCACCGCATTCACGGTTACCCTGCCGGTACCTCCGGAAGAATCCGCCGAACAGAGCGGAGCGCAGGACGATGCCATGCTGTTCAGCAAGCACCAGGCTCTCGCCATTGACGCACCCAAGATGGAGAAGACGCCGTTGCCCGACCTGCTGGAAGGAGAGGGGAAGCCGACGGTGCTGGTCATCGAAGACAATCCCGACCTGCTTGCCACCTATAGTGAGATGCTGGGAGACGAATACCACGTCCTTCTCGCCCAGAACGGCCAGGAGGGACTGGAAAAGACGGAGACCTATCTTCCCGACCTGATCGTCTGTGACATCATGATGCCCGGTATCAGCGGTCTGGACGTCTGCCGGCGGATCAAGGGAAACGGGAAGACCCGGGACATCCCCATCATCATCCTGTCCGCCTGGAACCTGGATGACCATCGTATTGCCGTCTATGAGAGCGGGGCGGACGCATTCATCGCCAAGCCTTTCAACCCCCGTATCCTGAAAACGCGCATCCGTGCCTTGCTGGACAAGAGAAATCTCGCGGAGGAACCTGTTCCGGAGCGCAAATCGCTGGCAGGGGAGCAGCGGGACTTGCTGGATCGTCTCAAAGAATATGTCGAAACGCATCTGCAGCAGGAGATTTCCATCGACGACGTAGCGGAGCACCTGAATATGTCCCGGACCAAACTCTACCGGGAATTCCACCGGATCAGCGACCTCTCCCCGGCAGACCTGATCAACATGTTCCGGCTCCGGAAAGCCGCGTCGCTGATGCTGGACCAGCGACTGAGCGTGTCGGAGGCCGCCTTTGCGACGGGTTTCTCCTCTTCCTCTTATTTTACCAAGGTGTTTACCAAATTCTACCGGATGAAGCCCAGCGATTATATCCGGAAAAACAATTTGAACGATAACGCGGACTAGTGCCCGACCGTCTTGGCGTAATGGCACTGGAGGACGTCCTCGGAGGTGCCGTGCCAGTTGTGCATGCCGTTGCCGAGGCAGTTTTTCCACTGCTTGCAGTGGGCGCAGCGGCCCGTTTTCGCCCACTCGCGGTGGCGGAAGGGCTCGAAACGGTTCTCCCAGACCTCATAGAAATTGTCCTTATAGATATTCCCCTGCGAGAAGCGGTCCCTGTCGATGTTGGGACAGGCGCAGATGCGGCCGTCGATGAGGATGGAGGCGATGTTCACGCCGGCGTGGCAGAAGTACCGCACGGGCCGGACCTTCTCTTCGTATCGGCCTAAGTAGCCTTCGCAGCTGAAGGTGGTGTGCATCGGACCGCCCTCTTCCCGTTTTTTCCGGATGAAGTCCATCAGGGACACGAACTCGGCGTCGGTCAGGTGCATGTCGGGGTCCGTCGCGGCCCGGCCGATGGGAATGATGGTGAAAAGCCGCCACTGCTTCAGGCCCATGCCCTTGAGAAGTTCGTACATCTGAGGCAGTTCCGCAAGGTTCCGCTTGTTCACGCAGGTGACGACGTCGCCGTTGATACGCGGGTCCCGGGCGAACAGGTCGATGGCGCGGAGAACCCGCTTGTAACTTCCCGGCATCCCCCGCATCCAGTCGTGGGAAGCCTCCAGGCCGTCCAGGCTCACCGTGACGGCGGTCATTCCCGCCCCGATCAGCTCCTGCTGCTTCGTTTCGTCGTAGAACCAGCCGTTGGTGACCATGCCCCAGCCGAAGCCCCGGCGGTGGATTTCCCGGCCGGCATCGGCGATGTCCGGGCGCAGGAGCGGCTCTCCGCCCGTCAGCACCACCGTGAAGTCCTTGGGTCGATGCGTCTTCGGGATGGTGTCCAGGGCGCGGAGGAAATCCTCCAGCGGCATGTCCTTCTCCCGGCTCAGCACGGAGCAGTCGCTCCCGCAGTGGCGGCAATGGAAATGGCAGCGTGTCGTGCACTCCCAGAACAGATAGTTCAGTTCGTGCACGCGGGTCTCGAGGCCCCGGAACAGGCGGAACAGCATTGGATTCATGGTGCAAAGATAATCCACAAGAGCGCGTTATCTTGCAAATTAATTCGTATTTTGTGCAAGATTCCCGCTTGCCTTGCATTTATAGTCTGGCGAACACAAAACGCATCGTATCCATGAAATGGCTTCATAATCTTCTTAAAGGCGTGTCGCTGTCCGGCGCACTCTTCGTTTTCCAGGCTTGCTACGGCATCCCTCAGGGCCCTCTGTACGAGGACGGCCTGGCCCCCATGAATTTCAAGCTGATTTCCCACGAGACGGGACTGCCCGTGGAGGGCGTACACATCCTGGTCAACGAATACGGCTCGCTCCGCCTGCTGGGGCAGACCGCCGCCGATGGCCGCTGCCACGTGGAGATTCCCTACGTCCGGAACGAAAAGGGTCCCTTCCTGACGTTCGAGGACCCGCAGGGCTTCTATCAGCCCAAGGACACCACCTTGGCGGACCTTCGGGAACGGGATATCATCGTCAAGCTGGAGAACTTCCAATGAAACGGATGCTGATTGCGGCGCTGGTCCTTCTGGCCGGCTCGTACGCGGCCTTCGGGCAGGAGGAATCCTTCCGGAAGACCTTTTCCCTGGAACTGGGCGTCGGCCCGGGTCCTCTCCATATGATGTACCCCGGTGTTTCCCCGTCTGACGATATAGAGGCGGCCTGGGCAGACCAGGGCAGGCGGGCGGACAAAAGCACCGGCTACTATCCGGCCGTCACGCTTTCCGGCGCCATCCGCACCTGGGACCGCTGGGAGACCGTGGTGACGGCCGGCGTCTCCTGGTACCGCAGCCGGCTCATCCAGTACGAATCCTTCGGCATCGACCCGCAGGGGAAGCCTCGCTACGACCTGAAGAAAGGGACGCCGGTCGGCGGCTGGATGGACTCTTCTCCCATCGCATCCCTGACCGTGCAGGAGCGCGTTTTCTGGAATCCCCGGTGGAAGGCGCAGATGTATTCGGCCTTCGGCCTGGGCCTGACCACATCCTCTTCCCTTGTTCCGATTCCGTCGCTCATGCCCGTGTGCATCCGCCTGGGCGGCCGACATCTGTACGGTTATGCGGAAGCGGGTTTCACCCCCTTTGCAAGCTGTCTGCACGGCGGTTTGGGCTGGAAATTCTGACCTCGCCCGCGGGCGGTTGTTGAAAACTTTTTTCGGAGATTTCGGGACATAGTGCTATCTTTGTTTCCGCAAGAGATAGTACCATGTCCTTCGTCCATCTTCAC
>JAEEGK010016141.1_pt1 | contig 16461 bp, 9 predicted proteins | sample 8958771 | NCBI WGS metagenome assembly JAEEGK01 (sample SAMN16246547, study PRJNA631951) | gut metagenome | biome: gut microbiome; feature: rumen; material: SC-attached | host: Bos | place: Iran: Karaj | collected 2018-10 | reverse complement strand
AAAAAGGTTATTGGACCAGTGAAGAAGATTTTTTAATTATGTTTTTTTATAAAAAATATAATGGTTCTTGGAAAAAAATAATTCCAATTTTTAATAAACGTACTGAAAATAGTATTAAAAACAGATTTTTTTCTCAATTAAGAAAAATTGCTACTATGAAAACTCAAAGTAAAGAAAAAAAATTTAGTGCGAGAATTAAATTAGAAACGTTATTAAATTATTTAAATTTTGCTACTTTAAAGGCGAAAGAAAAGTTTTTGAAAGAAAAATCAATGAGTGAAAAAGAATTAGAAAAATATATTGAAAATATTAATAAAAAAATTATTAAAAATTTACCTAAAAATAAAATTAATTCATTAGAAAGTAAAGATTTTAAAGAATATAATATTAATAATTTAAATATTAATGAAAATGATAATAATTTTCAAGATTTTAATTTAGATAATAATAATAATAATAATAATAATAATAAAAATAATAATAATAATAATAATAATAATAATAAAAATAATAATAATAATAATAATAATAATAATAATAATAATAAAAATAATAATAATAATAATAATAATAATAATAATAATAAAAATAATAATAATAATAATACTAATAATAATAATAATAATAATAATAATTCTTTGTTAATTAACGAAAATAATTTAAAAAATATTAAATTTAATCCATTTATAAAAAATTTAGATAATAATATTAATAATTTAAATATAAATAATAATAATAATATTTTAAATAATAATAAATCAAAATTAAAATTAAAATCTATAAAAAATTTAATAAATAATTATAATAATTTTAATAATAATAATAATATTCAAAATAATTTTAATTTTGAAATTGATGAATCAGAATTAGCAAAAATACAAAAAGAAATTTACGAAAAATGCCAAAGTGATGCTTTTAATAATCTATTAAAAAATAATAATTTATTATTTGAAAATTATAATTATTTTAATATTAATAAAAATATTTTTAATAATATTAATAATATTAATAATGAAGATAATATAGATGGAACATTATTAGAAAATTTTGATGTTGTGAATAATAATATTAATATGAATATTATGAATAATAATTTGTTATATAATAATAGAAATTTATTTTTTGATTCTAATAATTATGAAGGGAATAATAATATTAATAATAATATAATTAATAATAATATTTATAATCCTATTATAAATAATAATAATATTTCAAATTTTTTTTTATATAATAATACCCAAAATAATGAAAATTATCAAAATAATAATAATCAAAATATTCATTATAATCAAAAAAAAAATTATAATAATCAAAATAATAATAATCAAAATAATAATCAAAATAATGATAATTATCAATTTAATAACTATAATAATAATCAAATTATTAATAATAATAATCAAAATTATATTAATGAAAATAATAATAATCAAAATAATAATAATCTAAATAATAATGATTATTCAAATTTAATAATTCCAGAATTTAAAAATTATAATAAATTATGGTTATGTTTAAATGAATTAGAAAAAAAAGCTATTAATAGAAAAAATTTATATAATAAAAATTCGAATACATAATATATTAACCATATATTATAAATAAAAAATTTTTTCATTATTTATTTTTTTATTAGTTATCAAGTAATTTATAAATATATAAATTTATTAATTAAAAAATTAAATTTATATTAAAATTTAAAACAAAAATTATAATATTTTAATATTGAAATTATTTATTAAATATATTTGAAAATAAAAATTTTAAATTATAATTTAAATTTATTCTATTATTAAAGGCTGAGGTTGATTATTATTATTATTCATATTCATATTATTATTATTATTATTATTATTACTATTTCCAACAAATTTATTTGATTCAATTAAACTCATAGGATTAATATTACTATACATATTATTATTATTAATATTATTATTATTATCAAAAATATTTGGAACTTCTTTTTTCAACCCAAAACAAATACTATAAAGTAAAGGAACTTTTCTACTTGAAGCATCTTCTGAAATACCTAATTCTTTTGCTATAAAATTTCTATCAAATGGTTCATTAGGTTGTCCAGTTTCAGCAAGAAAAACACTATTTGAATGAAGATAATTATTATATGTTAAATATTCTCTTATTAATTCATTTATTATTAAATTTTCATCAGATAATTTTTTTGTAGGTTGTTGATCTGATTCAATAGCTTCAAAAATACTTTTTCTCATTAAAGCTCTAATTTGATTTAAAATTCCTTTTTCTTCTAATGTGTCTTTTAAAGCATCTTTTAATTCATTTACGTTTGTCATATATTTAATTTTATTTAAAATAAAAATAATAATAATTTATTTATGTTTAATTTTATAAATTTAATTAGAAAAAAAATTTATTTTAATAAATCAAAAAAAATATTTATAATTTAGTTAATTTTTTTGTATAATAATAATATTATTATTATAAGAATAAATTAATTAAAATGAATAAACTTTTAACAATTCAACTCAAAAATTATTTATTCATTTTATTAATAAAAACCTCATTAACTTTAAACATATATAAATCAAATTGGGAAAATACATTTAATTCCTTTAATTTCTCTGAATTTTCAAAATCAAATTATAATAAAATAAATATAATTTCCGAAGAAATTTTAAATAACTTAGAAAATTCTTATAAATTTTCTATAATAAATAAAAAAATAAAAAAAGAATCTAATTTAAATATTACTTTTTATAACACAAACGAATCTATTATTTTAATAAATACCGAACAAAATAATTTTGATAAACCAAAATTATTAAATATTAATAATAATAATGATAATAATATTTATAAATTAAATGATTATTTTCAAAATAAAATTATTATTAATTTTCCTTATTATTATAATTATAATAATAATAACAATAATAATAACAAATTAATTTTTCCAACTTGCATTCCAGTAAATTTAATATTAAAACTAACAAACAATGGCATAAAAAATATAAAAATAAATAACATTCAAACTGATATATATAAAATATATATAAATTTAAATAATATAAAAATTAATACTATTATAAATAATAATAATTTAAAAGAATTTATTACATATAATAAAAAAATAAAATATTCATTAGAATTAAGCAAATCAACTTCTATTGATTTTTATTTAGTTTTATTTCCTGATGTTATAGGAAAAGAAAAAGGTAACATTTATTTTGATTGTATAATTGAAAATAAAAAATATGTTATAATTCAACCTATAATTTTTGAAGCTATTAATAATAAATATAATATTAATCCTATTTATATTTTTAATGATGAAATTAATAAAAAAATTAAATATCCGTTTAAAATTTTTAATAATTATGATAGTGAAATTTTTATTGAAAAAGTTAATTCTTATCAACAAAATATTAAAATAAAATTTTCAGATGAATTTTCTATTAATAATGTTATTAATAATAATAAAAATTTATCTGAAAAAATTTTACCGAAAATTATAAAAATTTTACCAAATGAAGAAAAAATAATATTTACTTTAAATTTCTTAATTAAAGAAAGAGGAGCAAAAGAATATTTTTTATTTAAAATTCATACTAATAAAGATAATATTTTTTTACCAATTTTTATTAAAATTCAAAAAAAAACATATCAAATTTTCCCAAAAATTTTTAATTTTGGAAATATTCAAAATTTTAATAAAAATGAATATCGCGCAATTCCTTTAAAATTTAAAAATTTAAATAAATATAATATTATTATAAAAGGAATTTATATTAATAAAAAAGAAGATTTTATAAATTTTTATAAAATTAATAATAATAAAGAAATTATTATTAAAAATAATGAAATTGTTAATTTAGGTTTTATGATAATTGATATTAATAAAATATTAAATAATAATAATAATAATAATTTTTATATAAAAAAAAGTTTTTTTATTGAAACTGATAATAATAATATCATTTATGAAGAAGAAAATAAATTTATAGAAGTTAAATACGAATTTACTTTAAATAATATTATTAATATCGATAATAATAATAATAATAATAATTTTATAATAGACATAAACACAATTAATATAAACAAAGAAGAAAAAATTTATCCAATTTTAACAAAATTTTTTGATAATTCTTATTATTCAAAAAATAAAATAATAAATAATTTATTCGCTGAAATTTCTATTCAAAATAATGATAATAATAAGAATAATATTAAAATTTCTTTTATAAAAAATAATATTATTTTCAATGAAAATATAAAAAATTTTTATCTTCCAATTAATATTTCAAATAATAATTATAATAATAATTATTTAACTTTTATTCCTTTTCAATTTAATACAAAACAATTAGATTTATGTTATTATAAAGAAAATATTTTTAATGATTATGAAAATATTTTTAATAAAGAAGAAGAAATAAAAAATAAAAATTTAAAAATAAATTGTTTATATAATTTAGAATACATTTCAAATTTTAATCAAAAAAATATCGAAATTAATACAGGTTTTATTTCTATAGATTCTTATTATAAAAAATATATTAAATTTATTAATAATAATTTTAAATCAATTAAAATTTTTTTTGAATTTTTTGATTTTGAAATTTTCAATGTTAATAAAAAAATATTTTTAAATAATAATGAATTGTATGAAATTGATGCTTATGATTCAATAGATTTAATTATTATAATAAAAAAAAATATAAAAATAGGAAAAAATATTAAAATTTTAGGTGTGAATTTTATTGAAAATAATGTTATTAAAAAAATAAATTTAAAATTTAATTTTGATGTTATTAATACAACTTTTCAATTTAAATCAAATATTAATTTTTTACCAAAAAATATTTTATTTAATAATAATAATAATTCTTTGTTTAGCATTAGTTCATTTAATGAAAAATATTTAGAAAATATTAAATATTTTTTTAATAATGAAATTTCAAACAAATTTTTTAATATTGATAATAAAATAATTTCAAAAAATAAAATTTCTTTTAATTTAACTTTTAATATCAATTTTAACACATATTTTAAACGTTCAATGAAAAATTATAAATTAAATTTCATAGATTTTAAAATAATTCATGAATTAAATCATTTATTTAACAAAATTCAATCAAATTCAAATGAAATTTATGTTAAAAATTTTTTCTTTTCAAAATATTTTAAAATTAATTTTAATAATTTTTTAACATCAACTTATTTTTTCAATTCTCATCCAATTTTCTTTTTAAATTTTAATCAACCTTTCATTAAAATTATAAACCCAACAAACGAAACAATTTTATTTTATCCTTACATGATAGATAAAAATTTATTTGACGACATTTATACAAAATCATCAGTTAATAATAATAATAGTTTATTTATTAATTTCACTACTTGTTTTAACATAAATAATAATAATAATAATAAATATTCAATATTTGATATTTATATTAATGATAATCAAATGAAATTTATTAAAAATGAAAAAATATTTTGTTTAGAAAATAATTTTAGTATTATTGATGTTTTATTTAGGAATAATAAATACACTGAATTATTATTAAATTCATATAAAATAAATCACTATGATAGTATTCATTTATATGATAAACCATTTGTGTTAGAAAAAGGAAAAGAATTTAATTTAAAATTAAATATTCCTTTTAGACATTCAAATAAAAATCATGTTCTAGTTCTTAAAAATAATTATACGTTTTTTTCATATATTAATTTAAATTCTTCTAAAACATTTAATTATCCAAGTATTTATATAGATGGTGAATTAATCGATAATAATAAAAAATTAATATTTTATATTGATAAAAAATTTAATGTTATTAGTAAAAATTTAACTATTGAATTAAATGAAGGTATTATTAAATTATATTATATTCAAGTAGATGATAAAAAAAAAATTGACTTGAGTAATAATTTAAATAATAAAAAAATTGATTTTATTCCTGATTATAATTATAATGAAAATGATCATAAAATTAGAATATTAACAAGTAAAATAATAATAAATATTTATATTAAATTAAAATTTGATCCAAATTTATTAAAAGAAATTCACAATAATAATAATATTTTTAATAATAAAAAAAACATTATTGGAACTTTATTTATAATTTTATTATTAAATTTTTTAATAATATTTTTTTATAATTTTTTTATTAAAAGAAAAAAAAGTAACAAAAATTTATTCGAAAAAAAAAATAATGAAATTGAATTTATAAATTTATTTATAAAATCATATAAAAAGAAAAATAATGAAAAAGAATTTTTTAATGAAATTAAAGATGAAATAAAAAAATATTATGAAATTTCATCGAATTTTAAATTTAATCATCGTAAAAATACATATTATTCATTTAATTATAAAAAAAATCGAAAAAAAAAAGAAAAAAGTGATGATAATATTATTAATGTTTCTCAATTTAAAAATGATAAAGATATTAATAATAATAATAATGATAATAATAATAATAAAGAAAAAAATAATGAAAATAATAATAATATAATTCATATTAAAAATAATATTTTACGAAAAAAATCTGAAAATTTAGAAAGAAATAAAGAATTAAATATTAATTTTCAAATAACTATTAATAATAATAATGATAATAATAATAATTTATCAAACAATAATAAAAAAATTATTATTGATAATCTTAATCAAAATAATTTTGAAATTAATAATACAAACGACACTGAAACAATAATAATAAATAATGATGAAAATAAAAATAAAATAAATAATATTTTTAATAATAATAATATTATTATTAATCAAATTAATTATTTTTCAGAAGAAGAACATATTATAAAAAATATTTTATCAGAAAGTTCAGAAGGCGAACAAATAAAATATAATTTAAAAAATATTTTTAATACTAATAAAAATTGTTATGGTAATAATAATTTAAAAGAAATAAATGAAATAAAAGAAAGCGAAAATGAATTAGAAGATTTTGATGAAAAAATTTTTAATTTTGTTCCATTTAATAATGATAATAATGATTTAAATTATAATATCATAAAAAATAATCCCTTTCATAATAATGAAGAATATAATAATAAATTACATGAATTATATGATGATGATGAAGAAGAAGAAGATGAAGAAGATAATAATAATAATAAAGATAAAAATAATAATAATAATCTAAATAAAAAATAATAATTTGAATATTTATATAAAATTATATAGATTAAATATTTATATTATTATTAAATTTAAATTATTATGTTTATTTTTAAATTTTGATATTTTAATTTTAAATTTAAAATAATTTTAATTTACATATCTTTAATATAATGTATCCAAAAAAAAAAATAAATCATATAAAAAATATATATATAATTTTATATATTTATTATTCACTTTCTGATAAATTTTTTACTTCAGAATTTCTTTGAATTTTATGATTTTCATCATCATGAAAATTTTCATCTTCTGGATAAAAATCTTCAAAACTATCATTAATATTTTTCGTATGAATAAATTTATTTTCAACAAAATCATCCATATTAATATCATTATATTCATTATTATTATTATTATTATTATTATTATTATTATTATTATTATTATTATTATTATTATTATTAACTTGAACATTAGTATTTTTTCCTTCATCAATACTACTACTATAGTCAATTTTATTATTATTTTTATGATTAATATTTTTTTTATTATAATTTTTTAATTTATATTCATAAATAACATCTTTATTATAATTCGGAAAATTAATTTTAATTTCTTCTTCAATTTCTTCTTCATTTACATTATATTTTTTAATTGAATTTTCAATAATTTTTTCAATATCAAAATCATTTTCATTGAATTTTTTATTAATAAAATTTTCAAATTCATCAACATTTTTCATATCTATAATTTCACTTTGAATAAATTCAACAATACTCAAACCAAATGAAATTAAAAATGGAATTCCAATCACAAAAAAACAATCCCAAATTCTTAATAATATTTTTTCATGAAATAAAGATGAATATAAATTTGTTATCCATTTTCCTATCCAATTATTATAATTTAAATTTATAGTTGTTATATGTTCAAAAAAAATTGAAAAATATTTTTGTAATTTATTTTCAAATATTTTTAAACAAATTTGAGTCAAAGGAGAATTTTCTATAAAAAATCCACGAATTCCAAATTTAAATCCAAATGTTTTTGAAAATAAAGACATTGAAAAATAAAATGTATCTATTTCATTATTATTAAAAGTATATAAAATAAAATGTAATATTTGTAATATATCAGAATTAAAATGAATATTTTTATCTAAAATTAATAAACATTTTGAAATGTTGAATAAATTTTGCTTAATATTTGAATTTAAATAAATATTATTATTATTTTCATTATTATTATTATTATTAATATTAAATTGATTTAATTCATTATAAATTTTATCTTCTGTATTTTTATCTATTTGATAAGAAAGAATAATTTTAAAATAAACATAAGGTCTATAAATAGGAATTCCACTTAATAATATCCAACTTAACCATCGAAAAATATGAGGAGGCCCTTTTAAAACTCGATTTTCAAAATGAATAGGATCTTTAACAAAATAATTTCTAAGACCTTGTTCACATAAAGATATATCTTGATTTGTTTTATTTTGAAAGCCAAAATTAGATATATCTGAAATTTCAGAATTAATGTCATTTAAATTATTATTATTTTTATTATTATTATTATTAATTTTTTTATCTTTTTCATCCTGCATCATTTTTAAAATATCATTTTCAGTAACATTTATATATAAATTATTAGTTTGGTTGAGTGACATATCATACCATTTAAAAAAATGTCGGTTTTTAACATCATTGTTTTTTTCTTCATCTATAATATCAAAATTTAAATTAGGAAAAAAATTTAAAATTTGTTCTTTAGAAATTAAATTTTTATAATAATAATAAATTAAAATAATTTTTTTATCTAATTTTGTATAAGACATAACTGAAAATTTTTTATTTTTTGGCAAAGAACTCGCACCACAATTTCCCATTAAATTTATATTAATATTTTAAATTAAAATATAAAATAAAATAAATTTATAATTACAATAAAAAAAAATTATTTTTTTCTTTTTGTTTTTTCTTTTTGTTTTTTTCTATGATTAAAATTATAAAATTCAACTCCTTCTTTTAAATCAACATAAAATCTTTTAAAAATATTAACAAATTGTTCTAAACTTAATTTTTTTTCATCTTCAGCGAAATATTTAACAACTTCATTTTTATACATAATTTCAATACCTTCAATTTTTTTATTAATAACTTCAATATTTTTTTCCGCATTTTCATAAAAATCATCTAAAAATTCAAAACTTTTATCTTCTTCATTTAATTCATCTTTTTTTTTTTCAACCAAATTTTTTAAATTTTTCACATCATTAAATTTCGTATTTAAATCTTTATTTAATTCAATAATACTTTGAAATTGCAAATTATCAAAATTTTCAAGATTTTTCATAATATCCAATAATTTATTTTTTTGTAATTCATCATTAATATAAATAATAATATACTGCAAAAGTGTAGTTTTATTATCTTTTGATTTGACCTCATTTAATATTTTCAAACAATCTAATTTAAATCCATATGCACCGCCACGAAAACTTCCTCCATTCATAAAATTCCCGAACGCAAGAATTATTTCAAAAATTTCTTTTAAATTTTCATCTGTTTTTATAAAATCAAATGCATCATAAAAACGATCTGCTTCAATATTTAATAAATTAATTTGTTTTTTATATTTATTTTTAAATATTATTGATTTTATTCTTTCTTTAAATCCGACTAAATCAGAAACTAATAAAACTAACTGATCAGAATTTGCAAGTTCGGTTGAATCACCATTGAATTTTTTTACTTCGTTTATTTCAGTATCAGTTGGCATTATCGGAAGTATTAAATCACATATGTTTTCTGAAAGAATATTTAAATCGTATTGTTCTAATGATTCTACTATGTCAAGTGGATCTAAATTTATTTTATTTAATACTATGTTTATCATTCGTTGTTTATCTGATTGTAAAAAAGTTTTTTTTTCTTCTTTTTTTTTTGTTTTGGATTCTAAATTTATTTGATTTGTTGTTGATTCTTTTTTTTTTTGGGAAAATTTTTCTTCAAATTTTGATAAATTTATTTCGATTTTTGTGTCGTCGATTTTTTCCCAAATTGTGTCTTTTGTTTTTACATATGGAATTGATGTCCAAAATAATGATTTCATTTCAATTCTAGGTTTTTTTTTTGGATGTTCTATATTGTTAATATATATATAATTTTACGTTTCATTTGGACCATTCCTGGAAATGAAGGGAACTATTTTTAAATATGTTATTTTTATTTATATTCTTACTGATGGGATACCTGGAATACCTGGAATCGAAGGAATTCCTGGTATTGAAGGAACTCCTGGTACTGAAGGAACTCCTGGAACTGAGGGAACACCTGGAATAGGTGGTACTGAGGGAACTCCTGGTACTGAAGGAACACCTGGAACTGAGGGAACACCTGGAATAGGTGGTACTGAAGGGACACCTGGAACTGAGGGAACTCCTGGCACTGAAGGTACACCAGGAATAGGTGGAACTGAAGGAACACCTGGAACTGAGGGAACTCCTGGCACTGAAGGTACACCAGGAATAGGTGGAACTGAAGGAACACCTGGAACTGAGGGAACTCCTGGCACTGAAGGAACTCCTGGAATAGGTGGAACTGAGGGGACTCCTGGAACAGAAGGAATACTAGGAACTGAAGGAATACTTGGAACTGTGGGAACTCCTGGTACTGAGGGAACCGAAGAAACACCTGGAACCGAAGGTATAGGAGGAACAGATGGTATTCCAGTAGTTGATGGAACAGGAGGAACTGAAGGAACATTTGAAACTTCAGGAACTGGAGGAATTTGAATAGGAGAAATAGGATTAATCTATAAAAAAAATTAATATATATAAAAAATAAAATTTATACCGTTAAAACAGGAGGAGTTGGAATAGTAGTAGTATTATTATTATTATTATTTAAAGGTGGAGTTGGAATTGAACTCATAAAAAAATTATTTTATATTTGAATTTATTTAAATTAATAAAATATAAAAAAATAAAATTATTCACTTAATAAAAATAATTTAAATCATTTAAATCAAAATAATTATATTTTAAAAAATATTTTTATTTTTTAATTTATAAATTATTATAATATAAAAAAAATTATATTTATAATATTACATATTTATATGAGAAAATTACATTTCAATAAAGAAAATGCATTAATAAATGAAAGAATCGAAACAGAAACAAACACAAATCACATAAAATTAAACACATTTAAAACTAACAGAACAAACACACCAAAAAATAATAATAAAAATTCATTCAATACAAATCCTAAATTAAAACTAATTAAAAAAAATATCAATACTTTCAATATTAATAATAATAATAATAATAAACTTCGCTTTGCAAAACATTCTAATTTTAATGATAATATTAATGAAATTAACTTTGAACAACTTAAAAATATTCAAAATAACATACAAAAACCAATCTCGATTAATATTCAATGTTTGAATATTAATAATTATTATTATTATAATAGTAATAATAATAATATTCAAAATGAAAATTTTTTGAATAAAAATGATTTGATTAATAATAATAATAATTTAAGTAAATCTAATAATAATATTTTTCCTTTAATAAAAAATACTTTTAATGAAAATATTAGAAATGATGAAAAATTATTTTCTTTAAAATCAAAAAAAAGAATGAAATTAATTGATCTAAAAAAATTTTATTATTCAAATAATAATAGCGAAAATTATAATTTAATTGATAATAATCATTTTAATTTTATTAATAACAACAACAATAATAATAACATATTAAAAATAAATTCAAAAAAAAGAATTTTAAATAATAATAATAATAATATTGATAATAAAAATCAAATAATTCTTCCTTTAACAAACATTTCAAACAAAAATAAATCAAATGAAAAAACAAACAATTTCAAAAACATATTCAAAACCTTCAATAAACAAAATAATAATAATGATATTAATAATAATAACAACAATGATAAAAATCATATAATAAAAATGGAAGACACAAATGATGCTTCTTTTATAAATGAACTTGAAGATATTTTAAATGATGTTGATAATAATAATAATAATAATAATAAAGAATCTTCAGAAATAGATGAAAAAGAAAAAGAAAAATTAAATGAAGGTTTTGAACTTGAAAAAGAAGAAGAAGATAAATATTATAATATAAATAATATAAAAGAAACAAATAAAAATAAATTCATTTTTGAAAGACCTCAAACAAGTTATGGAGGTTTAATAGAAAGAAAAAATAAATTAATGGATCGTTTAAGAGGAAAAAGTTCAAAATATCCAAAAAAAAATTTTTTTAATTAATTATTAATTTTAATAAAAATTTTTAATAAAATATATCTTATAATTTATATAAAATATATAATTAATATAATAATAATAATAATATAATTTATAATATAAATAAATTTTATTTAATATATAAAAATTATATTTAAATGAATTCTGAACAACCTCAACAAATGTTAAAATTAAATTTTAATCAAACGCATTACAGAGGAGAAAGTTCTCAAAATTGCGTTCCAAAAAATTTCCAAAATTTATTTAATTATAATAATATTAATATTAATAATGGTTATAAAACTATTCATAATTTTAAAAGATTAGAACAATTTAATAATTTAAATAGTAATATAAGTTTTAATAAAATTAATAAACATATTAATCCAAATAATGCAAGTGATAATTTATTAAATTATAATAATAATAATAATAAATTTCCTATTAATATTAATATTCAAAATATTAATATTAATAATGTTAATATTTATAATACTATTGATCAAAATAATTTAAATTATTCCCAAAAATTTTATAATCAATTTAAACCTTTTAATATTAATTTAAATGGATTAAAACAACAACAAAAAAATTTTTTTAATAAAACAGCTACAAATAATTTTAGAAAAGGAATTAATAATTATAATAATGTTAATATTAGTAATAATTCAAATAATAATAATAATAATAATAAATTTTATTATGATTTTAAAAATCATAAAAAACTTAAAATTATTGATATAAATAAACTTAAAAAAACAATAGAAGTTAAAGAAGAAGAAAATGAAACAACAACAAATAATAATAATATTGAAAATAATAATGATAATAATAATAATAATAATAATTATAATAATTTTTATAATAAAAATAATAGTTTTAAATATCGAAGTAGTTCATTAAAAACAAATCAACGTAAAAATATTTCAAAAAATTTTTTTGAAGAAAATAATGATAGTTTTATAAAAGAAATAGCAGATTTTTTAAGTAAAAATAATACAAATAATAATAATAATAATAATTTAAATAAACTAAATGAAATAAGTAAAGAATCAAATAATGATAAAATTTTAGAAGAAGATGAAAATACAGAACCTGATCCTCGAATTAATTTTGAAAAAATAAATAGATTAAATAAAAGTAGACCACAAACAAGTTATGGTCAATTAAATACAAGAAAAAAAAATTTACAAAGAGCATTACAAAGTAGTAAATATAGAACAAAAAATAATTTTTATAATAATAATAATATAAATAATTTAAATGATAATATTAATAATAATATTAATAATAATGAAGATATAAAAAACATTATTAGACAAAAAAAAGATGATGATTTTTTTTAATAATTTTTTTATTAAATAAAATATTTTATATAATAAATAATTTTTACTTTATATAAATAAATTAAAGATAAAAATTTAAGTTATATAAAAAAACATTATTATAATTTTATTTAATAAAATAAAAATAAATATTTTTATTTAATTAATGATTTATATATATTAAATTTAATTAAAATTAATAATGGCCGATGATGCAGATTTTGAAGAAGATTTGATTAAAAAGGTAATTTTGGATGTAATAGAAGCAAATTGTCAACCAGATAAAAAATTGAATGTTGCAGGATTTAAAGATTTTACAAAAGAATTAGTAGATGAATTATATAAAGAATTACATAAGCTTAAAAAAATGTTTAAATATTCTGTAACTGTTTTTTTACAACAAAAATGTGGAGCAGCAATGAATTATGGAAGTGCAATGTATGTTGATAATACAGCAGATGGTCAAGTTACTTATTTTTATAATGAAAATAAATCATATGATTTGGCTATTTCAATAGGTGGATATAAAATAACTCAAAAATAAAATTTAAATAATTTTTTATTTTTATTATTATATTTTAAAATTACTTAATTAATATTAAGATAATCAATAAATAAAATAGGTTTTAATATAATATTAGAGTTAATATAATATATTTAAATATTATTAGAAATATTTAATATGTTATAAATTATTATTTTTTAATTATTTATTATTTATAAAATTATTTTTAAATTATTTAAATTTGATTATAAAATATAAATTTTTTATTCTATTTAAACATTTGATAAATTTTTATTATATAAATATTAAAATATTTTTATTGTTTTTGAATATAAAAATTGTTTTTAAAATTTATATTTTTATAAACATAAAATACATAAATTTAAAATTTTAAAATAAACATTATTTACAAATTTTTTCTTAATTAATTAAAATTTACATTTTTTATATTTTTATTTATATATAAATAATTTAAAAATATATTAACCTTTCCCAAATTTTAATACTTTTTGAATATTATTTACAACATAAAAAATTCCAAAAATAACTTCTTCACTTATAATTAATTTTCTAAAATTATCAAGTTTTTTAGCTATTTTACTTCTTTTTGTTTTTATATGAAATAATTTATATAACAAAAAATCAAAACAATTAAAATCAGAAATTTTATATTTTGGAATATATATATCACTAATAAGTTTAAAATCTAATTCATTATTACTTTTTTTTTTAGCATTTGTAAAATTTTTTTTAATTTCTACAAAATTAACATTCTTATTATTTAAATGCTGAAATGAATTATTATCTTTTGTGTAATTATTATTTAAAATTTTTTTCTTTTCATTTTTTCTATTAATTGGAGTATCAATATTTAATAAATTTTTATTACTTGATAATTTTTCAAAATTTTCTTGATAAAAATTAATATTTTTGTTTAATTCATCTAAATAATAATAATTATGAAATAAATGATTAAATACTTTTGCAATTATTAAAATAATATTTATAACACCAGAAACACTTGCAACAATTTCTTCTATTTTTTTATATTTTCTTTCATAAACTTCTTCTATATTTTTTATATAAAAATATGCACCTCCTAAAACACAATCATTAATTGAATCTGTTTCAGTTGTTAATTTTTCATTTAAATTATAAATATAAGTACTATGTTCTTCTATTACTTCAAATATTATTCCTTTATGTGTTTTTAATAATTCTGCATTGAAATTTAAATGATTAATTGTATAAGATTTTTCATTAAAAAGATTTAAAACTCTAGTGAAATAATAATGTAAAGGATTTTTATAATCATTTATAAAAATTGATTTATCTAAAAAATAAACATTATAACCAACAGATTCTATTAAATATTTTGAAATATTTTCATTATCATAACAATTATAATTATTATCATAATATGAATTATTTTGACATTTTAAAATAAGCAATCCATAATGAATAGAATCATCTCTACTTGAACCATGTTGTAAATAAGGATAATAAAAGCCTTCATCATTTAAATTATAAAATTTTTTTGAAGTTGAATTATAAAATTGTTTAACGCAATAACCAAATTTATAATTATATTTATAATCCTTTAAATCATTAAAATGTCCTTTTATATCATTTTCATCACATTGGCCATAAATCCAATGATCAAATAAAGTTCTATTATAATTTAAATCATATAAATAAAATGGATTGTAATTTATTCCTATGATATTTATCATATGATTATCAATATTTTGATATACACCATTATTTTCATTAAAAGTAATGAAATGAAATAAACCAGATGAATCAAAAGGAATTTTTGGAATGTCATCAATTGGACTTTTATAATAAAATGCAGTTGGGTTTCTTCTTAAAATAAAATCTAAAGAAAATAATATTGAAAATACAGTTATTGTTATAATAGAAATAATTGAAATTATAACTGATGGAATAGAACTATGTTTTAGTTGACCTTTATAAAATAAAGTTATTCTAGGGGAAATGAAATCTAAGGACATAAACATTTGTTTCATTTTATTTAATAATTTAATAATATTATTATATTAATAAAAGGAAATAAAAGTTTTAATAATATTTATTTACAATTAAATATACATATATATTAAATAAGTTGTTTTTTAATTTAAATAAAAGAAAATAAATAAATTTAATTGGGGATTGGGGATTGGGGATTGGGGATTGGGGAT
>JAEEGK010016139.1_pt1 | contig 16464 bp, 6 predicted proteins | sample 8958771 | NCBI WGS metagenome assembly JAEEGK01 (sample SAMN16246547, study PRJNA631951) | gut metagenome | biome: gut microbiome; feature: rumen; material: SC-attached | host: Bos | place: Iran: Karaj | collected 2018-10 | reverse complement strand
TATTCATAAATTAAATTTATAAATTTTTATTTAAAAATTTTTAAATTCCTTTTATAAATTTAATTTATAATTTTTTAATTTCTATTTAAAGATGGAGGGTTAGGGGATATTTCTATTGTTTTATTTGATATTATATCATTTATTATAAATTCATTTTTTCTTTTTCATAATCAATTTTTATTGTTAAAAGTAAAAAAAAACCTTTTTGATAAATTTAATTTATTTCTTGATTCTAATAAAGAAAAATATTTTTATTTATATTTTTTGATGTTATTAATTGGTTATTTAAGAATATTTTTATTTTAGATTCATCTATTAATTTTAAATATAATTTATTATCTAATTAAATTTCAGAAAGATTTAATATTTTACAAATTTTTTGAAACTTCTTAAAATATTTTATTCTCTAATTCATTTATTTTTAAATAAGCATAAAGCTAATCAATTTAACAATAATTCATATTAATATTTTTATCAATATTAAAAATAAATTCAATGATTTAGATTAGTATTATTATTATCATTAAATTTACAATTTTATTTTTTTTCAAGATACTATATCACTAATATTTAATTTTTATATATTTATTATATTAAAATACTATAGAATATATTAAATAAATTGATAATGTTTTTTTAATTTCTCTTTTATTTAATATAAATAATATATTTAATGTAAATATTTTATTATTTTTTCCATATTTCTCTATTGAGTTAATAATTCTATTAAATCAAAGTGAAAGAGACATTAATGATAATATTAATTTTGTAAATATTCAATTTAATTTTAAGTTATTTTAAAATATTATTAAAATAGTTATAATTAATTTTTAAAAATATTCATTCATAATTATTTTACTAAATGAATTCTTAAATTATATATTATTTTTATAAAAAAAATCAATAATTGTTTTTTATTTAAATAAAATATCTTTATTTTTCAATTTTATATATATATTGATTATTAATAATATTAGAAATTAAATAAAGATTAGAATAATATATTAATACTACTTTATTAATCTAAAAAAAAGTTATATTATTATTTTTAATGAACAATTATTGATTAATTGCATCATATATTTAAATTTGATATAAAAAACTTAACATAAAAAGAAAAAATTATCTATAAAAAAGATATTATTCAAATTAATGATATTAAATAAAAACATTAAATTTTTTTCTAATTTAAAAAATTTTATTTATTATATTGATTATATAATTGATTATTATATTGATTATTAGGTGGATAATTATATTGATTATACATTGGAATAGCCATATCATTTTGATATGAATATTGATTTTCCATATCATTCCTACAACAATATTTATAACAACAACTAATTATACTTACAACAAAAATAATTAAAAAAATAACAACAAAGAATATAAGAATTGCATTTATTGGATTATTTTTTTTATGTTCAATTTGCAAATATTCAAAATAAGGTAAACTATTTCCTTTAGACAAATCAATAACTAAAGTATTATATGAAGAATCAATTTTTTCAAGGTAATAATAATAAGAAAAAGTTTTTTTTCCTGCGATATTAGTTTCACTAGTTCCAGAAAATTTAGCAGTATCTGCAGTTATTATATTTTTTTTATTTACATTTTTATAATTATCTTTTGTCCAAGAATATGAAAAATATAAATCAGCCATTAAATTTGGACTTGTATAAGTTAAATATATGTTTTCGCCCTTTTTTATATCGCTTATATCTAATGAAAATGAAATAGTTTTAGAAAAATCTTTTATCTCTTTTTTTCCATATTTTTCTATTGGAATAAAATCTAATTGTGCAGAATTTAAAAAGGAAAGAGTAGTTACATATAATATTAAAATTATGAAATTTCTCATTTTTTTTATATTTTGTTTTAAGATATACAAATAAAATATTAAAAAAAATAATTGATATTTATTCACAATATTTTTCATATCAAAAAAAAAAATATTAAATAAAATATAATGTTTAAAAATAATTTAAAAATATTAATTATAATTTAATGGTAATATTTCATTGATGATTATTTATAAGGTAATATTGGTTAGATTTTGTATATGAATTATTATTAAAATTATTATATTGATTAGTATTATAAGAATTATAATTTTCATTATTTCTTAATTCATCTATATTTCAATAATTTTGTTAATAATTTTTTGTAATACAATTCATAAATAATTTTAATTATTATTACTATAATAATTAATCGAATTATATAAAGAATAATAATGAGTTATATTCTATTTGTATTATATTTAGTATGAGTAATTTTAAAATAATAATAATAATGTGTTTTATTTATTTTAATGAATTAATTGAATAATTAAAGTATTATATAAAGTTGACTACTTCCATAATAAGAATTAGAGAAATTATTTTTTATATTAAATATATTTTTATAATTTTATTTGAACAATGATATCCAATTGTTGATTTATAAATATTATTTTAACTTGAATAATTTAAATATATTAATTTATTGATTTCTCTTATCTCTAAACAAATTTTAAATTTAATGTATAAAAGTCATTTTTGTTTTCATATTTATTAATTGGAATATATAGTGATTCTTATTGATATGAAAGGGAAAGAATTATTAATAATAATATTAATTTTATAAAATATTTCATTTTTCTTATTTTTTATTATCAGATTACATTTTAAAATAATAATTAATATTTTTTATTTATTTTGTTGAAATTATTTAAAAAATTGTTATATATATAATTAATTATTTTTATCAGAATTATTATTATCTTTTAACTGATTACTGTAGTAAATGATATATTCAAAAACTTTTTATTTTCATAACTATAATATAAATTATGAATTAGAAATACAATAATTAATAAAAGAAAAATGAAATTATAAAAATAAAAATAATTTAATATTTATGAATTCTAGGGATAAAAATTATTTCAATATTATATAAATTTCATTAATTTTCATTTATTTTTAAAAATTAATTAAAGTATTTATATATATCATTTTTATTATCAATTTAAGAAAATTATAATAAGTATTATATTAGAACTTCCTAAATATATTTTTTTTAGAGAATCTATTTTAGTTTTTTTATAATTGTCTTTTAAATAATAATATTTTATTGATGATTTCATACTTTAATTCAATTTATTGAATATGCTAAATATATTATTTTATCTTTTTTATTTCTTTTATATCTAAAGTAAATTTTAAATTTGAAGAATTAAAATCATTTATTTTTTCTCCTCATTTATTTGAATATTTAAATTGTTCTTAATCCTAAAAGAAAAAAATTTAAAATAATTAAATAATTTTATTCAATTTTTTAAAAATTTCATTTACTACTAAATTAAATTTATTAATTATTATAATTAATTGTACCAAATTTATATTTAAATTGAGAATCTTTTCCATAAATAACACCAAAATAATCTTTTTCTTCACTAACAACTAAATTGACTAATCCTCCTTTAATTTTTTCATCATATAAAAATTCAAATGAATAAAAATTTTCATATAAATTATCCAAAGAAAAAATCTTTATTCCAAAATCAGAACTAAAACATCCTCTTATAAAAATTCCAATAATAATTAAATTATTATTTAAAAGTTGAATACTTTCAAAACGATATATTGTAGTTGATAAAGAAATACATTTATAAATAATTTCATGATTATTTGTATCAAGTAAATAAAAACAATTTCTATGGCATATAAAAATATAATTATTTATCCATTCAATTACATTTGTTCCATTTTCTGATAAATAATTGTTTTGTTCTATTTTATCATTTATTTGATAAGTTATTGTATTATAAAATAAAATTGCAATTTCTGAAATTATTACAAATTCTTTTTTATTATTTTTTGGATGGTAACTATATCTATAAATATAATCATAATACAAATCATTTTCATTATTTATTATTGTTTCTAAATTTATTCTATATTTATTATTTAATTGTTTTTTATATTCAAATATTAAAATATTATTTGTTCCTAATAATAATAATTTATTTTCATTATAAAATTCACTTAAATTAGGAAGATCAATATTATTTTTCATATTATAAATTATTAAATTGTCATATGATTTAGTTTCAAAATTAATTTTAATAACAGAAAATTTTTTTTCAAAATAAATAAAAATATCATCATTATTTAATTTTTTTACATACCATATATATTCATCATCAAAATTATCAAAAATAAAAGAATCATTTGGAGAATAAATTAATATTATTTTATTTTTTCTATCAACTAAAAGAAAATAATTTTTTTCAATTGCAATAATATGATCAACATCTTTAATTAATGAATTATCTTCAAAATATGAAACAGTTATTTTTTCATTCATTTAAAATAAAAATAATAATTTAAATTATTTATAAACAAATTAAAAATTATTTTATTTATTTTTTCAACAATTTATCCAAAAGTTTATCAATATTTTCATTACTATAAATATCTTTATTTTTATTATTAATATTTCTTCCATTTTTCCAATTCATTTGACTTGAAATAGGTCTAAATGTATTTCTAAAATTATTATTAATATTATTATTTAAAGTATTATTATAATTAGAATTATTATTATTAAAATTATTATTATTAAGTATACTATTATTACTTTGATTATTATTTGAATCTTGTGTTTTAGAATTAAAAAAATTATTTTCAGTTAAATTGTTTCTAGAATGTTTATTTTTAAAATAATTTTTTGTATTATTAAAAGTATTATTATAATAATTATTTTTATTATTATTTTTAATATTTGAAATATTTTTTTTAAAATCATTAAATTTACTACTTAAAATTCTATTATTAAAATAATTACCTTGATATAAATTATTATTTTTATTATCATTTAATTTAGGTAAACCAATTTTTCCTTGTTTCATAGTTCTTAAAATATTTTCCATATTAGCACCTCCCATATAACAATATTTAGTAATATCTAAATAACAAATATCACAAACACAAGTAGTTTTACTACAAAAAATAGAATCTTCTTTTAATTTTAAATAATCATCATATTTAATTTTAGGATAAATTTCTAATATAACTTTAGGTATAATAAAATTAGAATAATTATATTTTTTTAATTTTTCAATAACATCAATTTCATTATTTTCCATATAAGGGATAATTTCAATACCTGAAGAAGTCATATTAATTTTATCATAAATATTAAATAATTCTTTATTTCTTTTTCTATTTTCATGACTTTCAATTAAATTTTTAAAACTAATTTCATATAATCTATAAGATTCAATTTTTTGTTGACAATTTAAACAAATTGCATCTTTATAAGGTTTAATTGGTTTTCCATTAATATTATATTTAAATAAATTTATATCTTCAGGACTTCTTAAATTAATTTTATTAATATCAACTTCTTGTATTTTTTTATTATGATTAATAATTCTTTTATCTAATCTATTCTCAATTCTTAAACTAGAACACCATAAAAATAAAATACGATCATTTTTATCAATTTTAAAATTTAAAATCATTCTAATAATTTTAATTTTTTCTAAAGTAATATTTGAAACATGATTTGCAATACTTGTTCCGATTTTTTCAATTCTATCTGGTAAATTACTTCCTTTTAAAGGTTCAATTTTAATATGAAATTCTTCTCCATCATAAGTCACTGCTCTTTCATAAATATCATATTTTTTATCATATATTTTTTTAATATTTGTACATTTTTCAAATAAACATAATTTTGGACTCCAATTTAATCTATATGTAATATTATAATCTCCTTTTGGATCTTCAAATTTTTGTAAAATTCCATCTTCAAAATTAAATTTATTATTTAAAAATTCATCAAATTTTTTCATATTAAAATATTCTATAATATAACCACTTTTATTATCTTCTTCATAATCTTTATCAAATAAACTTTTTATTCTCTTTTCAAAATTTGGTTTATCACTTTCATATTTTGATTGAATTTTATTTTTTTTATATATATAATATGCAATTATTCCACTTTTTGATATATTTTTGGTAAATACTTCTCTTATATGATTTGAATTTACTTTTCCTGTTGATTTTTTTTTTAATTTACCATCTATTATACTTGTAAAATACCAATAACAAGGTTTTTGGTATTTATATAATATTGTATGAGGAATTCTTATAAATGGATCTGTATTAAATATTGTATCTTTTGTCCATAAGAAATGATATATGTTTTCTATTACTCCATCTCCTTCTAATACATTAAACATTTTTTTTTTAATTTATTTTATTTTATTTATTTTATTTATTTTTTTTTTGTTTTTTAATTTATTTTTTTTTCATTTTATTTATATTATTAAATATTATTATTTTTCTTTATTTTTTTTATTTATTTAATTATTTAATTTTATTGTTGGTTAATTTAAAAATGTTATTATCAAAATACTAAAATCTTTTATCCACAAAAAATTATTAGTTTTATAATGATAAAAAATTAATCACACAAAAATTAATCTAATTGAAAAATAATATCTAGAATAAAAAAATATCTGAAAAATGGAAATAAAAAATGAAATCACCGTATTCAAAAATTTTTGAATATAAAAAACTTAAAAAAAAATAATTAAGAATATTAATCCTTTATTAAAACAAAAAAACAAATAAAATTCTTATTAAAACTTTTAAAAATTGAAAAAATTTTTTTTTGCCTCATCTAATTTCTTTTTATCTCACGAATTTTTGCGTGAAGTAAAAATAAGTTTTTAATCCTTTTTTTAAATCATTCAAAATAAATGAAACAATTAAATTAATAAAAGAGAAATTAAAAAATACCTTCATAAAAATAAAAATAAGTCTTATTTTTAAATTTCTCTATCTAAATAAGATAAAATAACTAAAATATAATAAGATAATATTCTAAATTACATCTTTAAATGATTTTAAAATTTTTTATAAAAAGTTTAAATAAAATAAACACTATTTTATGGAAGTTTTAAAGATAGAAGAAAATAAAAAAGATTTTTTATTAAAAAAAGAAAAAAATAATGAAATTAAAAGTCAAAAAATATATTTATTTCCTTCTTATAATGAGAATGATTCATTTACTTTTAATGATAAAAACTATAATCAAACTAAAATTCAAATTGAAAAAAGAGAAAAAGAAAATGCGAAAAATAATTCAAGTGATTCATCTGTGAAAAATCATTTTGTTAAAGAGAATAAAAAAAAAAAAAATAAAATCTTTTATTACAAAAAAAAATCTTCTCCTCAAAAAAATAATCTTAAAAAAGAAAAAAACAACATTTCAAATTTACCAAATGAGAAAAAAACATATGTAAATGAAATTTATAATGAACATGAATTTTATAAAAAAAATTTATATGATTTAATTGATAATGTTAATAAAATATTAGAAAAAGAAAATGATTATGGTAATAATAATTTAGAAAATAAAAATATATGCAGTATAAAAAAAAATGATATTAACATAAATGAAAAAAACTCAAATCTTAAATTTGATAAAATTGAAAACAAAGATTTAATAAATGAATCTAATAATTTAATTAATATTAATCAAGAGTATTTAATTAAAAACTTTTCAAATAATAATAAAAAAAAATCAAATTATAATAAAGCAAAGAAAAAAAGAAAATTAAAAGAGAAAAAGTTAATTATTCAAAAAATCAATAATTATATTACAATAAATAACCAAAATTTGAATATTGAAAATCCAAATTTGAAAAGTGAACAATATAATAATTCAATAAAAAATTTCGAACAAATTAATTATCAAGATTTTTATAATCAACAAATCTTATTAAATAATCAAGAAAATATTTTTAATTATACTAAAAATCCTGTTCAAAATAATAATAATTATTTTTATCATGAAACTTCACCAGTCAATCAAAATAATAATTATAATAATTGTTTTCAAACTCCTAATTATTGTTTAAAAAATAATAATAATATAAATAAAAATAACTTTCAAGTTGAAAATCAATATTTTAACATAACTAAAAATACAAATAAAAATATATTAAAATATATTGAAGAACTTAATCAAAATTATCATTCTGAATATAATTTTAACTCTAATAATAATTTATTTGATATTAATTCTGATAATATAAATATTAATATTCATCAAAATAATTTATTTAATAATAATTTAATAGAAAAAAATGATAAAATAAATAATATTGAAAATAAGTTTGAAAATAAAATAAAAGTAAATGAAAATAAAGAAGAAAATGAAAATAAAAGAAAAAAATATATTTATATGTCAGAAATTTTATCTAAAGCTCCAAAGAGATTAAATCCAAAAATAGGGAAACCATTTATATTAAATAATAAAAGAGAAAAAAGTGAAATTTTAAATTTAAAAATTAAAATTCCAAATCAAAAAGATGAAATTATTATCTCTTTAAAAAAAAATGAGAATATAATTGAAAAAATAAAAGAAATAATACCAAATGTAAATTTAATTCCAATTATTATTAAACAAATTTATCAATGTTTAAATTACCTTAATTTATTCAATTCATATGAATTGGATTTAGAATCAGATAATATTTTTCATATTTTAAACAAATATATAAATAACTAAAGATAAGAAATTAAAAAATAATTCTTTCTTCTGAAAGAAAAAAAATATGATTTGAATAATTTTAAGGTAAAAATAAAATAATTTATTAGTTTTAAAATAAATAAATAATCTGGAAAATGATTCAGATATTTATTTAATAAAAAATATATATATAGTTAAGCATTTTAAATATTAGTAAAATCATTTGGTTTTAAAATAAAGGAATTTAAATATTGATATATAAATTTAAATATAAACATAATTGATATATTTCATATAATATATTATTTTATTATAATAAAATAAATGATATTTTTTTTTAAAATAATAAATAAATATTTTTTTGAAAGTAATAATAAAATATTTTAATACAATATTTGATTCAAAAATTATTTATTATTCTTCGAAATTTAAATAATTATACTTATTCTTTTTTTTAATTAATTCATAACTAATTTTAAACAAATTATAATCTTCTTCAATATTAATTTTTTTCATTATTCCAAAAATATTATCAATTTTATTATTATAAGTGATTTTTTGAAACAAATCTAAAATTTCATTTATAGTTAAATAAAGTATATTTTCTTCTTCTAAAATAATAAAAGCAACCGCAGATTGATATAAAATAAATTCCCCTTTTAATAAGAATAAATCCCATAATTTAATAATTAATTCATAATTTAATATTTTACTAAATAAACTTTCAAACCAATCACTATAAAATAAATAAGGAATAATTTCAAATTTTTCTAAATGTTCTTCTCCTTTTGGACAAAATTTTTTTAATATTTTTGATAGAAAAAGTTCAAAATTTGAAATATAAAAATTATCTTTTAAATAAAATTTTCCTAAATAATTTTGAAATATTAAATTTACTAAATTACAAAATGAATTATAACAATTTTCTCCATTTAATAAAAAAATCATAGTAATAAATAATATATTTTCATTATAAATAATATCTGGTCTATAAAGAAAAAAAACTCTTATTATTTTATATAAATCATCCATTACTTTAAATATTACTAAATTACAATTTATTATTTCTTTATTAAATAAATTTCCAATATTAAGAATATCATTTATTAATTTATTAATTGATTCATCATTATTAATTTTAATTTTTTGATTTTTAACATAATTTTTCCCTAATTCAATAAAATCAACTTGCTCTATTTTCTTCAAATAATAATTAAATAAATCTTTTGTAATTCCACATTTATTTCCAATTAGAAAAGACCAGATTTTATTTCTTAATTTTTTTGGTATTCCATTTTCATAAATATAAAATAATTCTTGTTTAGTTATTTTTTTATTATTTGTTATTTTATTATAAATATCTTTTAAATTTATTTTTTTTTCATCATTTTCTTCATCAATATTTAATGTTTTATATAAATTATAATTATAATTTCTTTTACTTTTAATTTGACTTAAAAAAAAATTTCCATAAAAATCCCAATTTTTAATAACAGAAATCCAAATATTATCGATTAAAGAATTAATTTTTTTATTTTCTTCATTACATTTTTTATCATTTTTTTTTTCTAAATTATTAACTGCATTTAATAAGTTTTTAATTGCATTATGCCATTTTGCAACAATTTCAATATTTTTTCCTTTAAAATTAAATATTTTATCTTTAGTAATAATTGAGAAAAATAAATTTTTATCTTCACTTTCATCAATATTTAAATTTGAATTATGAATTCCCATAATTACATCTTTAATATCTAATATGTTAATACTTTTTGAAAGATCTAATTTTTTTGTTTCTTTTTTTTCTAACATTACTATATTTAAATCATTTGTTAATTTAATATATTTATTTTCTCCATTATTAAATTTATTAATAAATTTATAAAAATATTCTCCTTCTATTAATAAATTATAATCATCATTTGATATTTTATGTAATGTTGAATTTGTTACTAAAGTTTTTCTTTCTTGAAAATATCTATTTTTATATTCATTAATTCTTTTTTCATATTCTTGATCATTCATTTCATCGTTATTATCATTATTATTATTTCTATTATTTTCATTATTATTATTATTTTTTTCATTAATAGTATTATTATCACTTTCTTTTTCTTTGACAATTATTCCCAATCTTCTATAAATAGCTTCATTATAATCTTGAATCCAAATAATATTATGTTTTTTTAAATCATCATAAATATTAATTACAGTATCTTTATCTACTTCATTATTCATTTCAATAAATTGTTCTTTTGTTATTTTATTTATATTTTTAATATCAGTTCTAACAAACATTGTATTTACAGCTAAGGTAGTAGAACAAAGTAAATAAATTGAATTTGCATTTTTATATAATTTAGTATTTATATTATCATTATAAAAAACTATTGAAAAATAATTCATAATATCTAATATTAAATTAGCATCTTTTGGTAAATTTAATCTTGTTAAAAAAAATTTAAATCCTCTTATAAAAGAAATATTTTTAAAATTAATTGAATTAATAAATGATTTTAATATTATATTATTTTCATTTGGTTTTTTTGTTTTTGCTAAAAATTCTCCTAAAATAAATTTGTCAAAACCATTTACAACTAATAAAAATTCTCCAAATTCTTCCAAAGTTTCTATAATTTCATTTGATAATAAAATATTATATGAATCCATATAAGTTTTTAAATTAAAACAAAAAATTGCTTTTTCTACTTTATTTAAATATAATTTAAGATATTTTTTTTTAATTTTTTCTATATCAAAAAGACGAATTGCATTATTTTCTTTTTTATTTTTTTCATTTTGTAAAATTAATTGAATTTTTTTATTTAAATATCTATTTTTAAAAAATTGTTTTCCTAATTTAATTGTTTCTTCATTATATCTTCTTAATATTATTGTTTTATTTTTAATATCTTCATTATTCTTTTCAATAATTAAAATAGTTGTAGTTATTATTTTTTCTAGTTCTTTTAACATTTCTAAAGATAAAGGCTTATTTAAATGACAATTTATTTTTTGAATATTTCCTTTATCTGAATTTAAAATTAAATTTTGTTCTGAATTTAACATTAGAAGTTCTTCATTATTATTATTATTTTTATTTTTTGATATTACTTCAATTGTTTTATCTTGTTGTACTAAGAAATTCATTACAATTTCCCTTTTTTCATTAAATAAATTTTTTTCTTCTTGAAATTCTTTTTTTTCTTTTATTTTTTCTTCTTTTTCATTAACTGTTTTTTCTTTGTTTTCATCTAATTTTTTATCTTCTTTTTCTTTTATTATGTTTTTTTCATTATTATCTTCATTTTTTTGTTCTATATTTTTTTCTGTTTTAAATTCTTCTTTTTTATCAATTTTTTCTTCATTTTGTTTTTCTACATTTTCTTCTTTTTTCTCAATTTTTTCTTCTATTTTCTTTTGAAAGTTTTCTTCTTTTTTTAATTCTTCTTTTCTTTTATTTGTGATTTCTTTTATATCATCTTTTTTTATTTCTTTTTCTGTTTTTTCTTCTTTTTGATTAATTTCTATTTTTTCTTCATTTTTAAATTTAATTTCTTTTTTTTCATCATTTTTAACATTCTTTAATTCAGGAAATTTCTTTTCTAAGACATTAAATCCTTTATTACTATTTAAAGATTTTTTTGAATTATTTTCATTTTTAGAAGGAATTGAAGTAAATTGATTAAATAAAGCAATTTTATCTTTAATTGAGTATTTTTTATCTTCCATAAAAAATATTTTTAAAAAATTAAATAATTTGTTTTCATTTAATAAATTAAAAAACATCAATTATTAATAATTTAAAAAAATATATTAAATTAAAAAACAAAATAAAATATTAATTATATTCTCTTATATTATTAGGAGTATTACTTCTATATTCTAATTTATTATAATATTTTTTTCTTTTTGAAGAATTTTTACTTCTTGAATTATTATTTGTAAAATAATGTGCTTTATTTTCATTATTATTTAAATAAAAATTATTTGTAAAATTTCTTTTATGAAAAGAACTTAATAAACTAAATTGTTGAAATAAATTTAAATCATTATTCTCAGTATTAAAAATATTATTATTAGAATTATTTACATTTTTATTTATTTTTATTGTAAGAGGATTAGAAATTTTAAATAATGATTTTTTTTTAATTGTTGAATTAATTTCATCTTCTTTTTTTTTTCTTTTTTCTGCTCTTTTATTTATATCATTATATAATCTTTTATAAGGATTTCTTTCAGAATATTTTAAAAATAATTTTTCATTTTTTGAATTTTTTGTTTCCATAATAGGAGAAAATGGACATAAAATATTATTTAATTTTTCTTTTTCATTTAATTTATTTAATTTATTCATATTATATTTATTAATAAATCTTTTTTGTCTATTTAATAAATCATATTGACATTTTTGATTAAAAGTTAAGTTTTCATATTCTTTTTTTAATTCATTTTGGTAAAAAGATTCTTCTTTTAATTGTTTTGATTTTTCTATCCATAAAATTAAATAAAATAATTTTGTTTTAAATTCATATTTTTTGATAATTGAAATTAATGAATTTGATAATATTTTTTGTTTATTTTGTAAATATTTTAAAATAATACAATTTGCAATTGAACTTTTATCTTCTCTTTGTATCCAATTAAAATATAATTCTAATACTTTAAAAAATAAATTATAAGTATCAATTTCTTGATTTTTTATATTTCTTGAATTAAATAATTTATTATAACTTTTAATAAATATTTCTACAGTAGATTCAGTAATTATTCCAATAAAAGTTAAATAATCAATTAAATCTTTTGTTTCGCCATTCACATTCATAAAAAAATTTTTGAAAAATTATTATATTCTAATTAATAAGTTAAATTAATTAAATTTCAATTTACAAGAATATTTCCAAAATTAAAAAAGATTATAAAAAATATAAAATAATAATTTAAAAAAAATAATGAAAAGAGGAATTTTTTCTTTATCACCAATTCCAACTATTGATATAATGAAACCAATATCAATAGAAAAAAAAAATAAAATAAAAATGAAAAAAAGAAAAAAAATAAATTTAAATGAAGAAGAAACAGAAAAAAACTTTAAAACAGCAAAAAATTTTTATAAAAAAGTTTCAATATTAAATAAATATAAAACAATTGAAAATAATAATAATTCTCAATCTAAAACAAAAGATATTTCATATCATTCAATTTCAAGAAATAATAATAATAATAATAATGGAAGTATTGGATATTTTTTTAAATCACTTTTATCTCAAAAAAATAGTAATTTATTTTCTACTAATTATTACAATGAACAATTTACAAATAATTTAAATGAAGGATTAAACAAATTAATAAATGATAATTCACAAAAAATTATATTTGATTATATTTCAAAAACAAATAATAATATTGAAAATAATATAAATGATGAAAATAATTATAATAATTATAATAACCATAAAAGAAGTATAAGTTATTATGATAATTCATCAAATTATTCAAATTTATTTTCAGAAAGATTAAAAACTCCAATTAAATTAAATAGTAATATAGAAGAAAAAAAATTAGATATTGAAACATTAAATAAATATTATGAAAATTTGTCACATTCTAGAAATTCATATTCAAATATAACAAATTATAAAACAATATCAAATTTTAAAAATATTATTAATAAGAATGAATTACAAAAAAATATGACAAATTATAATAATTCATCAAGAGCAAGAAGAGTAAGTATGAAAAGTGTGATTGATAGAATTGAAGATATTGAAAAGAGAAATTCAATTAAAATGTCTTTATATAATAATAAAAATACTATAAATATTAATAATAATAATAATTTTAATAATTTAAATGATAATAATAATAATTTAAATAATATAAAAAAAATCCCATCTTTAGAAATAAAGAAAATAAAAAAAGAAAGAAAAGTATATCCTGAATTAAGAAGAGTATCTCAATTTGATTTAATACCAAAAGTAATAAAGAAAAAACATAGAAATAGTATATTTACTCCACCAAAAAAAAGAAATAAAATAAAATTAGAATTAGATGAAATATTAATAACAAGAAATAATGAAAGTAAAACTTATCGTCTTCCAGAAAATTTATTAGAAGTAAAACAAAGATTACAAAAAGGTATAAAAAAATTAGTCAATGAGAGTTTAAAATCAAATTATAATATAACAAATGATCAAATATTATTTTCATTAGAAAGAACACAAAAATCAGAATATACAAAAGATATAATAGAAAAAATAAAAATAATAAATAATTATCTTTTACCTTATCCAAAAGAAAAATTTGAAAGTGATTTATTAAGACATAGAAAAATATATGTTATAATTGATGGAACTGTTGTTTTTAATGAAGAAATAATTAAAGGTAATTTTATTGATATTCCAACAAGAAGATATTTAAGTTTTTTAGATAATAAAAAAGAACGTTTAGAAGAATATTATAAATTTTTATCAAGATGTCAAAGAGAATTTCGTTCAATTATTCCTTATAAAAATATATTTTTAATTAATGGAATTAATATTTTTGATTTAATTGAAATTCCTGATTCAGATAATGCAATTTTTGTTTCTACTAGTAATATTTTTAGAGGGATTCATTTATTTTGGGATGATATTATTAATACTGAAAATGTTAAAAAAAAAGATTATAATTTATTAAAAATTCAAGAATGTAAAAAGGCACTTGTTCAATTTTATAAACCAAAAAATAAAAATAATAAAAAAAAGAAAAAAAAAAGAATTATTTGGGGAAGATATAAAAAAAAAAAAAAAGTATTCAAAACTTATATTTTTAAAAAAAAATATATTGAAGATAGTTCATTTACTTTTGGATTAACTGATATAAAAAATTTAGAAGGTGAAGAAAAATTTTATTATTATTCAGAAGATGAAAAAAAAAAGAAAAAAACATATGAAAATTTTAAAAAAAATCATCCATCATTATTAAAAAGATTAATATATTTTAATGAAAATGAAATGAAAAATGGGATAAAAAATATAAATAAAAAAAATGAGAAAAAATTAGAGAAATATTTATCAAAAAGAGTAAATGAAGATACATTTAATGGATTAAATTATTTAATGAGACAATATAATACAATAAGAGGAAAAAGAAATAAAATAATAATACATCAAAATATGAAAAGTGTAATAAAAAAAATGCAAAATGAATTAAAAGATGATACAAATCAATTTTTTTCTGCATTTTTAAAAAGATTAAATATATTAAATAAAAGAGATTCAGAAATAGAAATAGAAGAAGAAAGATTTTATGATACAGAAAAGAAATTAGAAGAAAAATTAAAAAAATCAATAATACATAAAAATATAATAGAAATAAAAGATATGGCACATCATGCAGAAAGAGAAATAAATAAATTTTATCCTGATTTAATATCAATGAATATTCCAGCTGTATTAAAAACATATCCAAAATTAAAAAGAAGAATATTTTATGATATATTTATTCAATTTAAAAATTTATTAACATTATGTGTTTGTGTAACAAAAAATTTAAAACAAATAAAAAAAGGATTAGATTTTTCAACATTTTTTAATTGTCTTCCTCAAATGAAAAGTCAAGGAAAAACACAAGCTTTAAAATTATATAATACATTAAATAAATTAAATACAGATTATTTAAATTGGGAAGAATTTATGCAAGGAATGTTAAGTATGAAAAGTAATAATATAAGTGATAAAATTGATATTTTTTTTCATGTTATTGATTCAGATGGAAATGGTCTTTTATCTTTTGATGAAGTATATGAAATTAGTAAAAAAAGTTTAATGAGAACTTTAGGTGATAAAAATGATAATAATGATGATGAAGTTGTTAATTCTTTAGCTTCTTATTTTGCTAATTTAATTTTTCAATTAGTTGATATGGATATTGATCAAGAAATTC
>JAEEGK010016137.1_pt1 | contig 16464 bp, 7 predicted proteins | sample 8958771 | NCBI WGS metagenome assembly JAEEGK01 (sample SAMN16246547, study PRJNA631951) | gut metagenome | biome: gut microbiome; feature: rumen; material: SC-attached | host: Bos | place: Iran: Karaj | collected 2018-10 | reverse complement strand
TGAAGTCGGCCCTTGTGGAGGCTTTGCCAGGCGCGACCCACATCGTGATCAAGTCGCAGAGCGATGGCCAAGCCACCTACAACGGCAGCACGTGGAGAGGCCAGCTGACCACGCTGGACGTGACCCAAATGTACAGGATCGAAACCCAAACCGAAGGTGAGATGACCTTGACGGGCACCCCGATCAATCCTGCGGAGCACCCCATCACCATCACGAATGGTGCGAACTGGATCGGGTTCCCGCTCGGCGAGAGCACGTCTCTTGTCAACGCCTTTGCAGGCTTTGCTGTCAGCGGCGACATGATCGGTTCGCAGAACGGCAATGCCACCTACAACGGGAGCACGTGGAGGGGGAATCTCAGCACGCTTGAGCCAGGGCAAGGCTACATCTACAAGTCGAGTGTACAAGACGACAGGACATTTACTTTTGGAACGAACAAATAGGGTGATGGTGAAATAAACCTTCAATTACAACCCTAATAGTTGAAGAGGCGTGGTGAATTCGGTTCACTGCGCCTCTTTTGTTGTAGAGAGCAAGTCAAACTATTTATTATTCCACGCAACCCTAACTAAGACCCTTCTAATAAGGAATCTTTCTCAAAATCACATTTTAGGTAAAATGTATAAAAAAAAACGCTATCTTTGCAAGCTTTATTGCATTCATTCATAATAAAGTATTAACTAGAAAGAAACACAATAAAAATCAAAAAGATGAAGAAACTTTTTTTATTAGCAATGATGCTGATACTCAGTGTTGGCATTATGGCTCAGCAAAAGATTCAGCTACGTTCGGTAGACAAGGCCGAATGCACGAGAAGTGACATGACGAGCCTTAGGGCTTCATTTTCATTTTCAACGATCGAAGCAGAGGATGTGGACACCCAAAGGGGTCAGTTCTCATGGCTTTCGATGCCTAACACCGTCATCGGCGGCAACGAGGGTGACCCTCAGATTCCCGTCGTGAACGAACTCATCGCCGTCCCCGTTGGTGCCAATCCCACCATCCGTGTGACGAGCTACAGCACCACAGACTATCGTCTTAATGATCTGGGCATCCAGACCTTGGTTCCCCGCCAGCCTTCGCTGCGTAAGGACCAAAGACCTGAGGATGTGCCTTTCGTCTACAATGCCAATGCCTATCAAACCCGTGGCATGCGCTCCGAACCCCAAGCCTCTGTCAGGGTGGTGGGTACCATGCGTGGCGTCCAATTGGGCAAGATGACCATCGAGCCTGTGAGCTACGACCCCGTCAACAACACCCTCCGCGTGTTCAACGACATTGAAGTGGAAGTGAGCTTCGACGGTGCCGATGCCGTGGCCACCGAAAAGCTGCTGGTGGACACCTACAGCCCTTATTTCAATGTGGTCTATAAGCAGTTGTTCAACGATAGGATGCTTAGAGATGCCTACAGCCAACACCCCGACCTTTACACCACCCCTGTGAAGATGTTGGTTGTGACCACTTCAACTTACGTCAACAGCGATGCTTTCCAGAGCTGGCTGACTTGGAAGAAGCAGAAGGGCATCGATGTGGATGTGCAGACTGTGGCCAGTGGCGCTACTGCTTCCACCATCAAGACCCTGATTTACTCAAGATATAATGCCAACCACCCGTCTTTCTTGGTTATCGTTGGAGACGAAACGGTTGTCACCTACTACCAACTTTGGGATTATAGCAGCACCTACGGTAACGCGGCTACTGACTTGGAGTATGCATCCGTCGATGGCGACGTCTATCACGACATGTTCATCAGCCGTATCCCTGTGTCGTCCACCACGGAACTTAGCAACTACGTCAATAAGGCTTTGACTTATGAAAAATACACCATGTCAGACCCGAGCTACTTGAGCAATGTGCTGCTCATCGCTGGTGCCGATGGCACTTGGGCTCCGAAGGTCGGCAGACCTACAATTAACTATGCTGCTAACAACTATTTCAACACGGCACATGGTTTCACCAATGTGTATAAATATGTGACTGACACCTACACTGGCTGCTACAACTACCTGAGTTCTGGTGTTGGTTTTGCTAACTATACCGCTCACGGTGACATCCAGAAATGGCACAGTCCAGAATTAACCAATAGCGGTGTCGAAGCATTGAGCAACAACGACAAGTATTTCTGGGCCATGGGTAACTGCTGCCTGACCTGCAACTTCAAAAACGCCCAGAACAACCAAACCTGCTTTGGTGAGACCATGATCCGTGTCGCCAACAAGGGCGCTTTCGGATATATCGGTTCTGTTCCGGAATCCTACTGGTATGAAGACTATTACTTTGGCGTAGGTGCCACCAGTACCATGAGCACAACCCCGTCCATGTCACAAACCACTTTAGGTGTTTACGACATGATGTTTGACGACTCGGGCTTCAACACCTTGAACGCTGTTCCTTTTGCCGGCAATGTGGCCGTTACTTACGCCCATGCCAACAGCTATACCAGCAGCGTCACTGATGAATACTACTGGAGAGCCTACCAATGCTTCGGCGACGGTTCCATCATGCCTTACCACACACAGCCTGCTGCCAATAATGTGAGCCACGCTTCGACCATTAACATTGGTACAACTAGCTTCGCAGTGAGCGCCGATAACGGTTCATACGTTGCCATCACCAAGAACAATGAGATCCTCGGTGTGGCCGAAGTGATTTCAGGCAACACAGTTAACGTGCCGATTTCAGGCCTCACCTCAGCAGGCGATGTGATGATTGTCGTTACTCGTCAGCAACGCCAACCTTATATTACGACGATCCAAGCTATAGCCACCAATGGTCCATACATCACCCTTGACAGCTATACACCTAATGCTGCCCTCATTGGTGAAACCACTAATCTGAGTCTCACTTTCAAGAATGTGGGAACTACTGCCACCTCTGGCAACACCACAGTCACTTTGACATCAAACGATACAAATGCTCTTGTTGTTGATACACAAACCAAGACATTTAGCTCCTTGGCAGTCAATGCTACCACCACAGTGAGTGGCTTCCAATTCCACTTCACTTCGGGCGCAACGGCAGGCACCAATTACACATTGCATTACGCTGCGGTCAACGGCAGCAACACCTGGGAGGGTGACATTACTGTAACTGCTGATCAGGTTTATACAGTGACAGTGGCATCCAACAATAACGACTATGGTACGGTCAGTGGAGGTGGCCAATACCATTACGGCGCATCCTGCACTGTGACCGCCACGCCTGCCGATGGCTATATGTTCACCAACTGGACCCAGAACGGCAGCGTGGTTTCCACCAATGCTTCATACGCCTTCAATGTGACGAGCAATGTGAACTTGGTGGCCAACTTCGCATCGGGCGTCATGATTGGCGATGGCGGCACTACCACAAGCGATTATCTGCCGAGCTACAACTATTACAATTACTCTCTTACAGAGCAAATCTACACCTCTGCCGAGTTGGGCAGCGCAGGTATCATCACTAGCATTGCCTTCTATAACGCTGGTACTGCAAAGACCCGTACCTACGACTTCTACATGAAGGCCACAACGAAGAGCACCTTCACGGGTTCGACAGACTGGATTGCTGTCTCAACTGGCGACAAGGTGTTCAGCGGCAGCGTCACCATGGTGGCTAACGACTGGACGACCATCACCTTCAGTACTCCGTTCGTCTATGACGGCACCTCCAATGTGGTGTTGGTCGCTGATGACAACACGGGTACTTATACGAATTCTCCTCACATGAGCTGCCGTGTGTTTACTGCCACGAACCAAGCTTTATACGCCTACAATGACAACACCAACTATAACCCGCTGTCACCCCCGACTTCTTCCAGTTCCAACAACGCTGTTATTTCTTCGAAGAACCAGATCATCCTCACCAAAGAGCCTATGCCTACTGGACAATTCAATATCACGGTCAGTGCTAATCCGGCTCAGGCAGCTACAGTGACTGGCAGTGGTGAATATTCTTACGGTGCGACCTGCACGGTGACTGCCACCCCGAATACGGGTTATACCTTCACAGGTTGGACTGAAAACGGAGAGGTGGTCTCTGCTGAGTTGTCATATGGTTTTACCGTTACGGCAGACAGGACCCTTGTGGCCAACTTCATTCAAGCCATTGAAATCGGTGAAGGCACCACAACCCACAATTACCTGCCCACCTATAACTATTACAATTATTCCATGACGGAGCAGATCTACACTGCTGAGGAAATCGGCACGGCTGGTACCATCAGTAGCATTGCCTTCTACAACGAAGGCACTGAGAAGACCCGTACCTTGGACTTCTATCTGAAGACCACAACGAAGACATCGTTCAGCAGCAAGACCGACTGGGTCACGGTAGCCGCTTCCGACAAGGTGTTCAGCGGCAGTGTCACCATGGCTGCCAATGCTTGGACCTTCGTCAACTTCAGCACTCCATTTGAATATGACGGTGTCTCCAATTTGGTTCTTGTTGCCGATGACAACACCGGTGCATACACCAGCTCGCCTCACATGGCCTGCTCGGTTTACAACACCAGCTCAACCCAAACCATCTACATTTATTCTGACGGCACCAACTACAATCCGTCATCACCCACTACTTCGCAAAGCTCTAACTATGGTACGCTTTCGGTGAAGAACCATATTCTTATGGGAATCACAGTAAGCGGCGGATATACTATCAGCGTCTCAGCCAGCCCGACCGAGGGCGGTACGGTAAGCGGTGGTGGCACCTTCGAGGAAAACGAGTCCTGCACTTTGACCGCCACGGCCAACACGGGCTACAGCTTCACCAACTGGACGATGAACGGCAACGTGGTTTCCACCGACGCCACTTACACCTTCAATGTGACAGCCTCTGGCGCATACGTGGCTAATTTCGCTGTCATTCCTCAATATACCATCACCATTACTCCTGATGATGTTGAACACGGAAGCGTCGCATTTGGCAGTAAAGATGGAGAAGACGAACTCTATTACGACTTTGAGGATGGTACGACACAGGGTTGGACGCTCTTGAAAGGCAACACTGGTAATTCACCGAACAACTGGATGCATGTCACAGAGTACACCCAACGTCCAGAATATGCTACATCGAATTATGGTCATAGCTCATCAGCAGGATGGATGCTTTCTGAATCATACATCTCCGGTACTTCAACTGGTTCGGGAACAGCTGTCACACCTGACAACTATTTCGTTTCACCTCAAGTACGTTTGGGTGGCAGCATCAACTTCTGGGTTACCGATGGTAACGACGACTATGGTGAAGAACACTTCTCATTACTCGTTTCCACAAGTGGTAACTCTAGCATTAGTGACTTTACACAAATCGGTGAATGGACGCTGCTCGCCAAAGCTACTGGTGGAACACGCACCTTCACTAACGGTACATGGTATGAATATACTGTCGACTTGAGTGCATACAGCGGCATGGGTTATTTGGCCATTCGCCACTTCAACTGCACCGATATGTGGTTGATCGGTCTCGACGACATCACCATTACGCAACCGGAAGTGAACAACGGCAGCGTAAGCGCCACCTTCTACGAAGGAGAATCTTGCACGGTGGTTGCTACACCTAATACGGATTACTACTTTGCCAATTGGACTGAGGATGGCACTGCTGCATCGTCAAGCGCCACCTACACCTTCACTGTCACTGGCGACCGTGACCTTGTGGCCAACTTCTCACAATCCATGACTCAGACCTACTCTCTCGCTGCAGGTTGGAACTGGTGGTCGACCTACCTCAATATCGACTTGAATCAGCTGAAGAATGCTCTTGAAGCAGCTTTGGAAGGCACCACGGCGATGATTAAGGCGCAAGACGGCAAGTTCCTCACCTATGTTAATGGAACGTGGAGAGGAACTTTGTCCGCAATCAATGTCACAAAGATGTACAAGATTCAGACCAGTGCGGCATGCGAGATTACGCTTAGCGGCACACCCGTGAACCCATCCGAGCATCCTGTCACCATCAATAGCGGCAACAACTGGATTGGATTCCCGGTGACCGAAAGCATGAGCTTGAGTACAGCCTTCGGCACATTCCCTGTGCAAGGCGACATGGTCAAATACAATGTAGGTTATGCCACTTATGTCGGTAATACATGGAGGGGAAGCCTCCAAAACCTCGTACCTGGGCAGGGCTATATCTACCAGTCTGCATCTGAAAGCAACAGGACGTTCACATTTGGGACGAATAACAAATAAAAGAAATACGTTTTTAAATGATTTTGTAACTAAAAGACCATAATGATGAAAAAAGGATTTGCATTATTTCTACTCTTGATTGCTGGCTTGACGACCTTTGCACAAATGCAAACTACGCCGCAGTGGATAAGAGTACTCAGCGACCAACCTGAAACCTTCCGCACACAGCTCATCTCCTCATCGGAGAACAGCATCAAAGTGAGCGTGCAGGTGCCTGGCTTCTACACGGCCAATGTGACGACCCCAAGGGGAGAGGCCAAAATTATCACCATGCCTAAGGCGGTCAGCACCGCCCATGCCGGCGAACCCGACATGCCCATGACGGGTATCCCCGTGCTCATCGGCGACAAGGCGCGTATGAACGTCCGCGTCATCGACGCCCAGTATCGTGACTTCGAAGGCATCGAGGTGGCCCCTTCAAAGGGCGACTTCCCCCGTACCATCAACCCCGAAGATGTGCCTTACACATACGGCACATGCTATAGCGAGGATGCGTTCTTCCCGGCCGGTAACATTGGCCTCTACGAGCCATACATCATCCGCGACTTCCGTGGCCAGAACATGGTGGTCTATCCCTTTGCCTACAACCCCGCCACCAAGACCCTCCGCGTGTACTACAACATGACGGTGGAGATGTACAAGGTGGACGACAACGGCAGTAATACCATCGAGACCCGCCGCAGCAATGTCGTCAAGATGGACCCTGACTTCAAGAGCGTCTACCAGCGCCACTTCATCAACTACGAAGCCTCAATGAACCGCTATACGCCCCTCGATGAGGAAGGCGACCTGCTCATCATCTGCTACGACAGCTTCATCAGCTCGATGACCGACTTCGTCAACTGGAAGAAGACCCGTGGCGTGAACACCACCATCGTGGGCACCAGCACCGCTGGCTCCAGCTACTCTGCCATCAAGAACTATATTCAGAGCCAATACAACGCTAACAACAACATTACCCATGTGCTGCTCGTCGGCGACGTGGCCCAGATTCCGGGATATTCCTATTCAGGCGGTGGCTCATCTTACAGCGGTCTCGGTGATAACGCCTATGGCCAGATTGTCGGTAGCGATATCTACAATGACGTCTTCATCGGCCGTTTCTCCGCCAGCAGTGCTTCACGCGTAAGCACGCAAGTGCAACGTGTCATCACCTACGAGCGCGACCTCACCACCTCCGCTACTTGGCTTAAAGTGGCTGAAGGTATTGCTAAAAAAGAAGGTGGCTCTGGCCATAACAACGAGGATGACTACCAGCACATGGACAACATCCGCACCGACTTGTTAGGATTCGGCTATTCACCTGTTTATCAGCGCTATGCCAACCTTTCAGGATACACCGCCACTGCAGCACAGATTTCATCTGATATCAATAGCGGTGTCGGCATCATCAACTACTGCAACCACGGTGCAGAGACGATGTGGGGCGTTGCCAGTTATAGCGTTTCACACGTCAATGCTTTGACCAATGAGAACAAACTCCCCTTCATCTGGTCGGTGGCTTGCCTCGTCGGTAAGTACGACCACAACAGCGACTGCTTCGCCGAGGCTTGGATGAATGCCACCAACAACAGCAATCCCACAGGTGCCATCGGCACTTTGATGTCGTACATCAGCCAGCCTTGGATTCCACCCATGTGGGCTCAGGACGAATGCATCGACATCCTTGTGGAGAGCTACAGTAGCAACATCAAGCACACTTGGGGCGGCGCCTCCATCAACGGTCTGATGGGTATTTTCGATCACTACAGCACCTCGGAACAACAAGCAGTGGGCACCTATCAAGCCTGGATCCTCTACGGTGACCCGAGCTTGATGCTCCGCACCAAGACCCCACAAGCCATGACGGTCACCCACACAGGTAGCATTACCCTGGGTGCCACCTCTTATGCTGTCACTGTCAACAACGGCAGTGGGGCAGTGGCTACCATCACCGATGCCGACCACAACATTTTGGGCAAGGCTACCGTTAGCGGCACCACGGCCAACATCAGCATCAACGGCACCTTGACCCCCAACACGGAACTCACGCTCTGCGTGTTTGGGTATAACAAGGTGACGTATCTCGGTACCATTACCGTCAATGGTGGCACGCCTTATACCATTGCCGCAACGGCCAGTCCGAGCAACGGAGGCAATGTGGGTGGCGCTGGCACCTACTACTCGGGCATGAGTTGCACCTTGACCGCTACGCCGAACACAGGCTACACCTTTACTAACTGGAAGAAGGGCAACACCGTGGTCAGCACCAACGCCACTTACACCTTCGAGGTGACGGAGAGCGCCACCTACACGGCTACCTTCACCGCCATCCCGCAATACACCATCTCGGTGTCGGCCAACCCGACAGCAGGCGGTAACGTGAGCGGCGGCGGTACCTTCTATGAAGGCGCATCTTGCACTTTGACGGCCACTCCGAATGCTGGCTATACCTTTACTAACTGGACGAAGAACGGCACACAGGTGTCGACCAACCCATCCTACACCTTCACTGTGACTTCAGCAGGTGCATATACGGCCAACTTTGCCGCCATACCGCAGTACACCATCGCTGTTCAAGCTAACCCGACCGCAGGCGGTAACGTCAGCGGCGGCGGCACCTTCTATCAAGGCACATCCTGCACCTTGACCGCTACGGCCAACAGCGGCTATTCCTTCACCAACTGGACCAAGAACGGCACACAAGTGTCGACCAACCCGACGTACACCTTCACGGTGTCGTCCGCTGGCACCTTTGTTGCCAACTTCGACCAGCTGACCGCCCACAGCGTGACTTGCAGCACAATTGAGGGAGGCACCGTCAGCGCCAACGTCACCACGGCCTATCCCGGCGATGTCGTCACCCTCACCGCCACAGCCAACACTGGTTACTATTTCTCGGCATGGGATGTGCGGGATGCCAACAATAACAGCATTACTGTGACGAACAACCAGTTCACCATGCCCAACAGCGATGTCACCGTCAGCGCCACTTTCGTGCAAGGCTGCACCGTGACCATCGCCGAGGTGGAGCACGGCACCGTGACGGCCTCGGCCACCCATGCCGTCCCCGGCACGACAATCACCTTGACGGGCACACCCGACACGGGCTGCTACCTGAGCAGCTGGCTTGTCTTCAAGTCGGACGATGTCCGCACCCCCGTGACGGTGACGAACAACAGCTTCGTGCTTCCTGCATACGATGTGACGGTGGTGGGCATCTTCAAGATGACGATGGAGGCCGAGGTCGCCATCGGCAACGGAACCAGCACGAACGCATACCTTCCCACTTACTCTTATTACGGCTATACACTCTCTCAACAGATCTTCACAGCCTCAGAAGTCGGACAGGCTGGCATTATCACTAAGGTTGCCTTCAAGGTGTCCAACTCCAAGTCCGCCACTAGGTCGATTGACCTCTATCTGAAGCACACCACCAAGACCGCTTTCACAAGCCAGACCGGATGGGAAACCATGAGTAACGGCGACAAGGTGTTCAGCGGATCTGTCACGTTCCAATCCTCGGGATGGACCACTATCACTTTGAGCACACCATTCGTGTATGACGGCACAAGCAACCTTGTGGTCTGCGTCGACGACAACACTAACTCATACGTGAGCAACTCCAGCAACTCGCCCAAGTTCTATGTCTATAGCACGGGTCAGAATAGGGCGCTACGCATCTACAGCGATGGCACCAACTACAACCCTGCCTCACCGAGCAGTTACAGCGGTACCTACGTCACCTCCAACAACCAGGTCACCTTCACGATCAACGTGGGTAGCAACAATGCCGCGCTGACCGTATCGCCTAACGCCATGGACGGCTTCACTTACACCGAAGGCGAAGGCCCGTCCGCGGTGAAGACTCTAGCCGTCATCGGCACTGACCTCACCGACGACATCACCGTCACCGCTCCCGCCGACTACGAGATCAGCGACGAGGAGAACGGCACCTATGGCAGCACCGTGACCCTCGCTGCCTCGAACAGAGGCAACAGGGAAACACTTACCTACGACTTCGAGGACGGTGTCCAAGGCTGGACCATCCTGCAAGGCAACACCGGCAACTCGCCGAACAACTGGCACCATAACACGACCCATGTCTCCTATAGCAGTGGTACCGCACACGATTGGTCGTCGTTCGGCCACAACAGCTCCTCGGGATTCATGATGTCAGAGTCCTATATCTCCGCGACCTCATCAGGCGGCACCGCTTATGGCGCCGTCACGCCCGACAACTATCTCATCTCTCCGCAGGTACAGTTGGGCGGAAGCATCTCCTTCTATGCAGGTGCCAGAAACACTGAATATTGTGCAGAGCAATTCTCCGTGATGGTTTCATCGACCAACAATACCAGCACCGACAGTTTCACGACCGTTGCAACTTACGTTTTGTCTTTGTCGGCAGCTGGATACACTTCTGATCCATATGTCATAGATCTGAGCGCATACAGCGGACAAGGCTATGTCGCCATCCGCCATTGGGGCTGTACCGACCAGTGGGTCTTGTGCATCGATGACATCACCATCGTGGAGGGAGAGAGCGGCACTAACCCGACCAACCCGACGACGACGGACCTGCTCGCCGCCAACGTCTATGTCCGTCTGAAGGGTGGCTTGTCCCATGGCACTTATGCCAATGAAACCCTCACTGTAGCCACTGGCGACGTTACGAGCAACGTGAGCCTGAGCGGCGAAGTGACGCAGCCCACCCTAGTGACTCAGACGATACAGCTGTCCCAGGGCTGGAACTGGTGGTCGACCAATCTCAATATTGACTTGAATCAGCTGAAGACTGCTCTTGAGACAGCCTTGTCAGGCACCACGGTGATGATTAAGGCACAGAATGGTCAATACCTTACTTATGCCAATGGAACGTGGAGAGGAACATTGACCGCGATTGACGTCACAAAGATGTACAAGATTCAGACCAGTGCGGCCTGCGAGATCACGCTTAGCGGCACACCCATGAACCCGTCCGAGCATCCTGTCACTATCAATCACGGCAACAACTGGATAGGATTCCCGATGACCGAGAGCATGAGCTTGAATGCAGCCTTCGGTACATTCCCTGTGCAAGGCGACATGGTCAAATACAAGGTAGGTTATGCCACTTATGTCGGTAATACATGGAGGGGAGACCTCAAGAACCTTGTACCTGGGCAGGGCTATATCTACCAGTCTGCATCTGGAGAAGGCAGAACATACACTTTCCCAACAAGCAGAAAATAATCAATTAAAAGTAGAAAATAATAGGATTTCATAAAGAAATAATTTTGTAGTTTTGCAACCTAGAACAAACAACATTAATTACATTACACACAATGAAAAAAGTAATATTATTATTGATTGCATCACTTGCATTTTGTGGTTCAATTTTTGCTCAAACAACTCATTGGCCTGATTTCAATTACAATGATTATGAGGGCTATGATGTTCTTGTAGCCTTCATTAAAATCGACAACAATTTCATCACTAGAGACAACTATGCTAACTTTGAAGTTGGCGCTTTTGTGGGTGATGAAGTTAGAGGACATGGTTTTCTAACGGATGAGGAAGAAAATGAGGAAGAAAATTACCCGTATCCAATTATTGAATCTAGTGTCTATTACGATAATTCAGGCGAGGAGGTCTCCTTCAAATTGTATGATCACGCCAATGGAAAAGAATATGACATTTTTACCAGCAATATTGCCATTCGGACGGGTGAAGATCATATTGAGCTGTATTTTAATTATGACAACGCTGTAATCCTTTCCTTCTTCACGCCTACTTTCACTAAGGACATCACTGGCTACAGAGGTGGTGAGGGGGGGTACTACCTCATCGCTTCTCCCATCGGTGATGTGAGTCCTGAAGATGTGGATCAGATTTTTGCCAATACTTACGACCTTTATCGTTTCAACCAAGCAGCTGCTCCGGATAGTGATGGGCTCGCTAAGGAATGGGAAAACTACAAGAAACACCAAAGCGATTTCAACCTTGTTTCTGGTTTTGGTTACCTCTATGCCAACAGCAATGACGTCACGCTGACCTTCACGGGTTTCCCATACGATGGCGATGGTGTAGTCACATTAGTCAAGAATGTGGGGCAAAACACAACTACAAGCATGGAAGGCTGGAACCTCGTGGGCAACCCCTTTGCCGAGACAGCCTACATTGCCGATGGTCGTTCCTTCTACAAGATGAACGAAACACGTACTAACCTCATAGAAGGCAGCGGCGCCATCCCATATATGGAAGGCGTTTTCGTCCTTGCAGAAAACGATGGCGAGGCCATGACTTTCACCACCACCGAGCCTGCCGCTGGCGGTTCCAAGCTTGCCCTCAACCTCAGTAAAAACCGTAGTGTCATCGACCGTGCTGTTATTCGCTTTGGCGAAAGCCGCACTCTTCCCAAGTTACAGCTCAACCCGAACAGCACCAAGGTCTATATCCCGCAAAACGACAAAGATTATGCTGCGGTGTCTGCTGATAGCGATATGGGCGAGATGCCTGTCAATTTCAAGGCTGCCGAGAATGGTACCTACACTTTGGCCATCAACAGCGAAGGGGTCAACTTCAACTATTTGCACCTGATCGACAACTTGAAGGGTACTGATGTCGACCTGCTCCAAAATCCGAGCTACACCTTCAATGCCAATACAGCCGACTATGCCAACCGCTTCAAACTGGTGTTTGCCACGGGCAATACCTCTGAAGACAGCTTCGTTTTCAATAGCAATGGCGTTTGGGTCATCAACAACGATGGCAAGGCCATCCTGCAAGTTATTGACGTCACAGGCCGTATCATGAAGTGTGAACAAATTGAGGGCTGCCATAGCCTGAGCTTCCAGACCGCCCCTGGCGTCTACATGTTCCGTCTCATCAACGGCAGTGATATGAAGGCACAGAAGGTTGTGGTCAAATGATGATTTGACACATAGGTTCATTAAATGGAAAAGTCTCCATCTCTTCTGAGATGGAGACTTTTCTTTGTTGGTTGTTAAAGAGAGGATTACTTTTCTGTTGCCTCATCACCACTAAGGCCTTCCTTGATGCCGTCAATGACACCATTGAGCATTTCCTTGCCTTCGTCGATGGCGTCCTTGATGTCGCTGCCGACTCTCTTGGCACCTTGTTTGGCGATGGCTGCAGTCAGCTCGGCTTCAACCTTGGTCAGGTCCTTGAGCTGCTCCTTTGAGAACTCGCATTCCTTAGCTTGCTGCTGAAGAGCATCAAATTCATTGATAACCTTTTCCCACTCTGCATCGCTGTAGGTCTCTTTGTTGTTTTCGACGCGTTCGGCAAGGGCTTTCATCTTGCTGATGATCTTTTGCTCCTGCGTCTGTGTCTGGCACGATGACATGAATGCCACCAAGAGGCACACTGTCAACACTTTGAATGCTTTCTTAATCATAATTAATCAGTTTTAAGTTATTGAATAAGTGAATGGTAATTCAAAAACAATAGGGTAGAGGTCAGGCTTTCACAACCTCTGCAATGGCTTTGCCTAGGTTGTAGAGTTTGTCCCAGTCCTCTTCACGGATAGGTGCGCCTTTCACTTCGACATTGTCTGTCACAAGATTCCATTTGCCTTCCTCAGCATATTTGGCGAGGGTCTTCACGCCACCGCCGCTCCAGCTCATGCCTCCGAAAATGCCGTAGCACTTATCCTTCGGATTGAACTCGTTGATTTCGTGCACTAACAAGGTCATGTTGGGGAACATGTTGGCATAATGGGCACAGGCACCGATAATGACACCTTTGTATTTCCAGATGTCACTCATGATGAATGAGACCTCGGTCTTGGCCACATCGTAGACTTTCACTTCCTTAATGCCAGCTTCGGCTGCACCACGAGCCACAATCTCGGCCATTCGAGCTGTGTTGCCATGCATCGAGCCGTAGACGACGACCACGCCTTCTTCCGACTCCTGCTTGCTCCATTGCGTATATTTGCCAATGACCCAAGCCAAGTTACTACGCCACACCAAGCCATGCGACGGAGCGATCATCTTAATCTCCAAGGCACTGAGCTTCTCGATGGCTTTCAAGGCTTGCATGGCCACTTTGCCAACGATGTTGGCGTAGTAGCGGCGCATCTCATCCTCATAGAAGGCGAGGTTGGCTTGATCATCAAAGATGCCGCCATTGAGGGCACCAAAGCCACCAAAGGCATCGTTGCTGAAGATGATCTTGCTGCTTTGCTCGTAGGTCACCATCGACTCGGGCCAGTGTACCATAGGCACCATGAAAAATTGCAATGTGTGGCTGCCGAGGCATAATGTCTCACCTTCGGCCACGACTTTCTTGTTTTCAATGGGGCCGTAGAAAGCCTCCAAGGGAGCAAAGGTTTTGGCATTTCCGACTACTTGCACTTCGGGATACTCACGAAGTACTGCGGCCACGGTACTGCTGTGGTCGGGCTCGTCGTGATTAATAATAAGGTAGTCGACCTTGCGGCCTTGCAGTACCGACTTCACCTTGAAAAGGTATTCCTCAAGGAAGTTGGCTTCCACAGGGTCAATCAAGGCAACCTTCTCATCGACGATGAGATAAGAATTGTAGGAGACACCATTAGGCAGCTCCATGTGGTTTTCAAATTTATCGGTGTGACGGTCGTTGACACCGACATAATAGATGTTTTCGGTTAATTGTATTTGTTGCATAATTGAATTTGTTTTGTTTTGTAGAGACGGTGTGCACACCGTCTCTACAGCTAAAAAACCTCCTCAAAATCCTCAACGCCATGTTTGCACAACGGGCATTCGAAATCGGGTGGGAGGGAGTCACCCTCATATACATAGCCGCAGACCTTGCAAACCCATCGACGTTTGCCATCCTTGGGTTTTTCCTGGGGTTGCGGTTTGGGTTTGATGTTTTTCTGGTAATAGTCGTATGTCACCGATGGTTTGTCAGACAGTACTTGGGAATCGAGCACATCAGCTATGAACATGGTGTGCGTACCGAAGTCGATGCTTTTAGTGACACGGCAGGCTAGGTAGGCGTTGGCGTATTTAGGAATATAGAGCACATGGTTGACAGCACGATGTTCGGTCTCACAGTCAGCGAATTTGTTCACTTTGCGTCCAGACTGGAATCCGAAATGCTCAAAGACCTTCATGGGTGTCTCGGTGGTCAGCATGCTGACATTGAACACACAAGAGTCCTTGATGAGGTCATGCGTATAGTTGCCTTTGTTGACCGTCACAGCAACCTGTAAAGGGTTGCTCGTGACTTGAATCACCGTGTTCACGATACAGCCGTTGTCGATGTTGTCGTAATTGGTGGTCAGCACATAGAGGCCGTAGCCGATATTGAATAATGCTTTGGTATCCATTTGTTATTCAATCCTTTAAAAAATGTAGAGACGCGATTTGATCGCGTCTCTACAAACATAATGAATTATTCCATGACAGAGAAGCTGTCCTTGCCGATGCCGCATAATGGGCATTTCCAATTGTCAGGGATGGCTTCAAAGGGAGTGCCGGGAGCGATGCCGCTATCGGGATCGCCTTTCTCTGGGTCGTAGATGTAACCGCAGACGTCGCAAACGTACTTTTTCATTTTAAATAAATATTTGATTAATAATGGATTAATAGTTTTCAGCCTTGATTTGGAAGTAGGACTGTGGATGGTTGCACACGGGGCAGATTTGAGGAGCCTTCTTGCCGATGACAATATGACCACAGTTGGAGCATTGCCAAACCATGTCGCCTTCGCGTGAGAACACCAGGCCGTCCTCAATGTTCTTCAGGAGCTTGCGATAACGCTCTTCGTGTTCCTTCTCGATTTTGGCAACCAATTCGAAGAGTACGGCAATCTTGGTGAAACCTTCTTCGCGAGCTGTCTTAGCCATGCCGGCATACATGTCGGTCCACTCGTAGTTTTCACCATCGGCGGCATCTTTCAGGTTGGTTTTGGTGTCGGGTACCTCGCCGTCGTGCAAGAGTTTGAACCATATCTTGGCGTGTTCCTGTTCATTACGGGCAGTCTCTTCGAAAAGGTCGGCAATTTGGTTGTAGCCTTCCTTGCGTGCCTTGGAGGCGTAGTAAGTGTACTTGTTGCGGGCTTGTGATTCGCCAGCGAATGCAGCCATCAAGTTGGCTTCGGTTTTTGAGCCTTTTAATTCCATATTAGAATAGTTTATTTATTGATTATGAGTTAGTTATAAATAATTCAATGTTTTGAAAGGGTAGGGGTTAACCTCCTTTTCGTGGCAAAGGTAACATTATTTTTCTGAAAAGCCGCACAAATTCCGTAATTTTGCAACCGCTATGATTTTTGATCGAAATAAGGAGAAAATTAAAGGTGCTGACTGGCCAGATGC
>JAEEGK010016136.1_pt1 | contig 16465 bp, 11 predicted proteins | sample 8958771 | NCBI WGS metagenome assembly JAEEGK01 (sample SAMN16246547, study PRJNA631951) | gut metagenome | biome: gut microbiome; feature: rumen; material: SC-attached | host: Bos | place: Iran: Karaj | collected 2018-10 | reverse complement strand
CTCTTGGAACGGATTACGCGGCTCTCTTTTTGAGAAACGCTGCTTTTCTTTGTGTGCAGCCAGCCGTGTCTTTTATAAAAAGCCGTGTAATCCGTGCCTAATTCTTAAAACTCGCTAGTAAAGTGGAACTTGATGTTCTTGAAGTCTTCCTGCGCCATGCTCAGCACATAGCCACTGTCGGCGAGGAAGACATCACGGCCCTCCTTGTCCTTAGCCATATACTGATACTTGCGCTTCTTGAAGTTCTCGAGTTCAGCAGGATCGTCGCTCTCAATCCAACAGGCCTTATAGAGATGAACAGGCTCCCAACGGCATTTGGCGTTGTACTCGTTCTCCAGACGGTACTGGATCACCTCGAACTGCAGCTGACCGACGGTGCCGATAATCTTGCGGTTGTTAAACTGGTTGACGAACAACTGGGCCACACCCTCGTCCATGAGCTGGTCGATCCCCTTTTGGAGCTGCTTGGCCTTCATGGGGTCGTCGTTCTCGATATACTTAAAGAGCTCTGGCGAGAACGAGGGCAGTCCGCGGAAATGGAGCTGCTCGCCCTCGGTGAGCGTGTCGCCAATCTTAAAGATACCATTGTCGGGCAGACCGACGATGTCGCCTGGCCATGCCTCGTCGATGGTGCTCTTGCGCTGCGCCATGAACTGTGTGGGCGACGAGAAACGCAGCGTCTTACCCTGACGCACATGCAGATAGGGCTGGTTGCGCTGGAACTTTCCGCTGCACACCTTACAGAAGGCAATACAAGAGCGGTGGTTGGGGTCGATATTGGCGGTAATCTTGAAGATGAAGCCAGTGAACTTCTTCTCTTCGGGGTTCACGTCGCGCTCCTCGGCCTTTGTTGGGCGTGGCGACGGGGCAATCTCAACAAAGCAGTTGAGCAGTTCCTGTACACCGAAGTTGTTAAGGGCTGAGCCGAAGAACACGGGTGCCACCTCTGCCTCACGATAGGTCTCCACGTCGAACTCGGGGTACACACCGTCGACCAGCTCCAGGTCCTCGCGCAGCTTAGCGGCATTCTCCTCGCCTACACGACGGTCGAGTTCATCGCTGTCGATATCTACCTCCACCTTATCGGTTACACGCTGCTTGTCGGGTGTAAAGAGGTCGAGCTTCTGTTCGTAGATGTTATATACACCCTTGAACTTAGCGCCCTGATTGATGGGCCAGCTCAAGGGACGGACCTTGATTTCGAGTTCCTGTTCCAGTTCGTCGAGGAGGTCGAAGGGGTCGCGACCCTCACGGTCCATCTTATTGATAAAGATGATCACAGGTGTCTTACGCATACGACAGACGGTCATCAGCTTACGGGTCTGGGTCTCCACACCCTTGGCGCCGTCGACCACGATGATGGCTGAGTCGACAGCCGTCAGTGTACGGAAGGTGTCCTCGGCGAAGTCCTGGTGACCCGGGGTGTCGAGGATGTTCACCTTATATTCTATATCTGAGCCTTCCGGCGTATAGTCGAATTCCATCACAGAGGTAGATACAGAGATACCACGCTGTTTCTCTATATCCATCCAGTCGCTGGTGGCGGTCTTCTTGATCTTATTGTTCTTTACGGCGCCCGCCACTTGTATCTGTCCACCGAAGAGAAGGAACTTCTCCGTCAGTGTAGTCTTACCCGCATCCGGGTGCGATATAATCGCAAATGTTCTTCTACGTTCTATTTCCTGATTCATACTTCTTTTACTTTTAGGCACGGATTACACGGCTTTTTATAAAAGACGCAGCTTTTTTTTCGTCCGGTGGCCATTCTTTCGTTACTTCCTTTTTTCTTTTAGGCACGGATTACACGGCTTTTTATAAAAGACGCGGCTTTTTTTTCGTCCGGTGGCCATTCTTTCGTTACTTCCTTTTTTCTTTTAGGCACGGATTACACGGATTAACACGGATTTTTTGTTTTTTCTGTTCCGTTGTATCGCTTGTTCTCCGTGAATATCTTTCTCTTTACCTGTACTGAATGACCAAAGTTTATCAGTAAGCCTACTTTCTTATTGCATGCCGTAAGATAGTTTACCAACTGCCATTCGTGCTCAGGTCTTAAATCTACAACTGCTTTTAATTCTACTATAACTTTATCTTCTACTAGCATATCGGGGATATAATGTCCCACGACTTCACCTTTATAAAATACATCTATCTGTTTCTGGCACTCACACTTCATTCCACGACCAGTTAATTCTTTGTAGAGAGCATTTCCGTAAACAGATTCAAGAAATCCGAATCCCAGTTCCCTGTGTACTTCCTGTGCAGCTCCAATAATCTTTCTCGTTATTTCTTCGTTATATAACATAAAAATAAATCCGTGTTAATCCGTGTAATCCGTGCCTAAAAATGCCAGCCTAAAAATGCCAGCCTAAAAATGCCAGCCTAAAAATCTAGCTTCTCGATGCACTGCTTGAGGCTCTCTTCCCAGTAGGGGATTTCGAGGGCGTAGGTGGTTTTGATTTTAGTCTTGTCGAGCACGGAGTAGTGCGGACGGGCGGCGGGCGTAGGATACTCTGCGGTGTGCAGGGGGCGCACGTGACAGTCCTTAATGCCTGCGATACGGTGGATGGCCTTCGCAAAGTCGTACCACGAGATGACGCCCTCGTTAGAGAAATGATAGATACCTGGCACCACACCCTGATTGATGGCGGCGAAGATGGCCACGGCCAGGTCGCGCGCATAGGTGGGTGAACCGACCTGATCGAAGATAACGCCCAACTCAGGTTTCTCGTTACCTAAGCGGATCATCGTCTTCACGAAGTTGTTGCCAAAGGTAGAATACAGCCATGCCGTACGAACGATCATGGTCTTGGAGCATGCCTGCAGAGCTGCCTTCTCACCAGCGAGTTTCGTAGCGCCATAGACACTGTTCGGACAGGTGGGCTCATCCTCGGTATATGGGATATGATTGGTGCCGTCGAACACGTAATCGGTTGAAATCTGAATCATCCATCCCCCACGCTTCTCGATGGCCTTGGCCAGCAATCCCGGAGCGGTGGCGTTCAGCTTATGGCACAGTTCCTGGTTCTCCTCCGCCTTATCCACGGCTGTGTAGGCAGCGCAGTTCACAATGCCGTCGATCTGGTTGTCGGTGACAAAGCGGTTGATGGCTGCCTCATCGGTAATATCCAGTTCTTGCTGAGGCAAGCGACCTTGAAGGTCGAGCGCTGCCACATCGGTATTAAAATACACGTGCTGGGGATTATTCTTCTCCAGCAGCTGTATCTCGTTTCCAAGCTGTCCGTTACATCCTGTTATTAATATCCTCATATGCTTCTTTTTTCTTTAGGCACGGATTACACGGATTTACACAGATTCTTTCCGTATCCGTCTTATCCAATGCCACTCTTTATTCTCTTTTATTTTGGGCACGGATTAACGCGGCTCTCTTTTAGAGAAGCGCTGCTTTCCTTTCGCGCAGCCAGCCGTGTCTTTTTATTAAAAGCCGTGTAAATCCGTGCCTAATATTATCATTCGAACTTAAGACCTTCTTCTTTATCTTTTTTGTAATAATCAGAGAGCATGCCGATGAAGGTGGTGATTTCCTTGACGGCATGTTGCGTGTCGGGCGAGATGTCCTTATGCTGCAAGCGCAACAGCATCACGCCATAGAGGGAATTGAAACAGGTCTCTATCTCGTTCTCCTCCTTATTGGCGCCACGGTTGCGCAGCTCCACGATAAACGGGAGCACCTTGTAGTACTCTGTGTTGTAGAAAGGGAACTTGGTAGACTGAAGCAACTGACTGTGAAGCTCGATGAGCATCTGCATCGTCACCCGATTAATCTGCAGATGACCCTTCTCACGGCAACCTTCCTGGTTCATCATCCGAATCAGGTTGCCATACCAGTCGATTGCCTCTTCTTTCTGTTCGTCGCTATAGTCGAAGCGTTCTATCCACTCGCGCTTGATACGCGTCAGCGAGCAGTCGAAAGCCCTGATAGTATCCTCGACCTGCCACATATACAGCAGATATTCGGCAATATTCTTTTTTCTTAAATCCTGTGCAATAAACATATATCCTAAAAAAATCTATACATAAAAAAGCATCACTTAGAAGAAACGCACCAGATTGGTGGTTGTTCCCAAGAGCATAATCACCGAACCGATAATCACGGCAACGCCGATAGCCTGATTGATAATCTTGATGCCGTTGTTATCGAACTTCGTACGAATCTTATCGACCAGCCATGTGAGGCCCCACCACCAGAGCAGCGCACCGCCCACAATGCTCGCAAAGCCCACCAGCATCTCGAAAGGATGGTTGGGCAGCACAAACGCGAACTGGGCATACATGGCCAGAAACAGGAATACGATAAGCGGATTAGAGAAGGTTACGAGAAAGGCCGTCCACGCGTTATACCAAAGCGAACCCTTCTGCAGGCCTGACTGGTGCATCTTTCTCGTCGGATCGGAACGGTAAGTGTAAAGACCGAAACAGAGCAGCATGATACTACCTGCGATCTGAAGATAGAAGCGATTCTGGTCATTGGTAATGAAGTCCATCACGAACGACATACCGAAACCTGCGAATGCTGCATATATAATATCGCTAAAGGCTGCGCCAAACCCTGTGGCAAGACCAAACCACCGGCCTTTGTTCAGCGTGCGCTGAACACACAGGATACCTACCGGCCCCATTGGGGCACTGGCAATTACCCCGATCATCATCCCCTTGAAGATGAAATCTAATATATTTATTGGTACATGAAACGGCATAACGGGTGCAAAGGTACAAAAAAAGGCTGAAACGGGAAAGAAAACAAAGGTTTTTCACAAAAGGGAATCGTTAATTTCCGTAAAAATGAGAGATATCCGCAAGTTTTTCTTTACCTTTGTGGCTTGTAAGCGAAAAATCAAAATAAAAATAAAACTATAACAATCATGAATGAACAAAATGCATTGCTAAAGCCGTATGTTATCGGCTTAGACTTAGGAGGAACAAACTCTGTATTCGGCATCGTAGATTCCCGAGGCGACATCAAGGCCACCACAGCCATCAAAACCGGTGGTTATGAGAAGGTTGAGGACTATGTTGATGCTTGTGTAGATGCCCTGCAGGTCATTATCGACCAGGTTGGCGGCATCGAGAAGATCAAAGCCATGGGTATCGGTGCTCCTAACGGAAACTTCTATAACGGAACCATTGAGTTCGCTCCAAACCTGCCTTGGGCTCACGATGGCGTAGTGCCCCTCGCCAAGATGTTCAGCGACAAGCTGAATGGCATTCCCGTTGCCCTTACCAACGATGCCAATGCCGCTGCTATCGGCGAGATGGTCTATGGTGTGGCCCGCGGTATGAAGAACTTCATCGTCATCACCCTTGGAACGGGTGTAGGCTCTGGTATCGTGGTAAACGGCCAGCTGCTCTACGGACACGACGGTTTTGCCGGTGAGTTGGGACACGTGACAATGGTTCGCGGTGAAGAAGGCCGTCTCTGCGGTTGCGGTCGTACTGGTTGCCTGGAGTGCTATTGCTCAGCAACAGGTGTAGCACGCACTGCCCGTGAGATGCTGGCAAAGACCACCCGTCCGAGTCTGCTTCGCGAGATGAATCCCGATGATATCACCTCACTCGACGTATCCATCGCTGCAGGCAAGGGTGACGAACTGGCCAAGGAGATTTATGAGTTCACAGGTAAGATGCTGGGTGAGGCCTGCGCCGACTTCGCAGCCTTCTCATCGCCTGAGGCATTCATCTTCTTCGGCGGTATGGTTAAGGCCGGCGAACTGATTATGAAGCCCATACGCGAAGCCTACAACGAGCACGTGCTGAAGATATTCAAGAACAAGGCACAGTTCCTGGTTAGCGGACTTGACGGCGCTTCAGCAGCTGTACTCGGTGCTTCAGCTATCGGCTGGGAGGTTTAACAAGAAGAAACAAGGAAAGACTAAACAATGAAAAAACTACTATCTACTACTCTGCTGCTCATGGTCTCAGGACTATGGGCAGCAGCTCAAGAGGTGCCACAGATTGCCAATGTCATGGCCAGACAGACCACGTCGCTGAATGGTGAATGGAACTACATCGTGGATGTTCAGGAAGAAGGCTATTACGACTACCGCATGAACCCGATGCGCTCGGGATTCTTCGTCAACGCAAAGCCACAGCGCCCTGAGGATCTGATTGAGTATGACTTCGACAAGAACCCCACACTGAAGGTCCCTGGCGACTGGAACACACAAGACGACAGACTGTTCTTCTATGAGGGAACGGTATGGTACAAGAAGAGTTTTGAATACCACCCGCAGGCGGGCAAGCGCACACTGCTCTATTTTGGAGCAGTGAACTATGATGCGCACGTCTACGTGAACGGTCAGAAGGCCGGTCACCATCAGGGCGGCTTCACACCGTTCAACTACGATGTGACCGACTTCATGAAAGACGGAGAGAACGTGGTCATCGTGAAGGTTGACAACAAGCGCCATGCCGAGGATGTACCCACACAGATATTCGACTGGTGGAACTATGGCGGCATCACGCGCGACGTCTGTCTCGTCACCGTTGAACCGACCTACGTTGAGAACTACAAACTGCAGTTGAAAAGCTTAGAAGGCAGATTAGTGAACTTCAGCGTGAAGCTGAATCGTGAAGAGGCAGGGAGACTTGTGACGCTAAGCATTCCTGAGCTGAAGATAAAGAAGACCCTCACCACGGCTGCCGACGGCACAGCCAGCATCAGCATGAAAGCCAAGCCTCAGCTATGGTCGCCCGAGAACCCTAAATTATATAAGGTGGAAATCAAGCTGGGCGAAGAAACCATCTGCGACGAGATAGGTTTCCGCACCATTGAGACAAAAGGCAAGCAGATTCTGCTGAACGGTCAGCCCATCTTCCTGAAGGGGATCAGCATTCATGAGGAAAAGCCCAACGGCGGTGGACGCGCCAACTCTACGGAAGATGCGCATACGCTCCTGTCATGGGCCAAGGAACTGGGCTGTAACTTCGTACGCCTGGCTCACTATCCCCATAATGAGTATGCTGTTCGTGAAGCAGAGCGCATGGGTATGCTCGTATGGTCGGAGATTCCCTGCTACTGGACGATTGCCTGGACAAACCCCGACACCTATGCCAATGCAGAGCGCCAGCTGACCAATATGATACTTCGCGACCAGAACCGTGCTAACGTCATCATCTGGAGCGTGGCTAATGAGACCCCGCACTCTGAAGCACGCGACGCTTTCCTCAGCAAGCTGGCCAAACGTGCCAGAGCTTTGGACGACAGCCGTCTGATCTCCATGGCTATGGAGGTGACCTCGGCATCGAACTATCACAACAAGTTGCAGGACAACATGCACGAATATGTTGATGTGGTCAGCTTCAACCAGTATATCGGCTGGTATCGCGATGTGAACGACGCACCGAAGATGACATGGGAGATTCCATACGAGAAGCCTGTCATTATCAGTGAGTTTGGAGGAGGCGCCAGATACGGTCTGCATGGCGAGAAGAACCAGCGATGGACTGAGGAATTCCAGGAGAATCTGTATCAGGAGAACACGGCTATGCTCGACAAGATCGATGGTCTGGCAGGTACCACCCCATGGATCCTGAAGGACTTCCGCTCACCACGTCGCGTGCTCACAGGCATTCAGGACTTCTACAACAGGAAAGGCCTCTTCAGCGATAATGGCGAGAAGAAAAAAGCCTTCTTTGTGTTGAAAGACTGGTATAGCAAGAAATAATCATCAACATAGACCAATATGGCAGATATCTTAGAAGAAATCGTTGCAAACAAAAGAAAAGAGGTAGAAGTATTCAAGCAAGAGCTTCCTTTTGCTCTGCTGGAAGAGAGAGTGAACAACATCAAAGGCGGTCTCTCAATATCCATGTCAGCCAACCTAAGGAGCTCTGGTTCCGGCATCATAGCCGAGTTCAAACGCAAGTCACCGTCGAAAGGATGGTTCAGCAAAGAGGCATCGATCAAGGTGATTGGCAAGAGCTATGAGGAAAACGGTGCCACGGCGATGAGCGTGCTGACCGACACCAAATACTTCGGTGGAAGTCATCAGGATCTGACAGACGCCCGTATGGCAGACATCAAGCTGCCCATACTGTATAAGAACTTCATCATCGACGAATACCAGCTGTATCAGGCCAGACTGTATCAGGCCAACACGGTTCTTCTGATAGCTGCCTGTCTGTCGAAAGACGAATGCAGACAACTGATAGCAAAGGCTCACGGACTGGGCCTGGAGGTGCTATTGGAGATGCATACAGAGGTAGAGACCGAATATGCGGAACTGGAGCCCGACATGTGCGGCATCAACAACCGCAACCTCGGTACCTTCGTGACCGATGTCAACAACTCCATCCGCCTGGCAGGGCTTCTGCCCGACAACATCGTCAAGGTGAGCGAGAGCGGCCTGTCGAACCCAGAGACCGTGAAGATGCTAAGAGGACTCGGTTTCAGAGGTTTCCTGATGGGAGAACACTTCATGACGCAACCTGACCCGGGAGCTGCTTTGAGTCAGTTTATAGCAAAACTGCAATAACACAAGAGGGGAACGATAACGTTTACGTTATTTTTCCCCTTTTTTAGTTCATGGTCTCACACTTTATTCGTATCTTTGCACAGCAAACTACTAGAAATAAATAATGTACTGTATGAAGAAGTATTTTCAATTACTGGCACTTTGTCTGCTGTTCCCCATGACCCTGTCGGCTCAAGGCTGGAACGACGCAGAATACAAACAGATAGAGCAAAGCATCCGTGTACCGCAGTTCGCAAACAAGACGTATCTGATTACGAAGTACGGGGCAAAGGATACGAATGCCGCCGCACAGAACCAGAAAGCCATCCAGAAAGCCATCGACCTCTGTTCAAGGAAAGGCGGCGGTAAGGTCGTTGTACCTGCCGGGCATAAGTTTCTGACCGGAGCTATCACACTGAAGGACGGTGTAAACCTGGAAGTGCAGGAGGGAGCCGTGCTTGAGTTTGTTTTCCTACCCGAGTTATACCCGATCGTTGAGACATCATGGGAAGGGCTGGAGTGCTTTAACCTCTCCCCATGCGTATATGCCTTTAAAGCCAAGGATATTGCCATCACCGGTAAGGGCATCATCGATGGTGGCGGCAGCAACGACACATGGTGGCCCTGGAACGGCAGTCCGCGCTTCGGATGGAAAGAAGGCATGATCAGTCAGCGCGGTGGCTCACGTGCCCGTCTGCTGAAGAACGGTGAGGACGGCATCCCCATGTATAATGAGAAAGGCGAGCGTTCACCAGAACGTGTGTTCGGTGCGAAAGACGGACTGCGCCCACAGCTGGTGAGCTTCAATAAGTGTGAAGGCATCCTGCTGGAGGATATCACCCTGCTACGCTCTCCTTTCTGGGTGATTCACCCCCTCCACTCTACCGACATCACCGTACGACGCGTAAAGATGATCAACGATGGTCCTAATGGCGACGGCTGTGACCCGGAGTGCTGTGACCGCGTACTGATAGAAGACTGCTTCTTTAATACCGGCGACGACTGTATTGCCATCAAGAGCGGGCGCAACCGCGACGGCCGAGAGCGTAACATGCCCTCGAAGAATATCATCATCCGCAACTGTGAGATGAGAAACGGACATGGCGGTGTCGTTGTCGGTTCTGAGATCTCTGGCGGTTGTCAGAATGTCTATGCCCACGACTGTGTGATGGACTCTCCAGAGCTGGAGCGTGTGCTGCGCATCAAGACCAACAGCTGCCGCGGCGGTATCATCGAGAACATCAACATGAAGAACATCAAGGTGGGTGTCTGCAAAGAGAGTGTGCTGAAGATCAACCTCGACTATGAGCACAACGAGATCTGCTGCCGTGGCAACTACCCTACCGTGCGTAATGTCTATATGGAGAATGTCACCAGCGAGAAGTCACAATACGGTGTACAGATTATCGGGCTCGAAGAAGACACCTACGTCTATGACATCAACGTCAAGGACTGTCATTTCAACGGTGTGAAAGACGGAAACCTCATGAGCGGCAAGACGCGTAACATCAACTTCGACAACCTTTTCATCAATGGCAGTCTGGCTTTGCTCAAAGCCCCTTACGAGCATTACTCCGAGTGGCTCACCTATTCTGAGATGAAAAGAACACCGAAGTCCTACCTCCTCGACTTTGCCAAAAAGCCCCGATGGAGCTATGTGATGGGTATCGAACTGGAATCGATGCTCGACACCTACCTGAGATACGGTGGTGAGGACATCCGCAAGTACTGTCAGGAATATACCGACACCATGATCAATGCCCGAGGCGACATCCGTACTTACAAGATTGAGGACTATAACCTCGATCAGATTCGTACCGGTCACTTTGTGGCTCGCATGTATCAGCTCTATCCGGAGAAGAAGAACCTGCTGGCCATACAGACCCTGATGAAGCAACTCAGGAACCAGCCCCGCACCATTCAGGACAAGGTATTCTGGCACAAAGCCATCTACAGCTATCAGGTATGGCTTGACGGCATCTTCATGGGTCTGCCCTTCTATACCATGACAGCACGCGACCTGCTGAAAGCCAAGGACGCCAGGAGAATCTATGACGACGCCGTCGATCAGATTACCGTGACCTATCAGCGCACTTACGATCCAAAGACAGGATTGAACCGTCATGCCTGGGATGAGACCAAGGAGATGTTCTGGGCTGACAAGGCGACCGGACAGACCCAGCACTGCTGGGGAAGAGCGCAGGGTTGGTTCTCGATGGCACTCATCGAACTGCTTGATGCCCTTCCCGAGAGCTACGCGCGTCGTGCTGAGGTCATCGACCTGCTACAAAAGGACCTTGACGCCATCATCAAGTGGCAGGATAAGGACAGCGGCGTCTGGTATCAGGTGATGGATGAACCCGGACGCGAGGGCAACTATCTCGAAGCCACCTGTTCCTCCATGTTTGCCTATGTGCTGTTGAAAGCCTACAACAAAGGCTATCTCGGAACCAAGTACCGCGATGCAGGCATCAAAGCCTATCAGGGTATTATCAAGAACTTCATTCGTGTGAATGCCGACAAGACCATTTCCCTGACAAAATGCTGCGAGGTGGCAGGCCTGGGACCCGGTGTCAGTGCAAAAGTGCTGAAGGCGGCTCCCAACGTCAAAGAGAACAAACGGCGCGACGGCTCGTTTGAGTACTATATCAGCGAACCTGTACGCGACAACGATGCCAAGGGCGTAGGTCCGTTTATCTGGGCATCACTTGAGATAGAGAAGTTAGGATATAATGTAAACAACGTGACGGCCTCCATAGACCGTCACGCTGTTGTTAATCGTAATAACCCCGTCATCACCGAGGCTGACAGGCTGTCGTCTCTCTCAGTGGGCAACGGCCACTTTGCTGCAACGGTCGACGTGACAGGTCTGCAGAGCTACCCTTTTGAGTATGAGACAGGTGTGCCCCTGAACACGATGTCGGACTGGGGATGGCATGAGTTTGAGAACACCAAGGGACTGACACCACAGGAGAGTGAGAAGGCCTTCGACTTCGGACACGGCCATCAGGAAGTCTACGCCGTGGAATACAAGAAGGATGAAGACGGGCGCCACAAGGAGGCTACGGAATATTTCCGTATCAATCCCCACCGTCTGAACCTTGGTACGATTGGCCTCAGCCTCAAAGACAAACAGGGACAACCGCTGTCCCTGGCATCGCTCAAGGCTATCCGTCAGGAACAGAAGCTATGGGACGGGGAAATAGAATCGACCTTCAGAGCCGATGGCGAACAGGTGGAGGTAAGCACGGGCGTTCATCCAGACAAAGACGCCCTCTATGCCAGGATCAAGAGTAACCTGCTGAGAGACCAGCGGACAACCGTCACACTGCGTTTCTCCTATCCGACAGGAAAACATGCCGACGACGCCAACGACTGGACGAAGGCAGAAAAGCACAAGTCGGTCGTCATCAGTCAGGACAAAAACTCTGCTCTCATCAGGCGGACGCTCGACAAGACCGTCTATTACGTACGTCTTCAGTGGGAAGGTCACGCAACGCTGCAAGTCTGCGACAATCATGTGTTTGAGTTGACGACAACCGACGACGTTCTGACTTTTGCCGCAGAGTATCTGAACGAGGCTCCTGCAAAGGCCATTGCCTATGAGTACGATCAATATCACAAGGCCACCCTGCGCCATTGGAACCACTGGTGGAAGGCAGGTGCCATCGTTGACTTCTCCCAATGCACAGCCCCGCAGGCCAAGGAATTGGAGCGAAGGGTGATTCTCTCACAATACCTCACCCAGATCAACTGCGCCAACAACATGCCGCCACAGGAGACCGGACTGACGTATAACTCATGGTTCGGACGCCCCCATCTGGAGATGACCTGGTGGCACGTGACAGACTTTGCCTTATGGAACCGTCCTGAAACCGTTGCGCAGATTCTGAAATGGTATAACGATACCGCATACCCTGTCGCACGCCAGATTGCTGAGCGCCAGGGGTTCAAAGGCGTGCGTTGGATGAAGATGACCGACCCATGGGCCGGTGAGGCCCCGTCAAACACAGGCTCGTTTCTCATCTGGCAGCAACCCCATTACATCTATCTGGCCGAAGAGATGTACCGGGCCAAGCCATCGGCAGAGACCCTGAAGACCTACGGCGAGCAGGTAGAAGCCACTGCCGAGTTTATGGCCGATTTCGTGACCTTCGATAAAAAGACCGGGCGCTATCAGCTCAGGGGAGCCACCGCCATGCAGGAATCCATCACCAAAGACATTGCCTATAACCAGCCCTTCGAACTCGCCTACTGGCAGTATGGTCTGGCAGTAGCACAACAATGGCGTGAACGCCAGGGTAAACAGCGCATAGCGCTTTGGGATGATATCATCAACAAGCTCTCGCCCCTACCCGAAGCTGGCGGCATCTATACTGCCGGAACACCCCTTGGCGGCACCATTATCTCAGAAGCCTTCGATCCCTTCGACGCCACAGGCAAACCCGTACAGACCTTCGCCGACAAATGTCGCAACGACCACCCTGCCGTTCTGGGTGCCTGCGGTATGCTGCCCAGCGAGAACACCCCTTATACCTTATTATATGATAAAGAGCGAATGAAGCAGACGCTCAACTGGGTGATGCAGAACTGGAACTGGCAGACCACATGGGGATGGGACTACGGTATGATAGCCATGACTGCCGCCCGTCTGGGCGATCCAGAGACAGCCCTCAAGGCCCTGCTCATCGACAGTCAGAAAAACACCTATCTACCCAATGGCCATAATTTCCAGACCCCCGACCGCCTGCGCATCTATCTCCCAGGCAATGGTGCCCTGCTCACCGCCATCGCCATGATGTGTGCCGGTTGGGACGGCTGCACCGAGCCCCTCAACCCAGGCTTCCCCCACGACGGCACCTGGAACGTCCGCTGGGAGGGTCTCCACCGCATGCAATAAACAAATATCCCAGCCAATCGGCTGGGATATTTAGTTATAACTTTCTTACTCCCCTCTTCTGCAACGCCGCCGTAGAGCCAATCCTCGCACTACTCCCAGCCGATAGCGTATATGAACCGTCCCACGTCGCGCCATCCGAACTGGTCTCAAAGACCACCGGAGCAGAACTCTCATTCGTGAGCGTACCAGACATACCATGTCCATTTGGGGTTCCTGTACCGCCAATAGCCGTAAACTTGGCTTCTCCGCTAACCGTCACATCAGCATAAATTCCACAACCGGCCCAACCAGAGCTACTATTGCCGCCTGTCGCAGTTAATATAGCCTTACCAGTAATTAGAACTTTAGCGGAAGTACCACTGATGCCATGATAACCAGATGAAGAGCTCATAATATTACCAGCCTTAGCCGTTACATCGCCACCATAGATATTCAAGGGATAATTATCTACATTAATACCATGGCCACCATTTATCCCCATCGTCACCTCAGCAGTTATTTTGCCTCCATAGATATTCATACCTTTTCTGCATATAATGGCAGTGCCAGTATTCTTCACCACAAACTCTCCTTTGTTATCTCCTTCGCTCTGCGCAGTAATAGACAGGTTAGCAGAAGACTTAGCCTCAAGTTTTCCATTAATCTCCAACTCCGCATCGTCCAGAAGAACCAAAAGCAAATTCTGCGGTATTGTGACACCTCCCGATATCGTAACATGCCCCTTCACAAATTTAACTGCGCCACCACTTGCCAATTTTGCTGCAGCTCCAGTACTACTATCTATAAAATCATTATCTGATGCAGGATCATCAATGTCATAAACCAGTTTCTTGTTGGTATCATCCCATATCAGATACCGATACCCTTTCCCCACTTTCAAGGTATACTGCGCTGTCTTCGTGGGGTAAGTTGCGTTCTCGCTGTCGGCTACGGTAGCCGTGATGACGACAGGCACAACATCGGTGGCAGCAACGTCCCCCGGCGTTACTTCTCCCGTCGTCGGGTCCACCGACGCCACACTCGGATCGCTCGAGCTATAAGTCACTACCCCATCGCCCGTATTCGTCACCACCAAGGTAAACTTACCGTCCTTAGTTCCCCACCACTTCTCGCTCTCAGCAAACGAGATACTTTGTGCTGGAGGCTGGGGTGTCGTTTCCTCTGTCGGCGTAGGTTTGTCCTGCTCCCCGAAGAGATCATCGCACGACGACACCAGCATCACCAGCATCATCACCAGCATGATTCCTACTAAATTCCAGATTTTCCTCATAACCATAAAGTTTTCTGTTGTTCATTTTAAATTCCGTTACAAAGATACAACATAAAAAGTTGTTTTGCAAATTCTCTGCCCCGTTTTTGCTGGAAATCACCAAAAACGAGTCAAATAATTTGCAAAAGGCAAAATTATTTATTATCTTTGCACATATATTCAGACAATCTAGAGTAATCAATAATAAACTTACACAATGAAACAAAATGTTCGCAAGTCTTTCGCTGCAGCTATGCTGCTTGTAATGACGCTAGGATTCTCTTCGTGCGATGGGGCGTTGGATGATCTCTTTGGGGAGTCGGACAACCCCGCGAGTGGAGCATCAACAACTACTAATGTAGCTGTAACGAGTATCACGCTTAATGAAACATCGCTGACCAAGAATCTCGGCGATGCCGCTGTGAAGCTGACAGCTACTGTGGCTCCAGAGAATGCTACAGATAAGACCGTGACTTGGAGCAGCGACAACCCCGCTGTAGCCACCGTTAACAATGGTGAGGTGTCGGTCATAGGCTTAGGTACCGCCATCATTACCGCAGCCGCCAATGATGGCAGCGGCGTGAAGGCTACCTGTACCGTTACCGTGAAGTTCCCAGGTCTGTTGGCTGGTAAGTTCTCTGTCAGCGACACCCAGCAGGTTCAGTTCTCGCAGGGGAATCTGCAGGCGGTGGTTGGGGGTGGATATGCCCCTGACTACTACTATGCTTCATCATGGAAGTTTGCAGAGCATCAATGGGATTACCTTGGCAACACTGGCAACAATAATCATTTCGGAACCGGCAATTCGGTTGACCTCTTCGGTTGGGTAGGCACAAACGCTGATAATAACACATTCGGATACGGCCTTTGCACCTCAACTAATGATAATGATTATGGCTACACCATCTCTGCCCTGAAGAGCGACTGGGGCACGCTGGCCATCACCAATGGTGGCAATACGCCTAACTTTGGTTGGCGTACACTGACCAAGGATGAGTGGGTTTACTTGTTCAACACCCGCACCACCACCTCTGGCATCCGCTATGCCAGGGCGACAGTGAACAACGTGATAGGTGTAATCCTGCTGCCCGATGATTGGAATGCCAGCTATCACGCTCTGGTTTCTGCCAATACAGCTGATGCCAATTTTACAAGCAATCCCATTACTGCCGCTGAGTGGACCAGCGATTTCGAGGCCCATGGCGCTGTGTTCCTGCCAGCTGCAGGCATCCGCGAAGGCACATCGGTCAGTCATGTCAATTCCAGCGGCCAATACTGGTCGAGTACGTCGGAAGGATATAATTCTGCCTACCAAGTATTTTTCGATAATAGCGATCTGAATCCGAGTTCAAATCCCGGACGCCACAACGGGTGTTCCGTCCGGTTGGTTCGAGATGCGGAGTAGCCCTTCTTGCGTCCCATCGGTAGCAAGCGGCAGAGCCGAGCGCGACAGGCTCAGGGACCGTTCTTGTGAATATCCCCTCCTGAGTAGGAGGGGATTCCTTTTTATTAATAAATGTACACGAGGGGAAAGGGCGAACGTAAACGTTTGCAGGAGAAAATCGATATGTTTTAGTATTATTTCATATAATAATCCGTAACTTTGTAGCCAATATATGAAATCTAGAATTATAAACTTAAAATATCTCTTTTAATAATTTATTTATCTATAACTAAAACTAACGTGTATGAATCATCAAATCAAAAGAGCCTCTATGGCTTTGCTTTTGTCTGTGTTCTGCTTCGTAGCTTATGCTCAGAAGTCAGTCACGGGTACAGTGAAGGATGCTACAGGTGAGCCCATGATTGGTGTAAGTATTCTCGTAGACGGCACTACCATCG
>JAEEGK010016135.1_pt1 | contig 16466 bp, 11 predicted proteins | sample 8958771 | NCBI WGS metagenome assembly JAEEGK01 (sample SAMN16246547, study PRJNA631951) | gut metagenome | biome: gut microbiome; feature: rumen; material: SC-attached | host: Bos | place: Iran: Karaj | collected 2018-10 | reverse complement strand
TCTGGAGATAATTTACATGATTTGAATGCAAAGAAATTTGATTCTGAAATAAGACCATATAGAATTTTATTGAAGCCAAAATAATAAAATTTAATTATTTTTTCATATAAATATTCAGACCAATTTTTATTTTTTTAAATTTTATGTTTTTAAATTTTACTTTGTTATTAATTTATATGGTTTTGGGGATTGGGCCCAATCCCCATGATATATTATTGTTTTATATATTTTTATTTTTAAACTGAATATATAATTGTTTTTTATTTTTTATTTAAATAAATATTTAATTATTTTTTATTTTAAATTAATTATTATTGTTTCTTTCTATCATAAAATTCTTTAAAACTCATAATTTCTCCTTCTTCAAGATTAAATGTACTAATACTTTGGAAAAATCTTTTTGTAGTAATTATATGAGTTGTTAAAATTATAAATTTAATATTTTTCAATTGATTATTTAAACATCTTATTCCAGCAATTTCAGAATATGTAATTCCTCCAATAAAAACTAATAAAATAAAATTTTTACCAATTGGATTAATAATTCTTTTTTCATTTTCAGGAAAGTAAGTTTCTCCTGGTAAATCATCTAATGCATTAATTATTTTACTCCAGCCTCCTTTTACGGCTTTTTCAATTATTTTAACTGTAATAGGAGAATATCCCCCATAAGCATAAGATATATCATCTTCTTTCATTAAATCTACATTTTCACATATTAAATTTAAATTCTTATTTGCTTTATAATAAATATAACTTCTATCATCTTTTTTTAATATTTTCATTTTTTCTAAATTATTCCATAAAAATATTTCTTGAAATCCATAAGTATTAATAAAATCTCTTTTCAAAGAATCATAATATTTTGATTTAATTCCACTTTGAGAAATACTTTCTAAACACATAAATCTTAATATTAAATTTTTATCTTCTTTTTTACATAAGTAATCAGAATAAAATTCATGTAATTGATTTGGTAATTCTCCTAGTAATAATTGTTGTTCAAATAATACATATACACTATAAAATGGATTTTTTTGTTTTTGAGATAAAAAATCTGCTATATTAATATTATCCGTTAATGATTGTCTTTCTTCTTTTATTAATTTTACTTTTTCTAATCCTTTTTGCATTTTAATTAAATCTGTTTCTTTTTTTCCTTCTTCAATAATTTTACTATGTTGAAGTAGTCTATTTGGTAAAAATACTCTTATTTTACTAAATGAATAATTTTTAATCATCGTATATAATTTATTTGAGTGACTTAAATCTAATTTTAATAAATCTTTTTTTACATCTTTTTCTAATAATTTTGGAGGAACTTTAATTGAGTTTAAATTAATATTAAAATTTTCATCAATCATTCCTTCATAAGAAGCTTGACTACAAAATAATGTAATAAAATCTATTTCTCTATCAATAAAAATTGAACCTAAAATCTCATTATCATTATGAAAATGTATTTTTTCTTCATCTTTTTTTAATAAATCATATAATCTTTTTCCTAAAGTTCCTTTTATATATTTATATTTAATTTTTCCAAAAACAGTTTGAAATTTTAAAATAGATCTACTTAAAATTGACAAACAATTATAATTTTTATCAATATATAAATCTTTTAAAGCATCTTGTTCTTCAATAGAAATCAAATCATAATCAATTGTATATATATCCATATTTAAATTATGAACTTTAATAAAATCATGATATATACTTTTTTCTATTATTGATTGACATTCACTATCAATTGAAGGAACAAATATAATATGAAATTCTATTGATTGATTATTTACTAAATTTACTGAACTTTGACTTTCTTTAAAATATTTATCAATTATTGCTAATATTTCAACTAAAAAAAATAATTTTCCTGGAACTAAAAAAATCATAATTTCAGAATCAACATTAATTGTTTTTCCCATATGGAAGATTTCTTTTTTTACTTGTTGTTTTATTAAAATTGAAATATCATTAATAAAAAAACTTAATTTAGAAATTAATGAATTTTCTAAAACTAATCTTTTTTCAACTTTTGGTAATGATTTTATAATATCTAACAAACATTTTTTTATATGTTCTTTAAATATTCCCAAATCAATTGGATCAACTGGATTTACATCATTGTATAGTATGAAATCTTCCATTTATTGCTTTTTAAAATATTATTAAATGATTTAAAAAATAAAAAAATTAATTAAGTTAATCATAAAATAATAAAATTTATAAAAAATAAATTATTTTTTTTTTTGTGGTTTTTTATTTCTATTTTCATATTTATTTTCTTCTTCTTCTTTCAATTGTTGATAAATTTTACTTTCTAATAAATTACATTGATTAGGATCTAAAAAGAATGTATTAATAAGAACTAAAGGTTGTTGTTTTGAATTTCCAATAACATCATCTTGTGAATTTGCTTTTTTATAATAATCATTCATTTGAGGATACATTTGATAAAGAGATTGATAATATAAATCATAATTTAATGGATTATTATAATTTTCTAAATCATATTGTAAAGTTTGAGAAGTATTTTTTGAATTTTGAAAAATAGATTGTTCAAAAGACTCATAATTAACTTGTGTCGGAGGTGCACTAATTATATTAGGATTATTAATTATATTATTATTACTATTATTATTATTATTATTGCTATTATTATTATTATTACTATTATTATTATTACTTATATTTTTTTCATTATTTATATTTAAATTATGATTTTTAATATCATCCTTCTTTTTATTATTTTCAGTATTTGTTTTTATATTATAATTTTTATTTTTATCATAACTTTTTTCATATTTATATTTACTCCCTTCTTTTGGTGGAATAACAGGAAAATCAACATTTCCTTCTTCATTTTTATTATTTGTATTAGGATCTAATTGAGCCATAATACCAGGATCAATTATAGGTAATCTTGTAACAGGATCAACATAAGGATAAAATAAACTATTCATATATGGCAATCTACCATATAAAGCTAAATGAATCATACTAATTATTTCTCTCTTACAATTTTCAACATTTTCAGGAGAACCACTTAATTGTAATTCTCTAAAATCTTCTCCAGGTCTACTTTCTTTAGGAATAAAAATTGAGCATTGTGTTCTTTCATGAATTATTTTTACAGTTTCTCCATTTCTTCCAATAATTAATCCAACCATTTTATTAGGAATTTTTAAAGGAGTATAAGGACCAGGATAAGGATTAGTTTCTCCTAAATGTGAAAAATTCTGTTTCATTGCAATTTGTTCACTTATAATATCTTCAATTAACTTTTTAGCAATTTCATATTTTTCAGGTGGTCCTTCTATAAACACATATCTATTATTAGTATTTGGAAATGGTTTAATTGCAATTTGAATTTTGCATCCTGAATCTCTATTTAATCTTCTTATTGTATCACCATTTTTACCAATAATTAATCCTACACAATCATCAGGTACAGGAAGCATTCTTGCACTTTTATCAGGAGGACCATAAGGAGTCATAATATAATTTTCAATAAATGGTTTACCTTTTTCACCATTTGCTGCTAATTGTAAATTTCCATCTTTTAAAAGTAATTCAGTTCTAATTTCTTGAGAAGCTTTTATTTGTTCTTCTTTAATTTTATTTCTTGTTGATTCATCAGCATATAATATTTTTTCAACTAAATAAGTTGCTCTTTTAACATTATCTTCAGTATCACCTATTATTAAAACATGCTGTTCTTCATGGTCATCATTTTGAGGAGGCATTCCTTCTTTTTGTGTTCCCTTACCACGAACTAATATTTTGCATCCACTTTGTTGTTCTAATCTCTTTTGATAAGTACCTTTAGGTCCAATTAATAATCCAACATAATTTATTCCTTGAGTTTTAGGAATGTAAATTTTTTTTTTTATCTTTGTAGTATCACCTAAAGAAGATGAAGTAAAAAGTGATGATTGAAAAATATTAGAAGCTTGAGGTCTTTGTTTTGATGAATGAGAATTAGGATTTGTATTAGTAATTGAAGAATGTTTTGGTGATGAGGTAAATTTAGATGGAGCATCTGACCATTTTGAAGGACGATGACGACTTCTTGAAAGACTTCTTGAACGACTTCTTGAACGACGATATGAAGGAGAATGATGTCGTCTATGATGAGGAGAGTCCATTTATTTTTTTATTAATAATTAAGATTATTATATATAAACTTTTAATTAGTTTTAATATTTAAATTTTTTATAATTTGTATATCAAATATAAAAAATTTATAAATTAAAATGGGAAATGAGAATAGTTGTAGTTGTATTGGTAGTGGTGATGAATATGAAATGATAACAAGAGATGATTGTTATAAATTTAAAAAAAGTGTAATTTTATAATTATATTTTTATGATATAGCTTTTACCTACTAGTAGAAGAGATCAAATGTTTTATGCTAAAGATGATGAATATGATAATATTAAAGGAAGAATCCAAAATAAAACTAGTTTAGTTAGACATGATGAAAAACCTTATACTAATGGAAATGTTAAAGTTTATATTCCCACAGGAATGATATAATAAATTTTTTTAAAATTTTAATATAAAAATATTTTTTTTTATTAAATTTTATTTCAAGAAATATGGAAGAATATTTGAAACAAAATCCTAATATTCATTGTCTAGAATGTAATTCTGAAAAAATAAATTATATTTCAATTACTTTTGCAATTTTTATTTGTGATAATTGTTATAAAAATTATAGTAACTTTAAAAAAAATCAATTAATAAAAAATATAAATGATGAATTTGATACTCATGAAATTATATTAATTAAAAAAGGAGGAAATGAAAGATTTTTAAATTTAATGAAAGAATATTCAATATCTTTAACACAACCTTCAATAGAATTTAAATATTTAACAAACATTTCAAAATATTATCTTAAATTATTAAAAGTTGAAACAGATAAAGAAGAAAATAAAAAAGATTCTGAAGAAGAATATAATAATATTTTAAAAGAAAAACCATCATTAGAAGATGGAAGAGAACTTGATGTTGATGAAGATGATGATGATGATGATGATGGTGAAATTGAAAAATTTGAAAAATTATATGAAAAATTAAAAACAAATGAAGAAGATAATAAAAAAGAAAAAAAAGAAGAAATTAAAGAAAATAAAAAAGAAGAAATTAAAAGTAAAGAAAATAAAAAAGAAGAAAATAAAAGTAAAGAAAATAAAAAAGAAGAAACCCAAAATGAAAATAAAATTGAAAATAAAATAGAAGAAGTAGAAATAAAAGATAAAAAAACATTATTAGAACAAACAAAAGAAGATATATCAAATACAAGTAATATGATAGGAGGATGGTTTAGTTATTTAGGAAATGCAATAAAAAATTCAGCTGATTATATGGGAATAACACCAAAAATACAAGAAGCAAAAACAACTTTTGATAATTCTATGGAAAAATATGGTTTTAATGAAATGATTCAAAAAACAAAAGATTCAATTGTTAATGCATCAATTTCAACTGCAAATTATATAAAAGAAACTGGGAAAAATATTATTGAAAATGAAACTTTAAAAAATGCTTTTGGGAATGTAAATAAAAAATATAATGAATTTGTTGGAAAAGCAGAAGATTATATTACAAAAGATAATGTAAATCAAGAAAAAATTAGGGAAAAAATAAATAAAGATAATAATAATCCATCAGATGTTGTTTCTCAATTAAAAAGTGATTTATAAAAATAGAGAATTAATGATATAATTAATAAATTTTTAAAATCTTTTACATTTTTAAATATGAATTAAATTGATTGAATTATTTCATTTGGTTCTTCATTTTCTTTATTATAATTTTCATTTATTTCAAAATTTATTCCATTATCATTATGTTTAATTCTAATTGGAATAAACCATTCAATTAAATTTAATCCAAGAACTTGTTTGAAATTATTAATTTTTCCAACATCATAAATAGAATCTAATTTTTTAGTACAAATAATTGGATTAATATTTTCATCATATTGATAATAAAATTTTTCCTTTCCTCCTTTTTTAATATAATATTCATATGAAGTTAAATTTTTAGATATAAGATTCAAATGATAAATAAAAATAACTAAAATAATATTCATTATTCCTATTGTTAAACAATAAAACATATAAATAGAAAATAATTTAAATCCCATTCCATCATTTAAATAAATATTTATACAACATTTTATAAAAATTATGCAAAATGATAAAGCTGATAATATCGAATAAAATAATAATAATATGAATGATTTATAATTATCAAATGTTATACATTTATTTAACCAAATACAATGATGGTCAAATTTTAAATAACATTTATTACATTTTTTACAATGATGACATCTATCAGGTTTTATTTTTTTACATGTTTTGCAAAATCTAATTGAATTATCTTTTTTTTCTCTTTCATTTATTTTAAAATAATTATCATTTGTTTCAATTAGATTTGAATATTCATTTATTTCTTTTTTTAAATATATTTTATTATTATTCATTTTTAATTCTTTTTCAATATTTAAAAGTGTTAAAGCATTTGTTTCAATCTGTTCTTGAGGTGTTCCATAAAAAGATTGATAATTCCAAGGATAACAATTTGGAATTTGAGAATTGTTAAAATGTCTTGTATAGTATAATGAAATTGATAACATAATAAGATTTATTAATACAAAAATATATTCTATTAAAATAAAAGTGAAACTATAATCTTCAATATTAATATTATTAACCCAATAATTTATTCCTATTGAATTATTAGTTATTAAAGGAATGAAATATGCATATGTTATAATAAAAAAATAAAAAAGAATTGTAAAATCAATTATAAATACTGGTAAATTTTTATAAAATGTAGAAAAAAAGTTTTTATTCATTAAATTATTTAATAAAAATATTTAATTTATTATTTATTATTATTCTAAATTAATACAATTGATCTTAAAAGATTAAAACTATTTTAATCAAAATATTCAATTAAATTCTTATCTTTTTCTATACAATTCAATAAATCATTTAAAATTGTATTATTCATTTTTAATGAAATTGAAAAGAATTTTAAATATTTATAATAAGATTTAATTTTTAATTCTTTAAATTCTTGAATAAATTTTTCCATAATAAAATGACATATTTTAATTAAATCTAAATATTCTTTTAATTCTTTCTCGATATTTTTTCCTCTTTCATCTAGTTTTTTTTTTTCTTCATCTTCAGTTTTAAAAGAAAAAATAGATTTAATACTATAAGTTATTTTAACTGATTTTATATCTAATTCATTATCTTCTTTTTGCTTATATAATTTTTCATATTGCCTATTTAAATAATTCAAATCTTCTATAGTTTCTAATATTGCTTCAATATCTAATTCTTCTTCTTCAATCCATTCTAATAATTTAATATATGGATTTTCATATTTATCATTAAGATATTCAATTCTTTCCTTTAAATATGTATTTTCAGGATTATTTAAAACTAATAAATTTATTTCATCATCTGTATATAATAAATTTTCTTTTTCATATTTTTCCAAAGATTTAATTAAATTCAAATACATATTTATTTCTTCATTTTTTTCCTCTGAAATTTTTTCAATTTCATTTTTATAATTCTACTTTTTTAATTTAAAATAATTACCCTTAAATTAATTACTATATTTTGTAATATTATTTTGAATTCACTTATTTTTCCTTTACCAATTATATAATCATATGATTCATAATAATCTTTAAATATTAATCTATATCTAAGATATATTTCTCTCTTACTAATTTTATTCATTTTTTCAAATTCCTTTGAAATATCAGATTGACAAGTTTTAAATATTTTAACTTCAGTAGATTTAAATAAATAAGGAATTTTTGATAATTTAAAGCAAAATGAATTTAAAAGTCTCATTCTATTTATAATTAATTTTTCATTAGTAGTTCGTATTATTTTTTTTGGAGGAATATTTGGGATATATATTCCAGGCCAATTTTCTTTTAATTTTTCTCTTAGTAAAAAAAAATCTGAATATCTTCTTAATATCGATATATTATTAATTTCTGAACCCAATAAATTATATACAATATAATTTTTAAAACTTTTTTTTTCTATTGGATTATTTATATACATTGGATACTGTAATATAAAAGATTAATAATTACTTTTGATATATTTTCTTTTAATATAAAATAGTCTTCATATTGATTCTCTTTTTGTTCCATATAAAATTGTAAAATTAAAATCAAAAAAATTTAAAAAAAATAATAAATAATATATATCACAATAATTTAAAAACTTGAATATGTTAAAGTATTATATCTATATATTAAATAAGTATTTTATTATTCTTCAATAACTTCAGTATTATAATTTCTATATGATTTAGAAGAAATAATTCTTATTTTATTTTTATTTCCATAATTAATTCTAGGATTATTGGGTTTTACTAAGGGAGTAATACTTTTTTTATTGTTTAATATATGTTGTTTTATTAAAATTTTTTTAGAATTAATATCTTTTTTTTTTTTAGATTTTTTATAAATAATATTCTCACTATCTGTTGAAATATATCCTGGTTTATATTGATATATTTTTTCATATTTTGGTTCAATTGATATTCTTGAATTATCCTTAAATAATCTAAAATTACTATTTTGTATTAATTGTTTTCTAAAAGTTTTTTCATTTGATTTCCTTTTTATTGTTGATGTTTTTTTTGAATGATATTTCTTTTCATTTTCTGAATTAACTTGACTATAATAATGTAAAAAATCATTTTTTTCATTTGATAAATTTTTTCTATTTAAATTTGGATTTTTTGAAAGACTAAAATGAGAAGTTTTTTTTTCATCTCTTGCCGTTAATAATCTTTTTTTATTTGAAATTTTTTCAGTTTCATTTCTTTTTAATTTTTCATATTCTTGATTTAATAATTCATCATTTAAATTTAATATATTTTGATTACAATTTTCAGAAGGATAATAATATTCTTTATTATGTAAATGTTCATCTTTTACTGGAGTTTTTATATTTTTTAAATCATTATATAAATTTTGATTAAAAATATTAGTTGCATTTCCAATTTCTGATTGAGTTTCATTTAAATTATTATTATCATCAAAGAAATCATTATTATTAATTAAATTATTTATCTTATTATTTATTTTTAATTCACCAATTATATTATCTGGTAACGAAATTTCTTTTGGAATATTATAAAAAGGATAATTTTGTTTTTGTGTCTCAATAACTATATTATTATTTATATATGATATAATTCTATTTAAATCATTATCTGTTTTCTTTTTTTCTTTTAAAAAATTTTCAAAGTTTATTTTTCCTGACATTGATTCATATGTTTTTATTATTTCATCTAATTTTAAAGTATAATCAAAAATTATTTTTCTATTTTTTTCAATTTTGATATTCTGTTCTTTAAAAATATTAGTAATTTGTTCTAAAATAACATTCTTTCTTTTCACAACCTCATTTTGTAAAGAATCAAAAAATATATTAATTTTCTTAATTTCTTCATTAAAATAATCAATAATCCCTTGTTCAACTTTTTTATAAGAATTAATTTGTTTTTGAATTATCTTAATTTTATTATCAACTTCATTTATATAATTAGTAATTTCTTTTTCATTACTCAAACTTAAATTAGAAGGAATATTTTCTAATATTTGAACACAAATAGGAATATTTATTAAATTTAAATTCTTATGAATTTTCTTATCTAAAGGACATTTACAAATTGTTCCTTTTAAATCTCTTTGAATGAAAGAAGAAATACATTCTTCACAAAAAACATGTCCACAAGGTAAACTTCTTGGTTTTTTATTTATTTTATTATATTCATTTGAACATATCACACAAATAAAAATAGACATTATTAATTTATTTTATTTAAAATATATTAATAATTTTCTCCAATAAAAATATTATTTTTCATATTCAAAAAAAATTCAATTTAAAACATTAGAAAATTAAAAAAAAAAAATAAAAAAAATAAAAAAAAATATTCAATTTTTTAGACTCATATTTTAAAAAAGTATGTCATTAAAAGCCCAAATAAGTGATGATGAATCATTTGAAAAAATAAAAAGTGGATTTAAAATAAATTTAATTCAAATGAAAGATGGTGATACAGGAAAAATGATGTGGGATTGTAAAGACTTAGATTTATCATCTCCACATCAAACAATCAAAATATCAAAAGAACTTTTAAAATGTAAAGTAATAAAAAGAAATGTAAATTTTTCTTCAGTTGAAAAAATTGAAGATTTAGAATTAATACAAAATTTTTATTTAATGGGTGAATTATTAGAATCTTCAAGATTTAAATTTGGTTTTGTTATTCCTAATTCTACTAATGATTGGGAACAAATTATTGAAGCTAAAGAAGATGGTGTTTTGCCTGCTGAGATTTTATCTGGAAAATTAAATGTTGAAACACTCTTTTTATGTGAAGGGAAAATTATTGTTAAAAATAAAATTTTAATTTATTATGTATAAAAAAAAATTTTTTTATATTTTTTTAAAAGTTATAAATTTAAAACTATTTTTTTTTTTTTTTGGTTTATTTATAAGTCTATATATTTTTCTACTAATATATATATTTTAATTTTATTTAATTAAAATTTTTTGATATTCAAATTTTTTCTTTTTTTTTTGTGATTTAAAACTTCCATTATTTTTTTTAATTTAAATTTCAAAGAAATAATAATCTACAAATGGTGTAATTTCAACAAAAAAAAAAGAATTTTAAATATTTTTTCAAAATATAAAAAATTTTTTCATAAAAATTTATTATTAAGAAATAAATGAAATATATAACTTTCATTCTTTTCATATATAAGAAAAAAATTCAAAATAACAACCTTATTTAATATATAAGTAGACATCATTTATAAAAAATAAATAAAATATATTTTTCTTTATGAAGTCAATTTCAGGTTATCTAAGAAAACTTAAAAGAGATATTTTTTTACCAGGTGCAACAAATAAAAGATGGTTTGAATTAAATTTTGATAAAAAAACTTTTTCAATAAAAGAAAAGGATGATAGTCCAAATTATAAAGAAATAATAAAATTTGAAGAAATAAAAAATTATATTCCAATACCATCTAAATTATTTTTTAAAGTTTGTGATTATAAATATGGTTTTAAAATAAAAACTACAAATAGAAAATATATTCTTTTTGCTAAAACTGATGAAGATATAATAAAATGGGAGGAAGGTTTTAAATTTATTTTAAAAAATAAAAATGGTGAAAAAGATAGCTTTGAAATTGAAGATAATATAAATAATAATAATATAAATGTTTGTAAAAATAGAAATAAGGAAAATAATATATATACTATTATTAGAGTTTGTCAAACTAATAATGAATCACATTTTTCTTCTAGAAAAACTAGTGAGAATAGTAATAAAGAAAATTTAAAAAAAAATCATTTTGATTTTCAAAAAATTCATCCTGAAGATGAAAATTTTATTGAAAGAAGAAATTCTATTGTTACATATTTTGCTGGAAATGATATTAAAATTGATAAAAAAAGAAAAAAAATAATTTCTTTTTTTAGTTAATTATTATTATTATTATTCCTTTTATTACAATTATTTAAATAAAGGAATATATTACTAAATTATATTTATTTATAAATTAAATACTGGGTATAAAAAAATTTAAAAACTACTTTACATAAAATAAATTTCATATTATTAAAAAATATTTATAGAAAATTATTTTTTTATTAATATTTCAAAAATTAATTTTATATCATTATTTTTTATCTATACATCATTTTATATAATTCAATTATTTCTTGATACAATATTCTTTCTTCTAAGAGATATTGAAAAGGAAATATTAAAATAAAGTTTATTAAATATCCAAATTTTTGTTTTCCATAATATATTATAATCAATAAACAAATAAATAAAAATATACAACCTATAATATATATATAAACAATAATATCAAATGTGAATAAAATTAACATTCTTTTATCATTTTTAAGATCTTCAAGAACTAATTGAGTAACTTTATAAGAATAAAAAAGATAAATTATAATAAACTCTTCACAATTAGAAAAACTGTTTTCTAAAATATGTAAATTATTATAAACTTCAGTGCTATTATTTAAATAATTAAAATAACTTATAATATTTATCATTTCAAGTTCTAACTGGGATAAACATTGTTCAATTCCTTGTGTAACAATTGAAGACCAAAATTTTAAACATTTATTATATTTATCATCATCAATAAAATAAACTTTATATAAAATTTCACATGCATTTCCATTATATAAATTAACCATAACTGCTTTTGAATTATTAACTGATAAATCAACATTTGAAGTAAATAAAGTTATTAAAGTTCCTAATTTTTCTATTGTTCTATCTTTTTCATCTGGTATTTCAAAAATATAATTTTGATTTTTTAAAAGTGTATAATTTTCTTTTGAATATACTTCATTAAAAAATAAAGAATATTCATTTCCTGAATCTAATTCATTTAATGTCTTATTTTTTTCAATCATAAAACTTGTAAAATAAATTGTTTGATTTTTTAAAGTTTGATAAGCAATATAAGTATTAGAAAAAATAGATGCAATTGAGTTACAATAATCATCAAATACAATAAAGTTATTTTTTCTATATTCATATAATAAAATTACTAAAATATAATAAGACATTATTAATAAACATAAAGTACATATTTGTAATGAATAAAGTATGTTGTATATAAGGAAATAATGAGACATTGCTTTTATTTTTTCATTTTTTTGATAATTTATTTTTGCTATTTTTGATATCTTTTTTTTTTTTATTAATTTTTTATTTTTTTCTTTTAATTTTTCATCTTCTTCTTTTTTTTTTTGTTCTAAATTTTTCTTTTCTTCATTATTTTCATATTCATTTGAACTTTCATCATTATTTATACTTTTTTCTTCTTCATTTGAATCATTTTTTAATTTTTTTCTTAAATCTCCTAAATATTTAATATAATTTTCAAAAGAAGGACAATGAAATCTTACAATTTTAATAATTATTTCATTTTCAACTTTATAAAATTTATAAGACATATAAATAAATTCATAAAAAACTATTGAAAATAAAATTGTATTAAATATTAAATAAATTTTATTTGTTTTAAATTGTGATTTATAAGTATTTTTTCTTTTTTCATTATCATTTAATCCATTAGATTCATTAGTTTCTAAATAAATTTTAATATATTTTAAAATGCATTCTACATACATTTCATAATATTTATCATCATTATAAATATATTTTTCAATATTAGATAATAATTTTTTGGAATAAGATAAAATAAAATATAATAAATCAATAATATTTGCATTATAAATAGTATTATTATTTAAAAAGTTTGCATATAATTCTAAATTTAAGTTGTGATGAAAAATTTCTAAATAATCATTATTAAAATTTATTGATTCTGAAGTAAAACTTTTTAAATTGTTCATTGCTCTTAACATTACTTCTGTATTATTTGATACACATAAATATTCACCAATACATCCATTGCTTCCCATTGTTTTATATTTTATTAATTTTAAATTTATTATTACATAATTTAAAATTAATAATGATACTTTTGTTCTATTAAAAAAAAAATTTTGGTTAAGATAATTTTGGATTGTTTTAAATTTTGATTTCATTGATGAATTATTATATATTATTAATATCATTGTTGAAAGTGAAAAGATGAAACTTAAACTTCTTAACATAATAATTGATTTTGGAGTTTCATTATTTGATAATTTTAATTTCATTTCTCTAAAATGTAAATTATTATTACTTTTCTTTGAATTATTTGATAAACTATAATTATTTAAAGTTGGTTGTTTTTCTAATATATTTTTATTATTTTCTATTTGATTTACATCTTCTAAATTTTTATTAATTTCTAATAGTTTAGTTTTATCTAATTGACTTATTCTTTTATTCTTCGATGACAATTTTTTATCATCATCAACTAATTTAATTTTTCTTTTTTCATTATTAATATCTTCCATTTTAAATTCATTATTAAAAGTTTTAAAAAGAATTGATGAAGGTTGATTTTTTGTTATTGTATTTCTTCTTTCTTGTATTTCTAATTCTGAAAATACATCTCTATTAATATATATTCTATAATAACGATATTTTCCATTTAAAAATGAATGTTTTGTTATTTTATATGAAATATAATAAGAATCATTTTTAAATTTTTTATTATATTCATCTAATAAATCAAAGTATTCTCCCTTATTATTATCATTTTTGTCTTTTAAAAATAAAGATTTACTATAAGTTTTTGATGAAGAATTTATTTTACTTTCATAATTTATATTTGTTCCTTGTTTAATTTTATCTAAAATATTACTAATTCTAGCATTAAAATGTTCAATATCATTAAATTTGGGAAATAAAATTCCCTTAAAATCAATATTTAATTTTTTTATTATAAAATGACTATTTTTATAATGAAATAAAGGAATAATTGAGGGAATAATAGTTGAAATATGATTACCAATAATTTCATTATTTAATCCAAATGGATAATTATTTTTTATAATAATATTTCCCAAATCAGAACTATAAAATGGAGTTGTCATTGAATCAATATTAAAATCTTTATCTAATACTATTAAAAATTCTTTATCTTTTATTTTTTTAATTAATCCAATATTAATTAAACCTCTAGTTAAATCAGGAACAAGTTTAAAAAAACCTTTTATATCATATAATTCATTATTTTTTCCTTTTAAAAGAAGGTCTTTTTCTTTTTTAAACACAGTTTTAATATTTGAATATTTTAAAGCATCATCTATTAATTCTTTATGAAAAGTAGAGATATATTTAGGAATTAAATCACTAACTTGTAATGTATTTAGACCTTTGGGATTATAATTAAATAAAGTATAAAAATTTTGAGTTACATAAATTATTTTTTCTTTATTTGCAAAACCATCTATTAATAAAACTGATGAAATATCTTTATCAAATAATGAATAATATATTTTGTCTTTTTCAATTAATTTCAAATTTTTATGTCTATTATATCTTGTTTCTTCATTATTTGCTAATTCTTCATCTTGAATTATATATTTTAAATAAAGTATATAATCTTTTTTAATTTCTTGACTAAAAGGATTTAATGATATTATTTTATTCCAACTTTCTAAAATTTCTTTTCTATATTTTAAAATAGAAATTCCATTATTTAGAAAAAAAGAAACATTTGAGTTTAAAATATTATTATTTTTTATTGCATCAAAATAATCAATTTGACAAGATGTAGCTTCATATATTTTTAATTTTAATTTTTCTGATTCTTGATTATATAATATTACACTTCCAATTTCTATTCTATTAATATTATCTAAATTTAATTCATCTTCTAATCTATTTTTAATCAAAATTTTAATATCTTCAATTAAACTATATTTGACATAATTCTCATAATAACCTTTTAGTTTGTACTTTGAACATAAATACATTGAAAAATTTAAATTTCTTAATTTATTTTTTAAAAATGAACAAAACAATAATATAGCATCATTTTTAAATTTATCCATAATAGAATAAAGTAAAACATAAATTAGACATAAATATTCATGAATAATAATCCCTTTTTTACCATATTTATTTTTTAGGTATTGATTATATATAAATTTTTCATAATAATCTTTTAATTGAGGTTTGTCTGAAATATATTCTTTAAAAACATTATTTATTCCCATTAATAGAATTTTATTTTTTTCATTCTCATTTTTTATAATATTATATAAAGTATTAATAAATATCTCTACATCTTTAACTGAAGTTGCATCAAATATATTTATTGAAAATAATGATTTTTCAGATTGAAATTTTTGAAATAAAAAAATAATAATTCCTAATGTAACCCATCCATATAAATTAAATAAAAAAATTTGTTTAATTTTTAAAATTTTTTTAATTATTATTGAAAAATAAAACCACATTGAAAAAACCCAACCACATAAATACAACATATTCATGTTTTTATTATAAAAAAATACTTTTCTAATAAGATATATAGAAATTATGAAACAACAAATCATAAAAAATATTCTAATTAAAGTTCTTACAATATAAGAATCATTTTTAGAAAAAAATATTTCAATAAAATATCCAAATAAATAACATAAAATACAAAAAATATTTGAATAAATATCATAATTTGAAGGAGTACTGGAATATATATTTAATCCTTCCATATCATTTATTGTTCCTATAAATTTTGATATAATAATTAAATAAATTATACTAAATATTAGTTTAAAGGAATTAAATATTAATATAATTATATGATTTGGATTTAAACAATCTATTTCTAATCTTAACACTTTTGAATCCTTACAATAACTTGGAAATAACATAATGTTTAATTGAAAACAAAAAAAATAATTGATATATATATGATTTAAATAATTGTATATTATTATTAA
>JAEEGK010016134.1_pt1 | contig 16466 bp, 13 predicted proteins | sample 8958771 | NCBI WGS metagenome assembly JAEEGK01 (sample SAMN16246547, study PRJNA631951) | gut metagenome | biome: gut microbiome; feature: rumen; material: SC-attached | host: Bos | place: Iran: Karaj | collected 2018-10 | reverse complement strand
TTTCATGACTTCGGGGCCGATACCGTCGCCCGGAAGCACTGCAATCTTGTAATTCTTGCTCATTGTCAATCCTTGTTAAATTTGAACGGCGTAAATGTAGCTTTTTTAGACGAAAGACGATAAATGCGTAAGGCGAATATCGCGGCAAAAAACTTGTTTTTTGACATGATTGAGCCTAGCATTTAGCACGAAGTGCAAAGACGAAAGAAGGAATGCGAAAGAGTAAGACTTGAGAACGTTAAAATTGTAAATTAGTGGCGAGTAAACAGTGGTTGGTGGCTAGGAAATGCACTGCAATGGCGTGAAGCCGGTTGTTTCTGCGCATTTCCTCAAGGAAAAAATGTTTAGATCTTTTTTTAGAATTTTGATTTTTTGTTTCGTGATGGCTCTGGTTGGCTGTGGCCAGAAAGGCGAGGCTATGGACCAAAAGACGGCCCCAGCAAAGCCAGTTTCCTTGACAACCTACAGCGTGATGGATTCTGCGCACCTTAGCGAGTTCTTTGAATTGAATGATGAAAATGAAAAGTATGCAGCCCGTATCAGAAAAGTTTTGCAAGATGTAAAAAAGATTCCCGTTAAATTCAATTACGCAGAAAACAAACTAGATACGATAGGCAAAGAAATTTTTTATAAAGTTTGCTTTTCTGATGTTGATGGATTCGTAGTGAAACATCCTTGTTCCTTAGATTCCACCTTGCTTGTAAGCGTTGTGAAAAAGCTGAATTTCAGCGATTCTGCGAAAGCACTCAAAATTGAAATTGATTTTATAGCGTACTCAAATTCTGATGAATTCGCAAACTACTCGGAAATGTACTTGAACGAAGATGGCTTTATTGAAGCGAGCTGCTTGTCAAAAGACGGAAAAAAATGTGACGACCTCTACGCGCATGTTGCCGTTTACAAGAAGATCTTTCCTGAAAATGTTTTGGCGGAACTATCTCCGAATAGGCACAGAGAACAATTCAATATTCATATTGACGAATCGAACTTTACTGAAAATTTCAAAATCAATGATTTTCTTTCTTCAATTTACGAAGAACGCCTTGAACGCAGATATCATATGCCACAACGCAAACATCAAATGAATCAAAAGGACTCTCTGATTCCATTTGAAATGTGCTATGAAAACGGCTTTGCGACACCTTGTAATTTGACCAAAAAGGATTATTTTCGAATAAAGAAAGCTATAGAAAAAGAAGGGGATACTTTAGTTGCCGTCACTTACCAGAGATGCTTTATGCTGAACGATTTTGCTTTGGATGGAATGTCCTGCAAACATTATTGCAATTCTAAGGACGGGAAACATTGCAGTGAACTTTCCGCCTTGGTTCACAGAAACGACAATGCAACGCCTAATTATGGTTGGCTTGTTTTGTACCGCTTTGATTTAAAGGACTTTTCATACACTGTTGAAGAATTGAGTCACGGTGATCCGATGTGGATTGATTATGACGAATTGTATAAAAAAGACGGCACGTATATTGGCCGCGAAAAGACTCGAAAAACGAAGTAATCTCACCACTCTCGTATGTCTTACTGCTCCAGTCTCGCTGTTCATGGCGTATATAATACAATCTCCCCAAAAACTTGCTTTTTTTCATAGAAAAATAGAGAATTCCCGTTTGATGGGGGCTGTTATAGAATTGCAGATTGGGACGTGATTATTTATATTAGGGATGTATGGGCTTTACTGTTGGAGAAGATTATTATGATGTATAAGCACTGGAAAAAAATCGTCCTTGCCGTGACTGCGTTTTTTTGGAACGCATGCGACAATAGCACTTCGCCGACCTCTTCGCAAATTACGCCAGATTCAAGTTCGGGAACGAATATTGAACCTACTTCGAGTTCTGCCGCCCAGCCGGTTTCTAGTGAAGCTGAAGAATCTCGCTCTAGTTCTGCCGCAAATGCGACTAGTTCTGCAACGAAAGAGCCCGTTTCCAGTGCAACTGCAAAATCAAGTTCCAGTTCTGTACGGGCAAAGTCTAGTTCGAGCTCAGTAGAGGCTAAGTCCAGCTCCAGTTCTGTAACGGCAAAATCCAGTTCTAGTTCTGTAAAAGAAAGGTTCAGTTCTAGCAGCTTAGACCAGAACGTCGATCTTTACGGTTGTCCATCCGATATTTGCGGACCAAAATCCAGCAGCAGTAGCGTCGGCTCTTCCAGTTCTTCTCCGATTTTCGAAAGATTTAGCAGCGGCATAGATGTTGTTCCGTTATACGGTGTTTTAAATGAAACTTGTACGAGAGCAGAAGGGGATTCCACACTTTCATGTACGGGTGGCGTGACTTGCGTTGAATCCGTATCGGAAAACACGCAACTCCCGAGCTGTTCTGGCGATCAAATTTGTGCAAAATACGGTGTCGTCATCATCAAGGATAAAACATATAAATGTTCCGATGGCAAGGTTTATAACGAAGCGGAATTCAAGGCCCGTTATAACATGCTTACATTTATCTCGAAAGAAGGGAAGAAAATCCCTTGCTACAGACGTGGTGATTCCGTGGAATGCGACGATGGCGAAGCTTTCTCCATTGACACGGATGATAAGGGAAATAAGATTTACGTCAATGAATTTGCAAAATTGAGCGAAAAAGAGTTTTTGAAGACTTATGAAGTGCTTGATATGCAACCTGCTCTTTACGGCCCGCCCTGCATGTTCAACGGCACCTGCGACGAAGAAAAGTAGGTGTTAGGTTATATGTACTCGTCTTTCGTCTAAATCATGCAACTGGGGCTTAAAAAGAAACTTGCGCTTGAGCTACATCGCTTTTACCGTCATGGCGAAATAAAGTCTCATAAACTGACTTATTTCTTTTGGGAATGTACGCTGCGTTGTAATTTGCATTGCCTGCATTGCGGGAGTGATTGCGTAGCGGATGCGATTCCTGACATGCCGCGTGAAGATTTTTTGCGCGTCTTGGACAGCTTAGCTCCGCATATCGATCCTAAAGATTTTGCGGTCGTGATTACCGGCGGCGAGCCTTTAATGCGTGCCGATCTCGAACAATGCGGCGAAGAAATCAAAGCTCGCGGATACCCGTGGGGGATGGTGACAAACGGGCTTGCGTTAACTCCTGAACGTTATACGAAACTTTTGAATGCGGGCCTCCGTTCGCTTACGATTAGCCTTGACGGACTCGAAGACAATCACAACCATTTCCGCGGCAACCCGCGTAGCTTTGAGCGGGCTCTGCGGGCCATCAACATGGCGGCGCATACCGACGATATTACGTTCGATGTGATGACTTGCGTGAACCGCCAGAATTTGAAAGAACTCCCGCATCTTATGGATATCCTTGTGAATTTGGGCGTAAAGCGGTGGAGGATTTCGAACGTTTTTCCGAAGGGGCGTGCGAAAGACAATCCGCTGTTCCAGCTCACGAATCAGGAATTCCGTCAGGTGTTTGAATTTATCCGTGAGGCGAAATCTTTCAACGTCATCAACGTGAATTACGATTGCGAAGGCTTTCTCGGGAGTTACGAAAAAGTTGTTCGCGACTATCCGTTCTTTTGCTGGGCGGGCGTGAATATCGCATCGGTGCTGTGCGACGGGAGCATCTCGGCATGCCCAAGCTTACGCGGTGACTACATCCAAGGTAACATTTACAAAGATGACTTTTGGGACGTGTGGCAGAATCGCTACCAGGTCATGCGCGACCGCCGTTGGGCAAAGACCGGCGAATGTAAGGATTGCAAGTTTTGGCGTTACTGCGAAGGCTCTAGCCTGCATCTCCGCGATGAAAAGACCAAGGAGTTGGCTTACTGCCACGTAAAACGCCTCGAAAACGCCGACGCGTGAGACTGAAAAATGTCGGCGCTAGAATCGTCATCCTCGTGAGGATTTTCTTTTCGTCAAAAAAAGATGCCCGATCAAGTCGGGCGAGAATGCGATGGACCCTATCGCTTCGCTCCAGGGTGACATTCTAGGGGGATTGTTCCTGGTGACGTTTCAGGGCGACAGCCCCCGCAACATTTTGACGTTGCTTTGCGCATCGCAAGTGCGGGGGGAGACGTTCTATTCATTACAGTTATTATCCAATGACCATTGGCTAACAACCAATGAATATCCTTACTTCTTCTTCGTCTTCTTGGTTTCGAGCCATTCGTCGAAGGTAATGCTGCGGTCAACAACACCGTTCGGCGTGAGTTCCAAGACACGGTTCGCAATCGTTTGAACAAATTCATGGTCCTGCGAGCAGAAAATGACCGGTCCCGGGAATGCCTTGAGGCCGTTGTTCAAAGCGGTAATGGCTTCCAAGTCGAGGTGTGCGGTCGGTTCGTCGAGCAAGAGGCAGTTCGCGTTCGAAAGCATCATTTTCGAAAGCATGCAACGCACCTTTTCGCCACCAGAGAGCACGTTTGCGCTCTTGAGGGCTTCTTCGCCGGTAAAGAGCATACGGCCGAGGAATCCGCGGATGAACGTTTCGTCCTGTTCCTTGCTGTACTGGCGTAGCCAATCCACGAGGGAGAGGTCCGTCTTGAAGTAAGTGTCGTTGTTCTTCGGGAAGTAGTTGTAGCTGATGGTGTTGCCCCATTTGAGCACGCCTTCCGGAGACTTGATTTCTTCGGCAATGAGCTGGAAGAACGCTGTCTTGAGCGTGTCGAATTCACCGACGAGAGCGACCTTGTCCTGGTTGCCGAGCGAGAAGTTGAGGCCCTTGCAAACGATACCGTCGCCGCCATCGATCGTGGCGTTCTTGACTTCGAGCACAATCTTGCCCGGTTCACGGTCCATCTTGAAGTTCACCCACGGGAACTTGCGGCTGGAGGCCGGCATTTCTTCGACGGTCATCTTGTCGAGGAGCTTCTTACGGCTGGTGGCCTGCTTTGCCTTAGCGGCGTTCGAAGCGAAGCGGCGGATGAACGCCTTGAGTTCTTCAATCTTTTCTTCGGCGCGGCGGTTCTGATCCTTGCGCTGCTTCTGGGCGAGCTGGCTTGCTGCGTACCAGAATTCGTAGTTACCGCCGTAAATGTTGATCTTGCCGTAGTCGATATCGCAAGTGTGCGTGCAGACTGCGTTCAAGAAGTGACGGTCATGGCTCACCACGATCACGATGTTTTCGAAACGTTCGAGGTAGTCTTCGAGCCAGCCGACGGTTTCCAAATCAAGGTGGTTCGTCGGTTCGTCCAAGAGCAAAATGTCCGGGTTGCCAAACAGAGCCTGGGCGAGGAGCACGCGGATTTTCTGGCCGCCGTCGAGGTCCGACATCAAGTTGTAATGGAATTCTTCGGGAATGCCGAGACCCTTGAGGAGCACCGCAGCGTTGGAGTCGGCTTCGTAACCGCCGATTTCACCAAAGCGCGTTTCGATTTCCATGGCCTGCATGCCCTGTTCTTCGGTCATTTCAGGGAGCGCGTAAAGTTCGTCGCGCTTCTTGCCAAGTTCGTAGAGTTCCGGGAAACCCATCATTACAGTTTCGAGAACCGTGTTGTTTTCGTAGGCGAAGTGGTCCTGCTTGAGGACGGCGATACGTTCGCCCGGGTCCTTCGTGACTTCACCCGTGTTCGGTTCGAGTTCGCCCGAAAGAATCTTGAGGAATGTGGACTTGCCGGCACCATTTGCGCCGATAACACCGTAGCAATTGCCGCGCTTGAAGGAGAGGTTCACTTCCTTGAAGAGGACGCGGCTACCATATTGAAGACTGACATTAGAAACATTAAGCATGGCGCCAAAGATAGTAAATTATGGGGGTGGATAGTAGGGTAGATCAGAGCCAAGCGTGACGAAAACCGCAAAAATAATGTAATTTGAAAATGGATGTAATAGGATTGTCATGCCCGACTTGACCGGGTATCTCCTGAAAAAAATAAGGTCTTATTATGAATTTTAATTTATTGAAAACTTCTGCTTTTGTAAAATGCGCCTCCATTGCTGCGCTTGTTCTTGCCTTTGCGGGCTGTTCCGAAGATTCTGGGACTAATGTAACTGTAATCAAAGATGAATCAAAAGCGCCTTCTTTAGATGATATACTGCAATCATCAAATTCGAAAATTCGGTCTAGTTCATCATTTGTTGTTCAGCAGCCCCTTTCTTCATCATCTTGGCTGTATGACGATTTTCGAAGAAGTTCTTCCGCTAGAAGACCTTTAAGTTCTGCGGCACGTCCCGCGTCATCCGCGAGCGTGCTTTCGTCGTCAGCGAAAACTCCTGCGAGTTCGTCCGTAGTCGCATTGTCCTCTGCGAAAGCGGTTAGTTCTTCTGCAAAGGTTCCCGCAAGCTCTGCAGCAGTTCAATCCTCGTCTGTGGCGGCCCCGAAATCTTCCGCTGTAACACCTGCAAGTTCCGCGACGGTCCAGTCTTCGTCCGCAGCAGCTCCAAAATCCTCTGCTACAGCCCCTGCATCATCCGCTGCACAAAGCGGTTTCTTCAGCGAAAATTGGCGTCAAGCCTGCCTCGATAAAATCAACGAATACCGTGCAACAGAAAACCTCGCTCCGCTCACGTTAGCGCCCGAAGCAAAACAAACCTGCACGGACAATCAAGCTGCCGCCGACATGGAGGCCAACAAGGCTCACGGTCATTTTGGCGACTGCGGCGAATGGGCGCAAAACAGCGGCCCGAACTTCAATACCTCTTGGCGTAAAACAGCAATCGAAGTCTCCGACGCTTACCTCAAAATGATGTGGGAAGACGAAAAAGCCCTCGTCACAAGCGGCGAACGCGACCCGAAAAAAGACGAAGATTACCCCTACATCGGCCATTACCTCAACATGAAAGGCAACTACAAAACCGTCGCCTGCGGCATCGCCCTTACAGCTGATGGCAAGAAGGGATGGTTCAACGTGAACTTCTTTTAGGTAGCTAATCGTTTTTTAATCTTTTTTTATCTTTGGGCCTATGAAAATTAGGCCTATTTTTTTTATTGCTGTGTTGATGCTCGCATCGCACATTTTTGCGGATGCTCCTGCTAAAAAAGGCGGGCTCCTTGGCAGCCTTTTTGCAGTTGAACAAGATGAGGCAATCCATCAGGGAAATTTTCTCACGGGTGCAACGCTTTTTTTGCTTCAAGTAAATTCCGATGATGATGCGTTGAACATTATCTTTGGCGATATTTACAAGGCCGAGGGTTACACGTTCACTGCGGAGGCTTTTGGCGGATATTTTGTTCGTGATGCAATGGCTGTGGGGGTGCGTGCTGGTTATAGTCGCACTTATGTCGATGTCGATTATTCAATTCTCGAAGATCTAGCCGATATTAAGGAACACCGCAAGTACGTGAGCAATGGTTTTTTTGTCCAGCCGTTCCTTAAAAATTATTTGAAAGTTTTTGATTCAAGAACGATTTACTTCTTTAACGAGACTTCTCTTACGGCTGAATATTCTTACGGAATTTCGCAGTCGGATGATGGCGAGGATATCTCGAAAACACGAAATCACGGATGGACTTTTAAGTTTGGTATCAATCCGGGCCTTTGCATTATGGTGCTAGACCGCTTGGCGTTCGAAACTTCGGTGGGCTTGTTGGGCTTGAACTCGTCTTGGTTGGTCGTGGAAGAAAATGGCGAGACTCGCAGTGAAGTTTCTTACAACATTGTGAATTTTAAGATAAACTTATTGGCTCTTGATTTTTCGTTGGTGTATTTCTTTTAAAGGGTAAGTATGTTGTTTAAAATTAAGAATATATGGTTTGCATTTTCGATTCTATTGACTGTTGCTCTTTTGAATGGATGCACGGCGGATTACGATACGTTTGGTACTTCGGATTACTGCGACTTTAATGAATTGACGCTTGCGGAACAGGATGCATCACCTATGGTAAATGCTGCAGGACACCGCATGGAATTTGATTTGGTGGCTCCGTCTAAGTCGAAAAAAACTTGGGATTCGGTGACGGTGGAAAATATTGACATGAGCCATTTTGCGTCGCTTCACTTGGTGACTGAAAAAATTTCTGATTTCCCGACAGATTCGTTGGAACTCGATTCTCTTGCACAAAAGGTTTCTTATACTAAAGAGGCTATTAAGGAAGGCGAAAAATTTGGTGTGCCTTCTAGCCATGTCGTTTATGTTGTTTTAATTTCTGAAAGCGGAATGAAATCTGTTTGGCAGTTGCAATTTAATATCCCGAACGTCGAACCAGAAAGTAGCTCTTCTGTGAAAAATGGTGCTTCCAGCAGCTCTATAAAAAAGGCGGAATCAAGTAGTTCTGCAAAAGCGGCAACGTCTAGCAATTCAGAAAAAAAATCCATATCTAGCAGCTCCCAAAAAAGTGAACAAGGCGGTTCTTCGTCCGCAGATGATTCTCCGAAATCCAGTGCGTTTGTGGAATCTAGCAATTCCGGTGAATCTAGCGATTCTCGCGAAGAAACAGCTCCGAAAATCCTATCGCTTTCTATTGCCGGGAAGTCGGCTGTCATTGACGAAGAACGTAAAGCGGTTCATGTCGATGATCTCGATTTCCGCACAAACCTCACGTCGTTGGAACTTTCCGAAATCACGCTTTCGGAAGGGGCGACTGCAAATGTGTCTAAGGGCGAATCGTACGACTTTGGCACAGGCGTTCAGGTGACTGTCACGGATGCAAAAGGCAAAACCGAGACGTATTCTGTTAAGGCTGGCTACCAGCTCCCGGGAGAGAACTTCAACTCTTGGAAAGGTGACGATGTAACTCCCGATTCCATTTGGGGTAACGCGAATACAATCTTGACGACGACCGAAAAGACCTCGTCCGGTTCGATGGTTGGCGCTAAAATCCAGACGGGTTCAGCCCTTACAAAAGTGGCAAGCGGAAGCCTCTACACCGCCGATTTCAACCCGAATGGAGTCGGCACGCTTTCGATGGCGAGTTCTGCGACATGGCCTGACGGCAATGAACTCTTGGATTTCGGCAAGCCTTTTGCCGCACGCCCAGAATTTATGGAAGTCAAGTTCAGTTACGACGGCAAGGGCGACAGTTGCGACATTTACATCTTGCTCGAAAACCGCACCGGCGATAAAAATGTAAACCGCAAATCGGACGATGTGAACAAACTTGTTGCGTCCGCTTGGTTCCGCTCCACGAAGGCGGACAATTCCGGTCGCGAAAATCCAGATGTCGTAAGCGTATCGGAACCCGACGAAAATAAGATGCGCACGCTCCGTCTCAAGCTCAAGTACGGCGAACCGCTTGCAGGCTCTCCGATTGAAAATTCTTCGACGTTCAATACGAATCTCAGTTCCTCGAACAAGTCCGCTATCAATAATGGCTTGGTGCAAGGGACGGGCGACGAGCCTGTGACGCATATCCGAGTGGTTTTTGCTTCGAGTGCCGATGGCAACCATTACAAAGGAGCTAAAGGGGCGACTCTCATTATTGACGAAATGAGGTTGATTTATTAAATAAAACTCACAAGGGTTCCCAAACTTTCGGCTTTTAACTAACTTTAAAATTAAGGTTAAAAAATGATACGAAAGTTCCTGTTCCCAGTTCTCATTGCGTTTTATTCGCTTGCCTTGACCTCTTGCGATAACAAGCAGGCGGTCATCCCCAATAAGGTTCATTCCATTAGCGATCTAGGCCACAAAAAAGTGGGCGTGCAGATCGGTAACACCGCTGATATCTATGCCTCGGAATACGGTGGCGATACGGCGAAGATTGACGTGGAACGCTACACCAAGCTTGCCGATGCCGTGCAGGCCTTGATGCAGGGGAAGGTCGATGCGGTCATGAGCGATGACCAGCCGGCCAAGGCTTTCGTGCGCCAGAATCCGTCGCTCCGCATTCTCGAAGAAGTCTTTGTCGAAGAGATGTATGCGGGGGTTGTCGCGAAGGGCAACGAAGCGCTGCTTGATTCTGTGAATCAGGCGATTGCACAGATGAAGTTCGACGGCGTTTACGATTCGATTTTCAATAATTACATCAACCACACGAGCGACTATCATTACCAGAAGAAGGTGACCGAAGGACCGAAGCTTATCCTTTCGACCAACGCTCAGTTCCCGCCGTACGAATTCTACAAGGACAATAAGATTGTCGGTCTCGATATCGAAATCGTTAATTACATTGCTGACTATTTGCACCGCACTGTCGAAATCCAGGACATCGAATTCGATGCGATTATCAATGCGGTCGCTTCGGGCAAGGCCGATGTCGGATTCGCTGGCTTCACCGTTACCGAAGAACGCAAAAAGTCCATCAACTTTACCACTCCTTACACGCTTTCTAAAGTTGTCGTGATTGTCCGTGGCGACAAGGCGATTGAAAGTGAAGAAAGCTTTGGCGATCACTTCTACAAGAACTTTGTAAAGGAATCACGTTGGAAGTTCATTGTCGAAGGTCTCCGCAACACGCTTGTGATTTCGTTCTTTGCGGCTCTCCTCGGTATTATGATTGGCTTTGTGATTGCGCAGATTCGCACGAGCAATGAATTCAACGGACGTTTCAATGTGCTGAACTGGTTTGCGAAAGCTTACCTCGCCGTGATTCGCGGCACGCCGATGATGATCCAGCTCCTCATCATTTACTACATCGTTTTCTCGTCAGTGAACGTCAACAAGATTCTCGTGGCGATTGTCGCGTTCGGCGTGAACTCCGGCGCTTACGTTTCTGAAATCATCCGCAGTGGGATCAAGGGCGTGGATCCGGGCCAAATTGAAGCGGGCCGTAGCCTTGGCTTACGCTTCCGCACTGTGCTTTACCACATTGTTTATCCGCAGGCTTTCAAGAATTCTCTCCCTGCGCTCACGAACGAATTTATCTCGCTTATCAAGGAAACCTCCATTTGCGGTTACATCGGCCTTACCGACTTGACGCGCGGCGGTGATATCATCCGCAGCATGACTTACGAAGCCATGCTCCCGCTCCTTGCGGTGGCTACTATTTACTTTATTCTTGTCGCCGGGCTCTCGGCTTGTGTTGCAAAACTTGAAAAGAGGTTGAAGAAGAATGAACGCTAATGCAGAAACTTTAATCCAGGTCAAGGACCTTTGCAAATCTTACGGCGACAAGCAGATTCTCAAGGGAATTTCTCTCGACATCCATCGCGGTGACGTGATTGCGATTATCGGTCCTTCGGGCTGCGGCAAATCGACTTTTTTGCGCCAGCTGAATTTGCTGGAACATCCGACGAGTGGCGACATTCTTTTGGACGGCAAGAGCATTTTGGCCAAGAATGTTTCAAAGCCTGAAATTCGCGAACGCGTTGGTATGGTATTCCAGCAGTTCAACCTGTTCAAGAACATGACGGCACTCAAGAACATCATGTTTGCGCCGGTGAAGCTCGGACGCCTTTCCAAAGCCGATGCCGAAGCTCGCGCAAAAGATCTATTGAGGCGTGTGGGACTTTTGGAACGCGCGGACCATTATCCGGCACAGCTTTCTGGTGGCCAGCAGCAGCGTGTGGCAATTGCCCGTGCGATGGCGATGCAGCCCGAAGCGATTCTCTTTGACGAACCGACAAGTGCCTTGGACCCCGAAATGGTGGGCGAAGTGCTCAAAATCATGAAGGATCTCGCAAAGTCCGGTATGACGATGATTGTCGTGACGCACGAAATGAGCTTTGCCCGCGAAGTGGCAAACCGCGTGCTGTTCTTTGCCGACGGTTACGTCAAGGAAAACGGAACGCCCGAAGAAATCTTCGACAATCCGAAGGATGCTCGCCTCAAGGAATTTTTGTCGGCACTCAAGAAATGATTGAAACAGCACTGTTTCTTTGAAACCGCGCGGAATTTTGGAGACTGCACGATATCAGGTACAGCTGCGCCTGTGATGGAATGCCGCGGACTCCTGTGTTGCTTGCACTGAGTTCAATCGAAGTGAGGCATGTCGAAGCATTATCTGCCATCTCGCGATTGTCACCCTGGAGCCTCGTCATTCTGGAGCGAAGCGATAGAAGCAGGCGATAGGGTCCATGCATTACTATTTCTCTTGCGCCTTAGATTAAAGCCTTCGGCATCCTTGGCTTCGGCTCAGATATCGAAGTCTTGCTTTAAAAACTTGAAATTTCTATCTTGCGGCCCGTGAAACAGATTCATAGGACAGTCGCAAAACTTCTCGTCGTGAACGGCTATTTGCCTAAGCTTGGGCTTGCGGCGGTGATTGGCTGCGTGACGGGGCTTGTTGCCGTGGCGTTTCACTTTGGGCTTTGCTCGGCCATGGAATTGGTTCGCATGCCGTGGACGCTCGGGATGCTGCCATGGTGGGCTTTTGCCGCAGTTCCTGCATTGGGTGGCCTCCTTGTCGGGCTTTTCATTCACAAGGTGGCTCGCGCACCGGAAACGGCGGGGCAGGGCACCGACAAGATGATTTACTCTTTCCATCATCAGGGCGGAAACGTGCGTGCCCGCGTGGCTCCGGTAAAGTTTCTGGCGAGTATCGTGACGCTTTCGACGGGCGGTTCTGCGGGTTACGAGGGGCCGATATCGCAGATGGGTTCCGGGATTGCTTCTACGATTTGCAAGTTCTTCAAGATGCCGCGGATGATGCGGGGGCAGTTCTTGCTGGCGGGTACAGCGGCTGGGCTCGGCGCCATTTTCAAGGCTCCGCTTGCGGGGGCGCTCACTTCGGTCGAGATGCTTTACCGCGAAGACTTCGAGTCGAACGCTTTTGCGACTTCGATTGTTTCGTCCGTTGTCGCTTTTACGGTTTATATTGCATTTGTGGGCACGGAGCCGATTATCGGCGGCGTGGCGGCTTTCCCGTTTACGAATGGCGTGGAGCTGTTTGCATGCGCGTTGCTGGGCGTTCTTTGCTTCCCGTTTTCGTACTTGTACGTGCGATGCTATTACGCATCGGAGAATCGATTCCGCAAGTGGGCGGTTCCCGTGTGGCTCAAGCCTGCTATTGGCGGGGTGTCCATTTCGCTTTTGGTGCTCGCGTACCCTGAAGTCTCGGGCGGCGGCTTTGAATATATCAAAAGCTTGATGGCGGGGCTTGTTCCGCATTCCGCATGGGGCGTGCTGCTTTTGCTAGGCATTGTGCTTGCAAAGATTGTGGCTACCGCGTTGACGGTCGGTTCCGGCGGATCGGGCGGCGTTTTTGGCCCTTCGCTTTTTATCGGCGGTGTCATCGGGGCGATGTTTGCTGGAATCTGCGAGCTGCTGCTGCCGGGTGTTGTCCGCATGCCGGAAATGTTCATCCTCGTCGGGATGGCGGCGTTTTTTGCTGGGGCGACGAAAGCTCCGATTGCAGGTGTCGTGATGGTTTGCGAAATGACGGGGAGCTATAGCTTATTGCCGGGGCTTTTGATTGCCGCCGTCATGCACATGGCTTTTTCGCGGAACTGGACGATTTACAAGAGCCAAGTGCTCAACAAGTTTGCGTCTCCCGCGCACCGCCGCGACATGGACCGCGAAATCATTCAAGCGTATAATAAGATCAGCGGAAAGTAGAAAATAGTTGGTAGTTAGTTTGTTACAATACATACTAAATTTGGATTTTTGATGTTTTTGTATGTAAAAAATGGTTGAAAAAGCTCTTGTAGAACCCTTAAAACCGCTTATTACTGCTTTTTTTAGCAAAAAAACACCCAAAGTATCACTTTTTTTAGCAAAAATTACATACTAAATTCGCTAAAATGGCATTTTGATATGTAATGTATAAAGTAGTTGATTGCCGATTACATATTAAAATGCGAAAAAACGTTTTTTAGTATGTAATATAGATGTGAAAATCTATTGCTGATGCCGCTTTTGGGGGAATTCTGTTACCCAACAGACTGAAAACACCGATTTGGTAGCAGAAAAAACACCAAAATCGCCATTAGTGTCCTGCAAAAGCGCTTTTTCGGCCCGCACTTTGGCTTCCCGCGGTGTACTCCCGTTTGCACTTTGGCTTTACAATTCCCGCGGCGTTCTCGCGCTCATTGCTTTGCTCTTCCCAGCGCTTTGACTTTTCCGCGGCGTTTTTCACTCGCACGCACAAATCCGCAGTTTCAGCCCATACAAAAACAGCCCCCGGAATCCGGGGGCTGTTAAATGGAGTATAGAAATTCAGATTACGAGCAGCGGAGAATCTGGCCTGGGCGGATCTTTTCCGACTTGAGGTTATTCAGGCGCTTGATTTGCTCGATAGACGTACCGTACTTGTGGGCGATCTTTCCGAGGCAATCGCCACGACGGACCTTGTAGAACTTGCTTTTGCCGATTTCCTTCTGGTAGCCAGATTCGATTTCTTGGAGCTTGTCAGTGTCAAGCGTGATGGAAATGTCCTTGAACGTGCCTTCGGCGAAATCGTAAACCATTTCGGGATTGATGTAAACGCCGTTGTAGCGCATTTCGAAATGCAAGTGCGCACCGAACGAACGGCCAGAGTTGCCACCGATACCGAGCGTGTCGCCTGCTTGCAGTTCGTCGCCGACTTTGACCTTCCAACGTTCGAGGTGAGCGTAAAGCGTCGTGAGTCCGTTGCCATGATCGAGAATCACATAGCGGCCGTAACCTTTGCGGCGGCCCTGGTTGCGGACTTTGACGACCTTGCCTGCGAATGCGGCCACGATGGCGCGGTTTTCGCCATGGCAGAGCCCAAGATCCACGCCACGGTGCATGCGGTGCTTGCGCGGGCCGTAATGGCCAGCAATGCGGCGGCTTTCCGTCGGGATGATGGAAGTCGTCATGTCAAGCACAAAAAGCTTTTCAGGGGCACCCGTCGAGGCGGAATCTGTCGTTGCCTTGATGTCGGCATCTGCTTCGGCGTATTCGCGTGCAGCTTCTTCAGAATCGACGCTGTCAATGTCTTCTTTGCCAAATCCAGCATCGGAGGATGCTTTCTGTTTTGCCGCAGATTTCTTTGACTTGCGGGACTTGCCTTTTTTGTTGGTGAAGTTGCTTTCGTTGATAAAGAACTTTCCAACGGAGGGTGCTTCCGCTTCAGGGGCAAATTCGGTGTTTTGAATTCCGTCGAGAGGTTCGATTAAATCTGAGCTTCGAGATTCAATGAGACGAGGAACAATTTTTCCCGCCAAAGCGTCATCTTTTGCGAAGAGCGCAATCGGCAAGATTCCTGCAATGAGTATAGTTTTAATCTTCATAAAAAAACGAGTATTATATATATGGGTCTAATTATACTCATTTTCTTCAATCTTGTCACTAGTTATAAACATATTTAAATGTGACATTTTCACAATTTGTGAAATTTCGCCATTTTCGCGGATTTTTGTGCGTTTTTTGTGTGTAAAAAATTGTTCAAAGTAAGGCGAATGAAGCATAAAGTCCCTACTTCTGTTAGTAATGTTGCGTATGTAAATTGTGATAAAAAAGTAAGTTTTGGTAAAACCAAATCCGTGCCTTTGCTTCGCATATTTCCGTAACATACGGAGTATCAAAGACTTAGAGTAAGCGACAAAAATAAATTTTCATAAAAAACGACCTCGGCACACTGTGGACGGGGTGACAAATTGTAAACGGAAAAATTAATGTCTTTTACGATGATTACTTTAATCGTAATTTTCGCATTTGGCTATTTTTTCGTTGATTTTTTCAAATGTTCGTTGAGTGACATAACGCTCAAGACTGTCGTTTTTTTGAAGTGCCTTGAGATAATCTTCGTCAATGTGGACTGATTCTACCGTTTCACAAGATTCATCAAATTTTCTTTCTCGTTTTGAATTGCTGCACGAAGAAACTCCGTAAAGCGGATAAAACCCATTGCCGATTGCGTTTTCGTAGCATCTCTTTTTCCAATCCGAAAATGGAACGTTTTGTTCGCTGTTGATAAGCGAATTGAATTTTGTTTTAGCGATCATGATTACGTTATTTTCGTAATTAATAGAACCATTAAAGTTTTCGATGGTCTCACAATGAACTTTTTCTGAAACGCATTTACCCCGAAGTCCGGTGGTGTCTAGTGGAGTCAATTTGGCCATTTCTTGTTCAATGTCGATAAATGGTTCCGCTTTTTTTGTGGGTTCCGCAGAAGAACTGGAAAATGCGTCGTTTGACGATAAATTTTCATTGAAGTAGCTGCTCGAAGATGTATTCTCGTTAGTGAGACAGCTAGATGATGAATTTTGATCGGCGATATTGGGCGGGCTTACAGGAAAATCGCTGTTTGCATTGTCGCAGCAAATCCAGAAAAATGACGCACTAGAGAGAAATAGCTTGCCTAGAATACAACGAACTTTCGTGAGCATGATTAAATCTCCAAAGGCTACTCTAGAGCGTCGCATTCGGCGGCTTTTTTGTTGATAGACTCTAAATCGCTTCGGAACGAATCGCGGCTACGTTGTTCATTTTCAAGTGCGGCGTTGATGTACTGGTCGTCAATAAGAACACCTTTTGTAACTGGGGAACACGCAGTCAAATTGTGATCTTTTAGATAACTTTGATAAACTTCTTGTTTGGATTTAATTTCATTGTTTAAATAAACATCTTGATTTTCTAGCGGTAAATCGACATCTTGATATATTTCTATTGACCCAAAACTATCACAATAGGGCACTCCATATAATAACGGCATTTCCGTTAGTGATAAACTTTGAGCTAACCTTTCATAACATTTACGTTCTGCGTCAGAAAGATTTTTTGAATTGAGACGTTCGTTAACTTTATT
>JAEEGK010016132.1_pt1 | contig 16467 bp, 2 predicted proteins | sample 8958771 | NCBI WGS metagenome assembly JAEEGK01 (sample SAMN16246547, study PRJNA631951) | gut metagenome | biome: gut microbiome; feature: rumen; material: SC-attached | host: Bos | place: Iran: Karaj | collected 2018-10 | reverse complement strand
TGTATATTTATCTGAAGACACTCCATCACAAGTTCCAGAATAGAAGCTTGTTGGATCTGCAAGATATGCATAACGAGGTTTTGCAGGAGTATTTGCGTAATAACCGATACAAGGAATTTGATTTCCAGAAGCATCTTTTGCAACATCAATAGTAAGTTCCTTTCCAACGCTTAAATATGAATCAACTGTACAAATCTTCATTTTACTATTACGTAAATCTGGAACATATACACTTGCAGTTGTATTCTCACCGGTTGTTATAGATTTGCTTACTTTTGGAATATAAATATATTTCAAATCTTGATTTATACTATCATAAGCAGCGATATGGAAGTTATTGTCACTATCTACTGCAAGCTGACAATATTTTCCAACACTAGAAATAAGAGGTTGTGCTGTAGACCATCCTTTACTAGAAACACCTACTCTATCTGTTTCCAAAACTTTTTCGTTCAAAATTCCATATGTAAAATCCGTATTATAACTGCACATAAGGTTGTTGGTTGTTGTATCATACCATATTATTACAACAACATTTTCCGAAGTTACGCCAAGACTCAGATATTCTCCAGCATTACCAATAGCATCTCCATCATTGTTTGCAATAATCTGTACGGAATCAAGATTAAAATCATAATTTTGAGGTTTTAAAGCACAATCTTGGCCATATTCCTTGCCGACAAAGGAGTCCTTAAAAGAACCAAAATTAGTTTTAGTATCACTATTTATGTTACCTGCACGGAAACGAATTTCTCCATTTTCAGCATCATAGAAGGCCAGATAAACATCTGTAGAAGAGTCATTTGTATTATATCTGGTTGCAATTGACGAATTAACAAACCTGTTTTTATTTAATGAAGAAACACCTCCTTTTATCTGTTCTGAACATTCCATTCTAAGTTTATTTATTGCTCCGCTGGTACTCATACTTTGATTTGTTGTATTATTATTTGTTTTACCTTCTCCTGCTATTCCCCATCTTCCAGTAAAGAAAGCATAACCATCTGCTATGGTAGTAGCTCCATTATCTTTAACATCATTATTATCTCCAGCAGCAACGCCATAACTATTTCCTGCAGAATCAAAAGCAAATCCGGTTTGTCTTATGGCATCTGTTGTTCCTACCCATATTTGATATGAATATTCTGTATCATTATTAGTACCACCCATACCTGCCATAGACCAGCGGAATATACCATTAGAGAAAGCAAAACCAAGCATTCCACTCTTCTGATTTATTTTCATTACAATATCAGAAATAAAGTTTGAGTCACCTTTAGGAGTTGCAGCGGCGGAATTAAAATCCCAGACATCAATGATAAGGTCATCAGTCAGGAGGTCGTTATTTACGCCGTTAGGACAACGGTTGTACCAGCCTGATTGGGTAACGGCAGAATCATAATCAGAATGATGAGCATCATTGTTGTTTTTGTTATTAAGGGAAGTAACCTTAACAGAATTATTTTCTCCCACATTCTTGGTTATTGTAACCTTACCGGATCTTGCACCGTTAGGAAGGGCAAAGCTATATACATTTGGCGAAACTGCTGACAGTAAGGCATTATTAACATAAGCATTGCCTTTATTATCAGTACCAGTTGTATAACCGTCATCAAATATGATCTGTGTACCTTCAAGGTTAAAGCCGTTTACCTTTACAGTTTCATAGTCATAGGTTCCATCCCCCTGAGCATGAGTCATATAAACAGGGTAATGGCCTAAAGCAGTTCTGTCATAAACAGAAGGATTACTGCTCTGGAAGCCTGAAAGAGATGTAGTGAGCGAAGTAACATAAGGCACAACGTCCATCTGATATTCAGGACAGTTGTAAACGTCATCACCGTCTGCAGACTGACCTGAAACTGTCTGTGATGAGACTTTACCCGAAGAATCCAGAGTTATTACCGTCAGTTTTTTGTCTACACCGACATTACCCGAAATGGCACTTGTATCTATGCTCAGATACCAGTCAGCCTTATGACCGGTCTGGTTAAAGTATGTATCTGAAACAAAGACTTCCCAGTTATTGGCAGCCATAGTTGCCCCGGCTAAAGACCATTCAGCAGCATCAGGATTGTACCAGGCAGCCTGAGTATAACCGGAGGTTCCATCCTTACCGGAATCTCCTGCGGTTATTCCATCTCCTGCATCAAAGTCTGTAAACTTAAACCAGATAGAACTTAATCTTGTATTGTCATAAGAAGTACCATGGAAGGTAATCTTACCCGAAACCTTAGGATCAGTTCCAAGGGTATTTGTTGCATTATATTTAAGGTCCCTTACATCCTCAGAAAGGTCTGCTTCAAGCTCTATGTGACCGTTAGCACGTGAAGCACCATAAAGGCTGTTGTTTGGAGTAATTGTAGTTGTTGTTACTGTTGTTATGCTGTCCTCTGTTACAGAGACTGTAGTTACGCCGAACTTTTCTCCTGCAGCAAGGGCTGACGGATTACTTGCAGTTACGGAAGGAGTTCCTCCGTTTACAACCTTAGAAACATTCTTTGTATAACCTGTTCCTTTCCATTCAAAAGGAGCAATTACGGTATTCGGATTAACATCATCTGTCAGATCCTGCTTTACATATGCATTAAGGATTGTTGAACCTGTGTCATCACCCGGTGTTGATTCTTCCGTTGAATCCCAGAAAGTAAAGGAATAAACAACGGCAGGGTTTGTTCCTGCAGCAGAAGAATATTCACCTTCACCTCCAAGCGCATTATTAGCAAGAGTCAGAGAACCGCCTGTATTATCTCCGCTTGAAGAAGAACCGTATGTCCACGAAGCATTTGCCCCGTTCTTTCCGCCGGTCTTAATCTTAGAATTTAATCCTGAAGCTAAAAGTTTTGGATCTGTATCGTCTCCTTTATAAGTAAAGGTCTTCGGAGTTGTTCTGATAAAATCTTTTAATGTTTTTCCTTCACCGCTTACTACGCCCTTGTCAAATACGTAATAGAAAGGACCTGCTCCGCCTACAAATTCAGGAATTACTGCAAGGCCGTTCTTTACAGCCCAGTACTTTCCGCTGTCAAGCTCTTCTGACGTATCAAGAGTCCAGGCCGCATTTCCTTTCTTTGTATTTCCATAACCGTATTCATCCTTATAGGCATAGAAGGTACTGAATTCGTCTGTATCGTAATCATAAACACCGTTACCGTTTAAGTCGGTTCCAAGCATTACCTTTGTAATGCGTGGTGCATTGTTGCTGGCCTTTGTCACAAGTGAACCATAGCCTATGTTACCTGCCTTATCAAATGTAACTACAACGATTTCTATAGGTCCGTCAGGAATGTTTGCAGAATTAAAGGTTGCTTCCCATCTGAAGTTTGCAGTTGTACTTCCCGAATATGACTCAAGAAGTCCGTCGCCGTCATCAAACTCTACTGCGCCGGAACCGCCGTCACGTTCACCGTTGTGGTCTACGACAAGACCGTATACAAAATCTGCAGATTTAATTGAAGTTGAAGCTGCCGGTTCAAATTTGATTGTTCCGTCAGTGCGGTTTATCTGTGTAATAAGGCGGTAAAGACCTCCTATGTAAACAAGACCGCCGACACGGATATTCATATTAGTCTTGATTTCCTCTGCAGATGCAGTTTCCCCATCACTTCTTCCTACGGTTAATGGGCGGCAAGGAAGATTGTCATTCAGATAAATTGTACCGCCTGTTCCTGCAGCAGCATTTTCCCTGCTTGAAGCAAAGTCCGCACGGTTATTCTGATTGTCTGTTCCGTGTCCTTCCATAGGGTTATAAACACGCTTAACATTATCGGAACTGCCTGTACGCATAAAGTAGAATACAGCCTTATCAAAACCGCTCTGATTTTCTACTATCTTTCCTGCAAGAGTGAACTGGGCTCCGTTGGAGTTCTGTACAAAATGATTTGCACCAAGCTGTGTTCCGCCGGCTCCATAGCTGTCCTGATAAAGGATGATTTTGTCATGCTCCTTGTCCGAGTAATCTGCAAAGGATGGTGCCGTATCGTCAATATTTATGACAGGCTTTTCCCTGCCTTCGTGACCTGTATTATCAACAGTTAAAATTTCTGCCGACCATTCTGATGATCCTGATACAGGAATTGAGAATGCAAGGTTCTGGTCATTAGCTTCTTCTGCAAAGTTTACTGTTACTCCGATATTACCAGGATCTGTTACAGAACCTGTATGGTCACCGCTTCTTGTCCAGACTGCTTCTTTATCTCCTACGGTTATCTTCATTTGGACAAGGGAATCTGAACCCGGAGTGGCTATTGTTCCTTCAAGCTTCCATTCGCCCTTTATATACATATCCGGCTCGTATACCTTTTCTACCTTTACGGTATTTCCTTCATACTGCCTTAAGTACATATCTCCTACAAGGCGTGGAATTGAGTTATTTATCTTAATTGTCAGGACATCTGACCAGGCACTTAAAAGTCCCGTATCACTGTCGGCTGCTATTGCACGTACCTGTACGATAGTTCCGTCATCTAATCCTGCTGCACTATGTGATAAATCACGGGTAAAGTTCCAGTTTCTGGTGTTATTAGCCTTAAAGCCGTATATTACAGGATTTGTTCCGGGTATTGCTTCTGCACCGCCTGCTGCTGAGCTTGTCCACTCTCCATCCCCGTCCTTGAACTGAAGGTAAACGGCTGCTACGCCCTCGTTATCCTGGGCATTTCCGGAAATCTTAACCTTTCCGCCCTTTTCTTCAAACTCATCTGCTTTGATTTCAGGATCTGTTATGTAAACCTTAGGTCTGTCTTCGTTAGGGTCATAGGTTATGATATTGTCTGTTACATAGCCTGTGTTTCCTACAGAGTCGGTTACCTTAAACCATACAGGAATTCTGTACAAATCGTTTTCGGTTTTATAACCCGCAAAGCCCTCATCAACAATAACGTCAACTCCGTTTGTCGTATATTTCAATACGTCATCATTAAAGTTATTGAAGTCTATAGTCCACTGAATTGACGTTGCCTTTTCAATGTGTATGAATGTTTTTGAATCAAGAAGAGTTTTCTTTGCTGCATCTGTTGCGGCCCCGCTGAGTGCCGTGTTTTCTGCAGATTTCGGAATATAGTATTCAACCCTTGTTACAGAAGACTGGGCATCGCTTACCTGTCCTCGGTATGAAAATTTACCCGATGCAATTTCATCTGCCGATGGTGAAACATCTGATATTGTGATGTCTGCCGAATTATCTACAATAATTGATTTTTCTTTTGTTCCGCTCTTATTTGCTTCATCCTTTGCCGTAAAGGTAAGAGTTACATTCTCTGTATCTTTACCAGACAGGTCAAACGGTCCCAGATAATATGTATATTTGTTATTGCTGTCAGGACCTGTTACCCAGATGTCTGAGCTTCCAAGCGTTATATAATCCAGGGCAACAGGAGCAGTTTCATTCATTCCGGTCTTTTCATTTACTTCTACCATTACATACATAAGGGCATAGTCTTTACCGAATACCATATTGTTTGCAGAACTCCACTCAAGCCCGAGATCTGTTACATATTGTTTTATCTCTGAAGCTGCATAACGGCTTGTTGTTCCTTGTTTGTATACATCTGTCGCAAGACGTAATAGTCCTACCCCTGTAATTTCAGGCGATTCAGTATCATACTTAAACGGAATTCCGTCTGTATCATCCTGCTTTGCTATGTTGCTGTATGTGATATATGGACGGCCAAGCTCTGCGCCTTTTGTCCAGAACACTGTATTATTTGCATCTGCAGCTGCCCAGAACCATTTTGTATCTCCGTCATTTTCTGTCGACTCTATCTGCCAGTTGTTGTTTTCAAGGGTACTGTCTGTTCCTTCCTTTCCGAATTCTATCCATCCGTCAGGAACGTCCCATACCGAACCGTTCAATACCGGAGCGGACTGAGGTTCTGCATTATTTTTCTTCTGTGCTGACCATACCCAAAGTTTACTGATAGTTCCGTCATCATCCGTTACTGAGCCGAATACTGTCTTTGATGTAATGTAGCCGCCATCTGAACTTACCTGGTTCATCTTGATTACAGGCCTGTCTGAATCCTGGCTTACGTACAGGGTTCTGTCTGCTGAATTGCCTTCATTTCCGACTGCATCTGTAAACGTTACGCGAAGGATTACGTTTGCATTGTCTGTAAATTTTGTCGTATCTACAGTAAATTCTCCGTTACTGTATGGATGATCTTCTTTAGATAAAACTGTATATTCATCTCCGTCCTTTATATAAAGAACAGGTTCTTCGTCACTTACTCCAGCTCCGTTTCCGTCTCCGGCTGTAACAGTAAGCTTTACCTTTCCGTTTACGGTTGAGCCTGCTGCAGGACTCTTTACCGTTACTTCAGGTCCGTCTTTATCTACGATTACGTTTGCTACTACCTTCTTTGATGATGTTCCCGCATTGTCCGTTACGGTTGCATATATTGAGGCTGCTGCACTGTCAGGAAGGATGTCCTTTATGTCTGCTGTATATGTGTCTCCGGAGCCTTTAGCCTTTACCGTAGCTGCAGTTCCGTCCCTTGAGAATACTACACTCTTTACTCCAGATGAACTGTTTTCTATTCCCGCTACATCAGGATCACTCGCAGTTACGCTGATGCTGCATTCATCAGTTCCGTTTGAATAGATGAGGGCGTTATTCAATGCCTCAACAACTGGCGCTGTAGTATCAAGATTCAGCGAGAAGTTTGAGAACTCGGCTTCTATATCATCAGTCAGAGGGTCTCCGTCATGGTCAAACTTTACGCTCTTTCTTTCAAGGAAGAGATTTCCCGCATTGTCTTCTGCAACTAAAACAAGATAGTTGCTTCCTTCCGTAAGCCTTGGAATTGTAAACGAATATGTAGAAGGAACAACTTTCCAGTATTTATAATATGTCTTTCCGTTCTTCTCTTCCGTTACGCTCTGTCCGCCCTTTACAAGAGGACTTCCGCCTAAACTAAGTTCTTCCTGTTTCTGTGCATCTGCTGTATCATATTCTTCTTTATTTACGTTATAGAATACACGCTTGTATTCCTTTTCACCCGGTACAAAGTACTGGTTCTTTCCGATTACTGTATTTTTAAGCGCTTCAAGATCTTGTTCAGAAAGATCATAGCGTTCATTGTCTCCGTCTAAGATATATTCACTGCGGTTTGAATCTGTCCTGTCAAATACTGCATAGTATATTCGTCTGATTCCGCTGCCGCTGTCTTCGAATACACCCCTTATTTTCTGGGTCGTTGAGTTTCCGTATGTTCCAGCTCCGTACTTTCCGCCGGCTTTTGTATCTATGTCTGTATATGCCGTGCCCTCTACCGTTGCACTGTTCCAGGTTAATCCGTATTCTGATGCTGTTGATGACGTTATGTCATTGTTGTCAAAATCCGATACCCTGAATACTATGTCTTTTCCGGTAGAATCTATTCCGTGTGTACTTACAGGTTCTGTCTTATCAAAGATAATTGTAAAGTTTGAAGTTACAGAGCTTTCTGTATTCTGGGTGTTTCCGGCACGGTCTGTTACCGTTACAGTTACCTCAATCTCCGTTTCGTCTCCGCCCCAGCCGCTCATGTCTATATCGCTTAATGTATATTCACCCTTGCTGTCTGACCCTGTGTGTTTTACTTCGTCTCCCTTTTTCATAGTTACGCTTACACTGCCTACTGCAAGGTTATCTGTTGCGATTCCCGAAAGTGTAAACTTCCTGCCGTCAGGATTTACGTAATATGTCCTCTCATCCTTCTTATATGCATCTGTCGTTTTACCGTCTGCGGTCTGTACAAGATTGATGCTCTGAAGGACCGGATTTGTATTATCATATGTAATTGCAAACAGGTTTTCATCACTGTAGTTTCCGGCCTTGTCATAGATTCTCGCATATACTGTTCCTGACTTATCTATGCCGCTTACTGTATATGTATACCATCCGTTGTTTTCATCTTTTACGGCTTTATATGTTTCCCCGCTGACTGTTTCTGCCGTAAGCTTTGTATATGGCCTTACATATACCCTGTCTACTCCGCTTTCTCCGCTTCCGTCTGCGGCTGTAATTTTAAGTACTATATCGCTGTTTCCGTTTGAATAATATGCTTCTGCTTCTGAAAGTATCTTATCTCCTTCCTTTACCTGTGTAAGGCTCGGAGGATTTATATCTATGTTCCATGGACCTACTGTTTCTGAGGTTTCGTTTCCGGCATTATCACGCGCAGTTATCTTTATTCTTGTTGTCTTTGATACTGCGTCTGATACTGTTCCCTTCCAGGTTGATGTTCCGATAAACGGTTCTTCGTCTCCCCAGGTGTTTCCGTCCGTAGAGGTCTGGTATACGACTTCTGATACTCCGCTTCCGCCTTCATTGTCTGATACAACTCCTTCCATCTTCATGTCTGTCGTGTTGTACCATTTCTCGCTGTCGCTTGCAGCTCCGTTTACCTTTATGCCGCTTAAGACAGGGGCTGCTGTATCTACTGTTATTGTCTTTGTTACCTCTGAAGTTTTTCCTGCAGTGTCGGTTGCCTTTACCCTGAATGTATATGTTCCGTCTCCAAGGTAATCTTGTTCAGAAGCATTGCCTGATCCGTACTTTAATGTTACCGAATATCTTCCGCCTGAAGGAGACGGTGTATATGTCTTTGGTCCGCCTGTAATTTCTACAGAGCTGATTCCGTTTGTATCTGAAGCCGTTCCGCTTAATACTAAGTCTCCCTTATTCTCCTGTACGTCAAATCCGTCTGAAGCTGTGTAATATGTTCCGCTGACTGCATCATCTACCGTTACGACAGGGGAAGCCATGTCTACATCAAATTCTTGTGAATACGGTTTTACCTCTCCGTCCTGTGATGTGCTTATGTTTCCCGCTCCGTCTACTGCAAAAATATATACCTTGTATGAGCCTTCCTTAAGGCCTTCTACAGCCTCTCCCGCAGTCTTTGCCTTGAACTTCTGGTAGAAGCTCCATGTTTCGGTTCCTGCGCTTATGATTGTCCAGCCGGCACCTGTCCATGCTGCCGCAGTTATTCTGGTTGTTTCTGCTACTGCCTCAGGTTCATCCTGACTGCTTTCAAGAATCTTGTAATATATTCCGCTTATGTTCTTTTCTGTATAGCGGCCCTTCAACTGATAGTTTGCCTCGTTTACCGCATTTACTCCCGTGTTTCCGTCTGGGGCTGTTATGCTTAAAACAGGTGCAGTAAAGTCTGCTTCTGATTCTCCCGTTGTCTGTTTTACCGTGTTTCCCGCTGCATCTTCAAGCTCAAATGTATAGCTGTACTTTTCCTCATTCTCAGGATCCTTTTTGTTTCCGTTCTCATCAAACGGAATGTCAACGCTCCAGCTCTTCAGTTCAATTCCTTCATCAAAAGTAATTGTTTTTGTGCTTCCGTCGTTTTGTGTTACCCTAAGCTCCTTAAGCTTATATGAATCCTGTGCCTGTCCTGTTACACTAAGTCCCTCTGACGGCATGAAGCTTCGCCATGTTGATGCATTTATCGTAAGGGCTGGATTTCCCTTGTCATATATAAACTCTATATGTTTTGTTTCTGTATTTCCTATTTCGTCTTCTGCCTTAAAGTAATAGCTCTTCGGCCCTTCGTCTCCAAGGTCTTCTATTCTGAGGTTCCAGCCGGGGTTTTCCTTTGTAAACTCCGTAACGTCTTCATAGCTTCCGTTTTCTTCGGTACTCCACTTTACGCTCTTTACGCCTACTCCAAGGTCGTTTACTGATCCTGCTATTGTTACTGCCTTTGTTTCCTGTTTTCCCGGATTTGTTACAGAAAGTACAGGCTTTGCACTATCCTTGTATACGTTATAGCTTTCTGTTTTTGTTTTCCCGAATCTGTCTGCTGCCGTTACGGTAAGCTTCTGCTGCTTTGATTCTGTAAATGCTGTTCCCAGAACTGTAAAATTAGCCGGAGAATTACCGGTGTCGTCAACCGTAAAGTCTTTTGAAACTCCGTCCAGCTGGAAATCAAGCGTAACATCCCCGTCTGTATCTGATGCAGTTACGGTACCTGTTAAATCTCCGCTGAAATAGTACGCTCCGTTTGCATCCTTACAGTGTTCGCCCGTAGTAACAGTTACTCCAAGCTCAGGTCCGTTCAGGTTTATGTCAAACTCCCTTTCTCGTACCTCTCCTTTATTTCCCGCTGCATCCTGTGCATATACATAAAAGTACCAGGTTCCTTCTTCAAGCTTGCCCTCTTCGTGCTCTGTTCCTTCCTTGAATGTTACCTGTTCCAGTTCCCAAGGTCCGTTTACCGCTGAAACTTCTGTATATCCTCCTTCACTTCCGTCTGCCGAAGGATTTGTGATTTTTGAAGTCGAGAACTTATAGAAAATCTTTTCTACTCCCGATTTTCCGTCCGATGCCCTTCCGCTGAACGGGACAGATTCACTCAGTGCATTTACTCCTTTCTTCAATGCATTCGGAGATGTTATCGTAACCTCAGGTTTTTCGTCATCAAAGTGAAGGTCTATATATTTTTCCCTGTTGCTGTCCCTCGGTGTTGCATCCTGTACGTAATAATATACCTTTGTTCCGTCAGCAATTTCATCTGCTCCGCCGAGCGTTATCGTATCTGTAATCGGAAAATCATCTGCCTGTTTTACCCGTTCAAAACTTCCGTCTTCCCCGATTTTCCTGTATAACTGGTATGGTCCGAGTGACGATACGCCTTCTATCTTTACTTCAAACTGTTCGCCTGCTTCATTTCTGATGTATGAAGGACTCTTTGTTATGCCAGTTATTGTTGCCGCCGCCCTCGCCGCATTGATTACAAACTGAGGCACTTCCTTTATCTTTCCGCTTGACTTGTCCTTTACCTTTATCCTGTAGCAGTAGTATCCTCCGTCATCAGGGACTTTGAATGACACTACGTCATCTATCATGCTGTACTCAGATACGTCTTCGTATTCAGCTGCCGCTATGTCGCTGTCTGAATTAAGCTTACCTGATACCTTTATCTCAATTTCAAGGTTTCTCCTGTCACTTCCGTCGTCATCATATACCTTGAGCTCCAGGTTTGAACCTGCAGTTATGATGCCTTTCTTTGTATCTGTTCCACTCCTGTAATAGCTTACGGTTGTATTTTTCAATGAGATTTCTTCTGAATTTCTCGGCCATACTACAGGCTTGTCTGTTTCCTGGTCTACGGTAAAGTCTTCGCTGTGAGTCTGTGTGTTTCCTGCCCTGTCGCTCGCCGTTATCTTTATCGTAAGCTTTGATCCGTCTGCATATCCTGTCGTATCTATCTCTGGGAATGTAAACTTTGTAGGATCTGCTATCTGTACTTCCGCTGCTCCCTCTTCATCATCATTTATGATTATCCTGTAGCTTGCGCTCTTTACCTTGTCATAGTCATCTGTTATTCCGGCCGATACTGTTACCTTTCCGTTGAGGTATCGCCCTTCAAGTATTGTTCCGTCTTCTTTTGCAGGATCATACTTCTTTGCTTCCGTTATCTTAAGGTCATCTATAACCGGTTTTTCCGTGTCATATACTATTGTCCTTTCTACCGGCTGTGATTCGCTGTCAAGCACTGCCTTGAACGTAAAGTTATGGGTTCCCTTCTCTCCCGTAAACTCTCCCGATTCCCATTCAAAGCTGTATCTGATTTCGTTTGCAAGTACTTCTTTCTCTGTAAAAGTCTTGAGCCTGATTTCGTTTCCGTCGCCTGTTATTACAATTTCAGGCTCCCCTTCTTCTACGCATACTGTTCCCCTGAACATCTGCTTTGACCTGTTGCTGTATTCTGTAGAGCCTGCAGGTTCCGTTATTTCAAGCACCGGTGCCTTGCCGCTTGCAGACATGTGGAAGCCGTATGTTACGCCTCCCGCTGCTTCTACCTTATTCGGCACTGCTGCATAGTCTTCGCCGTCTACCCATATTATGTAATTGCTTCCGATTTCAAAGCCCTTGTCGCTGCCTACGCTTGTTATGAACTTGTATGATGTTCCGCTTTCCTGTGGCGCTGTTGTTATGTCTATCTTTGAAGCCGTTTCATCTATCTTTCCTTCGTCATCACATTTCTGTGCATATACATGAAGCGTCTCTTCTTTTAAAAGTATTCCGTCAAGTCCGGGACTTACTTCTAATACTACCTGGCTTCCGTTTGTTATGTTGTATGCCGTTCCTTCAAAGGCGCCCTTTCCCTTTACGATCGGGCTTTTTCCTGTTACCGTAAATGTAGGATTGTTCTTCGGATTGAGCGTGAACCGGCCTTTGTATGTCTTTTTGCTTTCAAGAAGACTCAGTACGTCTGCCTTACTTACGCTCCTCTCTGCTCCCGTTTCGCTGTATGTTCCGTTGTATATCGAATATACTTCTGTTATCTTGTAGTTTTGAAGTACTTCTGTTGCGATGTCCTTATATAAATAGTAATAGTCTACCGCATTTCCTTTTTTGTCTTCTTCGCTCTGTTCGCCCTCTAACGGAAATCTTTCAGCCCCGTCATATGCTACTATCTTGCAGTAAAAGTCTTTTCCCTGACTTCCCGTCTCAAGCGGTACTTCAAAATTATACTTTGATTCGTCCTGGCTTATGTATCCGCCTTTTTCCTTGTCGTATATTGCCGCATCCATGTTGATCGAGTTCGGCACGTTCTTCAGCTGGATAGGATGTTCCTCTTCCTCGCATGCCTCGTCGTTATATACACGTACCTCTATAAGGCTTACGTTGTTGTTGTCTGCGGCCTGCCCTTCGAGGTTGAATGTCTGTCCGTATGTGTCTGAGTTTGCTGCCGTTGCGGCTGTTGAAGGCCTTGTTAGTACTATTACAGGCCCCGTATTGTCTATTGTAAATGTTGTGCTCTGTGAGCTCTGGTGGTTGCCCAGGTCATTTATGTATACTGTTGCCTGGTATGTTCCGTCAAGGATTTCCTTTCCTTCTTCCGTAGGATCTATGAGTGCCTTCCAGCTGCCTTTTCCCTTGTCCTCTTCGCTTGTTTCATACTCGGCTTCTGTTTCTCTTACTGTATGGCCTTCGCTGTCAAGCGCCTTTCCGTCTGTCCTCTTGAGTACTACTCGGATTCCCCCTATGCTTCCGTCGTCTTCCCAGCTTCCGCCTATATTAAACTTGTCCCTGATTACCTTGTCTACTTCTGGCTTTTCTATGCGGATTTCAGGCGCCTGCGTATCTACCGCAGAGCCTAATCCTATCTCGCAGGAATAAAAAAGAAAAAGTAAAGATGTTAAAAACAATGCTGCAAATAAAGCAATTGTTGTTTTTCTGCGCAATTCTTTCATAGTACTCACCTTAAACTCTCACCAAATCATCACAAAAACAACTTTTTAACTAAATAATTACTTTTAAAATACTTCTGCAATTCATATTATCGGCAAATTATTTAGTTATATTAACCTTTTGTCGAACCACACACCTTTGAGTCAAAATGAATACTTTTTGGAAAAAAAACTTAAAGAAATTAATAAAATTTATTAAATAAAAAAAGGTTCTGGATATACAAGTGGTCATAGTAATGCCAACTTTTTCCCCAAAACCCTCAATAAATATAAGCGAATTTGTTAAAAAAATCAACAAAATTCGTATTTTTTTTCTATAATATAGTTTAAAAAAAATCGCCACTGCAAAGAGCAATGGCGACGTTTTAGCAGTTCTTCAGGAGGCTTGAACTAGAACAATTTCCATTCAATACCAAGTCCACCGTAAACTGTCTTGCGGCTTGGGTCGTATTTAGAAACGCCTGTGTTTACACCGTAAACATCAATTTCTTCGCGTTCAAAGTCCATTACGTAGCGGCCAGAAAGAACAAGTCCAAGATGATCTGTGAAGTAGAACTTAAAGTCTGCTCCGGCAATAAGACCCATATCAAAGTCCTGTTTAGAAGCTTTTACTACATCACCTGCTGAACCAACAAGGATAGAGAAATTAGGACCTGCACCAAAACCAATTGTAAGCTTCCACAAATCAAGGTTAAGCCATACCATTGGAGAAAGATCAAGAGTGTGCAAATCATAATTAACCTGATCATTAGAATCATCATTGAATGTTATAGAACTCTTGACATAATTTGCTTCTGCCTGAATACCAAGACCACCGAACAAAGCAAAATTGGCATATGCACCGCCACCAAAATCAAAAGTTTTGTCTACTTTTGCCTCTTCAACGGCCTTTGACCACTCTCCATCAGGAGCAATATTTCGTCCCAGAATAGCACGACCACCAAATTCCAAATCAAGTGCAAATGATGCGCTTGCAAGACATATTGCTGTAATAGCAATAGCAATAATCTTTTTCATAAATATACCTCCAAGTATAACGTCTCTCCACTTTTAATCATGGGTACATATTTATAATACACCAGAATCATACTGGTTACAATTATTTTTGCTAATTACAAATACTTTTTAATTGCTTCAAGGAGTTCAGAATACTCTGTAAATGCAGGATATTGAGGATATTCCTTGATGATTTTTTCTGTAGAACGGAAAAGGAAGCCTGCTTTTGAGGCCTGAATCATAGCAAGGTCGTTAAAACTGTCACCACTGGCTATTGTTTCAAATCCGCATGATTGAAGAGCTCGTACTGTAGTAAGTTTACTCTGTGGACAGCGCATTTTATAGCCTGTAATCTCTCCAGATTCAGCAACTTCGAGTGAATTACAGAAAATTGTAGGCCAACCAAGCTTTTTCATAAGTGGTGTGGCAAACTGACTGAATGTATCGCTTAAAATAATAACCTGACCAAGTGAACGAAGTTCATCAAGGAACTCTTTTGCACCAGGAAGAGGGTCGATTTTTGCAATTGTATCCTGAATTTCTTTAAGTCCAAGATTATGTTCCTTAAGAATTCCAATGCGGAACTTCATAAGCTTATCATAATCAGGTTCATCGCGGGTTGTACGTCGAAGTTCTGGAATTCCAACTGTATCTGCAAATGCAATCCAAATTTCTGGGACAAGTACCCCTTCAAGATCAAGACAAGTGATAATCATAAAAATATCCTTCGAAACAAATAAGTCGGCAGATAAATCTGCCTCTGAGGCAGAGTGCGTGTAAAACCTAAAAAAATGCCACAAGGGCATTTTTTTTTAACGGTTTTGCTATCGTCGCCTGGAGCTGATCGGACTTGAACCGACTACCTTTTGAATGCCATTCAAACGCTCTAGCCAGGTGAGCTACAGCCCCATAAGAAAAGATGACTTATTATACGGAAAAATAGAATAACGGGTCAAGAGCACTGAAGAATTTGTTCCGGAGCTTCTGAATCGGGGATGCGTTTTTTCATCCACAGGTAACGGAGCCATGCAGTTAAGGCGCTCATGAACCAGACAATGCCTACAGACCACCAGATGCCCCACAAACCTATTACAGGAATTGCCGTAAGCAGGAATGGAACAGTAAATCTTCCAATAACCTCGGTGATTCCGTTTATCAAAGAGAAGAAAGCGTCTCCTATTCCGTTCAAAACTCCGCGGACAACATAAATAATCCCAAGAAATACATAGAAGAAGCTTGTAATTTTAAGAGCCGTTGCTCCCATATGAATAACTTCTGTATCTTTTACACAAAGCCCTGTGATTGCGTTACCAAAGAACTGCATAACAGGAAGCATAGTCAGAGAGAAGATTGCCATCATGAGCATGCTTTTTCTGTAGCCTTCAATTACACGGGCCTTTTTCTTTGCACCATAATTCTGACCGCTGAAAGTTGCAAGGGCAGCACCAAGAGTCTGATACGGCTGATGTATTACCTGTTCAACACGACTTGTGGCAGTAAAGGCGGCTACAGCAACAGGACCAAAATTATTTACAACGCGCTGCAACGCCATACACGAAATTGCAATCAACGAAAATTGAAGTGAAAGAGGAACACCCAAACGAATACATTTCCACAAGATTTCACCACTAAGATGAAGATTGTCTTTTTTAATCTTAAAATATGGATTTGTCCTGATTGCAAAAATCATACAAAGAATACAGCAGATTCCATTTGAAATAAATGTTGCTACTCCGGCTCCAACAACACCAAGCTTAAGGTTATAAACAAAAATAAGATCAAGAAAAATATTGAGGATACAGCCAAAAATCAAAAAGTAAAGAGGAGTTTTTGAGTCTCCAAGCGCACGAAGCATTGAAGAAACAAAGTTGTAAACAGAAACAAGAAAAAGATTGATACACATGATTTTCATGTAGGCAACTGCGTCTGCAAGAATTGACTGGGGTGTATTAAGAAAAACAAGGATTGGACCTGCGGCAAAAAAGGCGATTGTTCCAATAACAAGAGGAACAACAATCATTATAAAGGCTGAATTGACAATACAGTTCTTTACCTTTGCTCCGTTTCCTTCGCCAAAAAAGTGAGAAGTTACAATACCACCAGCAGAACCAATTCCATTACAAAGAGCAAAAAAGAAAAAAGTGATAGAACCGGTTGCACCAATTGCGGCCAGAGCCTGTGCACCAATAATCTGACCTACAATTACAGAGTCTGCAAGATTGTAAAACTGCTGAAAAATATTACCTATTAACATTGGTACAGAAAAAGAAAGCAAAA
>JAEEGK010016131.1_pt1 | contig 16467 bp, 16 predicted proteins | sample 8958771 | NCBI WGS metagenome assembly JAEEGK01 (sample SAMN16246547, study PRJNA631951) | gut metagenome | biome: gut microbiome; feature: rumen; material: SC-attached | host: Bos | place: Iran: Karaj | collected 2018-10 | reverse complement strand
GAATATTGCGATGAGCTGTATCGCGCCGGAGTTGGAGAAATCCTGTAATGGGCGGTTCGGAGACTTGTGCGGGGCGCGATGTTTTGGGTGGCGTGAGTAAGTGCGCGACTTTTGGGACAACAAATGTGAAGGCGGCAATTTCGATATGAGCAATATGACGATTATCAAAAATGCGCGGATTGTTGATGCGGAATCCGATTTTTATGGAAGCATAGTTTTTTCGGAAGACGGGATAATCGATGTCGCGCGAGATTCGAAGGGTTCGTCTGCCAGTGAGTGTGCTTGTGGCGCGGTCGCCAGTGGTACCGGTTCGCGCGGCAATTCGCAGGATGTGTGGGGGACGCAAAACGGCGTTTTGTCACGCGATTTTGACGCGCTTTTGGCGCGGTTCCCGGATGCCACCGTCATAGATGCTGCCGGAAAAACCGTCATGCCGGCATTCATCGACATGCACGTTCATTTCCGTTACCCAGGACAGACACAAAAAGAAGACTTGCTTTCTGGTAGCCGTGCCGCTGCCGCCGGCGGTGTTGGAACGGTCGTCCTTATGCCGAACACAACGCCGGTCGTCTCTTCTTTGGAAGCGGCACTTTCAATAAACGAAGAAATCAAGCGCATCGGGTTGATCGACGCGTTCCAAACCGTAAGCATTACGAACGGTTTTTCCGGCACCGACACTTCGCACCTGGACGAAGTTTGCCGCGCATTTCCGGCTGTTCCCGTAATCACTGAGGACGGCAAAGATGTTTTGGAAGCTTCCGTTATGGAAGAAGCTATGCGGAAATGCGCAGAAAAAGGGATTATCGTCTCTTGTCACTGCGAGGATCCTGCGCTTGTTCCAACAGCTAAAAAGCTCCGCACGGAAAAACGTTTCCGTGAAGCAGAAGCCGTTCTTGCGGAGGCAGAAAACACTTTTACGGCGCGCAATATAGAACTTGCCCTTAAAACTGGTTGCCGCATCCATATCGCGCACGCAAGTACAAAAGCCGCTTTGGATGCTGTAGCGCGCGCCAAACAAACCGCCGAAGGGCAGAGACTTGTTACTTGTGAGGTGACTCCGCATCATATCGCGCTTTCAAATGAGACAGACGAACTTTGTGCGGAGCTTGTGAACCCGCCCCTTAGAAGCGAGGAAGACAGACGTGCGGTAGTTGAAGCCGCTGTCTCCGGAACCGCGGACGTTATTTCCACCGACCATGCGCCTCATACAGCTGATGACAAAGCTTCCGGGGCATGTGGTTTCACCGGAATAGAGCTTTCTTTTGCGGTGTGTAACACGACGCTCGTTAAATCCGGCATTATGACGCTTTCAAAGCTTTCTTCGCTTATGTCCGCAGTTCCGGCAAAAATCCTGAATCTTAAGAAAGGTCGGCTTCTTCCCGGCTACGCCGCTGACATCGTTCTTGTCGCCCCCGACGAAGAACAGACGGTAGATTCCGCTTCGTTCTTCTCGAAAGGAAAACACACTCCTTTTAACGGTAAGAAGCTTACTGGAAAAGTTTTGCGGACTTTCCATCGCGGAAAACAGGTTTTTATCGTTTCATAATCAATTTTGATATGAGACAAGGTGTGTCTCATATCATTTTTTTTGCATTTGCGCATTTTGTGTCCTAGAGTTTGTTTAGGTTCTAACCTATTCTGACCGTGTAAAGGAGATCAACAATGGATCAAGGAAAAATCGGTAAGTTTCTTGCTACTCTTCGTAAAGAAAAAAATCTTACGCAAGAAGAACTGGCAGAAAAGCTGAACGTAGCCCGCAGAACAGTTTCTAGATGGGAAACAGGTTTTAATCTGCCGGATATGGACATACTTATCGAAATTTCTGATTTCTATTCTGTTGGTCTTCGCGAAATTCTTGACGGTGAAAGGAGAACCGACAAAATGGAACAAGAAATGAAAGAAACCGTGTTAAAAGTCGCGGAGTATGAAAACGAAGGGAAGAAACGTGCTTCTATAGTAACGATTGTTTATTCGACAATCGGCATTCTGGCTGTTATCGCAAATATGGTAATGACATTGAGCGATATGCCGGATACTTTCTTGACTGGATTTTTGAAAGGCTCAACGTTAGCAACCGCAATCGTGGCGCTCTTGGTTGGAATCGCCTACGCTACCGGAACAATGGCAAAGCTTTTTATGTTTAAGAAGCGTTTGGTAAAAAGTATGTCAAAAAGTGAGGGTAGATAATATGAGCACGAAAACTAAAGTTTTTACTGTTATTGGATTGATATTTGGACTTATCGGCTTAACGTTCATCACGCTTTCTATCGTAAAAAATGAGATGCGTTTCTTTTCGATTGGTATGGGAGCTGCAGTGATAGGACAGGCGTGCATAATCGTGTTATACAGGGAAAGAAAGAAAAAAGCGGAATAGAATCCGCGAAAAAAAAAACTCTTTCGAAGAGCCCAGGTACACTACGGCACAGAAACCTTAATCTACTGTTGCTTCCTTCCGGACCTGGCAGGGTTTGAAAAAGTTTTCTTGCATAGGACCTGAACTCATCGAAAGAGTCTTGGAAATCCCTTTTGGGGCAATACGGAGAGAAGGGGATTCGGTCTCCAGTCGTGCACGTCGTGTGCACTCCTTGCGCCCCGCCTGCGGTCGCTGACGCGCACATCGTGTGCGCTCTCCCTCGCCTTGCTCGGCGCGACCTACGTTTCGAATCCCCAGCAGGGGAGCTGTACGGAGAGAAGGGGATTCGAACCCCTGGTACCTTTCGGTACGCAACCTTTCCAAGATTGTACCTTAAACCGCTCGGACATCTCTCCAAGGTTTGAAAAAAAAGGCTTCCATGCGGAAGCTTTTCAAAATTCGCTTAAAAAACTTGGTTTCACGTTGAATCACGCGATTTCTGCTCGAATCCCAACAGGGGAGTCTTACGGAGAGAGGGGGATTCGAACCCCCGGATCCTTGCGGATCAACGGTTTTCGAGACCGCCCGAATCGACCGCTCTCGCATCTCTCCAAGCTTTTTACAGCCGGCTGTTAACCGTTCGAGACTAAGAGGATTCGAACCTCCGGCCTTCAGATCCGCAATCTGACGCTCTATCCAGCTGAGCTATAGTCTCAAAAAAATAATTGCTATGTACTTTATTGGAACATAACAAAGAAAACCTTAAAAAAGGTACGGAGCAGGGGGGATTTGAACCCCCGATACCCTTTAGGGGTATAACTCCTTAGCAGGGAGCCACCTTCGGCCTCTCGGTCACCACTCCAAGTCAAGTAAAAACAATGTTATACGGAGCAGGGGGGATTCGGTCTCCTGTCGCATACGTCGTGTATGCTCCATCCGACCCGCCTACAACCGCTGTCGCGCACATCGTGTGCGCTCTCCCTCGCTTGGCTCGGCGCGGTTTCCGTTTCGAATCCCAGCGAGAAGTATTACGGAGCAGGGGGGATTCGAACCCCCGGAACGTCGCCGCTCAACGGTTTTCAAGACCGCCGCCTTAAACCACTCGGCCACCGCTCCATAAACGCTTGGAAAGAATATCTCAAAAAAAGTGAATTGTCAAGCAGTCTGTTTTCTTAATGGATTTTAATTATTTATACGGATTTGGCTGGCAAAATCAGCATATAAAAGTAGAAAAAATTGAAAAAATAAACATAATCTTAAATTTTTGAAAAATAGTTTTTCTTTTTTAATAATTTTTTCAAATGATGTGCTACGATATGAATATAAATTCTAGGAACATTTGTTCCTTTTGTTTTTTCGGAGGTTAAAAAATGAAAAAACTTGGTTTGCTTTTCGTTTTGGTTGCAGCATTGTTTACATTAGCATCTTGTGGTGAAGACGGCGTACTTTCTGCCAAGAAAAATCTTACAATGCCAGCTGCTGTAGCTAATATACCTGTTGGTTCTACGCTTGCAATTAAGGTAGAGCCACATTTCGGCGTTCTTGACGTGCCAGCTGATATTGATGAGCCCTTCACGAATGACTGGGAAAAAGAGCCTGAGTTTGAAGAGTGGTTCTCTATAAATGGAGGAGCTACAGTAGGTCGTCTTGACAGTTTTGCATTCCCCAGGGGCGGAGCAACAGGCGAATTCATCCAGGAACAGGCTGAAGCAGTTTTCGAATATTACCTGACAGGAGAGAAAGCTTACTATTTCCAGCCTAGCAAAGATGAAGACCAGAAAGCTCTTTTCTCAACAGCTCCGGCAGATTTCAACTACGAGACATATCCTTATGAGCCAATCCTGATTGCTGGAGGCGAGCCTCTCGTTCCTACATTTGTAATGGCAGACGATCCTGAAAATGCTGACTATACTCTTGATGTTTATTATAGTATTACTGGTGATGTCGATCAGGTTACAGAATTCACAAACGAGGGACTTTTCACAGATTACTGGGATGCGAAAAAGAAATACATAAAGCAGGCTGGTGATGTTTACTTGTATTATCAGGTGCTTACAAACTATAAGCTTATCAATAATGCGACAGGTGAAGTTGTTTGTGAAGCTATGACAGAGCAGGGCGATCCAAGCCTCAAGAAATATACAACATATGTTATTTCAGGAACACAGTTCATCGGAAACTCAGCAGATGCTGCAGCACTTCTTAATAAATACGATTTCAAGGACAAGGCTGTTGATCTGATTATCGAGTCTATCCAGAACGTAATCCCATGCCTTAGAGTTATGTGGTACTGCAACGCAGACGACATGACTATTGTATATCCAGAAGCAGAAGCTGAGTAAGCATTTGTTTTTGTGATGCCGGATTCTTGTTCGGCATGAGCGAAAGCCGCATTTCGTAATGGAAGTGCGGCTTTTTTTATTTGGTTTGTAAGATTTGTGGATGATGAAAAATGCAACCTGCCAGCCTTTTACAGATATTGCGTAGCTGGTAGGTCCCCTGTGTGGAAAGCATTGACGAACAGGGTGAGGAACGGCTTTAGCACACAGGGAGCCAGCGAAAGCAATATCTGTAATATCGTTTGAAAATCTGATTTTTCGCCCATCTGGAAATCTCTTGCGTTTTGCGCTATTTTTTTAAATAAAGTTGGTAACACATTTTTATCCCCATAGTGTTTGAATTTATGAAAACAGGAAACATTGCGCAATGAGAAAAAATAACGATGCGGTAACTATGAACGATTTTGCCGCACTGTATGAAAAATACGGACCGATGGTGCTTCGTCGCTGTCGGTTTTTACTGAAAGATGAAGAAAAGGCTCTTGATGCCATGCAGGATGTGTTCGTCCGTATCCTAGAGAAACGTACGTCACTTACATCTGTGTGCTCCAGCCTTTTTTATACGGTTGCCACCCGTGTATGTCTGAACAAAATCCGCTCAGACAAAATACGTCAAGGCCCGTCTGTCGAAAACCTTGTGGTTGAGATTGCCGACAATGTGACGGCGAATCACGAGGATGTGGCAGATACATCGGCTCTGCTTGATGCCATTTTTTCGGAAACGAAAGAAGACACAAGGGAGATGGCTGTTCTTCATTATGTAGATGGATACACGCTTGAAGAAACCGCCGAAAAAATGAATATGTCGGTATCCGGGGTTAGGAAAAGACTTTCTGTTCTAAGGACAAAAGCCGTTGCCTGCGTAACTATGGTTATGTGCATTTTCTCTGGATTTTTTAATGCCGATAGGGGATAAGTGCTATGGGAAAAAGAACTAGGATTCTTGAACAGATTAAAGCCGGGGAGCTTTCCGCTTCCGAATATGACGTTTTTAACGGACAAAACGGCAGCAATCTTTTTGCAGAGCTTTCTGCGCTGGAGCAGTCCGATCGCGAGATTCTTTCCGCGTATCCGGCTTCTGCAATGCAGGCAGCTGTTGCAGCTAAGCTTGCCGCATCAAAATTTACAAGGAAGCATTTTGAATGGAATGTACAGCGTATACTCACATGTGCTGCCGTCCTTTGCTTCGCCCTTATGATACCTTTCTTTGTTATGAAGGGAAACCGCGCTTCCGTAAGTGACGCCATAGGCCTTACGCTTGAAAGTGCGACAGACGAAAGCCGCGCAAAAGGTGTTGGCTCTCGTATGTATCTTTATAAAAAAGTCGGTGATGATGCTGTTAAGCTTTCAGACAGCGACAGCGTTTCTGCCGGCGACATAATACAGATAAGCTATATTGCTTCCGGTGCGAAATACGGTGCTATAGTTTCTGTGGATGGCAACGGCGTAGTGACTCAGCATTATCCTGAGGTCGGCTATACGTCCGCGCTTCTTGAGACAAACGGTGAAATCCCGCTGGATTACTCATACCAGCTTGATGATGCGCCGTCTTTCGAGCGATTTTTGCTCATAACTGGCGACAAGCCTTTTACTGTAAGTGGTATTGTAGATGCTGTTGATTCTTTTGATAATAAAAATATGTCCATTAAGGCAGATTTTTCTAAGTATCTCCCGAAAAACACAAAGATAACGGAACTTCTGCTTCTTAAGAAGTAAAATTGGGGGAGGAGAGTAATTATGAAGATGGTTAGAAATATTGCAGTTTTGCTTTTGCTTTTTACGATATGCTCTGGCAGCATTTTTGCGGCTGAGCAGGCAGGTGCTTCAATTGAACGCTATGCGCTTTATGTAGCATCGAACAGGGGCGGAAATGGTCGCGAGACTCTTAAATACGCCGGAACGGATGCGGAAAATCTTGCCAGAACGATGATTGAGATTGGCGGTGTCCGCAAACAGAACAGTTTTATTCTTGTTGATTCGACACGCGAAGAAATTGAAGGCGCGTTCGACAACATTACTTCAATAATTGAGCGCAACAAGTATAAGGCAAAGCGCGTTGAGTTCTTGTTTTATTACTCAGGCCATTCCGATGAGGAAGCTCTTCTTCTTGGCGAAGAGAAATACGGATATTCAGATTTGAAAGCCGATATTTCGAACGTGCCGAGCGATGTTCATGTCGTTATGCTTGACTCTTGCTTCTCCGGTAACTTCATCAGGGCAAAAGGTGGCTCCCGCCAGAAGTCATTCCTTGTTGATGATGCTTCTGTAGTTCAGGGACACGCTTACCTTTCTTCAAGTTCTGAAAGTGAAAGTTCCCAGGAGTCGGACCTTATCGGAGCCTCGTATTTTACGCACTCCCTTATTACGGGGCTTCGCGGAGCCGCCGACACGTCGGGTGACAACCGCGTTTCTCTTAACGAGCTTTACTACTATGCGTTCAACGACACGCTCGCGAACACAGAGACTTCAGTCATAGGTCCTCAGCATCCTTCGTTCAACATAACGCTCGTAGGTTCTGGTGACTTGGTGCTCACCGATCTTTCTGATGCTGAGGCGATGATTATTCTGCCGTCGGATGCGGAGGGAAGATATCTTGTAAGAACACTGGACGGACGGCTTGCATCTGAGGTGAACAAAGTTCGCGGAAGCCAGCTTTCAATTGCGCTGCCTGCCGGATACTACACGGTAACTGTTGTTACTGCTACATCCACAGGACAGACGAACGTAAGGCTTACCGCAGGAAACTCGTTCATGCTCGCATCCGACGGCATAAAGCAGATTCCGCTTACTGCCGGAGTCGCGCGCGGCGGTGCAGCCCTTTCCAGTTCTGCAGCAGACGATTATGCTTCTGTTGGTGACGCTGCGGGTGTTGCGGCTGCTGGAGCGATGGTTGGCGCTGCCGGTACAGTTGGAATAGCAGAAACAGTAACTGCTGCAGTTGGTACTGCTTTAGAGGCTGTTGGTTCTGCTCTTTCCGGAGCTGGAGCCGCTTTGTCAGGCTCTTCTGGAGCAGGTGCTTCCCGTGTTTACGGATATGACGCGTCTACGCTTGATGCCGAGGAACGCAGCGTGCTTGATAGGGCAAGACGTAACGCCGCGCGCTCTTCTAAGAGCAAGAATTACGACTACGATGACTATGACGAATACTACGATTATGGTGATAACGTATATGACAACACAACATCGTATGCGGTACCGGCTGTCTATGATCCTTTGACGTTTGCTGTTCTTCCTGGAATCTATGTTCCGTACGAATACGACAATGTAAACCTTGGTATTGGTTCGATTTATATAAACAATCAGCGTATTCGTGGTATTCAGCTTTCTGGCTTGGTTGGCTCAATAAAGCAGGAGCTTAACGGTATGCAGATTTCCGGTTTTATGAACCAGCTGAACGGTACTGGAAGCGGAGTTATGATTGCCGGTGCATTGAACCTTACGAAAGGCAACTACAGAGGTATTCAGTATGCTGGTCTTAGTAACTACAGCACAGGAAACATGCGCGGTTCGCAGATTGCTGGTTTTATGAATAGAGTTTCAGGAGATCTGACTGGTATGCAGATTGCAGGTTTCCTGAATATAGCCGGTAATGTTCAGGGTTCACAGATTGGTATCGTGAATATCGCTGAGTCATGCACAGGTGCTTCAATTGGTTTGTTCAACTACATTAAAAACGGCATTAACTCCTTCTCCGTTTATTTTGAGAATGAACAGATCGGATTCCAGTACCAGGGCGGAACACAGGCGTTCTTCACGACATTCCTTGCGAACGTAAACGATTTTGGCAAGGACTATGAGTATGCCGTACTTGGATACGGACTTGGTTCCAAGTTCGGTGGCAGCTTTATCAACTTTGATTTTGAGCTGTTGGGCAAGTATGTCTTTGACTGGTCGTATCTTGAATCACAGTATAAAGACAGGGTAACTGGTCCACACCTTACGAAAGAAGAGAAAAAAGCTTTAAGCGAAGAAGCTGCGAACAATTTCTGGAAGCGGTTCTATCCTTCCGCAAGGCTGACTGCTAACATGAGGTTCGGAAAACACTTTGGTATTTTCGCTTCTTTCAACGCGGATTTGCAAGTAAGCGGCTGGAACGACAGTGCGTTCGGTTATTGGAATAACGAGATGTCACACTTTAGTTTCCCGGTTGACGGCAACAACTGTACGGTTCGTACATACTGGACATTTGGTATAAAGTTCTAAATGTTCTTGAAAGTTTAGCGGAGGCGTTGCGGGACCGGCGACTGAGGTCCCGCAGTGGGGGTAACGAAAGACCGCGTAGCGGGCTGAAGTTAGGGGGATTCTTCCCCCTAACTATGTTTTTATGCGAGTTTGGCACAAGTTTGCGATGTGCCAAACTCGGTAAGTTCGCGACTTTTGTCGCGAACGTCGGGCGACTGCCCCCTTTTCTTTTTTTTATAATGCTTTGTTGATTTCTTTTGTTTTTTTTCTGTAATAAAGCATGAAGCTTATCCAGATTATTATGTAGACGACGATAAAAACGCCGAACCAGATTATCGTGCTGATTGCTGTGTGCGGGAACCAGCCGCAAAAAAAGCCGGAGAAGAACATAATAATCGACGTGATGATAAAATGAAGGGCGGTTTGTGCCAAGATGCTCCATTTATCCATTTCGAAAATTATTGTTGTTGAGGCAAATGTCAGACCGATTATACCTGTGATAAAGTATTGCACGATTACAGCGGCGATTTTTGTCGGCATGAGAGCCAAAAGGTACTCTGAAAACGGATAATAGTTTCCGTCGCCTACAAAAAGTGATTCGATTATCAGAATCGTCTGTCCGATGAATATTCCGATCATAAATCCTAAAACTGCTCTTTTAATGAATTTATTCAACATTTTTTGCCCTCCTGACCATGTAAAGCTGGTCTTTAATCTTGTTCATGTATCTTCTGGAAACTATTGCGTCTTTTCCGTTCGTAAAGTTCACCCTGATTATGCCGCTGAGCGACATGTCGAGTTTTGTGACTTTCGAAAAGTTCACAATATCCGTGTTTGAGATTCTGATGAAATCCGTCCAGCCGCATTTTTGGGCGAGCTCTTCGAATTCGTAGAGTCTCATTTTTACAAGCAGAGTTTCGGTTCCGTCGGCGCTGGATGCGCCTGAGCCGGAGCTGCCTTTAGTGTCGCCGGTTTGAGCTTCCATGTAGACTTTTTTGTCTGCGCTGTAGATGCGGAAAATGTCGCTCTGCTTTACCTGGATGCAGTAGTCACCGTCCCATCCGTTTACAATTGCGGTTTTGCCGGTTTCGTCCATTCTGCTTATTTTTTCCGCGATATCTTTTATGTTCTGTGTTTCGTCTTGCGTGTGAATAACACAGTACGGGATATCGACGCTTTCAATTTTGATTTGTGTTTTCAATCGTGACTCCTGTGCTGGCGTTGCTGTCGTTCGGCGGACGCACAAAATCCCGTGTTTTGCACGGGATTCCATGTGACACTCGATAGTTAACGCCAATTAATTGAAGCTCCTGAAACCTATTGTAAGCACTGGACTTGATCTTGAATAGCCTTCAAAACCTGATTTGTTGCCGCCTACAAGGATTCTGTTCACGCCGCCGAACTCGATGACGAACGCTGAGTTCTGGCAGAACTGGAATTCAAAGCCACCGCCGAACGCAAGGTTTATCATCCAAGGCATTTTGCCGAATGGGTGTCCACTGCACGAGAACAGTCCCAAGGAGCCGCTGATGAATCCGTAGCTTCTGACGATGAATCCGTTGCCGTTCGTGCGGCCGCCAAGAATCAGTTTGTCGCCGACTTGGAGCTCGCCGTATTCCAGCGGATTTTGATGCGCCGCACTGCTTTTCCTTAAGGTTCCTCCTTCACCTTGGATGAAAATAGTGTCGCGCATTACGAAAACTTTTTCTTCCGGCAAGCAGTTTATGCCGAATTCGCCGAAACCGCCGCAAAAATCCTGTCCGCAGCTCCAGAAGCCGCCGCTTACAAAACGGTAATCCATGTTTGCAGAAGAAAAATCCTGTGCAAACCCAACGCTGCATAAAAATGCGACCAAAACTAAAATAATTGATGTCCTTTTCATGATTCGGAGTATAGTGGCTTTTGTTTCTGGGGTGGGGATTTTTGCGATAAGTGGCAGTTTATTGAGACAAGTGGTAGAATAATTGATATAATCAGGCTGCCGGGAGATTTTTAATGAACCATCTTTTTACTAAAAAAGATATTTGGGCATTAGTTTGGCCTCTGATGGTTGAGCAGCTTCTTGCCATAACTTTGGGAATTGCGGACATTATAATGGTCGCGACTCTTGGAGAATCTGCAGTTTCTGGTGTCTCTCTTGTCGATTCGATTTTCATTTTTATAAACCAGCTTTTTGCCGCGCTTGCAACTGGCGGAGCTGTAGTTTGCTCGCAGTATATCGGGAAAGGTAGCCCGGATATGGCTTCAAAGACTGCGAAACAGCTGCTTGGAACTGTTTTTGTAAGCGCGGTTGTCGTTGCCGTCATTGGTTTTGTGAGCATGAACGGTCTTCTTAGCGCGCTTTTTGGCAACATAGAGCCGGCTGTAATGGAAAACGCCCGGACGTATTTTTTCTGGATGCTTATCGGGCTTCCGTCGGTCGCGGTTTACAACGCTTGTGCCGCGCTTTTTAGGGCACAGCGCAACTCGCGGATTTCGATGTTCACAGGCTTTGTGATAAACGTGCTGAACATCGGTGGTAACGCGGTTATGCTGTATGGTTTGCACTCGGGTGTCGAGGGTGTTGCGATTCCGACGTTCATTGCGCGAACGACGGCTGCAGTGATTCTGCTCGTTTTGTTGTATGAGCCTGAGCGTGTGGAACAGCCTGTGCGAGCTGTTGTGGGGGTGGCTTCTGGCGCGAATTCCTCCGAAAAAACATCCCGTGCGTCTCAGATTATCTCCATAAAAGGGATTCTTCGGACTAAGCCGGATGTATATCTTATAAAGAAGATTTTGCAGATTGGTGTTCCGAACGGCTTGGAAAACAGCATGTTCCAGCTTGGAAAGATTCTTGTAATCACGCTTGTTGCGACTTTTGGAACTGGCGCGATTGCCGCGAATGCCGCTTCGAACACGGTTTCTAGTTTCGAGGTGCTTCCGGCTTCGTCTATCGGACTTGCTCTGCTTACGGTCGTGGGGCAGTGTATGGGCGCGAAACGTCCTGACGAGGCGGTTTTCTACACAAAACGGATGATGACTGCGGCTTATATAAGTATGGCGGTTCTGAACGTGCCGCTTCTGCTTTTTTCGCGGACGCTTATCGGGTTTTACGGAATGTCGCCGGAGACAACGGAGCTCGGCTGGCGTATGCTGATGTGCCACGGCATTACAGGCATTATTTTCTGGCCGGCATCGTTTACGCTGCCGAACGCTCTCCGCGCCGCGAATGACGCGCGTTACACGATGATTGTGTCGCTTATCTCCATGTGGACGGTTCGCGTGGGGCTGAGCTACGTTTATGCGAACACTTTCGGCATGGGCGCGTTCGGTGTCTGGGTCGCGATGTCAACGGACTGGGTTTTCCGCGGCTTGTTTTTCGTGATTCGGTTCAAGAGCGGAAAGTGGAAGAACCGCCAGCTTGTATAGGAGATTAACTACGGATGTTGAGTTACAGACACGCTTTTCATGCAGGAAACCATGCAGATATATTAAAACACTCGATGCTCATGCTGATTTTGAGGAGCCTTCAAAAAAAGGATAAGCCGTACACGCTTATAGACACTCATGCGGGCGCAGGCATTTACACGCTTGATGACGAGCGTGCTGTCAAAACTGGTGAGGCAGAAGCGGGAATCGTAAGGCTTTTGCGCGCGGCAGAGGCGGCTCCGGCGGACGTGCCGGAAGAACTTTTGCCGTATTTGGATTTGTGCCGGGCGTATGAGAAAAACGGAAAATATCCCGGCTCTCCGGAGATCATGCGGAACTTTTTGCGCCCGGCGGCTGGTTCGGCGAAGTCTGTGACAAATAAGGGGAGCGCGAATGCAGGTACAAAGTTTGTGGGCGAACATCGTGCGACTATCGCAATGCCCGCACAGGACAAACTGATTTTATTAGAGCTTCACAATACCGAAATTGATGTTCTGCGTATCAATATGAAGCGTACTGCGGACAGTTCGCGCATTCACATCCATCACAGGGATGCTTACGAAGCTATGTCAGCTCTTGTGCCGCCGGAACCGAAGCGCGGGCTTCTGCTTATGGACCCCAGCTACGAAGTTGACAGCGACTACATAAACGTGATGGATTCCCTGCGCGAGGCACACCGCCGGTGGACTTCGGGAATCATCTGTTTGTGGTATCCGCTTTTAAAACGGCGGCAGGCAGAAACGGCGGAACTAAAAGCGGCTCTCGCAGACTGCGCCACCAAAACGCCAAGCAGTTTTATGACGGCGGAACTTCTTGTGGACAGCGAAGATATCGAAACTGGGCTTTATGGTTCTGGAATGGCAGTGATAAATCCGCCGTGGCATCTTGACGACAGCATGAGAAAGACGCTTCCGTATTTGGCATCGGTTCTTGGCGTTCAGAAGTTTGGCACGGGTGCTGCGCCAGACGCAGGATTTGCGCCAGACGGTGCGCATGGCGCGAGCTTCGGCTCGTGGAATGTGGACATGTACGCGGTGTAAATCGTGGTGCGTAGTGGGCTAAACTGCGGTTAGGCGCAAATCATCGCGAACCTTACAAAACGGCGTGTTCAAGCCCGACATCCGATATACTGTACTTACAAAAATCTTTTTTTCGGATTTGAACTTCTTACATAAGAATCATAAAGATTTCCATAAGAGCATATTGTTTTCAAAAATTATTTCCATTTTACCGCTTTCCTTTAGCCAAGAAAGATAACTTCTAACCGTACTTCCAACAAGAACATACTGCTGTGCATTCATTGAAAGCGAATAATGTGAAAAGAGTTTTTGAAGCAGAACTTCAAAACAAATAGGTTCTTTGCAGAATTCGATAATCTGTGAAGCGATTTCATTTACTTTATCGATATTTATCTGTGCAAGCGGCGCGATGTTTTCTGTAGGTTCTGCATGGGCTGGCACAAAAATATCTGCTTCAAGCGTTTTTATTGTTTCAAGAGTTTCAAGGTATTTTGCGACATCATAAATGAAACCAATCTGATACTTCTGCAATGTTGCTTCTCTTGAAAGACAGTCGGCTATATATGCAATGGTTTTACCTTCATCTTCGACTTTAAATCCTACCATGTCAAAAAAGTGCCCGGGAAGATGAATCAAGGAAACATTCTGAGGAAGGACATCTTCTGTCAGAAAATCTACATTGCTTTCTTTTGCGAGAAGAAATTTATGCCTCAGTTCTGAAAAAGGATATCCGCCATACAAAAAGGATGATTCAAGGATCGGATGCCGTGTAAAATCACACTCGATACCTGGGGCATAAATTTTACAATTTGTTTGATTTTGTAAATATTCATTTCCGCCGATGTGGTCAGCATTTGAATGAGTATTGAAAATTGCTGTCAAGTTCCACTTATTCGCATCCAAATGCTGACAGACTTTTCTACCGGCATCTTTATCGCTGCCGCTGTCGATTAAGCAAACATTCTTTTCATCGATTTTTATAATTCCGATTTTTGCAGGGCTCTCAATATAATAGCAGTTTTTTGAAAGCTGATTTAATTCGTACATTTGTTTTTCCTCCTGCACACTGATGTGGGTGTTCGTGTAACTTCTCTTTACTGTATAAAGCTTTTCGGTACTTCTAAAATCAAATGTGCTTCGGATTCAACGAGTTCTTTCAGATAGTTCAGTTCAGAATCTGTATAGCCAAAGATATCTGTCCACTCTTTTTGAGGCAACCAACAAGTTGCATGTTTAAAACAAAGTTTTTCATCGGGAGTTTCTATAGAAACCTTTACTCGACCGTTAGGCTGCATTTCAGAATGCACTATTTCGGTTTCATCATTTAATGTTATAAATGGATAAACCATAATGCCTCCGAGGCGATTATAGCATACGATTTAATTTGTTGAAAGAAAACTTTTGATAGTGTTCATCTTGTATTTTAAGTAGGGTAGTTCTTTTATATGTAAGACTTTGTAATCAATGATTAAGTTTTATTCTGAATTACCTGGAAATAAATGGTTGTGAACAAATCATCGGATTTCGGAATTTACCGTTTTTTCAAATTCGATAATTTTCATAGGTTCATAATTACCATTATTAAACTCTCTATAGTTTTCAAAATATCTTTCATCTTCGTAGATAAACAAGGGTTTGTTAGAATGGCGTTTAATTATTTGTAAGAATTTTTCCTCACTGATTATGTTGAAACTTTTATAATTATAAAATGAAAAAAACTGATTCCCAGAAATGCTTTTATATGAAAAAACTCCATTTCCATGAACAACTTCAATGGAAGGCGTCGAATCTATATATGCATATAAACTTTCTGTCCATATTTCATTTGCAAATTTAATATTTTCTTCACTTTTTACTTTTTTAATCATTAAAACCTCCAAAAAACTTTTGAGTGCAAGGAAGCAATCATAATACTTCCAAAGATAGAGAGTGTAGTTTTATTCAATGCTCTCAATCTGTATGTATGAACCTAATTTTGCATCAATATGAAATACACCATAACAATTAATAGCGTTATTTAGCTTCCCTACTAAATTATCTTTTATAGCAACAGACATAGGTATTTTTATTGATTGCAGATTATTGTTATTTTCATAAACGACAGCAAAAATAATCTGATTGCTATCCATTTGATCAACTCCAAGTATATATATATTTCTTATACAGATTTTTTTATTATCAAATTCTTCTTTTTTTAAATTGATTTCTTTTATTGTGGTTTCTATGTAACCCTCATTTTCAGTGGTGTTAGAATTGAAATCAATGGCGACGTCCTTTTCAATTACATTCCATCTGAGTTTTACAAAATCCGTAATGAAATAACGTTTATATATGTTCGAATATTGTATTTTTAGGACAACAGGTCTGTATTCAGAGCCTGTATATAAATTAAACAAATTATTCCCAGATTCTGAAGTTTTTAGCACATATGCATCAAATTGGTAAGAGAGATTTGCATCGCGAATAGAAAAACAATAATAATTATCCATATAAGAAGTTGAGAGCCCTGCATAGCAACGAAACTCAAGTTCTTCCTCTGTTTTCATAGCATTATACTTTGCCAATGATAATTGATTGTAACCAATGGATCCTTCCCAATCAATTTTAAAACCTTCAGTACCCTTTTTAAAATATCGATTAACTTTTACTTCATAAGTTCTAAATGCATTTTTGGCATCAACATATTCACCTAAAATATAAATATCTTCTTCCGGATAATAATCTGCATCTCCAAATTTTTTCGGTGTATAGCCAAGATTTTGTCCCTCATAGTATTTTTTCATAGTCTCAAGATTTGGATTTAAGCAGAACTGAGCTCTATCTTCAACGCTTGTACTTTTTGCATATTGTTCATAGATTACAATTAGTTTTTCCCTAATCGTTGAATCGCATTGTTCTGCAAATAGATATACAGAAAAAAAGATAACAAATAATGCTGACAAAAAACGTTTCATCAATTTCTCAACCTTCCTTTTTGTTGACATGATATCCTCCTTGGAATTTTGTTACTTCAGGTATAGTAACTTTTATCATATATAATATACGTCAAAAATTATTATTTTGCAACGCTAAAGTTAAGTATTATTTACGCAGTAGCGTAGCAATATGAATGTTTTAGAGAAAATCAGGAAATACAGAATTGAGCGGAATTGGACAGAATACCAGC
>JAEEGK010016129.1_pt1 | contig 16468 bp, 16 predicted proteins | sample 8958771 | NCBI WGS metagenome assembly JAEEGK01 (sample SAMN16246547, study PRJNA631951) | gut metagenome | biome: gut microbiome; feature: rumen; material: SC-attached | host: Bos | place: Iran: Karaj | collected 2018-10 | reverse complement strand
ACTTACTATCATGTCACATTCATTAATTACGATGATAGTGTGCTCTACGAAGTTGATGTTCTAGAAGGACAAGAAGCAATTTATAACGGTGAAACCCCAATTAAACCAGAAGATGATGAATTCGTTTACGAGTTCAAAGGGTGGGATCAAGTTCTCACAAACATTCTCTCTGATTTAACCGTTAAAGCGGAATATTCATATACCGCCAAAGAAAACTGGGGTTCAATTATTTGGTTCTAATTAATTGAGGAGGAAATCAATTATGGAAGATAAGAAAAAATACGTAAAACCAGATGCTAATGTTGTCGATTTTGCCGATGAAGACATCATCACATTAAGCCTTGGCACACAAAATGGTAACTGGGCTGATGATGACAACGGCGAAAATATGTAGGAGGAAACGACTATGAAGAAAAGATTACTTTTAGCAGTTCTTCCTGCTTTATTAGTTCTTGCTTCTTGCTCTGCCCAACCAAACGCTAAAGCAGAACCAATCTTCCAAGAAGATACATTAGCTCACGAGGAAATCTTTGGTGAAGCCGATGGTTTTGAATTAAGAGCTCCAAAACGCAATTTGGACAGTGATCCATACATGGCTGATAGAGCTCAACCAGCGATTGGTGTTCAATATCAAGAAAATGGTGAAAACATTTCCATTCGTTTTGTTGCCGCTATCGATATCGGCACAGCAAATCTCGCTGATGTTAGTGCAGTCTGGCATAGAATTTTATACTGGTCTGACGGAAGCGTAGGTAAAGCTGACGCTCCAAAAGAATCCCTCAAAGCCTATACTTCATTGAATAATAAAGGCAGCATTTATTCTATTGACGATTTCAACGGTGCTTCTGGAACATATGATTACTTCGTTGTTTATACATTGTTAAATGTTAAAAAGTCAGACTATCAGTATTGTCGTTTGAATGCTTACTTGGAATTAAACAGCGGTGCTTCTTATTCAAAGGTGTTGTCAACAACCATTGGTGGCGGTTACAGATTTACATTTGACCGCAACGATTCCGGTTATTTCTTAGCTGGCAAAATTAATGGTGTTGAAAACGCTGTTGTAAAACAACATTCACCAACATTGGGCAATAATAACCAAGCTTCATTTATTGCAGACATTCAAAGTAATGACATGTTCTTTGTGGTTCATAAAGGAAACAACTATTTCGGAGTTAAAGGCGGCAGCGATCTCGGAGGTACATCAGATTTTTCTGAGAGCGAAGGAATGATTAAAGCAGGCAACTCAGGCAATTATGCTTTCTACTTCAGCAACGATGGTAAGGTTTATCCTTCTGGTGCTTTGGTAACAGGAAACAAAGGTTTTTATGTCAGAGGCGACGCCGCAAAAGGATGGGACGACCTTTCTTTGCAACTACATCAAGACAACTGGGAAAACCTAATGCTTATTGAAAACGTTGAACTTTCTGCAAATAAAGAGTTCAAAATTGGCACCAACAACTGGAGCAGCGAATATAACTGGAACCACTTACTCGATTCTTCAAAGAGTAATTTTGAAGAAGGCAGTGGAGGTAACATTAAAGTTAAAGATGGTTGCAGTGGTACCTACAACATTTACATTACAATTAACGAATTAATTTCTATTGCGAAAGTTGCTTAATTCGCAATTTGCATTATTTCTTATAGAGCTTCCTCATGAAGCTCTTTTCTTTTGCATTTTCTCTATTTCATATGAATAGAAAATCGGCTCAAGCGTGACTTGGTCCATTCATTGCGATCAAACACGCTCATAGTAGATATACGCTAAATAATAATTGTTTAAACTAGAGTGTCTTTATAAACATTCTAGTTTTTCTTTCATTACAGATATAATATCTATATACTTGTAACATATGTTGACCAAATTATTTCCATCTCTAGAAAATAACAAAGTTATAGTACTTCTCAATAAGTTTCTATATTCCTACTATTACTTAGCTTTTATCGCGTTATTAACCGCTTTATCATGCTTATTTGGTTTTGAGATGGTGACATATTACATCTATGTCTTATGTGGTGGTATTTTACCTTGCTTATTCTCTAAAGATATGACACCGATTTTTGCCCCATTAGGTATGGCGTATTCTTCTGTTTCTTTAAGAACAAAAGACGTAGAGAACAATAAAACTTTATTTGGCGCTCAAATGTATCATTTATTTATTCTTCTTGTTTTAATCGTGATCTTCGTTGGTGGAAGATTAATCTTTGATCTAATCACTAATAAAGAAAAAAGACATTATTTTCCACGTTTAACAATTGGTTATATCATCTTTGGTGTAGCCCTGATCATCGGTGGTATTAATTCTCAATATTATACCGCTAGAGATTTCACCTTTGGTTTAGTGGAATGTCTTGCTTTATCTGGTTGTTATTTCATTTTGATGTATATCATTGATTGGAAAAACATCAAAAAAGAATACTATGCTTATTTAATGCTTTTCTATGGTTTAGCGTTAGTAGTAGAAGTCCTCGTTATTAGAATCACTAATGGTGGTGAAACAGTGAGAACTGGTTGGGGTATTAGCAATAATATCGCTGGTCAATTATGTATGTGCTTAGCGGGCCCGGTCTATTTAGCCCTTAAAAAGAAATTAGCCCCTCTCTATTTAATTAGTGAAGGCTTCATTCTTTTAGCCATTGGCCTCACTAATTCCAGAACCGGCGCCTTAATGGGTACGATTATTTGTATCGGTTCATTAGTCATCTTCTTTATCAAAGCGGATAACAAGAAAAGACTTGCCGCTGGTATTATTGGCTTTTTAGCCATTGCTTTGTTCCTTGGTTTCACATTTATCTTTATGGATACTTTTGCCGTGGCATTTGAAGGCTTATTTAATAGAAGAAGCGGTACTTTCTCTTTAAACGGTAGACAAATCATTTGGGAACAAGCCTATAACAGTTTTATATCCAATCCGTCATTAGGGGTTGGTTGGTATCAATGTACCTTTGGTAGAAGTGATTACTTTGCCTATAGCTTTGTGCCTGGAAGATATCACAATACCTTCTTCCAATTAATCGCCACAACTGGTTTATTTGGTCTATTTGCTTATGGTTATCACCGTTATCAAACTATTAAGATGGTTTTCAAAAAACCAACACTAGAAAAGATATTTATCTTTATCTCTATTCTAGGCCTCTTATTAACATCGCTATTTGATTGCCATTTCTTTAACTTAGGGCCAGGTCTAAATTACTGCATCGCTTTAGCGTTTTTAGAAGGGATTGTTATAGCGGCAAACTAGATTGTATTTAAACAGTCTAGTTTTTCTTTTATAATATGAATACACAAATGATTAACTTTAGAATCAAAATCGCTGATAAGGTTTTAGACATTAATGCTTTTAATGAATTAACTAAAAAGTATTGCCGTCATTTTTTAAGTGAAGAAGAACCGGACTATGTCATTACCATGACTGAAGAAGATCTTAAAAATGAATCATCTAATTCAGCGGACGGCAAAGTCTATGTTAATGAAGAAATAAGCGCTTTATATAGAAAGATCGCTAATATATTCGTTAATGATGGCATTATCGTTTTCCATGGTTCTTCATTTATGGTTGATGGTAGTGGTTTTCTTATCACCGCGAGAAGTGGCGTTGGTAAATCCACGCATTCAAGACTCTTAAATGAATTAATAGGCGAAGATTTTATCTATATCAATGACGATAAGCCTCTTATTTTAGTTAATGATTCGGTGACTATTTATTCTTCTCCTTGGAACGGTAAAGAAAGAAGAGGGAATAACGTGTCCGCTCCTTTAAAAGCCATTATGTTTTTAAGTAGAAGTGAAACACCTTCTTTTAGAAAGATTGTTAATAAAGAAGAAATCTATATTAAGATGCTCTCTCAAATCTACTTACCAAAAGAAAAAGACTTAAGAGAAAAAGCTTTAAAGATCGCTGATAAATTATTAAGACAAGTTAATTTTTATGAAATAAATGTCAATCAAGATATTGAATCCGCTAAAATGACATATGAAAGGATTATCAAAGATGAAATTAAATAATGATTTTTTAATCCATGATACTGGTAATGGAGAAATGCTCATCCCAGTGGGGGAAGAAACTAAAAAGTTCCATGGTGTCATTAAACTTAATGCTACTGGTTCCGAAATAGTCCATCTTCTAGAAGAAGATATTTCTTTAGATGCCTTACTTAATCACTTCTATGAACAATATCCAGATGATGATAAGGAAATGATTAAATCTACCGTTACTGAATTTATTAACAAGTTAAGAGAAGTCAATGCAATCACCTTATAAGTTTGAAGAAGTATTAGAGAAAGATGGAGAACTCTTTTTCACTAATGTTGGGTATTCCATGTATCCATTAATTAAAGAAAGAGAGGATATTTTACATATCGTTACTTCTAATACATTTCAAAAAGGTGACATTATCTTATTTAAATCAAAAGAAGAACACTATGTGTTACATAGAATCTTAAAGATTAAAAAAGATAAGATTATAACCGCTGGAGACTATAATTATTTTAAAGATCAACCAATCACTCAAGAACAGATATTAGGTAAACTAATAGATATTAAAAAGAAAGATGGTATAATCATCGATTTATCTAAAGATAAAAAAGGAAGAAAATTCTGGTACACTAATTTCTTTCCTGTCAAAGCTTTCTTTCAAAAGGTTGGTAAAGTCTTACACTTAAGGAAAATCAAATGAGAAACAAAGAAACATTAAGGTTCATTAATAGCAATATTAAGGGCTGTAAAGCAAAGATAGCCTTACTTTCGATTGCTCAAATCTTATTAGGCGCCTTAACCGTAGCCTTCTCATTTATGCTGAGATACGTAATAGGGGCGATTGAAGCCAAAGATCAAGACGCTTTGATTTTATATACCATTATCATTGGTTCTATCGCTTTAGCACTTATCGTTTTACAAATCTTCTATCGTATCTATTACGAAGTAAGTTTTGTGGATATTGAAAATAAGCTCAAAAAGAACTTATTCCAAACCATCTTAAATAAAGATTACCAAGAAATTAAAAAGACCCATGATGAAGAATGGATCCATCGCTTAACTAGTGACACGAATGTGATTGCTTCTTCAATTCTTTCTATCTTACCTTCTTTATGTAGAATGGTGGTCCAATTAGTTTTAGCGTTAGCTGCGATTATCTACTTATATCCAATCTTTGGTTTATCTTTATTACCATTTATTGTTCTCATCATCTTAATTACTTATTTCATGCGTAAACGCCTTAAAAAGGCCCATCACTTAGTGCAAGAAACAGATGGTAAGGTCAAAGTCTTCTTCTTTGAATCATTACAAGGTTTATCCATTGTTCATAGCTTTGTTAAAGAAGATGTCTTCTCTAAGAAAAACGAAGAAAACTTAGAAGCTTATAAGAAAGCCAGATTAAAAAGAAATGTCTTCGCGGTTATTTGCTCTATTGGTTTTGTTGTTGTTTATTATGCTTTCTATATTCTCGCTATTATCTTCTGTGGTAACGCGATTATTAAAGGCGCGATGACCATTGGTTTATTAACCGCGGTAGTGGCCCTTCTTACTCAATTAACTGGCCCATTAGGTAATATTACCTCTATTATTCCTCGTTATTATTCCTTATTAGCGAGCGGCGAACGCTTAAGAATTGAAAAAGAAGAATCATTTAATTACTTATCTAAAGAAGAAATCGCGGAATTCTATGATAAAGAATTTAAATCTTTGAATATCAACAAAGTCTCTTTCTCCTATATTGATAAATATGGGAATAGAGTGGACGCTTTAAAGGATTTCTCCTTATTAATTAATAAGAATGAAAGACTTTTAATTAAAGGCCATTCTGGTGGTGGTAAAACCACTCTCTTTAAGATCATCCTTTCCTTACTTAAACCTGAAAGTGGTGAAGTCTTACTTAATAATGAAGTACTAGATCATAAATATGAAAGATTATTCGCCTATGTCCCTCAAGATAACTTATTGATGGAAGGCACCATTAAAGAAGTCATCTCTTTATACGATAAAGATGTCGATGACGATAAACTTCAAGAAGCAATTTGCTTAAGTAATTCAGATGCTTTCATTAATGAATTAGCGTTAAAAGAAAACACCTATCTTAACGAAAAAGGTAGTGGTCTATCTCTTGGTGAAATGGAAAGAATCGCGATTGCTAGAGCCATCTATAGCGATGCGCCTATCATGTTGCTTGATGAATGTAGTGCTTCTTTAGATTTAGAAACAGAAAAGAAAGTCATTTCCAATATCCTTTCTTTAGAAAATAAAACAATCTTATTAATCTCCCATCATAAGTATGATGAATCATTATTTGATAAGGTTATTGATCTAGGTGAATAATGGATAAGCTCACTTTTACTAATTATCTTAATCAATACACTAAGTTAATGGCCCTTTATTTAAATAATAAAGAAGACCCCAATTTTGAAATTAACGATGAAGAATTAGCTTTTTTCATTAAGCTTTCTAAACATCATTCTTTAATGGCGTTCCTTTATAAAGCCATCAGTGAAGTCAGAGTGAAAGTGGATGAAGATAAAATCCATAAATTAGAAGAATACTATTTAGCGAACCTTCGTAAAGCCGTTCTCTTTGATAAAGAAAGAAAGGACATCTACACTTTCTTTAATGAAAATGAGATTGAGTATCTCCCTCTTAAAGGCATTATCTTAAAAGATTATTATTTAGATCCGTACACTAGAGAATTCGCGGATAACGATATCTTGTTCGTCGGTAAAGATAAACTCATTAAAAACTTCTTTGTTAAAAGAGGCTACGAAGTAGAATCATTTAGAAAGAGTAACCATGATGTCTATTTAAAGAAACCATTCTTTAATTTTGAAATCCATAGAGATTTATTTGATGAAACTGAGGATAATAAGAAAAACGTTAAATACTTTAAGGATTATCTAGCTAAAGCCCCAGTTAAAGAAAATCACGAACATTTTCTTTCTAAGGAAGATTTCTATATCTATTTCTTAGCCCATACCTATAAGCATTATCATGTTTCTGGCTGCGGCCTTAGAACACTTATTGATATCTATTTATATTTAAAGAAAGAACAATTAGATTTTAATTACATTAATAAAGAATTAGAGAAATTGGATTTAGTGGAATTCTCTAAAGAGATTAGCGATTTATCGTTTGCCTTATTCGACGAAAAAGAATTAAACGAAGAGCAAAATAATATGCTCTTATTTATCGCTAGTAGTGGTACTTATGGCACATTAGAACACAGTGTGAAAAAAGGCGTTAAAGAAAAAGGTAAGTTTGGCTATGCGATGAAAAGAGTGTTTCCACCTTATTCTTTCTATAAAAACACTTATAAATGGGCCTATAAGGTTCCTATCTTAATTCCAATAGCCTGGTTATGTAGATTCTTTAGAATCTTATTCAAGAATCCGAAAAAGGCCACGAAAGAATTAAAGATGATTAGCGAAGTTAAAGAAGAAGAGACCACTGAATAGTGGCCTCTTTTCTATTAATCAAGATCGAATACAAGCGGTGAAGATTCAGTGCCATTATATTCTAAGATATAAGTAACTTTATTACTTTCAGATTTACTCTTTAATGTAATAACTTTTTCATCTTTTTGATATCTTTGAATGGTCCAACCATCTTGATAGTCACTGCTTAAATATTCCCAGCGTGGATAATCGCTATTATAGGTATTTTCCGCTAAACCGTATCTATCAACATGGACTTTAACATCCTCAACACTAAGTACTTTCGCGTGGCATAGTTGACATTCCCCATCTTTATCGCAGTGATCAAGGATATGAATAGAAACATACGTATCAATCTTTTTCCCTTCAGCGTTGTATTGGGTGGCATAACCACTATATCCGTTATAGTGATTAGAGAAGTCACCCGCTTTTACTTCGTAAACCGATTCATCTTTTTTGTGACATTTTGTGCATTCATCGTATTGGAAATATAAATAGTCTATTTGAGCCCAAGATGGATTGCTGATTAAGTTAAGATGGCGATCGTGAGAATAGGTATCATTTACATATGTGGTTCTACCACACTTACTACAGATACTTGGAGTGCTTGTTAAGCATGTGTTGATAACAACTGGTTCTCCATAAGAGGAATTATGAGAAGTATACACATACCAAGTATTTAATTCTTTTAATAAGGTATATCTACTCTTAATATCGGCGATGGTGTTAGTGTCACTAGATAAACCAACGCCCGCTAAATAGACTTTCTTTTTATCGCTACTGGAAGAGTCTTCATTATCAAGAATGGCTTGTTGCTCCGCGGTAATGTTAAATTTAACATTCTTAAAAGCAATGAATGTATATTGTGTTTCTTCGACACATGAAGATTCACTGATATATTGTCTGTCTCCACTTTGATAGACGATAATCATAATTTCGTCTTTTTCATAATAAGCGACATAATTAGTGCCACCTTTAGAATCACTAAGTGGGAATGTTTGTCTGAATAATGGTGGATAGCTACTATCTGTACCAATGTAATTAGAACCAATGTACTCATTAGTGTCCTTACAGTATTGAATTGAAAGCAATTTATGACCATCTTTATTAATTAATTCTTCTGGACAATAACTGCTTTGATAGTCTGGATGATAATCACAAACACCACAGTATTTATGTTTATTATTTATATCATGTGGCTTAATTTCTTTATCGAGGTATTTTTGACAGTCATAGCACATCTTACGATGGCCCTTACCTTCTAAATCATCCATCTTAAAGAACTTATGTTGATGTTCACAAGTGACTTCACCACTTGGAATAGTTAATTTAACTTTATTCAAGTCAGTGGCTTTAACTTCGACGTTGGCATCTAAGATAGTGCCACTTCCTAAGACGTCACCATTTAATGAGCCCCCTAATGTCATAGTGGTGCCATCGTGTTTGAAGTGGGCTTTATCTAAGACAGTTCCTGAGATATTAATGCCACCTTCTGGCTCTAAGATATATTCACCGTTAACGGGTTTGCCGTTTGCTAAAGCTTCTTTAATAAGATCTTTTAAATTATGAAGAATAAAGCAGTTACCTTGGACATCTTCATATTCATCATAGTTAGTGTATTTACTAGCGATGAGCTTATCTTTGCTGTCAAATTCTAAGACTTTATATTGATCATATTCTTGATCATAGATGTAGTATTTATTCTTTGTGGCTTTTTCTGAACCAGAAGAAGTTTCTTGAGAAACAGTTCTTTTTGCTTCATCAAAAGTGTACTTTGGATAAGCTTCTTTAAGTTCAGCAATAGATTTATTACCACTGTTTTTGATGATGTCATCTAAAGGATATGTTTCTTTGGTAGTAGTTAAACTTTCTTGCGGCAAAGAAACAGCGTTTAAACCATCGACTTTACTCTTTTCTACTACTGATATTTCAGTCATACCTTTGGTGAGCGAATCACTGAATTTGGTTTCGCCTTTTAAAACTAAAGTGGTGCTTAAAGAATAACTTGTATAAGAAGTATATTCTTCCGCTTTTTGTTCGGCTTCTGAACTATTATAGTTTCTTTGTGGTCCTTGACAGCCACAGCTAGATAACGCGAAAAGCGCCACTAGTGGAATAATGGATAATACTATTTTTCTCATATTTCCTTCTCCTTTGTGAGTGTTTATAGTTTACTCTTTTTTTAGTTATTTTAAAAATTTGGAAAGCATTTTCTTTTTCTTTTGGTTATATGGATGTTCTCTTAAAGAGAGATTCATCTTTGTGTGACCATATAACACTGTGGATGGGTGAGTGAATTCTCTAAAGCCCCAGATGCCGTGATATGCTCCCATACCAGAATGACCAACCCCGTTAAATGGGACACCTTTCACCATTAAGTGTAAGCACACTTCGTTAATGCACCCGCCACCATATTGTTGGGTTTGCATCACTTTCTTAGCCCATTTTTTATTCTTAGTAAAGATATAGAAGGCTAAGCCGTGTTCTCTTTCAGCGATAACTTTCAATAAGTTATCAATTTCAGCATCCTTATATTTAACGACTGGTAATAATGGTCCAAATATTTCGTGTTGGACGATTGGTTCATTAATATCCACTGGATAAATAATCGTTGGGGAATATTTACATGTTTCTAAACTGCCTTCTCCACCAAAAACAATGCGGTCTCTATATTGTTCTGCTTCATCCGCGATTGCTTGATAGGCTCTAGAAGTGATGAGTTTAGGATATTCTTCGTTTAGATATCCTTGTTCACCAATTTGGTTAATAAAGGCTTGTTTTAATTCTTCAATAAACTTATCAGCAACTTCTTCCGCGACTGCGACTTGGTTGATGTTAATGCAGACTTGACCAGCATTACATAACTTAAAGAACGCTATTTTTCTCGCGGCGTCTTTTAAATTCGCGTCTTTTCTAATGACACACCAGTTACCTGTTTCTCCACCTAATTCTAAGGCGACAGGTGTAAGGTTTTTAGCGGCCATTTCCATGACGTGCTTAGCGACTTTAGGGGAACCGGTATAGAAAATCTTATCCACTCTCTCTTCTAAGCAGAAGTCTGCAACATCATGCCCGCCATCAATAACCACGCAATATTCAGGTGGGAAGGTACGGGAGATGATGTCCACTAAAGCTTCAGTGGTGGCCCTAGATTTACTACTGGCTTTGATAATCGCCGTGTTACCTGCAGCAATAGAAGCGGCCAAAACACCAATAGATAATAAAACTGGGAAATTAAATGGTGAAATGATTAAAGAGACACCATATGGCATCTTATAGACTTTCGTCGTCATACTTGGGAAACACGCTAAACCAGAGAAATGTCTTTCTGGCTTACTCCATTTTCTTAATCCCTTAATATATTCATTAATTTCCATGACGACATCACCGACATCGCAGAAATATGATTCAACATCACATCTACCTAAATCGATATGCAAAGCCTCGATGATTTGATCTTGATTATCAATAATTGCCTGTCTTAGTTTCTTAAGTTGTTCTTTTCTAAACTTAATGTCCAAGGTGACATTACTGTTAAAAAACTCGCGTTGTTTCAAAACAATCTCATGGATTGACTCTTTTGTGTGTGCCATAAATATTTCCTCTAATTATCTTTATTATATAAATCTTTATTCATTATTGTTAGATGGGCAAATTATTTATAAAATGAAAACAGCAATTAAATTGGAGATTATTATGGAAAAATATTTCAAAGTGCAAGTTTCTTATCCTGATGGCAAAGTGGAAATGATTGAAGAAGATTTTGAAAAAGGCGCTGACGCCTTAGAATATGGTAATAGCTTATTAGCCCAAATCGCTATTAATCAAAATTATCACGAAGGCGCAATCGATGAATTCGGTGAAGAAACATTAAAAGATCCTTATTTCTTCATCATTGAAGTCTACGACGAGAAACAAGCCGTGGTCTACGATAGCAGAAAAGCTTAATTAATATAGAGATTAAAAGAACCGCATCGACGGTTCTTTTTTGTTAGATGAACAAGATACAAAGGGCGATTAAGAATTGGGCTAGATAATACGTTACTGAATTAGAAACGATATCGAATGGTTTTTCGTGTCCTTCAGTGAAGTAAGTCATATTTAAGATTAAATCTGAAACGGTAAACAAGACCGCACCGATGAAGAAGAGAAGTAGTGTGGTTTCAGTAAAGGCTGTCATCATCCATAAGAAGAATGAGGTGAATACAGTGCCAAATAATGTCATCGCATAAAAGAAAGCAATCCAAAAGAATTTTCCATAAACCGCTTTCATGACTTTACCAATTAACATAGTAATTGGGCCCATGATAATCGCTAAAAGAATTGGAATGAAAATATAGAAGATACTTTGATCAACGTAATATTCTAAGAACATGCCGGTGATATATAAAATGTGTCCAACACCAAAGGCGATAAAGCCGAGCATGGTCCATAAATAATCTCTTCCTTTTTGGACGTATTTTAAATCTAAGAAGATATCCCCTAGTAAACCAAAGAACAATCCCGGAACTACGAAGAAACTCAGAATCCTAAATTCCATCGCAATCATGCCATATATACCCAAAGATAAAAACAGCAAAGAAGTAATGCCTTTAATAATGACGGTGCGATAAGAATAAGACTTTACTTTGCTGATACAAAATAGGGTCAACGAAATAAGACCTAAAACGATAATAATTATAGGAAGAATCATGCTTTCTTTAATTATACATTGTTTCTATTATGAATGCTATTTTTGATGTTACAAATATCACAATCGCGATTAAAACCCCACTTCGAGGTTGAGCATTAGTAATGCGGTAGCGATTAAAGGAATAGAAATAATCGCTCCATATTTAACAAAGTCCATGAATGTGAACTTAGTTTCATGTTCATTTACTAAATTAGTGAACATAATACCCGCTAAAGCGCCTGTAGGCATTAGGAACGCTCCGATATTACTACCAATAATTGAGGCATAAATCGCTGCATTGTTATTACAAATATTGCTATAAAGAATAGACATTGGAATATTGTTAATTAAATTGCTCACAAAGAACGAAGATAAACCATATGTCCAAATCGTATTAGAAGTACCTAACACTTCCATAATCTTCGCCGAGATGCCTTGATAATTAATAGCGACCACAATGACAAACATTGATAAGAAGAATGGAATCAATTGATATGGAAGCTTCTTAAGTGATTCAGATAAGTAGTTCCAATTCTTTTTAGTAATTAAAGACATCACCACACTTGCGAGTAATAGTGATACCGCACAAATAAAAGAAACAATCCACATCTCTACGCCAATATAGCTAGAGATAATTAAGAACACTAAACAGACACCTAAATGACTTAAACCAATAATTAAAGCAGGCTTATTTTCAATATGAACTTCTTCTTCGTTTTGCTCTAATGGTTTTCTAAGCTTCTTATTAAATAATAAGAACAATAAAGAGAATTCAATGAGACCGGCACATAAAGTTGGAATGGCCATCATCTTAAAATATTCAAAGAATGTAATACCCGCGGATGTGGCTAAATAGATATTAGTGGGGTTACCAATGATGAACATTAATGACCATGTATTAGCGGCCGCAAATTCTGCGATTAAATATGGAATAGGATTAATTTTAGAGTTCTTACAGAAGAAACAGATAAATGGAGTAAATGTGAGAATCACAATATCGTTAGATGTGAAGATTGTTAATGTCGCTGTTAAGAAATACAAAATAATGAATAGCGTGTATTGATTATTCTTTGCTCTTTTTGCAGCGACACTCGCTAAATATTTAAATAAACCAACCTCATCTAAGTAAATAGAAAGGATGGTCATCGAGAAGAATAAAATGATGATCTTTAAAGGATTAACGGTGGTGTTACTTGTTAACTCTTTAAAAACCTCACTTATAGGGGCGAAAGAGAACGCTAAAAGGACTATCGCACCAATAAGGGCAATAATCCAATAAGTTCCTAACCTTATTTTTCCAATTTTAACGATGGGGAAGAATAAGATTGAGAGCGTGATTAATGTGAATGTAACTAGGGAAATAACAATGGTGGGAATCATAGTAACACGAACGCTATTATCCGCTTATTTTTGAAAAAGTGTTAGTAATTTATTCAAAAATTAATAACAAATAGATAAACTAGAACTATAAAGTATGGCTGAAGAAGAAATAAAAAAAGAGAAAAAGGCCAAAAAGGAAAAGAAAGCCAAAAAGATTAAGGTAAAGATTCCTTTGACTCCTAAACAAATCGCTATTGGTATGGCCATTATTGCTTTGGTGTCTTTCTTATACAAATTCACCATCGGCATCATGTCGTTATCAATGGTTTTAATTATCGCCGCAGTACCAACATTATTCGTCTTTATTTGTAAGTTCTTATACGCTAGACACATGGACACGACAAGAGAAAAAAAGAAGAGGTCCTATTTCTTTATGATGATTGCTACTGTTTGCTTTGTTGTGCTTTTCATCATGTTCTCCTTATTAAAAGTAGGGGGTATTGATATTACTCACCACAATACCTTTACTGGTTGGATTGGTATCATCTTCATCTTCTTTATCATTGCCATGTTTGTTTTATCCATCATTAACTTAAGAGGCGCCTTACAAAAAGATGACCTTGTGGTCATCGGTATTAAAGAAATCAGCTTTGTGGCCGCTCTAGCGGATGCTGTCATGATTAATGGCTTCTTATATCGTATCTTGATTAAATACATTGAGAAATTCATCCCATTCTATAGCTTCTTTAATCAATACTTCCCACTTGCCGTTTCCGTTTTGATGTGCATTGTTCCAATCATCATGTTAAGACGTTTCCTTAAATACAAAGTGGATGAAGAACCCAAAGAGGAAGAAGTCAAAGAAGACGATACAACTATCGAAGATAGTAAAGAAGAATCGCCACAAAATTAATGTCTTTTCTTTGATACCATGCTATTATTAGCAAGATTTCGCGTTATGTTATTAAATACAAGTTTCTACGATTGGTTTTTTAGAGAGGTTGGTAGAGAACCAGCTGGTTTATTTACTTTCCAACATCTTTTTACCGTCACTTTAACATTAGCGATCTTTTTAACTCTCGCCGTTTTCTTAGGCAAAAAGTTTAAAAATGATCCTAAAAAACAAAACTTAGTGTTATTAATCGCTGGTATTGCGATTGTGACAGTCCAATTATCAAAGAATATCTGGTTATTAACAGAAACAGATAACATCGCTGATTGCATCATTGGTAACTGGCCACTTTATTTCTGCGATATTCCAATCTATATCATTCCATTAGCCGCCTTAACAAAAGGTAGATTTAGACAGTGGTGTATCGATTTCCTCGCGGTATGTGGCTTATTAATGGGCTTCATGGGTAATTACTTTGCTGGTAACTTATATCCAAGTCACGCTATTATCTCTTTCTCCACATTAAATGCTTTAATTAATCACTCCATTTCTGCGTTTACCGCCTTATTCATTTGGGTCGCAGGTATGAACAAGATGGAAAAAAGAGATATGCCATTCTCCATTCTTATCTTATTTACCTTCATGAGCATTGCCTTGCTCGTGGATTATATCCACTTATGGAGAACAGGTAATCCAAGAAACTTCATGTTCTTCTTCTTTGGAGATGGCACTCCATTCACCTTCTTCGATGAACACTTAAGTTTCGGAGTAAAACAAATCTATCAATTATGGATCTACGTCTTACAGTGTGGTTATATGGCGGGATTCTATGGTATCTATTACGCTACGACAAAGCAGGTAGAGAAAAGAAAGGCGCAAAAAGAAGCCGAAATTGCTGAAGAAAACGTTCAATAATTAAGATAGCCGTTTGCTATCTTTTTTATTTGTTGCTATCATATAGTCCATGAAAAAGCATGTTGTATTCTCATTATTATTAGTAGCCTTAACCAGTTGTGGTTCCTTTTCCCCTAATTCTGTAACGATTGATGGAAAGATCTATAAGACTGGTTTTTATAAATACTATGGTAGTGATTTGCACGTTTTAAATATCAAAGCTAGAGACTTCTCCACATCAGAACATAAAGAAGGTAAATACCATTTCTGGAAGTTTGAAAATGATAAATTCCAAATGTATTTTGGAGAAAACGAAGATTCATTAGTGTGGAATCCAACCCTCTATTGTTTAAATACTGAACTTAGGGACGCTAAACAGTTCTATTCTGATTTAGATAATTATAATTACTACATTGGTCAATATCTTGAAGAAGAATCATACACTAAAGTGGAAGATGAAAAATACTTTGATGCTATTGAACACGCGATTAAAGTAATGGTGACTAAACCTTTCTCTCGTAGACAAAATAAAAAGATTGATTTAGATGCCTTTGGCGCTTTCACATTCTTTAGAATGAGTAATGATAACTTATTCACTTCCACGAGAGATCAATTCCTCTATAGTGAAGAAACTGGTTTCATTTATTTATCAACTTTCTTCGCTGATACAGAAGACGCCATCTACTACACATTAAGCAAAGAAAACAACGAACTATTAACAGAATTATATAAATCTCTTTATCAAAAAACCGAAGAATAATCGTCTACATTAGTAGATGATTTTTATTTGTTAAAGTCATACAATAATTAAGCAATGAAGAAAAAAGTAGTTATCATTGGTGCGGGTCCTGCGGGACTTAGTACTGCTTATGAACTAGCGAAAAGCGATGATTTTGACATCACTATTTTAGAACTTGAAAAATTCGTCGGTGGCATTTCCCGTACCGCTTATTATAACGGCAACAGAATGGATGTCGGCGGTCACCGTTTCTTCACTAAAGTTGATCGCGTGAGTGACTTATGGCATGAAATCATGCCACTTCAAGGCGCTCCTAGTTTAGATGACATCATCTTAGAAAGAAAAGTCGAACTTGTGGAAGGTGGCCCAAATCCTGAACTAGTGGACAACGTCATGTTAAAGAGAAATAGAATTTCTCGTATCTATTTCTTAAAGAAATTCTTTGATTATCCAATCTCTATGAAGATGAGAACATTCGTTAACATGGGTTTCTTTAGAAGCATGCACGCTGGCTTCGGCTATATCGGTAGT
>JAEEGK010016126.1_pt1 | contig 16471 bp, 17 predicted proteins | sample 8958771 | NCBI WGS metagenome assembly JAEEGK01 (sample SAMN16246547, study PRJNA631951) | gut metagenome | biome: gut microbiome; feature: rumen; material: SC-attached | host: Bos | place: Iran: Karaj | collected 2018-10 | reverse complement strand
GCGCAGGCCATGAAGGACTTTCTTGAAAGCGGCGGCGCCAATTTTGCGCGCGGATCGGCCGCGGAGCGAGACATCGCGACGATGAGCATGACGCTCGAGTGCAGGGAACGCCTCGCCCGACTGTTCGGCGGCTGGGAAAACGCTTCGCCGCAGTACGTCACGTTCACCTCGGGCGTCACCGAGTCGCTGAACGTGGTCCTGAAAGGTTTTCTCAGGCCTGGAATGACCGTCCTGACCACGTCGATGGAGCACAACGCCGTGACGCGGCCGCTGCGGCACCTGCAGAGCACGGGCGTCCGCGTGGAAGTCGTCCGCTGCGACGAGTTCGGCCGGCTTGGAATCAGCGAGTGGAAAAAGGAGCTTGAGCGTCATTCTCCCGATCTGGCCGTTGTCAACCATGCCAGCAACATTTGCGGCACCGTGCAAGATCTGGACGCCATCGCCGCTTCGTGCCGCGCCTGTGGCGTTCCGCTCGTCGTTGATACGGCCCAGACGGCGGGACTGATCCCGATCGACGCGTCCAAGCTCGGACTTGCGGCGCTGTGTTTTACGGGGCACAAGGGCCTGATGGGGCCGCAGGGTACGGGCGGTATCGTCTGGGATCCGGAATTCGCAAAGAGATGCATGCCGCTGATCGAAGGCGGCACGGGCAGCTTCTCGCATCTGGAAACGCAGCCTGAAGTTTTGCCCGACCGCTTTGAGAGCGGCACGCTGAATTTGCCCGGCATTGCCGGTCTGAACGCAGCGCTGGCCTGGATCGAGGAGCACGGCGTGGACGCACTGAGGCAGCGCGAAAACGAGATCGGTGCGAGACTCCTGGCCGGTTTGAAGAAACTGCCCGGCGTGAAGATCTACGGTCTTCCCGAGATGGTCGACGGCAAGCGGCTGTGCGTCTTTGCCGTCAACTTTGAGGGAAAGGACAACGCCGTGCTGGCTGCGCGTGCAGGCGATCTGGGATTGGAAACGAGGCCCGGACTGCAATGCGCGCCCTGGGCGCATCAGACGCTGGACAGTTACCCGCAGGGAGTTTTGCGCCTCAGTCCGGGCGCGTTTACGACCGAAGAAGAGGTGGATAAAGCGTTGATGATTATTGACCAAATACTTTCTTCACCTTTGACGGATGCACCGATCCCCGCCTGATCGTTTGCCCGGATCGAACACTTCGTTTTTGGTTAAGGTACGGAGAAGAAGGATATTCGGGCGTTTTGCTGTGTGTATACTGCATAAAATGAAGAAAATGTGCAGGTTTAAAATCTTTTGTGTTACAATGAGCCGCAAAACACAGGAAAGGCGTTTCAAAACGCCCATGGAGGACAATGAAATGAACGAAACACTGACTTCTATCATGTCGCGGCGCAGCATTCGCCGCTTTACCGACGACTCTGTCTGCGAATCGACGATGAATCTGGTTCTGGACGCGGGATTAGCGGCGCCGAGCGCCTGCGCTCAGTTCCCCGTCCGCTTTGTCGTTCTCGATAAGAAGCGCCTCGGTGAGCTGTCTCAGGTCGTCGCCCAGAAAGATCCGTTCCAGCTGGGACAGTGGGGAATCGCCGTCTGCGCTGACACGCGCGGTTACCAAAACGGACTGGCATGGATCGAAGACTGTGCCGCGGCGATGGAAAACATGCAGATCGCCGGCGTTTCCCTCGGACTGGGGATGCTCTGGTACGGCGTCTATCAGCGTGCGGCAAAGGAACCGCAGGTGCGCGCATTTTTGAATCTGCCTGAAGGCGTCGAAGTGCTCGGCATCACCGTGATGGGCTATGCTGCCGAGAAGAGAGAACCCCGTGTTCCCGATAAGAGCCGCGTGCGCTTCGGAACATGGAGCGATTAACCTGAAACGACAAAAAGAATCGGACCTTCGCGGCGAAAACGCCTGCGAGGTCCGATTCTTTTCTGTCAGTTACAGCCCTATTCCGGCCGGCGAGTAAAAGCGCGAGGGGTCGATTCCTTCGTGCCGCATCAGCCAGATCTTTTTTTCGACGCCGGCGGGATAGCCTTTCAGGTTGCCGCTGCTGCCGACGACGCGGTGTGTGGGCACGACGATGGCGAAGGGGTTGCGCTGCATGGCGCTGTTGAACGCCTGTTTCGTCATCAGTTTTTCCGCTTTGATCAGCTCGCGCGTCGCAGCCCGCATATCGCCGCAGGACGCCGTCTGACCGTAGGGGATACGTTTCAGCGTCTGCCAGACGGCCTGGACGACGGACGTTCCCCGCGGCGAGAGAACGAGTTCGTCCGCATCGGGGCGCGAGCCGGCAAAGTAACGGTCGAGCCATTCACGGCATAAAGCCAGATGCGGATGGCTGTCCTCTTCCGAACCGAGATGATCGATGCCGGAAGCGAAATATTTCTGACGGTCAAACCAGATCCCCGCGATCCCATCTTCATCGGCGGCGATCGTCAGGCCCCCGAGCGGCGATTGGTAACGAATGTGACAGAGCATGTCGATCCCTCCGTAAAGAACCGGATGATTATTAACGGCGATAATTTAGCATAAATCAAACGTAATTTAAACGAAAATCATGCTGGTTTGAAAAAAATATGTATAAAAAATCCTCCGTCAGCCCGGACGGAGGATTTTTGTACCGCAATTAAACGTCTGCAGCGAGGATCGTTTCGCTTCCCCACTGAGGGGGATCGAGCATCAGCGCCCGGCTTTCGTAGCCGGAAAGGCGCTCGCGCAGCTGCGGTGCGAGCGAAAGCTCGACGAGCGCGTTGAGAGTGATCGTACCTCCGTATTCGGCGCGGACGCGGTTCTCGTCCACGCCCGAACTGCGCAGAAGGCGGTTCAGCGACGCGAGCGACTCGTAGCTGCAGCTCAGGCGCAGGGGCAGAAACGGCCTTACCGTCTCTGTCTGCGCCCGCTCGATGACGCCGGCCGCGGCGGCCGAGTAGGCGTCGATGAGGCCGCGCACGCCCAGTTTGACGCCGCCGAAATAGCGCGTCACGACGAGGACGGCGTTGCACAGACCGGCTTTTTGCAGTTCGCCGAGGATGGGGCGCCCCGCCGTACCTGAGGGTTCGCCGTCGTCGGAGGCGAACTCCTCGGCTTCGGGAAAGCCGACCCGCCAGGCCGGACAATTATGCGTCGCCTGTCTGTGCTCGGCGCGGATGAGGTCGAACGCGCTCCGGGCGTCGGCGGCCGTGTTGGCCGGATGCAGCGCGGCGATGAACTCGCTGCGCTTTTCCTTCAGCGTGAAGACGGCAGGAGCGGCAGGGCGGAGACAGGTCAGCGCCAGCTGGCCCGGACCCGCTCCCATGTTTCCTCCAGCGAGATGGGCACGACTTTGGTGTCGCCGATCGCGCCCATGAAGTTGCTGTCGCCGTTCCAACGGGGCACGACGTGGCAATGCACGTGCGTGTCGATCCCCGCGCCGGCGGCCGCGCCGAGGTTGATGCCGACGTTGAAGCCGTCGGGATGGAAGGCGGCTTTCAGGCTCTCGATCGAGCGGGCGATCAGGTCGTGGAACTCCAGCGACTCCTCGGGCGTGAAGCTGCTCAGGTCGGTCGTGTGACGGTACGGGATGATCATCAGATGTCCCGAGCTGTACGGGTAGGCGTTGAGGATGACAAAGCAGGTCTTCCCGCGGTAGACGATGAAGTGTTTTTTGTCGTCGCTGCCGTCGGCGGGAAAGTCGCAGAAGATGCAAGTTTTTCCGCCGCTTTTCGTCGAACAGATGTAACTGTAGCGCCAGGGCGCCATGAGCGTTTCCATGATTTTTCCCTCTTCTCTTCCTGCGGCGCGAAGCTCTGCTGCGCCGCGCAAACGATTGGAAAAAAGTTATTCACGGTGGTGGATAACTCTTGTGGATAAATCGCGATCCTGTGCACAACAGGCTGAAAAAACGTTTTGAAAGTCGTTTTTCAGAGCGTGTTGATGCAGTTAAAATCAGTTTTTGTAAAAAATATTGTAAATGATTTCAGGTTCAAATCAGGCATTTTGGAAAGAAATATCAGACATCAAAGCATCGTTCGCGTGTAAACTTTTCGCTTGACCCTAGGCGAACCGTTTTCGCCGCTGGAACGGCGTGTGGCGGCGGAAAGCCATGATAAATCGGGGTTTGAGCGCACCGAAAAGGACGGAGGAGGCCTAAAAATCACTTTTCGGCGATATTTTTAAGAGAGAGACTGCCTGTCAAGTGTCGAAAAGTATGTCTTTTTCACCGGTGGATAAGTGGACAGTTTGTGGATAACCGGATCTGACACAAGTAATATTTATTCTTTTTCGGCGTTCCTGCGGATCATCGCGAGGATGCTTTTCAGCTCGCGCACGCCGGAAAAGAGCGCGGCCGCCGTGGCGAGGACGAGGCACAGCGGCGTGGTCCAGCCCGGATATCCCTGAGAAGTGCACCAGCGGGCCAGATATAATCCGGCAACGAGGTAGCCGCAGACGAGCAGCGCCGCTCCGGTGATGCGGCTGAAGACGATGATATCGCCGGCCTTCAGCTGTTTCATCGGGATCTCGCCTTTTTCGCCGCGGGAGCCTTGACGGCCAGCGCCGCGCTTTCACGGTCGAGGAGGTCGCAGATCTTCTGCACCTGCGCCTTTGTCAGGCCGTTCAGTTCCATGCGGTTCACGTCGCCCTGCGCGAAGGCCAGGACCTTGAAGCCCAGCTTTTTGACGAGCCTGGCCTGCCCTTTGGGCTTCCAGGGTTCCTCGGGCGGCGTTTCCCGGAGCACGGTCCTCGTGGTGCCGGCTTTGACGGCCAGGGAGCGCACTGACCAGCCCAGACGGATGCAGTCGTCGGCCAGTTTGAGCAGCTTCTTCTCGTTATCCCTGACGGTGAGGAGCACCTTGGCGTGCCCTTCGCTCAGCTTGCCCTCGTGCAGCGCGGTCTTGACGGACTCAGGTAGCGTCAGCAGGCGCAGCTTGTTGGCGAGGGCGGCGCGGCCCATGCCGAGGCGGGCAGCTGCCTTTTCCTGAGTGAGGCCCTGCGCTTCGATGAGTTTTTTGATGGCTTGGGCGGTCTCGATCGGCGAGAGGTCTTCGCGCTGAAGGTTCTCGACCAGCGCGATCTCGCTCAGCGCCCCCTCGTCGCCGCGCACGACGCGGATGGGGGCTTCCGTCAGCCCGGCTTTGAGGCAGGCGTGATACCGGCGTTCGCCGGCGACGATGCGGTATTTCTTTTTGCTCTTCGCCGGAGCGGGCGTGACGACGATGGGCTGGATCAGGCCGTGAGCTTTGATCGTCTCGGCCATCTCGGCCAGCGAGGCCTCGTCAAACGTCTTGCGCGGCTGCCCGGGATCGGGTTCGATGTCCGCCAGCAGCGCGTTTTCGCTGTTCTGCGACGGACGCGCGACGTTCTGCCGCGCCAGAAGCGCGCCGAGGCCTCGTCCGGCCATGATCAGCGAGGGACGGGCGGCGGGAGCTTTTTTGGCGGTCCCGGCAGACTCTTTTGCCGCGGGTTCCTTCACGTTGCTCTTTTTGGGAGCGGTTTTCTTCGGAGCGTTCTTTTTCGTTTTCGTCACAGCCATAGTTTTTTGACCTCCAGTGCGAGTTCGTGATAGGCTTCTCCGCCGCGGCTGTTCCTCACCCAGTCGCGGATGGCCAGGCCCTGTCCGGGCGCGGCGGCGAGATCGACGTTGCGCGGGATGACGGTCTTTAGAACGTGCGAACCGAACACCTCGCGGATCTGCGCTTCGATCTCGCGCGTCAGTCTCAGATTGGGATTGTACATCGTCAGCAGGATCGCGTCGATCTGCGCGTCGGGGTTGACGCCGCTTTCGCGCACCATCTGCACGGTGTGCGCCAGCAGGCTGAGGCCCTGCATCGCGTAGTACTCGCACTGCAGCGGCACGAGCAGCCTGTCGGCCGCGGCCAGCGCGTTGACGGTGAGCAGGCCCAGCGAGGGCGGGCAGTCGATGAGGGCGACGTCGTATTCGTCGCGCACGGTATCCAGCGCGTTTTTGAGCAGATACTCGCGTCCCTTCGCTCCGCCCATCTCCAGATCGAAGCCGACGAGGTTGATGTTCGAGGCGATCAGCGAGACGCGTTCGGCGCTGGTCGAATGGATCGCCCATTTCGGATCCTCGCCGAGCGCCAGCACGTCGTAGAGCGACTTGAAGTCGTCAAGCTGGAAGCCGAGGCCGCTGGACGCGTTGCCCTGCGGATCGGCGTCGATGACGAGCGCTTTTTTGCGCATCGCGCCCAGTTCGGCGGCCAGATTGACGCAGGTGGTCGTCTTGCCGACGCCGCCTTTTTGGTTGATAACCGCAATCGTAATCACACGATTCACCTCCACCAGTTTTTCTTCTCGGCGCGTCCGGGACGCCGCGGGAATTCGGGCGGGCACGGGGCTGTTTTCTCCCAGACGAGCATGGCACTGCTGTGTCCGTTCAGCTCGTATTCGTACAGCGCTGCTTCGCTCAGTCCCAGTCTGCCCCAGCGTCCTTCCAGTTCGGCCAGTTCTTCCGCGACGGAACTGCCCTTCATGGCCGCCAGCCGTCCGCCCGGAGCCACCAGAGGTGAAAGGTACTCGGCGATGATGCCGGCTTCGGCGACGGCGCGGACGACGGCGCAGGAAAAGCTCTCGCGATGCTCCGCGGCGAAGTCCTCCGAGCGGGCGCAGACGACGCGCGCGTTTGCGATCTTCAGCTGCGAGACGATGTCAGAGAGCGCGTTCGTCTTGCGCGAGAGGCTGTCCAGCAGCGTGAAGCTCAGGTCGGGCCGGCAGATGGCCAGTACCGCGCCGGGCAGTCCGCCGCCGGTGCCGACGTCGATGACGCTCCCTGAGGGCGGCAGCAGCGGCAGCAGGCGCAGGCAGTCGGCGATGTGCTCGTTCCACAGCGTCGTTTCGTCGCGCGGGCCGACGAGGCGCACGCGCTCGTTCGTTTCCAGCAGCAGCGCGCCGTAGCGGCGCAGTTTTGCCTCCGTGTCCGCGTCAAGGGACGGGCACGGCGGCAAAATCGTTTTTTCCACGGTCCTCTTCACCTCCGCATTTTTCGTTTACGTGTCTATCATACACCAAAACTGTTCTACGTGGAACGACAAAAATGAAAATTTCCCGAAAATGTTTTTGCGGCCGATGAAAAAACGCCGCCGTCCCACGTGGAACAGCGGCGTTTATCAGCGGTTGATGAAGTACAGTCCGGCCATGCAGAGGGCGATGCCGGCGATCTTTGAGGGCGTGACCGGCTCCCTGTAGAGCAGTCCGCCGACGAAGACCAGCGCCACGGCGATGATGATGGCTTTGACGACGTAACCGCTGTTGACGGCCCAGCCGGCTTTGTACATGAAGATGCTGCCGCCTTCCAGGCCGACGATGGCCAGTCCCAGCAGCAGCGCCGTCCAGTCGGCGTTTTTCAGCGCGGAAAAGAGCGTTTCGCCGCCGCTGGAAAAGAAGAACGCGAGCAGCGAGACGGCTGCGCCGACCAGATAGGTGAGCGTCAGCGAGGCGAAGACGTTGACGTCAGAAGGCGTCGATTTCGAAGCGATCTGATAGACGACGTCGGAAAAGACGGCCAGCGCGATCGGCCAGGCGCGAGCGAACATGAGTTTTCCTCCCGGATTAAAAGGACCGTGAAAAGCGCCGCTGTTCCACGTGGGACAGCGGCGCTCCCTCAGGGACGGTTATTCTTCCACGCCGGCCAGCGCGGCGATGGCCGCGGCCATGATGTTGGTGTGCGAGACGATGTGATCGATGCTCCATCTCTCGTCGGCCTCGTGGATATGGCAGTTCTCGCCGACGAACTGATTGCCGAAAGCCAGCATGTTGGGCATCTCCTTGGCGTAGGTGCCGCCGCCGATGCACTTGGGCTTCGACTCCAGGTCGCCCGTCTCCTCGCGGTACACTTTCATCAGCTTCTGCACGAGCTCGCAGTCCTCGGGCATGTACAGCGGGCGCGAAGCGCGGATGTTGCCGGTGATCTCGACGCCGTTTGCCTTCAGCGCCGCCAGCAGAGCGTCGCGGACGGGCTCCATCTTGTACGTGACGGGATAGCGGTAGTTGACGGTGAAAACGAGCTTGTCGCCCTCGGTGCGGAGGATGCCCCAGCACAGCGAGGTGAAGCCGGACGGATCGTCGTAGAGCATGACGCCGAGGTTTTCGCCGCGCGTCTGCGTGCCGATCATGCTGTCGAGCTTGGCCAGAGCGGCGGCCTGCTCCGCGCCGAGGTCAAGCAGGCGCAGGACCTGCACGAGGTGGGCGGCGGCGTTGCTGCCCCACTGCGGACGCGCGCCGTGATAGGCGAGGCCGTCCATCTTCAGCGTGACGGTGTCGCCTTCGCCGTATTCGCAGGTCAGCTTCGCGTCACGCGGGGCGGCGAACTCGGCGAGGACGCGGGCAAGGCGCGCTCTGGAGGCGGCGGGTACGCGCAGTTCGGCCGAAGCCTTGTCGGGAACGGAGTTGGCGGCCACGCCGGCTTTGATGCAGAGCACGGCCGTCCCTTCCGCGGGCGCGGCGAACGGCAGCTGGCACGTGCAGTTGATGATGCCCTTTTCGCCGTTGGTGACGGGGAACCCTGAGTCGGGTGTGAAGCCGGCAACGGGCAGTTCCTGGCCGGATTCGACGTAATGATGGACGGCCTTGCTGCCGAGCTCTTCGTTGGTGCCGACGAGCACGCGCACGCGGCGCTTCAGCCGCACGCCTTCCTCGCGCAGCGCCTTGAGGGCGAAGAGGGCGCTGACCGCCGGGCCCTTGTCGTCGGCGACGCCGCGGCCGTAAACGAGACCGTCTTCGATCTTGCCCTGCCAGGGATCGCAGCTCCAGCCGTCGGCGGCGGGAACGACGTCGACGTGGGCGAGGATGGCGATCATCTCGGGCAGGCTTTCGTCGCCGAACTCGGCGATGCCCACCTGGTCCTCGAAGGCCCAGGTGCGGAAGCCCATCCGTTTGCCGATCTCCAGGAACTTCTCGAGCGCGGCTTTCGGCCCGGGACCGAACGGAGCACCGCTCTCGGCCGGTCCGTTGACGCTGGGCACGGCGACGAGCTCGCGGATCGTGCCGATCAGGGCGTCTCTGTCCGCGGCGACGCGGGCGCGAATGTTTTCCATGTTCATGTCAAACTCCTCCTTAGGATTGAATGTTGCGTACTGGGCGGCGTTTTGAGCGTCTGCCGCCCCGTTTCCCCTTTTGCACGCGGCCGGGACCGTCTTTGCCGCTTTCGGCGGCTTTCAGCCCGGCACGTTTCTTTGCTGCCAGAGCGCGCTCGTCGAACTTCGCCGTCGAGAAGCGATCCTCGGACGAGGCTTCGAGAGCGTAGGCGAGGCGCGCGTTTTTCAGCGGCACGGCCTTTCCCAGCACGCGGCCGGTGAAGTCAAAGTGCGCCTGTCTCAGGCGTCTCAGGTCGGCCGCGGAGATCTGGAACGCGGCCGGATTTTTCAGCGCCGAAAGGAGCGGCAGCACGCGAGAGACGCGCGCGCCCTTGGCCGTGCGCACCTGCACCCAGGTGGGGATCACATCGGCCGAAACGACGCGCGTCACGTCGCCCGACTTTTCCACGGTGACGCGGGCGATCACGCCCATGTCACGAGGCGCCGGGCGCTGGTTGGAGATGAAATTGCCCATCGACCAGGCCACGACGGCGGGCGAACGGTCGTTCGAGCGCGGAGCGCGAAGCTCAAGCGGCTGCACGACGTGCGGATGCGAGGCGATGACGAGCTGTGCGCCCCATGAAAGAAGTTTCTCGACGAACGACATCACGCTCCGCGGCGGCGTGAGCAGGTACTCCGTGCCGATATGCGGCAGCGCGACGACAAGGTCTGGACTGAGGGCGCGGGCCCGTGCCATGTCCTCGCTGGCGGCTTCCAGGCGCGCGACCGACCATTTTTTGTCGGAGGCGACGGGGATGCCGTTCGTTCCGTACGTCCACGAGAGAAAAGCGATCCTGATGCCGTTCGCGTCGCGCACCAGCACGCGTTCGCGATCGTCGGAAGAGGCATAGGTGCCGCACGTGTCAAAGCTCAGTTCGCGCAGGCGTCTGACCGTGCGCTCGAGCCCTGCGAAGCGCCGGTCCATGCAGTGGTTGTTGGCGGTGGTGAGCACGTCGAAGCCGGCGTTTTTCACGGCCTGCGCGTACTCGTCAGGCGTGCTGAAACAGGGGTAGCCCGTGTAGCCGCCCCGTCCTCCGCCGAGCGTCGTCTCGAAATTGGCGACGGCCAGGTCGGCGGCGCTGACGATTGGTTTGACGGCCGCGAACGACGGCGCGAAGTCGTAGCCCTTTTTGCGCCTTGCGACGGCCAGCTGGGGCGAATGGGCCATCAGATCGCCCGCGAACAGCAGCGTGGCGCGCGCCGGCCGGTCCTGCGCGCGTGAAGCGCCGGCAAGGGCACATACAAATAAAAGAAGAAAAACGGGAAGGATTTTTTTCACGACGTTCCTCCGGGATGCGATCGGCAACTGAACGGCACAGAGCCGTTTTGCGCGCTCCCGCGCATGGCGTTGAAGCGCGAAAGAGCCAGAAATCATCATGATTATCTCATGCGCGGCGCGTTTGTGAAAGGGGGAAATCAAACCCGTTTCGCAATTTCTCAAATCAATATCGGAGCATTATTCAGATTCGACGGTAACGATTTGAGATGTAAAACTACTATATTGATGAGTAATTTCTTTAAATGAAATTTGAGTTTTGCGACAACTTTCGTGAATTCGTTATCATGATTACCACAATTCACTTTACAAGATACCAGAATAATGGTATATTCTACTCACAGAGAACCATCAGAACGGAACAGCGCACAATTATATTCAGAGGAAAAGAGGGAAAAGTCCATGAATTCAACGCACAATATCATGGCGCTCATTGAGACGCTCCTTGCCGACGGGGGCGAGATCGGCGTCCGCGAGCTGGGAGTGCGTACGGGGATCCCCAAGAGCACGGTGCAGCGGTTTCTCTCCGCGATGGAGGCAAACGGCTGGGTCGCTCAGGATAAGCGTACGCAGGGCTACCGCATCGGGTACAAGCTGCTCGGCCAGTCGAACGGCTGGGCACTGCGCGTTGCGCTGCTCAGCCACTCGCAGGATCTGCTCCGCGATCTTTGCCAGAAGACGGGAAACTCGGCGTCACTGGGCATCCTCGACGGTTTCAACGCGCTCACGCTGGCGGCCTCGGTGACTGAAGGCGGAACGGATTACGCGGCTCGTCACCCGAAGTTCTACGACCTCCACGTCACCGCTGCGGGCAAGGCGCTGCTTGCGTTCGCGCCGGCGCCGCTGCAGAATTACGTGTACTATTCCGAGCTGAAAAGCTGTGCCGCCAACACGATCACCGACTCAAAGCGCCTCCAGGAAGAAGTGGCGGCGATCCGCGAGAAGGGCTATGCGACCAGCGTTGACGAACTGGTCGACGGCGCGGCCGAGATCGCGGTTCCTCTGCTCAATCCCGACGGCAGCGTCATTGCCGTGCTCGCCATCGGCGGCAGCAAGAAAGATGTCGAACCGAAGTTCGCCAAGTTCCTGCCGATGCTCCAGAAAGCGGCTTCCGTGCTTCTCGAACGGCTGAACACCCTGTAAATGCACACGGTCCGTCCCCTGCGGGACGGACCGTGTTTTTCATGCGCGCCAATAATCGGCCCCGCCTGGCGGGGCCGTAGACCATTCTAGACTTTTCGGTTGATCAGACGAACCGCGGGACGGCGGCGCAGCAGACGGCGCTCGTCGGGCGGCAGATGGCGCTTCCAGAATGCAAGCGCGCTCTGCTCCCAGCCCTCAGCCGACGTGCCCTTTCCCAGGCCGAAGCCGTTTCCGACGCCGTCGTATTCATGGTATTCCGTGTCGATGCCGCAGGCTGAGACGGCTTCGATGCGCTTTCGCATCGTTTTCAGCAGTGCCGGCGAATCTTCGCTGCCCGCGCAGGCGAACGTGGGCGGTTCGCGGCGCGTATGATTAGCGTGAGCAGCGTACTGCATCACCAGCGCCGAAGGGCGCGGCAGTTCGTCGCCGCCGAAGGCGCGCGGACCGTAGCTGCTCAGGTAGGCCGCCGCCGCCGCGCCGTCAGAACTGCCCCACAGCGAGTAGCCTTCCCTGGCGACGCCCAGCTCTTCGGCATGCGCGAAGACAAAGGAAATGGCGCGAGCCAGATCTTCGCAGATGTATTCCAGCTTGCCGGGCCGGTAATGCAGGACAAAGGCGTTGAAGCCCGGACGAAGCAGTTCGATCGCGCAGGGCAGCCCTTCATGCAGCGTGGCCACGTACTCGCCGCAGCCGGGCACGATGATCGCAAACGGAGCGCCGAGGATGCCGCGGAAATAGAACAGGCCCGTTTTGGCCTTGGCCGTGTTTTTGCGCTTTTCCTTGGGCTGATAGATGTCGTAAAACGTGCGGATCTCGTGCTTGTGCAGCTTCATCAGAAAATTGAGCACGAGGAGCGTCTCTTCGGTATCGATGCAGCAGTGGCGCGGAAAAAGCGGCGCGATCTGAGCGAGCGTCAGGTGACGCTCCTTTTCGCCAAGCGGCACGGGAAAGAGAAGCGGGCCGAAGCCTTTGAAAGCGTCACTGCGAATGACCTCATCGACGAGTGTATCTGCGTTCATGGCGTTCAGCCTCCTTTGAAAAATAATGTGCGGGCGAAAAGTCGCGCCGGAATGTCGTAAAATTTCTTTACGAAAAATTACTAAGCGTATTCTATCACACGTTTGCGATTTGCGCCATAAGATTTTTCGTTTTTCTGCGTAAAAATTTAAAAAAGAGGCGATTGTCCGCGAATAGAGGCATGACAGTCGCCTCTTTGATCTTCTGAAATGATTTTAAATCAAAAGAAAGTCGGATAAAGTGTGTTTTTTACGACGCTCGTTTTATATCCGTGGACGCGGCGCTTCGCATTTTAAGCGCGATGCGCGTCAAAATCGGCGCGGATGGCCGCGGCCGTCTCGTCGTCGGTGAGCACGGTGAGGGCGCTTTTGGCGATGATCTTGGCGCCGAGAAGGATGCGCGGATGGACCGACGGCGACGTGCAGGCCGCCAGAAAGTCGTGCGAATGTCCGGCCACGGTGCGGCCGCCCGTGATGTCGAGCTTGGGCTGGAGCGCCGGGCATTTCCACGACACGTTGCCCACGTCGGTCGAGCCCGACGGCGGGAAGGCGGCCACGGTCGGCTCGCCGAAGCTGTCGAACACGGCCTGGACCATGCGCTCGGCGGCGGGATTGACGTTCATGCAGTCAAAAGGTTCCTCGAACAGCTTCCAGCTCACTTTCGTGCCCGTGCAGAGAGCTGCGCCGCGCGCGCAGTCGAGGGCTTTGGCGATGAGGTCCTCCTCCATGTCCTGTTCGGGCGCACGGAGGTGGAAGCGCGCCGTTGCCCGCTCGGGCACGATGTTGGGCGCGTCGCCGCCTTCGGTGACGATGCCCATGATGCGGACTTCGGGACGCAGGTGCTGGCGCCACATGTCGAGCGAGTCGAAGAGGATGCGCACGGCGTTGAGCGCGTTGACGCCCTTCCACGGGGCCGATGCGGCGTGAGCGCTTTTGCCCTCGAACGTGAACTCGTAGCCGCGGCAGGCCAGCGCACGGTAGGGAACGCCGCTCGTGCCGCCGGAGCAGTGGATCATCATCGCGAAATCGAGGCCGTCGAACGCGCCGCGGTCGGCCATGACGACTTTGCCGCCGTAAGTCTCCTCAGCCGGCGTGCCGAACACCTCGACCGTGCCGAAAACCTCGCCGAGGACCGCACGCAGCCCAGCAGCCGCTAGCAGCGTCATCGCTCCGTGGGCATTGTGTCCGCAGCCGTGTCCCAGCCCAGCCAGGGCGTCATACTCCGCCAGCAGGCCTACTCTCCGGCCGCCCGTGCCCAGCTTTGCGTGATAGGCTGTCTCGATGCCGAACGCCGGCGTGGTCACGTCAAAGCCGTACGCGCGCAGGAATCCGGTGTGTTTTTTCACGGCCTCGAACTCCTCGCCGCCCACTTCCGGATGCGCTCCCAGCCAGTCGCTGACGGCAAACGCCTCGGGTGCGGCGGCGTCGATCGCGGCCTCCGCTTTTTTCCACAAATCTTCGTTGAACATACTCGATTCCTCCAAAGGGAAATATATGCAGTTCTTTTATGTCCATTATAGCAAAAGAGCGCAAAAAAGAAGACGCCCGCGCAAAGCGGGCGTCTCTTGGAGAAAGGAGGAGGGGGATGGCATGGAGAACTCGGGATCAATCGTTGTTGTTTGCCGTGGCGCCGACGATCAGAGCGAGGAGGAGCATCGCGCCGCCGACTTTGAGCGCGGTGTCGTCGCTGCTCTTCTTTTTGTGATACTGCCGCGGCGGCTCGGGGCGGTGCTTGTATTCCGGCTGAGGCGGGGGAACGGGCCGGTGCGCGTGCGGAGAAGGCGGATTGCGGTGTGGCGCGGGAGCCGGAGGCGCTTTGTGAGGCGGAACGGCGGGGCCGCCGGGCTGATGCGAAGGGGCGGGCGCATTGTGATGCGGCTCAGGTTTGCCTGGATGATGCGGCTGCTGCGGAGCCGGTTTTGCGGGCGCCGGAGCAGGCTTTGCCGGAGCCGGTTTCTGTGGAGGATTGGGCTTTGCCGGGGCGGGCTTGGGAGCCGGCTTCTGCGGCTGAGGTTTGGCGGGAGCTTTCGGCGCCGCGTGTTTTGGCGGCTGCGGGGCGGCCAGAGCGGCCAGAGGAGACGAGAAAACGAAAGAACCCATCAGCAGGGAAGTCATCACTACGCGTGTCAGTTTCATGGTCGTCAGTCCTTTCTTTAAAAACGCGGGAAGCGCCGGAGCGGCTCCCGAATCTGTGCTGTTTTTCACTGTGCCCGTAGTATAGCGCAAAAATTCCGTTTGTGCATTGTGGAAATTACGAATTTTGTTGGTGAGGATTCCGACAGGGATAGGTCATTGTTCTGTGTGAAACAGACGCGTAAAAACGAGCCGCCGTCTGAAATCCCGGACGGCGGCTCATTTCATTTGAAGAGTTACAGCTCCACGCTCTCGCCCGGAGCGAGGACGACGACTTTGCTGCTTCCCTCGCAGAGGGCAGCGAAGGCTTTCGGATCCTGCTTGATGGGCGGGAAAGTGTTGTAGTGCATGGGCACAGTCACTTTGGCGCCGATGACTTTGGCGGCGCGGGCGGCGTCGGCCGGTCCCATCGTGTAGAAGTCGCCGATGGGCAGCAGGGCGGCGTCGAGCTTCTCGTCGGCGAGAAGGGCCATGTCGCCGTAGAACGCGGTGTCGCCGGCGTGGTAGATCTTCTTTCCGCCGATCTCGATCACGAAGCCGCAGGCGAGCGCGCCGGGCAGTCCGCTGCCGTGGATGGCCTGGACCAGCTTGACGCGGCCGAACGGCAGCGGGATCCAGCCGCCGAGGTTGCCGAGCGCGGCCGTAACGCCGTTTTCACCCATCAGTCCGGCCTGTTCGGCCACGCCGACGACAGTCGCGCCGGTGCGCTTGGCGATGGCGATGGCGTCGCCGATGTGGTCGCCGTGGTTGTGCGAGACGCAGATGAAATCGGCGGGCACTTCGTCGGCCTTGGCGGCGGCCAGCGCGTTGCCGGTCAGGAACGGATCGGTGAGCACATGGTATTTGCCGTCGAACAGGTCAAAGCAGGCGTGTCCTAAAAACGTCAGTTTCATGGATGATTCCCCCCTGAAGGATTTTTGGTGCTTTCATTGTAGCACACTCGAAAAAACGATGAGCGAGGAGATAAAAGTTTCACGTGAAACTTTTATCACGCCGCAAAGCGGCGCCTCATATTCTTTGAGCCTTCGTGACTTTGTGTTCAAGGTTCTGAACCAAAAGCCGCCTAGTCGTCGTACGTCTTTCCGCCCTCGATCGTGCGCTTGATCTGCGACGGCACGGGCGGGCAGCCCTTGCAGAACAGATATTTGTCGCGGAAGTTTGCCGTGCAGTTGCCGACCAGCACCACTTCGCCCTCAGCGGCGCGGAGCTCTTCTTCTTTCAGACCGTTCCCGCAGGCGATCGTGATGCGTCCCTTGCCGGGGAAATCGCCGTGATGGTAGCGTATGAACTGCAGGATCGCCGCGTGGCAGCCGCTGCACGCACCTCGTTCGAGCATGGAAAACTGCGGGTAGTTCAGCCCCAGGTCCTGTTCGCTGGCGCGCACAAAGCGCTTGCTCCACTTGAGATAATCCTCGGGAAAGACGCGGATGTCGCTCTCGTTCAGCCCCTTGTTCTCGCGTACGAGGTCGATGTGCGGCGCGTCGGCAGGGGTCATGCCCATCAGCCGCAGGCAGACGATGTCGGCGGCGGCGGGCGATTTGGAAGCGACGGCGAGATTCATCTCCACCGGCGTGCCGCCCGACGGGCCGAAACCCTCCATGCACACCGTGCCGTCGACGAGCGCGTAATCGGCGTAGCAGATCTTGGCCAGATCCATGATGCCGTAGTCGAGGCATTTGCCGCGCGCGTTTTCCGGCAGCGGCTTGAAGATGCGGTGCAGCCGCGTCTTGTCGCGCTGGTAGAGACAGCCCTTCATGTTCTTGATGCTGAGCGTGGCGCCGGCGTACATGTGCGTTTTCATGACGGGCACGGAGACGACGCGGTCCACCTCGAAGGCCAGTTTCGACAGCTTCAGCTTTTCCACCATCACTGG
>JAEEGK010016122.1_pt1 | contig 16474 bp, 16 predicted proteins | sample 8958771 | NCBI WGS metagenome assembly JAEEGK01 (sample SAMN16246547, study PRJNA631951) | gut metagenome | biome: gut microbiome; feature: rumen; material: SC-attached | host: Bos | place: Iran: Karaj | collected 2018-10 | reverse complement strand
ATATGTAGAAGGAAAGCAGGTTAAGACAGGCTTTGTTATGTGGCCTATAAGAACGGCTCTTTCCGGAAAAGAGATGACTCCCGCAGGTGCTACCGAGATACTTGAAGTTCTCGGAAAAGAAGAGTCGTTAAACAGAATCAGGAAAGGCATTGCCTTACTTGAAAAATCTATCGGCTGATGAATATCAGTTAAAAGCAATCAATCATCCGGACGGTCCCGTATGTGTATTGGCGGGACCGGGATCCGGAAAAACGTACATCTTAACACATCGTATTAAATATCTGATTGAAACAGGTCGTTTCTTTCCACAGGAAATCTTAGTTATAACTTTTACTAGAAAAGCCGCAGAAGAGATGCGGTCAAGATTCATGTCCATGGGAGTTTCCCGCGGATCACTCGTAACTTTCGGTACATTTCATTCAGTTTATTATCAATTCTTAAAAATTTTCAATAACGGACACGTTCCGTACATTCTTTCCAACAAAGAAAAAACAGAGATACTTACAACCATTTTTAATTCAAACTTTAACTTAAAAAGCCTTGAAGCCATATATGCGGAAGGCGTCGATACCATTCTTTCTTTGATTTCAAAAAGGAAATCGGGAAGTAAAGAAAGTTCTTTTATTGATAAAGACCCTGCTTTTGAAACACTTTATATGGAATATGAAGCGGCGAAGGAAAGCGCGAACAAGATCGACTATGACGATATATTGCTGCTTTGTAAGAAAATGTTTGAAGATCATCCGGAGACGGTATTGAACATAAAAGGGAGGATCAAATATGTATTGGTAGATGAGTTTCAGGATATCAATCCTATCCAGGCAGACATACTAAGGCAGATCGTATCCGAAAACAATCTGTTTATAGTCGGAGATGACGATCAGTCCATTTATAAGTTCAGAGGCGCTTCTTATGCAATAATGAGCGACTTCATAAAGGAATTTTCACTTAATGTTATCGGGCTTAAGAACAACTACAGAAATCCCGAGTGTGTTCTTCGTGCTTCAGAATCTTTGATCAAGGAAAACAGTGGTCGATTAAAGAATTACGAGCTTATTTCTTTAAGTAAAAAGAAAGGTTTGTTTGATGTAAGATTGTTACCTACAAGAACTGCGGAACTCATTGAGATTAAAAAGATTGTAGCGGCAAACAAGGACCGTGAACTTTGTATATTGGTACGCACAAATAAAGATCTCAACTATTATGAATCCGTATTTTCATCAAATGATCTAGCCGATGACGAATTGAAAAACGAGGTATTTTCCGTTTTAAAGCACTATGTGGATTTTGCCCTGTATTCTCAAAGAAAAGATTTGCTTATTATTCTCAGAACTCCGGAAACATACATCAGTAATTCGCTATTTATCGATTCCGTCGTAAATCTGGATGAAACGGTTAAAAGAGCTTCTTCGATTCATGTTAAGAATGCTCTTAACATTCTTAACAACCATTTTAAAGTGTTGCAAAAACTGCCGCCCTTTGCGTTTTTGAATTATGTGATAAGCATAATCGGTATAAAGAAAAGTTTTTATGAAAGATCGGGATCGGGATCCAAGAACAAAACTGACTGTATTTTTGCCGAACTTATCGAAAGAGCCAAAGGCATGAAGACGTTAAAAGAATTATCCGATCATCTTAGTATTGAAGACACAAAGGTTTCTTTTTACAGACCTTCCGTAAAGATATTAACTTTTCATGCTTCAAAGGGGCTTGAATTTGACACGGTAATTCTTCCGGATGTAAATGAAGGGCGAATTCCTTCAAGGGCTTTCCTAAGCCTTGATAACAACGATGAAGAAAGACGTTTATTTTACGTAGCAATGACGAGGGCAAGGGAGAATCTGCATATTTTTGCTGTCAAAAAGGAGGGAAGTGCGTCAGTTTTGCCTTCAAGATTTATTACCGGTTTTCTTGATAAATATCACAAGTGATTTAATTATTGAGTCATCAAATATTCTCTGATAAAATCAGATTATAAGTTTTGGTTTGGGAGGTTTATCATGAAATTTTGCCCCAACTGCGGTTACAAGTTCAGTGATGAAAAAGAAAAATTCTGCAGAGATTGCGGTTTTGACAGGTTTAATCTAAATGATAAGACCGTCGGTCGCGATGAGCAGTTAAAAGAACCGACAACGGCAGATAAGTTTAAAGCATATCTTAATAATACGATTATTGACAACAGCCCCGTTAATGGGTTTTACGGAATGATGGGTATGATGGGTATGATGGGAGCCGGCGGATCGGGCAGAAGTTTTTCTTATTCGTCCAGCGGAATGTCCATGAATTCGGGATGTGATTACAATGTTAAAGAAGTTGACGGTAAACTCATAGCATCGGTTCGAATGCCCAATCTTTTCGCCACTACACCCAAAGAGTTTAATATCGAAGATGAAGTATTTAATAAGATCACCTCAATAATTGACAAATATGATGGCGATAAATGGGATGGGTTCAATAAGCATGCGACGGATGTAATGGATGGGACCTCCTATTCCTTTTCTTATTGTGACGGAAAAGACAGAAAGATCCATGCGACCGGATATATGTGCAGTCCCGACGGATTCGGCAGCGCCATGAGAGAAATATTTGATGTGATAGATGAGATCTATTATATCAATTTCCCCGATTACTATAAGATAATGGAAAAGTATATAATCGGAGACGTAATAAAGAAATACGGCGAGACAAACCGTTCGGTTTCCTACGGAAACATAATGGGTACATCCAAGTATCTTTGTTACAATCCCGACCGCTTTGTGGTTGGCGAAAATTCCCTCCCTCCGGGTTTTCTTACTTACAGACTGTTCGGAGATTACTGCAGAGAAGAAAACGACGATCCCAAAATAAAGATAAGAGCGATAACCGTAATGATCGAGAAAGTGAAAGCAGAGGATTCCGACTACCACGGCACGGGATTAAAACTCATGTACTGGGGCTTTAATGAAAATTCCGAAGTTGAATTATTGGATGAGTATCTGTTAAATGGCGATTTTGTGCGAGGACAGCAAGGATCGTTTTATATATTCACTTACAACAGTGCTTTCGGACCCGTGATCGGATATTTCCTTGCTGCGGATTATAAATACGGCGATCTCAAGCAGAAGTTTCATTTTTATATGTATAAACTTGCTAAAGACAAGCTGGAAATCATCGATGAAGACTTTGAAGATGTATCTGTTGAACAAGGTATTCTTAGCGATGAGCAAATTGAAAAACTGGCAGCTGTTGCCGATAAAGCCTGCATGGACTATTTGGCGAATTATATAAGGACTTGTGAGTCGCGTAAATATTTAAACATCTATCCCAGCACACATACGACAAACAGCGTGATAGCATTACAGTGGAAATCATTTATATGTGATGATTTTGTTGAGGCCACAAAGGTCACAAAACCGGGAGAGCAGATAAAAGATTGCAGAATTGAAGTATATAAAATGAGTTAAAAAGAGGTCAGGTTTTACCTGACCTCTTATGGTTACATTTCGTCAAAATCAAGATTATCGAGATATTCATCGAATTTGTCTTCGACAGCTTCAAATTCCTCGTCGCTTTCGATCATTGAAAGAACGGGTTCTTCATTGGGGTCGTCGGGATTTTCGCTGTATCCGTAAAACCAGACATCCTCGGTGGGATTTTCTTCCTCATCAAGCGGAAGCAATGCAATATAGTCTTTTCCGTCTACGGTAAGTATCGTTAACACCGAGCAGGTAACATCACCGTCGTCGGTAGTGATAGTGACGGTCATTTCATCATCGGGCACATCATCAAAATCTTCGGGTCTTAAATCGCTCATATATATGATCCTTTTTCTTTGTACTTTTTTGTGAATATATCATTTTTGTCTTTGAATATCAAGTATTCGTTGAAAAAGGGAGACGAAAACATTATACTGATTCTATGAGTTTATCGATCACAAAAACTAAATTTACGGGATTCGGAAGTAAAAGTACCGGCGACGGTATTTATTTTTGTGTCACGATGGAGATCCTTTCAAAAGGCGGAATAGTATTTTACGATAAAAAGTCTTTTGAAGAATATGAAAGAGTATTTTTTGATGATTCGATGTGCTACGGCAACGTTTATTGCGTTATCGTAAAAGGGATCAAAAAAGATACTCTTTATCGTTATTTCAATGCGGATAAGGAATATACCGACGAATATTCGGGTGTAGTATTTAAAGACGCCTCATACGGCGCAAGCAGGAAGTCTTGTGACGTTTATTCAAAAGTGATCAAAGAGTTGTCTCCTGCGGACGATAATGATGTCAATCCGCTCACACCTTATTCCGATTCGATATTTTATCTTGGGAATGTAAGAGCACTCACCATGCTCGATAAAAGTGTTCCCAAATCAGATAGAGGTACATTTAAGGGTCTTTGCTCGAAAATTGAATACTTTAAGAGTTTAAATATATCCGGGCTTATTCTTTTGCCCTGTTATGAATTTTCTGAAACTGACTTTACGGACAAAGATATCTCTTCGCCCATTAATTACAAACTGAGTAAAAATGTCAGCCCCAAGATAAATCTGTGGGGATTTAAGGACAGTTACTATTTCAGCGTAAAAGCCGCATACAGCAGATCGTCCGATCCTGAAAAAGAATTCAGGGAAATGATAAAGCTTTATCATGCAAATGGGATTGAAATCATCATGACCGTTTATTTTCCCGATAAAGTGAAAAAGGAACTCATTTCTGCGGTCTTGAGGCATTATGTTGTCAATTTCCGAGTTGACGGATTCAGAATACAGGGCAACAACATTGACAGTGATCTTATCTTTCAGGATCCATTTTTAAAGAAAACCAAGCTTATGCTTGAGGATAAAGACATTAACCGTTTCTACTCGGAAAAACCGGTTAAGTTTAAGAACCTTTCTTTGTACACACATGATTTTCAGGATATTGCAAGGAGTTTCTTGAAGGGTGATGAAGATAGGGTTTCTTCGTACAGCTATTTATTAAGAGAAAACAGCAGGACATTTGAGCCTATCCGTTATATTACTGATTATTGGGGATTTACGCTCAACGATCTGGTATCTTACAATTTCAAACATAACGAAGAAAACGGTGAAAACAATTTAGACGGAAATAATTATAATTTCAGTTGGAATTGTGGTATTGAAGGTGTCACCAAGAAGGCTTCGATCAATAAACTCCGTTTAAAGATGGCTAAAAATGCGCTGATCTTGTCTTTTATATGTCAGGGTTCACCGGTTCTTCGCGGAGGCGATGAGTGGCTTGATACATGTTTCGGAAATAACAATCCCTGGTGTCAGGATAATGAGACAGGGTGGGTTAAGTATGCAAAAACTAAGACATCGAATGAGTTTTTTGAATTTACAAAAGGACTTCTGGAGTTCAGAAAAAAACATACGGTGCTTCATCAGCCTTATGAATTGAAACTTCTTGACTATATGTCATGCAAACTTCCGGATATTTCGTTTCATTCCGAAGAGCCTTTCAGGATGGATCAAGATCCCGTTTCACGTTCTTTTGCATTTCTTCTTTGCGGGAAATATGCAAAACAGTATACGAAGAAAGAAGAAGATTCGATATATGTAATTTTTAACATGTATTGGGAAGAAGTAAGATTTGCTTTGCCGATAAACGATCTTAATCATGAGTGGTTTAAGCTTCTTTGTACCGACGGTTCAACAGATCAGTCTTTTGACGAATCAAAGATGACTTCGTATAATGAGGATTATTATTTGGCTCCGAAAAGGAGTGTTTCAATATTCATTTTAAAAGAAAAAGAAAGTTCAAAGAAAAAGGAAAAATAAATGACATCCAGGTTTTTCGGTCATTTAAAAACTATATCTCGTCACAGACGACTGGTGAGAAAAGGCTGTTTTAAGATAGGGCTTTATTGGCAGGGCCTTACACACGATCTTTCCAAGTATTCACCTACCGAGTTCTGGCCGGGTGTAAAGTATTTTCAAGGCGTAAGGAGCCCCAATGTTGCACAAAGACGTGCTTTGGGATATTCTGAAGCGTGGATGCATCATAAAGGACGTAATAAACATCATTTTGAATACTGGACCGATTATTGTGAAGAGACACGTCAATATGCCGTTCCCGTCAAAATGCCGCGTAAATATGTTGCGGAGATGATCATGGATAGGATAGCTGCTTGCAAGGTATATAAAAAGGATAAATATACAAACGCAAGTGCTTATGAATATCTTCACGATCGTGATACCGAATCGATGTTTCATCCCGAAACCTATAAGGAACTTAATGATGCTTTAATACTCTTAAGAGATGAGGGAGAAGAGAAACTTTTCGATTATCTTAAGAACGATTATTTAAAAAACGGCTGAAAGCCGATGAGAATGTGAGGTTTTATAATGTTAGGAGACAAAAAAGTTTTATTTTCCGGAATGCAGGCAACCGGAAATCTTACGTTGGGAAATTATATAGGAGCTTTAAAGAACTGGCTTACGCTTCAGGATGAGTTCGAGACATTTTATTGTGTTGTCGATCTTCATTCGATTACTGTAAGACAGGATCCCGCAGAACTTCGAAGCAGAGCAAGAAAACTACTTACTTTGTATATCGCTGCAGGACTTGATCCCGAGAAAAACTGTATCTATTATCAGTCTCACGTAAGCGGACATGCAGAGCTTTCCTGGATACTTAACTGCTTTACGTATATGGGAGAGCTTAACCGTATGACGCAGTTCAAAGATAAGGCAGCAAAGCACGCAGATAATATAAATGCAGGTTTGTTTACTTATCCTGTTTTGATGGCCGCTGATATATTGCTTTATCAGGCTGATGTCGTTCCGGTCGGTAAAGACCAGCTGCAGCATCTTGAGATCACCAGAGATATTGCGCAGCGTTTTAATGCAATCTACGGCGATGTATTTACCATTCCCGAACCTTATATCGGAAAAACGGGTGCAAAGATCATGTCACTACAGGACCCCGAAAAGAAGATGTCCAAGTCCGACGAGAATCCCAATGCAAGTATATATCTTATGGATGATAAAGATACGATCATCCGCAAGTTTAAACGTGCCGTAACCGATTCCGAGGCGAATATCGCTTACAACGACGAACAGAAGGGTATTCATAATCTTATAGACATATACAGTGTTTGCACGGGTAAAACTCCCGATGAAGTTGTTTCAGAGTTTGCAGGCAAGGGATACGGAGACTTTAAGCTTGCGGTGGGAGAGTCTGTTGCAGACATGCTTGCTCCCATGCAGGCACGCTTTGCCGAACTTGAAAAAGATAAGGCTTATATCGATTCCGTTATCAAGAATAACGCCGAAAAAGCAAACTACTTTGCTCAGAAGACATTAAGAAAAGTTCAAAAGAAAGTCGGATTTCCCGAGAAGATAAGATAATTAGATCCCCAATATTATATTTTTAAATTCCATCGTTAATTCGGTGGAATTTTTTTATTATTTTATACGTAAAACAAGTCGACTTACGAAAATCAACTAAAATCACACCCGTTTTCAGGGGTGTTTTCGTAGTTCATCCGCATTTTTCGTAGTTCGTCCATTAGTTGTTGAATTTGGTATTCATTCAATAATATAATAAATATGTCGACGAAGTAAGCTCATTTAAGGCCTTTTTGATCAGCCGAAAGAACCAAATGAAATTGTCAAATTAAGAGAAAGGAAGGAGGCGGAAATAGGGTATGGAAAGAAATGATATTTTAGATCATTCGGGTTTGTATTAATACATTAGTTCCAGTTTTGAGGAAAACTATGAAAAAAAGAGACTTGCTGAATTTTATTAAAAAATATAAATATCAATTTTTTGGTGCATTTAACAATTCGTTTGTACCGGTAATGTTTTATACACTCTATAAGTTTGCTTTTGTTATAAATTGGCTAAAGTTTGATCTTTATCCTGAGCTGCCATGGGAAGAAAGAGCTCCGCTTATTGAAAAGGTGAGGTCGGAACAAATCATCAAGACAATAATCGTTTCTGTGGTCATTATTGTAATTGTATATTTCCCTTTACTTCTATTGCGTTTTAAGGTTGATTTAAATGATAGTTTTTTCAATAGATTAAAAGCATTTAAGGATGAAAAAGTAAACTGATAGCGGATATAGTTGTTACGGTTATTGATTATGTTGAGATGCTGATATACCAGATATCGGACAATGATTAATTATTTTTCTTTTTCGTGGAAATTCAAATGATGCTGCTTATGCAGACGTAGAGTATTACGGAAATTAATAATTTGAGCTGCCGGTATCATATTATCGGCAGCTCTACTTATTAGAGTTTTATTATTTCATCGGGGTAAGAGGTAGTGTTAAAAATTTCATACATACAAGTAAAAAATAATCTGCATAAAAAGGAGAGTATCATTACTTTTCTTGTTCTTATGCTTCTTATAATGATCAATTATATAAGTAATGTAATAGCTTTTGAAGGATATGATATTTTAAACATGTTTCATCTTTTAAAGATTACTTTGATAAGCTATGATCGCACAAATTTTAACGGCACCAATACGCTCATTTTTACTCAACTTTATCCTTTGCTGGTTGTTCTTCCGTCAGGAATGGTACTGCAGAAAGAAAAAAGAACGGGTATTTCAACATATATTGCTTCCAGAACAGGGTATATAAGATATTATATAAGCCGTTTGTTGGCTTCTTTTATAACGACGTTTATCATTTTTACCGTACCTTTCATAATTGAAATGTTTATCAATTTGCTTTCGTTTCCTTTTGGCGCGAACGGAAATATGGCAAATCTCTCAATCTACGATCCGGAATATATCAATGCTGTAAATAATTATCTTTTTAGTTCACTATACGGATATTCCATATATCTGTATTATATTCTATCCGTTATATTATTGGGCTTTGTTTCCGGTATATTTGGCGCATTGTCAATCGCTCTGTCTGAGATATTCAAATTTAAATATGATGTGTTGATATTGGCTCCGGTTTTCTTTTTCTTAAATGCTTCAATTGCGTTTTCGGCCTCATTTGAAGGAATGGGTTATTCCGTGAAATGGTTTGATTATCTTTTGCTTTTTAACGAAAAATCTAAAAATCCGTTATATTTGCCGTTAATGATCATTGGATCGGTTTTAATAATGTTTATTTCAATAATTGTTGCTAAAAAGAAGGATATTGAAAGATGAGAAAAGATTTCTTTTTTATTGCAGCGTATTCGTTGTTGGCAGGAATATACTATTCGTTTATATATGTTAATCCCATGAATGATCATATTCTTTTATCGGAATTGATCATTCAGTTAAGCGGTTGTCGAGGTAATCTTCCTTTATCCGGTTTGTTTTCGGCTCTGATCGGATTTATAGCAGAAATGCTACCTCTGATGGTACTTGAGTATTATGGAGGATCGATGATCTATAAGAAATTCTGTATTTCATCTGTATATGTTTTTTCCAGATGTCCCAACAGAAAAAAGTGGATGATATCAGAAACTGTAATTCTCTTTATTTATTTGTTATTTGCCAATGTTTTGTCTGTTTTTATAGCAGTTTCGATTTCGGCAATAAGATTTTCATTATTGATCGATCTATTAGGAATATATGTTTTATTTGGTCATGTATATATATATTCTGTTTGGATATTTCTAATTTGTTATAGCATTAATGTAATGTCGATGTATAAAGGGAGCGCGTTATCATTTGACGTTATAATGGTCATTCAGTTTGTTTTGATTGGAATAATCGGGATTATTGAACCTTTGTCCGAATTAGTTAATAAGGATATTTTGAAGGTATTGATTTACTTTAATCCGATTTCTCACTTAATCATTGGATGGCATAAGGATGTTGAAGAGCTTATATACAATGATAACAGTCTGTTTTGCGGGTTTGCTTCGATCAAAGGATCGATCCTGTATATTTCGTTGTTGTTGATCGTTTTTGTGATCATCGGAATACGATTGATCGATAATAAAGAAGTGATAGCAAACAACATGGAGGGGGACTAAAAATGGTATTAAAAGCTGAAAAGGTTTATAAAACGATAAAGAACAGGATAATATTAAACGATGTATCTTTGGAACTTAACGGAGGCAAAGTATATGCTTTTATGGGAGAAAACGGTTCGGGAAAAACCATGTTATTCAGAGCTTTGTCCGGTTTAATGAATATCGATTCAGGATTAATATCCTTTAACGGAAAGGTTTTGCATAAAGATTTTAATGTTATTCCTTCTTTGGGTATAATGCTTGAAAATGCCGGACTGTTTCCCGATAAAACAGGTTATGATAATTTGCTTTATCTTTCGAAACTGCGAAATTTGATAGGAAAAGAGGAGATTACAGATTCATTACTGCGTGTTGGATTGAACCCCAATGATAAAAGACTGTATAAAAAATATTCACTGGGGATGAAGCAACGATTGATCATAGCGCAGGCGATAATGGAGCGACCGGATGTGCTTATGCTTGACGAACCAACGAATTCACTCGATACAAAAGGTATTGAATTGTTCAGAAATATCATTCTTGAAGAGAAAAATCGAGGCGCAATGGTGCTTATTGCAAGTCATATAAAAGAAGATATAAATCTATTGGCCGATGAGGTTTATTTCATATCATCGGGGAAGATTTCAAAAATGAAAAAAACAGAGGGATGATTGTATGAAAAGTGTTGTTATTTCTTTGTTATGCCTTACGTTTGTACTTATTATAGTGTGGGGAGCGGGTAAAAAGGATAGTTATACTGATATTATTCATGAAGAAAAATTTCCCGATAATATGTACGTTGCAGAACTTCCTGAAATGCTTTGCAAGACCGAATGTGAGAAGATGTTTGACGAACTTGAAAAATGTTCGATCATTTTAAGAGTCAGGCCGATAAATGAGCCTGAGCATCTGTTTAAAGTTGACCGTCAGCTTGTTAATATTGTAGCTTCTTATAAAGGTGATCTTTCTTCGGAAGAGACGGTTTATTTATATACTCCAAAATGGAATGTTATAACTTTCGGAGATATAAAATCGTTAGAGTTGTCTTTTGTAAATATACTCAGTGAAGAACATGATTATCTTGTATTTTGCGATAATATTATGGATCAAACACAAACAGATATACCGATTGTTGAAATATGTTCAAGATACTTGATTGTACCTGCATTTTGTTATGATGAAATAGTTAATGTCGCCAGTGATACAATAGGGGATTCTACCTATGTTAAATATAATGATGTGCGTGAAAATGAATTTTTTGCAACATCGCAAACGGGTTTGAATGAATTGGTCTCATTAAAGCATTATTTGATCGAAAAATACAAATAGAAATTCATCGAAAAAAAAGACCTCATAGAGGTCTTTTTTAGTGATCTTAGTTTGCGCTCTTTACTTCTTTGTAATAGCCTGCGTAGAGTTCATCGCCTTCCTGTCCGAGATAATCGAAAGTCTCGAGACCCTGATACTTGGAAAGATCGGGGAAAGCGATCTCGGAATTTTTGATATCATCATCTTCAATAAGTTCTCTTGCGGCATCGTTTGGAGTTGAATATGTGATGTAATCAAAATTCATTAAAGCGATGTCGGGACGACACATGAAATTGATGAAGAGTTCAGCATTTTCGGGGTTTTCACTGTTTTTGGGAATTACCCAGTTATCGATCCAGATGTTTGTTCCTTCTTTGGGAATTACATATTCAAGATCGGGATTTTCACGCTGAGTATAAATTGCTTCACCGGAATAAATAACGCCGATAGCTGCTTCGTTACCGATCATCTTGTCTCTGACAGCATCTATGACATATGCCTGTACGAGAGGTTTTTGAGCAATGAGTTCGTCTCTTACCTGTTCGAGTTCTGCGGGATTGAGAGTATTTGCAGAATAACCGTCCCTTTTAAGACCTACCATAAAAAGATCTCTTACGGAGTCCTGCATAAGTATCTGTCCGGCGTAATTGGTATTCCAAAGAATATCCCATGAATCTACAGTATCATTGACCATCTTTGTGTTGTAAAGAATTCCTACGGTTCCCCAGCAATATGGAACAGAATATTTGTTGCCGGGATCGAACTGCTCGGACTGTTCCCAATATTGTGCGCCGATGTTTTTCTTGGCGTTGGGAACATTTTCAAAATTGATCTCTCTTAAAAGATCTTCGGAGATCATTTTCTGAACCATATAATCGGAAGGGCAGATAACATCATATTTTGTGGCACCTGCCGATACTTTCGGATACATAAGTTCATTTGTTTCATACTCGTCGTATACGACTTCAATGCCGTATTCATCTTCGAACATCTCGAGTGTTTCGGGATCGATATATTCGCCCCAGTTGTAAACAACAACCCTTCCGTTCTTACCCTTACCCGAATCACCGCATCCTGAAAGGAGACTGAGTCCCATTACGGTGACGAGTAACAATGCCATAACCTTTTTCATTTATTTTCCTCCGCAAAAATATATTTATTTTGCAACGTCCTTTTTGGGCGTTTTATTAACCAATATCAAAAGAATAAGGATCGTAACAAATATGATCGCACTTAATGCATACATTTCCGGTTTGATACCTTTTCTTACTTCGGAATATATCTTGGTAGATAAAGTATCAACTCCGGCACCTTTTGTAAAGTGAGTTATTACGAAGTCGTCTATCGACATGGTAAATGCCATTAAAAATCCGGAAACAACTCCGGGAAATATATCGGGAAGCACAACTTTAAAAAATGCATATGAGTGTGAGGCTCCCAAGTCCAAAGCTGCTTCAAAAGTTGATGGATTTAATGTTTTCATACGAGGCATAACACTCAGAATAACATAAGGTATATTGAATGTTATATGTGCTATAAGTATCGTCATAAATCCGAATTTAATGCCAAGAACTATAAATATAAGCATTAAAGAGATACCGGTTACGATCTCGGCGTTAAGCATAGGTATGTTCGTAACACCCATCCAGATCGTTCGGCCTTTTTTCTTCATAGCGTTTATGGCAATACATGCAGCCGTTCCGATAACTGTCGCTATAACGGCTGAAAGAGTGGCAATCAACAGCGTGTTTCTGAGAGCTGCCATTATTGTTTCGTTTTCAAAAAGACCGGCATACCATTTTAATGTAAATCCACCCCATTTGGCACGTGATTTGCTTTTGTTAAAACTGAGCACTATCAGTGTGATGATGGGAGCATACATAAATATGGCGATGAGGGCGAGATAAATTCGTCGTGATATTTTGTTTATCATATTACAGAGCCCTCCCCGTCTTTATCGAATATTGCGGAGATTATCATGCTTATGATTATGAAGAACATAAGTATGAGTGAAAGACCGCTGCCCAAATGCCAGTTATTGGTCTGAGAAAACTCCTGCTCAATTACGTTACCGATAAGCAGTACCTTTGCCCCTCCGAGCAAGTCGGAAATAACGAAGGTAGTAAGTGCCGGAACGAAAACCATCGTAATACCTGACATGATTCCGGGAACGGAGAGCGGAAGAGTTACTTTAATAAATGTCTGTACCGAATTCGCACCCAAATCTCTTGCGGCATTAATAACGTTGGGATCGATCTTTGAGAGTGAATTGTAAAGCGGAAGCACCATAAAAGGAAGGAAGTTGTAAACCATACCGAAAATGATGGCTCCGGGTGTGTTTATGATATTTAACTTGGGTAAACCGATAAACGAAAGAGCGGAGTTAATGACACCGTTATTCTCCAGCAAAGTCTGCCAAGCCATTGTTCTTAAAAGGAAATTCATCCACATGGGAAGGATGAAGAGCATAACAAGTACACTTGATTTTCCTTTGCCGTATTTTGCGAGTATCATGGCAAGAGGATATGCAAGCAAAAAGCAGATGATCGTAGAGATCACCGACAATCTTACTGCCAGAAGAAGTGCTTTAAAATGCTCGGGAACCGCAATTGCGGTGATGTTCTCAATGGTTAAACTACCGGATCTGTTCGTTACGCCGTAATATACCACCATGAATAGCGGGATTATCACGAAAGCTATCGACCAGAAATAGTAAGGGAGACCGAGCATGAGTCTTTTACTATTCTTCAACATGTACAGCCTCCTCATCTTCCGATTCGGGTTTGTTCATGATCTGTATGTTAAAAGGTTTAACATTTATACCCACATCAATACCGACGGGATAGCAGGTTGTGGAATGGACAAGCCATTCAAAACCGTTGGGAGTTGTAACTTCCATCTCGTAATGTACACCTTTGAAGATAAGATGAGTTACCGTTCCTTTAAGAGTTCCCTTATCGGGGTCCGTAAGTTCAACGTCTTCGGGTCTTATAACTACGTCCACAGGTTTGTTATTTCCGAAGCCTTTGTCGACACATGCGAATTTAGCACCGAATATCTCAACAAGTTCATCCTGTATCATTATACCGTCAACGATATTGGAATCACCGATAAAATCGGCAACAAAAGCGTTTTCGGGTTCGTTGTATATCTTTTCGGGAGTACCTATCTGCTGGATGTAACCCTGATTCATTACAACGATGGTGTCGGACATCGTAAGAGCTTCTTCCTGATCATGTGTAACATATACGAAGGTAATTCCGAGCTCATTTTTTAATCTGATAAGTTCATACTGCATGTCCTGACGAAGCTTCAGATCGAGCGCACCCAAAGGCTCGTCGAGCAAAAGTACCTTGGGCTCATTAACTATCGCACGAGCGATAGCTATACGCTGCTGCTGACCTCCTGACAAAGAATCGGGCATTCTGTTTCCGTAACCGTCAAGGTTAACAAGTTTAAGCGCATATTTGATCTTATCATCTATATATGCCTTCGATTTACCTTTGATCTTAAGACCGAACGCGATATTATCGGCGATAGTCATATGAGTAAAAAGAGCATACTTCTGAAACACCGTATTAAGCTGTCTTTTGTTGGGCGGCATATTGGTGATATCTTTTCCCTCAAACAATACAACACCGCTATCTGGCTCGGTAAAACCTCCGATTATCCTAAGAGTGGTTGTTTTGCCGCAACCGCTGGGCCCGAGAAGAGTCAGAAATTCATTGGGCTTTATATAGAGCGTAAGGTCATCAAGAACCATTTCGCCGTCATATGATTTGCTTATATTTTTTAAATAGATAAGTTCGTCACTCATATTGTCCTCAATTCTTTTCCGTAAGGAAGTGCGAGATTAAAATAGTCAAAAACTGGGTGGGCTCGAAACCCAAATAACCGTGGCACCGTTTTTTCCCGCTTCCAGAAAGTGAGTTTTACCGGAAACGATATAAAACGAATCACCGCTTTTGGCTTTATAGGTTTTATTACCCACATGGATCTTTATCTGTCCGGTGAGTACGTAACCGAATTCTTCACCTTCATGCGGATTGTCGGGATAAGTTTTTCCGTAAGGCTTTAATGTCAGCCTGATCGGCTCCATCTCGTTTTTTTGAGCATTCGGTATTATCCATTCGATCTTATTACCGAGTTCTTCGTCCGTTTTTTCAAAATAGTCGTTTTTGGTAAAAACTATCGTTTCTTCTTGACTGTCTTTTGCAAAAAACTCCGAAAGATCGGTCCCGAGCGACTGCAAAATATCGGTCAGTGTAGAGATCGACGGTGATGTTAAGTTTCTTTCAACCTGGGAAATAAACCCCTTACTTAGTTCGCATCTGTCGGCAAGTTCCTCCTGAGTAAGTCCCAACAGAACCCGCTGCTGCTTGATTTTCTCACCAATGTCCATCTTTTTATCCTCAAATGATCAAGAAAAATAAAGATAAAAATAAACCAAAAGTTTAATGATACTAAACATATCGAGATTCATTATATATATAATTCTTTATGTGTCAATTGCTTTTTAAAACATTTTTCAATAAATATCATTAACGTATGTCATAACTTTTTCTTTATGCTATAATTTAATAAAAAATATGCTGAAAAGGATTTGTTATGAGTAAATACGTTGCATATGTTTCAAGCTATACACAAGGATCGGAGTTTGGTATTTCCATATATGATGTCGATCTTAAGAAAGGACGTTTCATCGAAAAAGATCACGTTAAAGTGTCCAATTCGTCTTATGTATCCATTTCACACAATCATAAGTTCCTGTTTTCGATCACGGATCTGGGGGTTGAATCATATAAAGTGTTAAAAGACGGATTGCTCGAAAAGCTAAATCTTGCCTCAATAAACGGCATGAGAGGATGTTATCTTTCGACATCTTACGATGACAAGTTTTTATTTGTTGCCGGATATCATGACGGTAAGATAACCGCGCTTCGAATTAACGAAGACGGTTCCGCCGGAGATATAACCGATGAGATATATCTTAAAGGAATGGGCTCTGTGGCAGAAAGAAACTTCCATCCCCATGTTTCTTGCGTAAAAATGACCCGTGATGACAAGTATTTGCTTGCCGCCGATCTCGGAATGGATCATGTCAACGTTTATGCGCTCGATCACTCGACCGGAAAACTTAAACTCGTTGACATTATCCGAAGCGAACAGGAGTCTGCTCCCAGACACATCAAGTTTTCAAAAAACGGTAAAATATTATATATAGTTCATGAACTCAAATGTTATATCGAC
>JAEEGK010016119.1_pt1 | contig 16474 bp, 15 predicted proteins | sample 8958771 | NCBI WGS metagenome assembly JAEEGK01 (sample SAMN16246547, study PRJNA631951) | gut metagenome | biome: gut microbiome; feature: rumen; material: SC-attached | host: Bos | place: Iran: Karaj | collected 2018-10 | reverse complement strand
CATCCGCTAATGGATGATCCGGCAATCTTCACTGTTGGAGGTGAAAGAAATGGCGACTATAACAATCTGCTTAATGCCGCACGCAAAGCTGTTACTCATGGCTTTCGAGTGTTTATTTTACCTAACCCGAAAGGTGGCCGCACGGCAGATTTCATTTTGGAACAACACGGCGTATTCAAACTCTGTGACCTGAAAACAATTCATGGCAATGCGTCCGTAGGTAATAGACTGCGAGAGTCCATAGGTCAATGCAATCGAGTGTTGATGAATGTACGTTGCAGATATGATAGCCGTTCTATGGCTTTCGACATAAAACATTACTTTGACCAATCACCCACAGCCATTGAAGTTATGATTTTCAAGGGAAACAGATTCTTTTCTGTCAACAGACAACTTGTACAGAGTCCCAAGTATCTGAAATTGTTTCGGAAATTATACGAAAAATAAAAGCCACCCGCGCTCGGCCTGCAAGGACGCTTGCCTAAGCAAGAAGATGGCTTTAAAATGGAGTAGTGTCGATAAAGGCTTTCTCCCCGCTTTCGCGGCACCCGGGATGGCATTTCTGCCTCCCACCCGTATACACGAGCAATCAGAATCAAGTTCTGACGTTGCAAAGATAGGCATTATTTCTGAAACTTCCAAATAATTCTGTTGTTTTTTAAACCTACAGCCCATTTTCCTCCAGAAAAAACTTGAATTGTCTTGCCACAGCCACCATCCGGTCGTATGGCTTACGGGTCGTAGAGGTCTGAGGATCATAGTGCCAACGGTCAAAGGGAAGTGTAAAATCAGTTTTACTAATCTGCTTCACAGATTCTTTCTTATACGGCTTATTCACCTCCTCGGGCATCACCCGTCGGATAAAGGCATCGAAGCCGTCGAAGTCAGAGTCACGGCAGTAGCCCTTATCCACTAATATACGGTACACCGCCTGCCAATGACCTTGCAGATTGAACAGCGGCTCATTCCCATACCGCTCCGCCATCAACAACCCAATGCATCGCCTGATTCGCTCTTCCACCACCAATTCCCCACTCCTGTCATTGGCGGGCTCCCCTCCTACCGTGCTCTCCCCACTCCTATCATAGGCGGGCTTCCCTCCCACCATACTCTCCCCACCCCTATAAGGGGCGGGCTTCCCTCCCACCGTACTCTCCCCAACCCTATGAGGGGCGGGCTCTCCCATCGTGCTCTCCCCACCCCTATAAGGGGCGGGGCTGGGGGCGGGGTATAAATACTGGTTCTGGACTGTCTCCACATACTGGCTGCCTGGGGCATAGATGAACACGGTGCTGCCTTGGTGATTCTTGTCTTTGCGGTGCTGTTGCTCCAGCAGTTCGTTCAACATCTTCAGGACATTGGCGGGCAGCATGTCGTCAAGCCCTCCCAGAAAGTCTGGGACTTCTTCATTGTGATTCATATTACGTTTCCGTTAAATTTCTGATAATAAACACATATAATACGCCGTGAGGCGAAAGAGAGAAACAACGGAGGAACGTGGGTGAATTGGGAAGTTAATAACTGCAAAGTCTCTCGGGTCTGCAACAACCCATATACTAATGCTTAACCACCAATGCCCACGTATCCGTTGCCGTATACGTGAGCCGGCAGCCAACTTGCTTAGTATATGTCTTCTGGGTTGCAGTTCGAGAGACTTACAAAGCTGCGGTTGCTTTTCCTGCTTATATGTATTCGGTTGCAAAATTACAAAAAATCCTGCATATTCCGACACTTTTTGCAAATTATCTTATGGACTCATTGCTTTTTCTTTATTTAAAGGGTTTGACATATTGTTTTTTATCTTCTCAAATCATTCCTTTTCCAAATCATGTGCTACCCACACTGTCCATTCGTCAATAATATCTGTTAAATTCTTGGGCAATGGCAATTTGATTCTTACATCGGGTTTAATGCCAGTTTCATCTATGCTAATCCCTTTAGCAATACGAACAGAACGTGTCATGGGTATATAAAGCATTGCCTTGCAATTGGGTAGTTGAGCGGCGGGTCTTGTATTGGAGAAATCAATACATCCCAGCGTGTTGTCTTGACCATAGATTGTTGTCCGGTGTGACGTCGCTTTCAATTCCAGTAACATTTGCTCAGCGGAGCTTGATACGAGTCTGTCTATTATAATTGCCGCCTTTATGGGTTTAGAGCTTATGGAGTCGTATTCAATAGAAGAGGTTTCTTCATCCCAAATCACAAACGTATTATTCTCACTTTCTTTCAATCGCTTTATTAATGATGTTAACCATTTAGGATTGCCCCTACTTTCTGCCACTTGGATGCAGGCTTCGCGATTAGCTTCAGAATTGTAAAACTCAACTCCCTCAGTCGTACCCATATGATCATACAGCAATTCGAGATAGGGTTTATAATAAGTATCCTGGCCACCATTATTCCCCCTAATATCAATTATCAAATTGTCGCAGCCAGACTGTAGGTAAGACTTAATGCTCTCTTTTACCCAATCAATGGTTGGATCACCAGAACAAGATGGGAAACGTATTAAAAACGTTCGGTCTGTAACCTTACATGCAAGCTTTGAAGGATGATATTCTATGGAGTCCCAATAATGCGGTATTTGCTTGTGCTTAGGCATATACTCTTGAGTACAATTAAATCCTCCATCAGTTATAAATAGATGATAATCGGCAAAAAAAGCAGTATATTCTGCTCCGACATCTCTTCCTCTTTTGGCTCCAGTCCCAACTTGACCGCGAAGTTCGGCTTTGAAATTAATGTAAGCCAAATGGTTCAGAGAATCTACCTTTGCCGTAAAACCTGAATAATTCTCTTCTACTTGTCTGACCACTATATCAAAGTCTTCTAAATGTTGTTCAACAGTGAGTTCTTGCGCATTTAGTGTTACAGTTACTAACAGAGTGAGGATTACAAATAGTTGTTTCATTGTTTTCAATTTACTTACGATTTTTGTTATGTAGGACAGTGTCAGCATTAAGTCTGACGACTGCCCGAACGAGAGAGAATTTATAATCTGTTCTTCTCAGCATTACCGGCACCTGTACCCTTATACTTCGAGCGGGCAGGGTTGAAGTTATAGCGGATAGTGAGTTTCAGACTGCGGTTGTCTGTTCGCTTATCCAGGTAGAACTGATGGATATCGCTGAAGATGGTGATCTTCTGGCGCATGGAGGCAAAGACATCGTTAACGGCCAGCTTCACACTCAGGCGGTCATGGAAGAATGCCTTGTAAAGACTCAGGTCAAACTGCCACGACTGGGTCATGTGTATGTTCTCCGAATCCCCGGCAGAGCGCCATGACAGATCGGCATTCAGCCAGATATCCTTGGGCAGGTTGACAGCATTGTTAAAACGGACGATGCGCATCGGCTCGTTCATCTTTCTGGTCTCACCCAAGTATTTCACCTCCAAGTCCTGCCACATTATGGCAAGCATCAACTGGGGGTGATAACAGCCGAATGTCGGCGCAAGATGGAGCATGGCCTGCAGATTATTGAAACCACTGGTGTTGTTTTTCTGAAGCAGGGCGATTGTCGGGTCGCCATTGTAACTGGAGTACGAACTGATGATATAGTCGTGTACATAAGCGTAGTCTATCATCGCCATCATCCACTTCCAGTTAATGGCCAGTGAGAGGTTATCACGATAGGTTGGACGCAAGTAGGGATTTCCACTCTCGTAGAGATATCGGTTGATGTATTTCAGATCACTCGTCAACTGACTGAAAGCAGGACGATTGATATTACGGGCATAGCTGAGTCGTGTCTGGACCTTACCTATAGGATATGACAGCATAGCCGAGGGGAATATATCGTTATAGGTGCGGGTCGTATCACTGTTTATCGTTCCGAAGTACCGGCTATCGACATGTTCGTAGCGCAAGCCTGCCTTGGCTGTCAGCTTTCCGATCTGCTGGGTCAGTTCTGCGAATACTGCTCCGCTCGATTCCTTGGTCTCAGTACTGCTGCTGATAATGATCCTCTCTGGGTTGAGAAAGTCATCTGTACGACGGACAGAACTGCCCTCTGCACCCAATTCGATTTTCCCCTTCCATACGGGATAGCCTGCAACAAGTTTGGCAGCATAGAGTTGGTTCTTTGCCTCGCTGCGTGTTGTCACATTACGGCTTTCGCTTTCCTTGGCCACCTCCACAGTAAAGGCATCAGTGGTCTCATTCTGAATCACCATGTCGGCATTTGCGTCTATCGACAACTTGCCAATTGTGCCCGAATAGTAGGCATTAACAGTGTGCTCGATTCTTTTGATTTTCTCATGACTGTCACCTGTCAAATGGTCATCGACCGTTTCGTCCTCGAATGCATCTGTTATAAAATTGCTTTTCTGTCGGGATGGTCGCGAGGCGGCTGTGTAGGTCATGCCGATGGCGTGATGGTCGTCGAACATATAGTTGAATCCCAGCTTCCCATAATAGATATTGGTATGTGGCCTATAATTTGTAATACCCTGCTGCATATAGTGAGTGCTGGACTTCTGCTGAAAGGGGTGCTGGAGATAGGTATCCTGGCGGCTTGCGTTCTCCACCTTCATCCGGAAGTCTTCGATGTCTGCCGTAGCGAAGAGATCAAGGCCGCCCACGCGATAGTTGACGTTGAGCTCTTCTTGGCCGAAGACGTAATGATTGATGCCTATCAGCGCCTTGTTGTCGAAACTGAAGCCTTCGCCAAGAGGACGGATGGTCTTGATTCGGATGACGGAGCGCACCGAAGCATCATATTTGGCGCCAGGAGTCATGACGACTTCCACGTCCTTGATTTGTTCGCTGCTCAGTTGGTTGAGCTCACCTAGGTCACGCATCTGTCGGCCATTGACATAGACGAGAGGAGTACCCCTGCCTAATACCTCGATGTTGCTGCCGTTGTGCAAGACGCCTGGTATATGTGTCAGTACATCATTGCCAGTACCCATCTTTGAGAGGTAGCTGCCCTCAACAGTTGTCACAAAGGCATCATCCTTGATTCTGACTAACGGGCGAGAACCTTTCACTTCTACACCATTCAGTCTGTAACTATCAGGCTGCATCTGTATCGTGCCAAGTTCACTACTATTGAACTGCCTGGTGAGAGTCTTATAGCCTATGAATGATATGCGGGCCACAACTGGCATTACATCACAGGGAATGACGAAGAGGCCGGCCTCATTGCTCACACCGCCACCGATAACTCGCCCTGAGTCTGATGGAGAAAGCAGGTAAACATTGGCATAGGCAACGGGCTGACCCTTTTCGTCGATAATATGGCCTTTGTAGCGAGCGCTTGTCTTTTGAATACACTCAACAAACAAAGCGCCCTTTCCCAACTCTGCCACCCGTATAGGATAGAAGCCTATGATCTGGCGTAGGGCATCGGGCACGGATTGGTGCTTGATGCTGGTTGTCACACGGAAGTCTTCCAACTCATTGTACATGAAGCTGATGGTGTAATCAGATGACAGCTCGTTGAGGTCACGCAGTGCCTCAGACATTGATACATTATCGTAATTGCGTGTAATATGCTGGCCATGCATGCTGGTGCAGCAGCATAGGGCGATAAGGAAAATAACGAATTGCTTCATCATCTGACAATCAGTTTACCGTCCTCTACAGCCAGATTGACCTGCTCGAACATATTCAACTTCTCTATGACCTCTTGCAGACTCTCTTCCTGATTCCATACGAAATAGAAACGGAGTTGGCTGGCCTGCATTCCCGCTGACGCACCTACCCGTTGCCTTTCATTCTGTAAGTCCACATCAAGGTGATGATAGGTAGCAATGTCCTTGGCAATGCTATCGAGTGTGACATTGTCGAAAACGACAGGTCCAGACTTGACGATGGTATCAGCTGGAAGGGTTTGAGATACGATGATTGCAGACTGAGGCTTTTCTACCGCTGTTACAGGCTGTTCCTCATGCTGGGACTGACGCATCATTTGAACTGCTGCGATGGCAATACCTGATAGTGTTAATATGCCAATGAGTATGGCTGCGATCTTACGCCACGTATGTATAGGACGTTCTGAGGGTATATGCTGCCAGGTGAACTGCTGCCATGCTTCATCAACGTCAGGCATTTGGTCAAGATCGTCCATCATTTCCTCTATCTCCTGATCGGAATACTTGTCGGGCTCTTCCTGCATATCGCGGCAAAGCTGTTTGTTGTGGTAGTTTTTTTTCATAAGCCTTTCGGATTAAAACGGTTCCTGATTTCTTTCAAGGCGTGTGAAAGATGTTTCCATACAGCTACGCGACTGATGCCTTCAGAAGAAGCGATCTCCTCATAGCTATACCCTTCAGTGAAACGAAAGTGGAAGATGCGTTGCTCTTGTTCTGTCAGATAGCTGACAACAAACTCGACGATGTCGGTTATGCGCTCGTCTTCATTCTCTGCATCAGACGGTTTCTCTGCAGGTGAAGTCTCCAAGCGGAGCCTTGTTTCCTGATGGCGGATACGTTTCAAGCATTGGTTACGAACGCTCGTCAGCAAGTAACGCTCCTCTGTGTCAGGCATCAGTTCTGTCTGTCCATGAAGCAGACTCTCAAAGATGTCACTGACCACATCTTTACTTTCCTGCTCATCGTAGAGGATCGTACGTGCCACCCTCAGCATCTTGGCGTAGTACTGTTTGAACAGCCTTTGGATCATTCCTGAGCTTTGCTCGCCTACCCGTAGCCTTTCATGTCTTTCCATCACGTCTTTTTTATAGTAATACCCTTCAGCCGTTCAAAATGCTAACCCCATAACAAACTTTTTTGTTGCGAGGTTAGGGAAAATGAACGATATAGCTCCTTTTACTGATACAATTTAGCCAAACGCTCTGCTTCGGCACGGGCAGGTTTGCCTGTCTCTGTGAGAGGGATATGGTCAACGGAAAGGTATTGACGGGGTTGCCAGTATTTGGGCAACACCTGACGACAGATATCCTGAACAGCAGGTATATCGTGGGACTCGATGAGCAGGACGACCTGTTCACCCAGTCTCTGATCTGGTGCCTTAGTAATCATAAAAGGCTCATGGAGATGCGGATACAATAGTCGCTCCACCTCTTCTATCTGTATCTTGATACCACCTGAGCAGATGACATTATCCTTTCTGCCGAGGATGCGGAATTGGTTAGGTGACAAGTGAGAGTTGACAGGTGACAGTTCGGCGATATCATTAGTGACCAAGAGACCGTCGTGGACGGCAGGAGCATGGATGACGAGACAACCTTCCTCACTCAGTGACACCTCAACACCCTCGAAGGGTGTGTACCAATCGCTGCGCTCAGGACCGTTCAGTCGTCGCAAGGCGATATGCGACAGCGTTTCCGTCATCCCATACGTACTCCACACAGCATTGGGGAAGTCCTTCAATGCCTCCGCCAACTCGTTATTGATGGCACCGCCACCGATAATCAGGTGACGGACCTGCATCAATCTCTCCCGCTCCTCTGGTACCTGTAGTGTATTCCATACCTGCATGGGTACCATTGCCGCGAAATCTATGGGGACGTTACATTCGGGGTGTTTGGAGGCTCCAAACGGGTGACTTGAAGGCTCCAAACACATCAAATGAAGGCTCCAAACCAGCGAACGCACCACCATCATCTTTCCAGCGATATAATCGAGGGGCATACAGAGCAGGGCGGTATCACCTTCTTTCAGTCCTAAGAACTGACAGGTGATACGTGCCGAGGCCTCCATGCGTCGTTTCTCCACCAGCATTGGTTTCGGTTTGCCTGTCGACCCACTGGTATGCACCAGTATTGTTTCCGAAGAGTTATTCCACTCTTCAAGGAATTCCTTCAGTGTCAACTATGAACTCTCCAAAGTTTTTCCCCTCGTATTTCCAGGGGCATGGGGATATTATCCGTAAAAAGTTGTCCAGTCCCCAACCCTTGTGGCATACGGATATGAGGACCATAGATATCTGCCGCCAGCTGTGCGATGGCGTTCAGACCGATATTACTCTCCAAGGCAGAGGTGATCCAAGAACCGATACCCATATCATTAGCGATGTCTATCCACTCACGGACACCCATCATCCCCCCATGCAAGGACGGTTTCAGGATGATGTAGCGAGGACGGATGATATTCAGCATCTGTCGTTTCTGGTCAGGGTCGTTGACACCAATCAGTTCCTCGTCCAATGCGATAGGCAGAGGTGACTCCCGACAGAGCTCCGCCATATTCGCCCACTGCTTTGCCTTGATAGGTTGTTCGATGGAGTGTAACGCATATTGCGAGAGCAGCTCCATCTTATAAAGAGCCTCTTCGAAAGGAAAAGCCCCATTGGCATCCACCCGCAATTCCACCTCATGAAGACTGAAACGCTCACGGATTCTCCTGACGAGTTCCAGTTCGGCATCAAAGTCGATGGCACCAATCTTCAGTTTGACACAATGGAAGCCCTGTGCCAGTTTCTGTTCGATGCGCTCCCTCATCTCCTCGAAGGAGCCCATCCATACCAGTCCGTTGATGGGGATACCGACTTCACCACGAGAAAAAGCGTTGTCAAACAACAAACTTCTTCCATCTTCCATCTTACATCTGACATCCATCAGTGCTGTCTCCAAGCCGAAGAGCATGGAGGGGTAGTCACGTAGAGCCTCGGTATCAAGCTCGCCTGTCCGCTCCACCTCATCGCAGAAACGACGGAGTACCTCGGTATAGTTGGGGATATCGTCGCAGCTGAGGTTTGGTAACGGCGCACACTCCCCTACTCCGATACGCTCCCCATCGGATATCGTCACCAGCCAGATTCTCCGTTCCGTGTATACCCCACGGGAAGTTCCTGCCGGCTGTTTGAAATGGAGCACTCGCTCCTCTATATCAATTTTCACTTTCAACTATCACGGAATCTTAGGATACTGCTCGAAGTCGGGCTTGCGCTTCTCCAAGAACGCCTTACCACCTTCCTGAGCCTCATCCAAGAAATAATACAACATGGTGGCATCACCAGCCAACTGCTGGATACCTGCCTGTCCATCGAGCTCGGCATTCAGTCCTGCCTTGATCATGCGGAGGGCGATAGGACTACGCTCCATCATCTCCTCTGCCCAAGCGACACACTCATCCTCCAACTGGTCGAAAGGTACCACCTTGTTGACCATCCCCATCTCCTCAGCCTCCTTGGCAGAGTACTGACGACAGAGGAACCATATCTCACGGGCTTTCTTCTGTCCGACAATACGGGCGAGATAGCTGGAGCCGAAGCCTGCGTCAAAAGAACCTACCTTCGGACCTGTCTGTCCGAAGATGGCATTCTCAGAGGCGATGGTCAAATCACATACCAGATGGAGCACGTGACCACCACCGATGGCATAACCATTAACCATTGCGATAACGGGTTTGGGCAAGCGACGAATCTGCATCTGTACATCGAGGACGCTCAGACGAGGAACGCCCTCGTCATCCACATAACCACCACGTCCCTTGACATGCATATCACCACCAGAGCAGAATGCCTTGTCACCGGCACCTGTCAACAACACCACACGGATATTCTGCATCTCCCGGCAAAGGGCAAAAGCCTGTGACAACTCCAATGTCGTCTTAGGCGTAAACGCATTACGATATCGAGGACGATTGATGGTGATCTTCGCTATACCATGATACTCCTCAAAGAGGATCTCCTCGAACTTCCTAATCTCTTTCCATTCTCTTTGTGCCATATTTATTTCTTTTTGAATTGCGCATAATAATCTTTGAAGACCCGCTCATCCTCAGCGGCATCGGTAAACACCTCCAGAAGCATTGGACGGTCACTCTGTTCCTGCAGCAGCCGGTCAACACCCTCCTGCATCTCCACCATATCATCCGCTCTCATATAGACGATATCATTCTGTTCACAGATTCCTTTGGCGGAGGTATGATGCTCTGCAGCCACGAACTTGTCACGGGCCGGACTTTGTTCCAAGCCTGACAACATGTTAAAGATCCCCCCTTTGCCATTATTCATCAACAGGATACGGAAATTCCCACGCAGGTTCTGGTTCCATAATGCGTTCTGGTCGTAGAAGAAACTCAGGTCACCAATGACACATAACACCGGGGCGTCCGTAACAAGGGAAAAGCCTGCGGCAGTACTGAGTGACCCATCAATACCGTTCACCCCACGATTACAATAGACATTATGACAGGCATAGATATTGGCGAGACGGATAGCGGTACTGTTGGCGAATTGTAAATGGAGAGTTGTTGAATGGGCTTTAAGACACTTCACGACAGCCATTTGGGAATAGGGAGGCTCATAAGCGACAGCATGCTGACGCGCTCTCTCCAAAAGCTCATCCCAGCGCTGAACGAAAGGATGCGGCTGTTGCTCCAGCATGAAACGGACCTGGTCGGCAACAACATCTCCATCACCTTGAACGACATGTGTCAAGTTCATGAATGTGTCATTCACCTCACCAGTCTCATTCACTGCCCATGTTTCCTTTGCCTTCCGTAAGAATCGCTTGACCCGTTTGCTGACAATAGAGTTTCCGATATATAATACGAAATCAGGGACATAACGCTCATCATCTTCTACCAGACAGACAGCCTCGTCCATATTCGGGTTCATCGGTTGTCCGGCTATCAGTATCGGACGCTTTGCCTGCATGAACATCCGTACGACATGACTGAGGGTATGCGCCGGTGTATCGGCAGGAAGAAGCTCTATCTTCCGTTCCACAGGCAAGGAAGACACCGAGAAGTCAAACAAGGGTTCGCTGATGGGGACATTGATATGCACAGGAGCATGACGCACCATCAATGCCTCGTTGACCAGACGATTGCAATACCAACGCTCTTCCTCATCACGTGGCTCTGGCAACGATACTGCTTTTTTGACAAATCGTCCTAAGGCATCGGGCTGTGGCAGGGTCTGACCATCTAACTGGTCTATCCATGCGGCAGGACGGTCGGCGGAGATCACGACCAACGGCTGATGCTGGTAATAAGCCTCAGCGACTGCAGGAGCAAGATTCAGCAATGCCGTACCACTGGTGACGCAGACGACAACAGGAGTATTTGTTGCCTGTGCCATTCCTAAAGCATAGAACCCTGCCGAACGCTCGTCTGTCACAGGGTAACAATGGATATCAGGACACTCATTGAGGTTATGTACGATAGGAGAATTCCTGCTCCCCGGACATACGACAGCATGACGGACTCCATGTGCCACTAACAAGGCGGTGAGTATATTGACATTTTCTTTATTGCTATACATAACAACTGTAAACCGTAAACTTTAAACTGTAAACCCTAAATAACCCGTCTCATAGTATCGAGCTTGATTTCCGTCTCCTGCCATTCTTGCTCCTCCTGACTGTCTTTCAGAATACCACCACCTGCATACAGACGGTAACCATCAGCAAATATCTCCATACAACGGAGGGTGACAAAGAGGTTAGTCATTCCATTCACCTGTAACGGTCCCATAAAACCACTATAGTAACTCCGGTCATGATGCTCGTTATGCTGGATAAAACGGAAGGCTTCCTGTTTGGGCAGACCACAAACGGCGGGTGTGGGATGAAGAGCCTGTATCAGCTCTCCGATATTTTGACTATCATTTAACTGAAAATGAAAATCACTACGTAGATGGGCAAGATGACCAGCACGGATAGTACGAGGTCCCGTCTCCTTGAAATCTGATGTGAACTGCTCCAGCTGTTCTATGATATAAGTCGCCACATAACGCTGCTCCTGGATATTCTTATCACTCCATAACACCTCCTCGCTGAAAGGCATTGTACCAGCCAGGGCAACCGTCTGCCAGTCTTCCTCTCCGCCCGACAACAATATCTCGGGAGTTGACACCAGCCACATCCCACTGCGAGATGTCGACACCAGCATGATCATCATACGCGGATAACTGGCACAGGCTCGCTGATAAAGTGTAATCGGTGACACAGTACTATCTGCAGGAATGAAGATACTCCGTGAGAGCACCAACTTGGCAAAGTCGTGATTCTCCAGATGAGCATGGAAATTGGCAAAGTCGATATGATAATCCATCCTCGGATCCGTATGGACAGAGGGGGATACATGATGAGGCATTACCTGCAACTCATCCCAAGGTATCTCATGCGTCACCACATCAGGACGGATCACCAGAATAGGACGTTCGCTGGAAGGAGCGAAGGGTGCAACCACAAATCCCGTTTTCCCGCTCAACTCCATACAAGACGATACTTCGAGTGGTTCACCCGATGTTTGCATGACAAGTGTAACCTGCTGTTGATACGGCAAACGGAAAAGGGCGAAACACGACATACTACTTATGATTTTTGATGATATAATTAGTCACCCGGACTGTGGAGATCAGTTCTCCCGCAGTATTCTTGATATCCACATTCCATACATGAAGTGTATTACCACGATGCTGCAGACGGGCATAAGCAGTGACAGTGTCACCCTCGCTGACCGCCCTTACATGACTGCCACTCACCTCAATGCCCACACAAGCACAGTCTGCACACAAAGCGGAGGAGCCTACTCCCGCCACATTCTCTGCAAGGGCAAGGGAGGCACCACCACTCAAAAACCCGAAAGGCTGACGGTTGCGCTCATCCACCTTCATCCGCGCCATACAAGTATCGTCCTCGGGCGTGGAGATAAACTCCATCCCGAGGGCAGTACTCAAATTGGGTTTAGCATTAATAATCTCGTTGATTCTTTCTACGTTCATTATTTAAAAAGAGAATATTCAGGAACTTCCCAAGCAAGGGCACTGGCACCTAAGACATCACGCTCACGGTCGTCGAGCTGTGACACGATAATCTTCACCTTACCTTTCATATTACAAAAGATATTGTCCTCAAAAGACTCACGGGTGGGGTCCAACAACCATTTACCAGCATGAGAGATACCACCTGTCAAGATAATCGCCTGAGGATCGACAATACTGGCATAGTTGGCTAGTCCCACTCCAAACATATGACCTGTACGGCGGTACACCTCTATCGCCATTGCATCTCCTTTGTTACAACATTCCGTAATCGTACGAGGTGTCAGTTTTTCCAAGTCCCGCATCAAAGAGGGCTCATTGGAGGCTTCCATTAATTCCTGCGCCGTACGGATAATTCCCTTTGCTGCCACATAAGCCTCCAGACATCCTTTCTTACCACATCCGCAAACACGACCATTACCGACCACGCAAGTATGACCAATCTCACCAGCAAAACCTTCAAAACCTTGATGCTCATGCCCATTAGAGAAGAAACAACTGCCCAAGCCTACTCCGATATTGATCACGATAAAATCCTTCATACCATGTGCCGATCCAAAGGTACGCTCACCAAGGGCAGAGACATGGGCGTCATTCGCTAATGCGACAGCCAGTCCAAGCCGGTCTCGTAACATCGCAGCCATAGGGATCACACCCTTCCATGGTAAGTTAGGTGCGTTAACAACATTCCCTGAGATAAAGCTGGCACTCGGACAACTGACTCCCACCGAGCGGATTTTCTCATACCCGACATGTTCCTCCACTAATGAGACGATTCTCTCACTTAACGTCGATACGAAATTATTGACATCCTGATAGTCTGTTGTCACGAAACTATCTTCTGCAATAATGTTACCCCTGATATCTACAATCGCAAAAGTGGTAAGCTCATTACTAATGTCGACTCCGACAACTCGTGTTTTGATGTTTTCTTCCATGAAAGTATTATAATAATTTAGTTACCTATTTTATTTGAATAAAGAGTATTCTTTTACATACCATGCCAAAGCACTTGCCCCAAGTACGTCACGCTCACCATTGTTCAATGGAGAGATGGTAATATTTACCTTACCCTTAAGATTTTGGAAGATATTGGACTCAAAAGTCTCTTTCAGATCACCCATCATCCACTTACTATAAGCTGTCATGTCACCCGTCAGGATGATCGCCTCCGGGTCGACCAATGACGCATAAGTCGCCAACGCTCCGCCCAGGATACGCCCTGTTCTCTTGAAAGCCTCAATGGCTACCTCGTCACCCTGCTCACAAGCAATGGCGATCAACTGAGGAGTCAGCTCACCCTTGTCCTTAAGGGAACTGTCTCTTCCTTCTTCGATAATCTCCCGTACTGTACGTACCAACCCACGGGCAGAAGCATATTCTTCCAAGCACCCCCGATGACCACAACTACACTGGCGACCATCCTCGTAGATGCAAATATGACCGAACTCACCGGCAAAGCCCTCCGCTCCCAGATGCGGATGACCATCCAGGAATATACAACTGCCAAGTCCCCCATGACTGATGGTCACTACGATGAAATTCGACAAACCATGAGCTGCTCCGAAGGCTCTCTCAGCGACTGCCGTCACATGTGCGTCATTACCCAGGGCTACGGAAAGTCCCAAGCGGTCACGCAACATCGCTGCCAACGGGACATGTCCTTTCCAAGGCATATTTGAGGCATTCTCCATACTACCTGTGATAAAATTACCACTTGGCGCACTGACGCCCACCGAACGGATACTCTCATAGCCTACATGTTGCTCAATCAATGCAACAATTTTCTCACTAAGAACTGACACATATTCATTCACATTCAGATAATCAGAGGTGGGGAATGTTTCTTTCGCCAGTATCCCACCTTGCATATCCACGATGGCATAAGTTGTAAGATCAACACTTACATCCACGCCTACTACATGTCTTTTGATGATATTTTCGTTCATTTGGATTGGTCGTCTTCTATTATTTAAAAAGAGAATATTCTTTCACTGTCCAAGCAAGTACACTGGCTCCTAACACGATGAGTTCCCTATCTTCATAGAGAGAGCATACCAACTTGATTTTCCCTTTCATATTATGGAACACATGTTCTTCAAAAGCCTCATCAGTCGGTTCCAGCAGCCACTTTCCCGCCTTGGAGACAGCACCAGAAAGGATGATTGCCTCAGGATTAAACAAAGAGGCATAGTTGGCAAGACCAACTCCCAAAGCATGTCCCGTACGACGCATTACCTCTATCGCCAACTGGTCACCTTCTTGGCAGAACTCTACAATCTGTTTCACAGTCAACTGCTGGGATTGGCGCATCAAGGAAGGAGTGTCATATTCTTCCAACACCTCCTTAGCAGTTTGCAGGACTCCTTTTGATGCGGTATATGCTTCCAGGCATCCCTGTTTTCCACAACCACACTGACGTCCTCCGGCAATATATGTCGTGTGACCTATCTCTCCAGAGAACCCATTCGTTCCTTGATAAATCACCCCTTTGCTATAGATACAGCTACCCATTCCACTGCCTAGGTTGACTAGCACAAAATCTTTCAGACCATGGGCGGCTCCAAAAGCATGTTCCGCCATCGCTATGACATTCGCATTGTTATCGACAGCAACAGCCAGTCCCATACGGTCACGCAGCATCGCTGCCAGTGGCACGATACCCTTCCAAGGAAGATTCGGGGAGTTCTCAATACATCCTGTATGAAAATTTCCACTCGGAGCACTGATACCTATGGAGCGGACACTGTCAAAGCCTCCGTTTGCCTCCATCAATAAGACAATCTTCTCTGACAATTTAGTGACAAAATCACTGATAACAGGATAATCCGAAGTGACTATCTCATCACGAGCCAGCACCTCACCTCGAATATTAACCAAAGCATAGACCGTTCTGTCAACACGGATATCCACTCCTATTACCTTAGTCTTAAAATTGTTGTCTATCATTTTTATTGTGTTAGTATTAATATTTATTTCGGCAAATATAAAAAGAAATCCTCATTCAACCAAATATTGTCCGCTTTTTTAGCAATTATTTAATGTACTGCTTCCCGAATAATGAAAAAAAGCTAAAAAGGAGACTATCTCAAAATAATTTAGTATCTTTGCTGAATAAAATCCAGCGAAAATAGGCTGCACCTTGGAAAAACTCAAATAAAATTTGGTTTTTCACTCAGTTTGCACTATCTTTGCAACCATTATAATAGTAATTGAAAAACAATATGAACGTTTTAGAACTCAGTGAACAGGAGATTGGAAGACGCGAGAGTCTTCAGGAACTGCGCCAGATGGGCATCAACCCCTACCCTGCAGCAGAATATCCGACAAACGCTTTCTCTACCGATATCCTTGAAAACTTCCGTGACGATGACGAACAGCGCCAGGTATGTATCGCAGGACGTATGATGAGCCGTCGTGTCATGGGAAAGGCAAGCTTTGCGGAAATTCAGGACAGCAAAGGCAGAATTCAGGTATATATCTCCCGCGATGACCTATGTCCCGGGGAAGATAAAGACATATATAATAAGGTGTTTAAGCGACTACTGGACATCGGTGATTTCATTGGTGTCAAGGGTTTTGTCTTCCGCACCCAGACAGGTGAGATTTCCGTCCACGCCCAAGAGTTGACATTATTATCGAAATCATTGAAGCCTTTACCTATCGTAAAATACAAAGATGGTGTAGCTTATGATAAATTTGACGATCCCGAGTTGCGTTATCGCCAACGTTATGTCGACTTGGTGGTTAACGAAGGAGTCAAGGACACTTTCCTCCAACGAGCCACGGTGA
>JAEEGK010016117.1_pt1 | contig 16474 bp, 15 predicted proteins | sample 8958771 | NCBI WGS metagenome assembly JAEEGK01 (sample SAMN16246547, study PRJNA631951) | gut metagenome | biome: gut microbiome; feature: rumen; material: SC-attached | host: Bos | place: Iran: Karaj | collected 2018-10 | reverse complement strand
TGGGTACCGCGAATACGCTTGTCCATGTGGCTGGACAGGGCATTGTTATTAACGAACCGACCGTGATTGCTGTTGACCGCAAGAGCAATCGAGTGACTGCCATTGGTGGCGAAGCGAAGAAAATGCTTGGCCGTACGTCTGGCGAGAGCCGTGCAATACGTCCTATGCGAGACGGCGTGATTGCGGATTTTGAACTTGTCGAGACGCTCTTGCAGACGTTTATCAAGCGTGTTTTGCGCTACCCGTTGTGGGTGGTAAAACCGCGTGTGGTGGTTGGCGTTCCGAACGGGATTACCGAAGTGGAAACGCGTGCCGTGATTGACGCCATCAAGATGGCCGGCGCAAAGGAAGTCCACTTGGTCCACGAACCGATGGCGGCCGCTATCGGCATGGGCATCCCGGTCGAAGAACCCGTCGGCAACATGATTGTCGATATTGGTGGCGGTACGTCCGATATCGCCGTGATTGCCCTTAACAAGTCCGACTGCAACGGTTCCGTGCGCGTGGGCGGTGACGAGATGGACGAAGCCATCGTGCGTTACCTGCGTACGATGTACAACCTCTGCGTGGGCGAAAGCACAGCTGAACAAATCAAAATCCAGATTGGTTCTGCAAGCCCGCTTGAAGAAGAATTGACGATGCAGGTCAAGGGCCTTGACTTTATCGCCGGTATGCCGCGCACGATTCCTATCGGGAGTGCCGAAATCCGCGAAGCCATCAACGAACCGGTGACTGCGATTATCGAAGCCGTGAAGCAGGCCTTGAGCATTACGCTCCCGGAACTTTCTGCTGATATTTACGATAAGGGCATTATCCTCACGGGTGGTGGCTCGCAGTTGCGCGGTCTCGACGAACGTATCCGCAAGGAGACGGGGCTCTCGGTGAATGTGATTGACGATCCGATGACTTGTGTTTGTAAGGGCGCTGCCCGCATTCTTGAAGACTTGGACAAGTACCGTCCGGTCTTGATAGCATCTTCGACGTAATTTTTGAAAATTCACTTCGATGCTTAGAGCTTTTCGCTTTATTGTCGATTTGTTTACCCAAAGGCATGGCGTTGTCGCTTTTGCCTTTTTTCTCGTTTTAGGGATTCTTATGCACGAGGCCTCCACGGAGGTACGCCAAAGCGTTGTCGATAAGGCGCTCTCGACGGTGTTCTATCCCGTGCAACTGTTGATTTCGTCTGTCAACGACTTTAAGTCCTTGCAGGCGGAGAACGAGCATTTGAAAGCGGAAAACGCGAGGTTGCGCCAGGAGACCTATCATGCGAGTGAGGGCTTGCAGGAACTGGCGAGGCTCCACACGCTTGTGCGCTTTGACGACAAGTGGGACTTCCCGATTGTGACGTCTCGCGTGGTGGGGCATAACCCCGGTCGTTTTCTGACGACGCTTGTCATCAACCGTGGAACGCATCATGGGGTCAAGGAGAACATGCCGGTGATGTCGATGAACGGGCTTGTCGGGAAAATATCCAAGGCGATGCTGACGCATTCCAGGGTGCAGCTCCTTGTCGATCCGAACTTGAAGCTCTCCGTGCTGGAGCGCCGTACTCGCGTGGTGGGCTTTTTGGAGTCCGTAGATGGTCATCTGCTTTCGGCGATGATTCCGTCCCATGCGGGCGTTGCCGAGGGCGATACGCTCATTACGTCGGGGCTTGGCGGCATTTTCCCGAAGGGAATCCCGGTAGGCACGGTACACAAGGTTCGCAAGGCGGATTTGGACGTGATGAGCCTTATGGATGTGCTGCCTTTCCAGGAATTTTCCACCTTGGAAGAAGTGTTCGTGATGCAAAAGGAACCGGATTGGATAATCCAGGAGTTGCTCAATGAGTAACGGTGGATGGCTAAAGACGCTTTTGCTGTTTGTTCTGGTGTTCGCTATACAATCGACTGCGGGCCAGTGGCTTCAGATATTGGGCGTAGGGCCCGATTTCGTGGTAATCTTCGTTGTATCCGTGGCGCTTCGCTTCGGGGCCGCTACGGGCTGTTTATGGGGCTTTCTGGCGGGGTTTACGCAGGATGTCTATGCTCCGGTGGAGTGGCTTGGCGCCAATTCAATCGCGATGACCATCGTGGGGTTTGCCGTAGGGCAGCTCGAAGAGCATTTCCTCACTTTGTACGTGCCTGCCAAAATCGGGGTCCTCGCGCTTGCGTTCTTTGTGAACGACTTGTTCTATTTCCTCATTACGGGGCTTGAAAAGGATGTCGTGACGAACTTGTTCTTTACGAAAACGGTTCCGGAATGCCTTTATACCTTGGTTATCGGAGGTATTTTATTCTACCTCTTCTCGGGGAAGAAGTCGAATGTATAACGATACGTCGGAAAATGAGGCTCGTATCCGCAGGAACTGGAATGTCCTGATTTTTCTGACCGGGGCGTTCATTCTTTTTCTGGTGATTCTGTTCAAGCTTTTTTCGTTGCAGTACATCCATTACGAAGAGAACTTCCAGCGCTCCGAGAATAACCGCTTGCGTCGAATAGAGCTGATTGCGGACCGCGGCTACATTTACGACCGGAACGGAAATGTGCTGGTGCGGAACCGCCCTTCGTACCAGATAGCCCTCCAGGCGCTCGAAATGCCCAAGAAAAAGGCCGATAGGGATTCCGTCTTCAGGAGGCTCCTCGATATCCGGGATTCGACGGGAACGCGCCTTTTTGATTCGCTTTCGCTCGATACGGCTTTCCAGAGGATTCGCTGGGTGAAGACTCGTCCGGTTCGCATTTTGGAAGATGCGACGATGGAACAGGTGGCGGTGATTGAAGAACATTCGACGGAACTGCCGGGTGTCTCCGTGATTATCGAATCCCGCCGAGAATACCCGTATGGGACGCTTGCTTCGCACGTGCTGGGCTACACGAGCGAAATTTCGGAAGAACAGCTGAAACTCCCGGAGTACGCCACGTATTCGCAGGGGGACCGCATCGGGCAAAAGGGACTGGAACAGGAATACGACAAGGAATTTCGCGGGACGAACGGACTCAAACTCGTCGAGGTCAATGCTTCGGGGCGCGAAGTGCGTACGCTTTCGGATGTCGGAGCGTTGATAGAGCCCAAGCCCGGGCTTCATATGGTTTCGACGATTGATTTGAAATTGCAGAAGGTGGCCGAAGCAGCGATTCCCGATACGGCAAGGGGAGCCTTGGTTGCGATTGATCCCCGCAATGGTGAAATTTTGGCGATGGTTTCTTCGCCACGTCTGGACCCGAACATCTTTTCGCTGAAACGCCGCGAACGCAACAAGGGCTGGGCGCATGTGGCTCTTGATACGTTGCGTCCGCTCAACAACCGAGCGATTGCGGGCATTTACCCGCCGGCTTCCATATTCAAGCTGGTGACGGCTGGTGCGGGCCTCGAAAACGGCATCATCTCGGAGACGAAGTATTATCCGAGATCCTGTATTGGTGGCTACCAGTACGGGGCCCGATTCCAGAAATGCTGGGGCGTGCATGGAAACTTGAATGTAGTTCATGCGTTGCGCCTTTCGTGTGACGTGTATTTTTACCAGGCGGGTCTTGAAATAGACATGGCCCGTATAAACGAATTTGCGCGCCGTTTTGGCTACGGCGAAAAGCTGCTCGGCGTGGATATCCCGGGGGAGCGTGCTGGCTGGCTCCCGGATTCGGCGTCGTTCAATCGCAGGAATAAGCGGTTGGGGTGGCGTTGGGCGCGCGGGCTTATCCTGAATCTTTCAATTGGGCAGGGGCAGATGGTGACTCCTTTGCAGCAGGCCGTCTTTGTCGGTTCGCTAGCGACAAACAAGGGCGTCTATCGCCCGCACTTTATGAAAGAACTGCGTGACGCCCAGGGCAATGTGGTGCGTCGCTTTGAACCTGAAATCATCCGTTCAGGGACAATGAAGCCCGAGACGCACCGCGTGTTGATGAACGCTATGGATTCCGTGGTGAATCATCCGGGCGGAACCGGAAAGAGAGGCGCTGTTCCTGGTATCCGTGTCGGTGGAAAGACAGGTTCTGGCGAATGGAAAAAGGGGCAGAAAACTCATGCCTGGTTTGCTGCCGTTGCTCCGCTTGATGATCCGCAAATTGCGGTGGCCGTTGTTATGGAAGCGGCCGGTGGCGGTGGCAGCGTGGCGGCTCCAATTGCCCGCAAGGTGCTGATGGCTTTCTTCGGGAAGGAGGAAGAGAAAAAATGAGTTCCGGTCGTTTTTTAGATAAGTCGCTGAAGTTCGACTGGCTCTTTATCGGGGTGACGATTACGCTCATGATTTGCGGCGTTTCGTTAGTCTATTCGGCAACGGTCAACGAGGAACTCGTTTTTTACGAAACCCACTGGTTCAGGCAGATTATCTTTTTCGTGACGGGGATAGCTATCGCTGTTGGACTTGTGTTTGTAAAAATTGACTGGCTCAAACGGGCGGCGGTACCGTCTTACGTGTTTGCGCTTGTCATGTTGGTGTTCGTGCTTTTTTTTGCTGGAGACGTTAAAGGGGCTGGGCGTTGGATAGACTTGAAGGTCATTAAACTCCAGCCTTCGGAATTTGCAAAGATAGCTTACCTCATCACGATTTCGTATTGGCTATCCAAACATCCGGTTAGTTTGTTTAAACTCAAGACGTTCGCCGTTCCGCTAGGACTTTTTATTGTACCTTTCGCGCTTGTGCTCAAGCAGCCGGATTTGAGTACGGCACTTGTGTTTACGGCGGTGACGCTGGTGGGGTTCTTTTTTGCGGGGCTGACATTTACAGACATGTTCCTGATTTTGAGTCCAGTGCTTTCGGTGCTGTTTTCTCATTCGCAGTCCATGGTGTTCCAGGTGTTATGGGGTGTGCTCATTTGTTTGGTCGTGTTGTCGGTGGCCCGCAGGCATTTGCCCAAAAGGCTTTCGGGCGTGATTGTCGCAACGAACATCTTGGCGGGATATGCAAGTTCGATGGTCTGGAATATGCTGGAACCGCACCAACAGAAGCGCGTGAACACGTTCCTCAATCCGATGAGCGACCCGCTGGGTGATGGTTACCAAGTGCTCCAGTCGTTGACGGCTATAGGCAGCGGGGGTATTGGCGGCAAGGGCTTTGGCAATGGTTCGCAGACGAATCTTTCGTTTTTGCCCGAAGAACATACGGACTTTATTTTCAGCGTGCTGGGTGAACAGTTCGGCTTTGTCGGGTGTGCCGCGATTCTTTGCCTTTTTGCGCTCTTCCTGTGGCGTGCGTCATCTATTTGCAAGACGAACGACGATCCGTTCGTGACGCTTTTGACGATGGGGGCATGTACGATTTTCCTGTTCCACATTACGGTGAATATAGCGATGACCATTGGGCTTATGCCGGTGACCGGACTTCCGTTGCCGTTTCTCTCTTATGGCGGATCGTTTGCGCTAGTATGCCTGTTCCTTGTCGGACTTTTGGTGTGCCTGAGGTATCAGGGGAGTAAGTAGGGTATTAGACGAAAGACGAAAGACGAAAGACGAGAGATGCAGCGGAGCTGCAGTGGTTAGTGGCTAGTAAGCAGTGGGTTGTTGATTGTTAGAGTTATATTTCTTTCGTCTCATTACTCATCTCTCACAGCTCATCGCTCATTGCTGAAATTTTTTTACAGTCCAAATGCCTGAAAAAAGCGTGTTATAAAGAAGGGGCGTGTTTTGCGTCTCCGTTATAACAGGAGGCTTGAATGGACGTTTTGCGGACCGTTGCAAATTTTGTTTTTGGGATGGAGTGCTTGGGGTGCGGGACTTCGTCGGAGCGGTTGGACCCGTGGCTTTGCCCGGCTTGTGCGGCGGAACTTGCGCGGGAGTCGTGTTCGCCGAAATTCCCGAATGAAGATGCGTTTTGCCTTTTCCCGATGCGGCCCTTGACTAGGCGCCTTGTGCATGCGCTCAAGTACCGCAACATTCCGGGGCTTGCGTCGTACATGGTGCGCCGTTCATCGGCGGTAAGGCATGGGCTTGTGGGGCAGGAACTCACGATGCTTGCGCAACCGCTTTATTTTGTGCCGGTCCCGCTCCATCATGCTAGGTATCGCGAACGGGGGTACAACCAGGCGGAGCTTTTGGCGGCGGCGCTTGCGACTGCAACTGGCGGTAAGGTTTGCCGGTGGCTCAAGCGCAAGTCGTTCATTGTTTCGCAGACGAAACTTTCGAAGGAAGAGCGCGAACTGAATGTGGCGGGGGCGTTTGAGGCTGCGCGGTTGCGGAAGTGCCCAGAGCGGGGGAGTGTAGTCGTGGTCGATGATGTGTTTACGACGGGGGCGACGACTTCGGCATGTTTGGCTGCGTTTGGGGATGATTTCCCGATTCCGCTTAAAGTTTGCACGCTGCTTTACGACGAACCTTCGACGGCGGTCGCGGACTTTGCTGCGGACATCCGTGCGGATTGGGATGTGTTTAGACGAAAGACGAGAGACTAGAGACGAGAGGTTCCTGCGGAACTGTAGTAGGCAGTAGGCGGTAAACAGTGGGTTGGATACTTTGCGAGAATTGAAAAAAGCTCCCCGAAGGAAGCCTTTTACGGAGGAAGAGGGACTCGAACCCCCAAGCCTTACGGCGGCGGTTTTCAAGACCGCTGACTTACCAATTAGCCTATTCCTCCAATGGGTGCGCCAAAGAATAGAAAAATTTGTGAGTTATCGTCAATAATACGTTGCATTTTAAGCAAGATTAACTATTTTTTACACACGATGAGGATTCAAGACGAATATACCGATCTCGGGGACAGCAAGGTCGCTGCCCTCCTGTTTGAGTATATGCCCAAGATTGCCGCAGAGCATAGGACGGACAGTCTCTTGGTGCTCATGGCGGATTTGGGACGCCAGATTGTCCAGGCGGACCGCTGCTCTCTTTGGCTGATTGATGAGGAGCGGAACGAACTGTGGACCAAGGTCGCCCATGGTGTAGATGAATTGCGCATTCCGCTTTCGGCTGGCTTTGTCGGGTATTCCTTGAAAACGGGCGAACCCCTCTTGATTGACGACGCTTACCGCGATTCCAGGTTCGACCGCCGTAGCGATCTCAAGAACCACTACCATACGACATCGGTGATGACGATGCCCTTGGAAAGTGACGGGCGCGTCATGGGCGTGTTCCAGGCCATCAACAAAGTTGGCGAAAACGTTTTCTTTTCCAAGAAAGATTTGGAACGCCTTAAACTGATTTCGGTTTATTCTGCAAAGACTATAGAATCGGCTGTACGTGCGGAAACCATGGAACGTTACGCGAGGGAACTGGAACGCAAGGCCGAAGAATTGAAGTCTGCACACATGGAACTCATCCGCATTTTGGGTGAAGTGTCCGAATTCCGCAGCCAAGAGGTCGGGGACCATATTCATCGCGTTGCAGAAATTTCATTGAAATTGGCCCGCTATTTTGGTCTTTCCGAGGAACAGCAGGAACTGATTTATTACGCCTCTCTCTTGCACGATCTTGGGAAGGTCGGTATTTCGGACATGGTGCTGAAAAAGGCTGGGCGCCTCACTCCGGAAGAATTCTGCCAAATGAAGTGCCATTCCGCTATTGGGCGGACTTTGCTCCGCGATTCTAAGACAGATTTGCTTTGCATGGCTGCCGATATTGCTGGCGCCCACCATGAACGCTGGGACGGGACTGGCTATCCGGATGGGGTCAAGGGCGAACAGATTCCGCGGGCGGCGCGCATTTGCTCTGTGGCGGACGTCCTGGACGCTCTTTCGAGCCCTCGCTGTTACAAGCCTGCCTGGTCCGAAGAACGCGTGAAAGAAGAAATGCTGAGGTCCAGGGGAACATATTTCCAGCCGGAGCTGATAGACATCTTGATGGACCGCTGGGACGAGTTCTATTCTTGCTATAAGCCCGATGGCGAATTCGTCAAAAAAGGGCTTTTGCCTCCTGTAAAAGCGTAGTCGGTAGAACTTAGGAATTCTGATGTGAGCCATGTCACGTCAGAGTTTTTTTTTATTTACATTGATGTTTTTTGGGGACGGAATAGTAAAAATTACCAAAAATAAAGAAAAAACCTCGATTTTCATCGAGGTCTTTTCGTGGTTCCGATTGGAATTGAACCAACGACACGCGGATTTTCAGTCCACTGCTCTACCAACTGAGCTACAGAACCATTTTGGTAGCCCAATTATAGATTAATTTTTGATCCTTGTCAAGGGTAAATAGAATATTACTGTTATTTTTAAAAAAAACTACTAAATTTAATGTTGTTGGATGGTAAAGGTGCCCATGGGTTTTCTATGGGGTAACTGTTCTTTTTAGTTTAGGTGGTCGTCGTGATTCGCTCAAAAAATTGGATTCGAGAGATTCTTTCTCTGGCTGCAGCTTTTGGTACAGCGTTTATAGTAGGTTGTGCCGATGATACTAACGATAACGCATTTAATGCGCCCGAGCCGCTGGGCCCTGTTTCGTCATCGGCGGGGACTCAATGCAATTCACCATCTTGTCAAAATGGTAATAAAGGTAATTCCTCTATGGTGGATATTCCGTTATCTGCAAGTGAGGAAATTACTCGCAGAGTCGAAGGTACGGACACTATTTATGATACGACTATAGTTTATTTGCCGCCTGATACCTTGATTCAATGGGTGGGCCAGTCCGCGTTGCGTATAACGGAAGTCGCTCCGTTGAATGTGGATTTTTTGGACGAAGAAGGAAATGACCCGGCTTGGGTGGAACTTTACAATACGAGCAATGAAGATGTTGACCTGCAGGGGTTTGCTCTTATTGAAAACTTGCCGAAACGTCTCGAAGAGCAAAAGAATATCCGCAAGTTCGTTTTCGGAAGCGACATCATCAAGGCTAAGTCCTTTAAGGTGGTCTTTTGCGACGGCAAGAACATTTCCGCTGTAAAGAGCGAAGACAAGGATGGTCGCCATACACGTCCGCATGCAGACTGGAAACTGGACAAAAAGGGCGGTACGATTTACTTGTTGGATAAATTTAACGGAATCCGTGACCAGGTTGAATATCCGGAATTGACGGCTGGCCTTAGCTGGGGCATTGTCGATGGCGGTTACTGGCAGTACTTTAACAAGCCGACTCCGGAAAAACCGAATACGGCTGCGACCGCATACGAGGAGATTGTTCCGCCTGCGGATATGGGCGGCATCAAGTCCGGTTTTTACAATGATGCATTTACGTTGAATCCGCCGGCTCTTGAAGATGGCGTGAAGCTCCGTTGCACGACGAATGGTTCTGTTCCAACGGAAAATTCTCCAGAATTCAATTCTCCGATGCGTATTGACCATAGTATAGCCTTCCGTTGCGCTACATTCAAGAAGGGTGCCCTTTCGAACAAGGTTACGACGCGTACGTTCTTTGTCGATCAGGAACCTGTGAAAATGCCAATTGTGGCCATTAGCGTTGATTCCAGCTTCTTCCATAAGCATTACATCAAGACTAGCTGTGACGCTCCGAAGGGATGCGCAGACAGTGCTGGCCTCTATGCCGATGTCGAGTTCCCGGTCCATGTGGAATACTTTGAAAACGGTTCTTCTACGAAGAACGGCTCCACTTGGGAAAAGGATGCCGGTATTTCTTTGATGGGTGGCTACAGCCGCTTAAATGACAAGAAGTCCGTTTCTATCCGACTCCGCGAAGAATATGAAGACGGAAGCATCAATTATCCTTTGTTCGAAACTCGCAAGGGCGTTAATGACAAGTATAAGTCTTTCAACTTGCGTAATAATGGTAACCGTTTCGTGAGCGACTACATTGAAGACGCCATGGGTGGCGCTCTCCTTGAAGGAACTAGTGTTGATTACCAGAGAAGCCGTCAGGTGGTCGTGTTCTATAACGGCAAGTATTACGGCATCCATGATATGCGTGAACGTTTCAACAAGCACTTTGTCGAAACGAATTACAAGATTGATGCGAATTCGGTGAACTTTATCAAGCATTTGGGCCACGAAGTTGAAGTTAGCAACGGAACGGCGGACGGTTATGTAGAAATGTTCAAGTTTGTGGCTTCGAATGACTTCTCCGGCGAAAACAATGCTAACTATGCCAAGGTCAAGACGATGCTCGATGTGGGCAACCTGGCGGATTACATGGCTGCTGAAATCTATATGCACAATGGTGACTGGCCGAACAACAATGTGCGCGCTTGGTCCGCTCCGGGACATCCGTGGAAGTTCATGGTCTATGACCTTGACCATGGCTTTGATTGGACGTGGGGCGTGAACAATAAGGAATTCACCCAGGAATCCAATATGTTTGCCTGGATCAAGAAGGGTGGTGGAAACAAGCCTTGTAAATCGGCAGATAGTCTCTGTTTTGCAGGACTTTACAACACTCTTATCAAGAATCCGGATTTCAAGCGCATGTTCATTAACCGTTCTGCTGTGATGTTCAATAGCTTCACGAACGGCAAGAAGGTGGAAAAGATTGTCAATGATATGGTAAGCAAGATTGACGAATCTGAAATGAATCGTGACCTTGAAAAGTTCAAGCAGAATGAAAAATATTACCAGAACTCTTGCGGAGACGGTTTCAGCAAGACAGGTTCTTGCTTGAAGCAGTGGGCTGAAAAACGCGATCCGAAAGTACTTCAGGAATATCAGGAAGAATTCGGCTTGAGCGGCACGATTTCTGTGAGCCTCAAGGCTAGTGGAAACGGTGCTGTGCTTATGGAAGGCATGACGCTTCCGAGCAAGGATTTCAAGGGCAAGTTCTTTGGCGGCGTGAAGATGGAACTGACGGCCGTTTCTGATGGCGGTACGTTTACTGGCTGGAGCGATGGCGTGAACGACAATCCGCGCATTGTGACTCCGAAGGATGGCGATTCCTTTACGGCTAACTTTAAATAAATTAGCTGTAGCTCTGAAATGAAATTCGCGGCCTGGATGAAAATTCAGGTCGCTTTTTTATTTCTACATTTTGTTACATGAAAAGTCCCGTGCGTAAGATGTTCGATGGCATTGCGAGCCGCTATGATTTTTTGAATCATTTCTTGAGCTGTTATCAAGACGTGTTGTGGCGTAGGTATTGTTGCAAGTGCTTGAAGAAGATGGTTGCGGCGGACGGTGCGGACTCGGCGTCGGATGATGCGCAAGGTTTTGCGCGGAAGGTTCGTTTGTTGGACTTGTGTGGCGGCACGGGCGACTTTGCCAATACATTCCGCAAGATTTTTGAAGGTCGCTGTGCATGCAAATGTTCTTCGCAAAAGGAAACGTCGCACGGCCTTGTTGTGGATCCGGCGGTGATTGGCGACTTTTCGTACGGGATGCTCGCCGAAGTCAAGCCGAAGAAAATAGATGCTCATGCGGTGCAGCTCGATGCGATGAAAATGCCCTTTGCCGAATGCCAGTTTGATGTTATTCTGAATGGCTTTGGAATGCGTAACGTGCCTGATGCACGTGGTGCCTTGATTGAATCGTACCGTGTGTTGGATGCTGGCGGATACCTTTGCGTTTTGGAATTTTTCTCGCCGAGGAATTTGTTCAACAAGTTTTTCTATAAAGTGCTGGCGCCGTTGTTCATCCCGGTGATGGGCGCTTTTTTTAGCGGCAAGCGGGATGCTTACGAATACTTGGTGAATTCGATTATCCGGTTCTTGCCGGTCGATGAGTTCTGCAAGATGGCCGAAGAATGCGGCTTTGAAGTCAAGAAAGTCAAGATGTTCGATGGCGGAATTTCATTTGGCGTGTTCCTGCGCAAGCCGGTAGGTACGCCATGAGTCGGTTCGTGCTTGGAGTGACGGGGGCGAGCGGTGTCGTTTACGCGACCCGTACGGCGATGTACTTGCAACGCTTTGGCCATGAGGTGACTCTCATTGTAACGCACCCGGGAAAGCTGGTTCTGGAATACGAAGGGCAAAGTGCTTTGTATGGCTATAGCAAGGATGTCTGCAATGTGGATGATTTTTTTGCGGAGTGTGCAAGCGGTAGCGCAGATTATGCGGGCATGGCGGTGGTGCCGTGCTCCATGGGAACGCTTGGCCGCATTGCTGGGGGAACGTCGGACAATTTGCTTGTGCGGGCGGCGGATGTTTGCCTCAAGGAACGCAGGCCGCTTGTGATTGTGCCGCGAGAAATGCCTTACAATCTAATCCACATCGAAAACATGAAACGGGTGGCGCTTGCGGGCGCGGTCGTGATTCCTGCATCGCCCCAGTTCTACAGCAAACCCGCGACGATGGAAGAACTCGTGGATACCGTGGTTGCGAAAATTCTCAAGCATTTGGGCGTGGACGCATCGCAAGTGTCGACCGTCACGAAAACGTGGGATTCAGATAGCTATCACGCTGCTCCTGAGTGACTCAATAACGTCATTCTGAAACTGTTAGGTTGAAGAATCCAGGGCTTTATCAGTAAATATTACTGGATCCTTGACTCCACTACGTTACGCTCAGGATGACAAACTAACCGCTGTTTACTTCTAACTTTATACAACCTAACCCCTAAAACCTATTACCTACCCCCTAAAAATGAACAAACTTCTCGAATTTACACATCTCGTTCGGTTGAGCCATTCGCTGTTTGCGATGCCTTTTGCGATTGGTTCCATGTGGGTCGCGGCGAACGGTTTTCGCGATATGAGCGCCTACGAAACAGCCCGCATCATCATCTTGATTGTCCTTTGCATGGTGACTGCCCGCAATAGCGCCATGAGTTTTAACCGCATTGCCGATGCCAAGTTCGATGCCGAAAACCCGCGCACGGCGAAACGCCATTTGCCGGCGGGGCGTTTGAGTCGCAAATCGGTAATCGCTTTCTTGGTGTTGAACGGAATTCTGTTTGTTACGTTTGCATGGATGCTCCAGCCGCTGGCGGGTATGTTTGCGTTACCGGTGTGGTTCTTGTTGCTCTCATATTCTTATTGGAAACGCTTCTCGTGGCTTTGCCACTGGTTCCTCGGCTTTGCAATAGGCATGAGCCCGCTTGGCGCCTGGATTGCAGTGCGTGGTGAATTTGCCGTGTTTCCGGTTTTCCTTTTGTTTATTCTGATGCTCTGGATGGGTGGTTTCGATATCATTTATGCGACGCAGGATATCGAAATCGACCGTAAGCAAGGTTTGCATTCCGTTCCTGCCCGATTCGGCCTTGAAAAATCCTTACGCATTGCGCTAGCAAGCCATTTGGCAATGCTTGTGCTCTGTGTAGTGTTTGGCTTTTTCTGGGACATGGGCTGGGTCTGGTGGACCATTACGGGACTTATGACCGCTGCTATCGTCTATATTCATTTGTTCAGAAAATCCAATGATTTAGATGCCATGAATCGCGACTTTTTCCTCGCCAACGTGGCGATAAGCGCTCTTGTGATGGTTGGGCTTATCGTCTGGATTTGCATGGGAGGTGATGCCAATGCCCTTTACTAATCGACCGAACGGAAAGATGACGAACGAAGAAAAAGTGAAGATGTTCCATACGATGGGGGCCACCGCCGCTGTTATTGCTCTTGTGCTCGTGATTCTCTTGGAAACAGGCCTTGCGGGCGAACGCCGGGAACTCGTTGATATGGGCCTTACTGCAATGATTGTGATGCTTGCCGTTTCGCTCATTGGCAGCATGTATTTTAAGAGATAGCTGTTAAAATAATAAACTTGCGCTAGTATTGGCTTGCCAGTGCTTTCCTGAAAAATTTTCGCCGACATAAACAGTAGCGCCTAAGGAAAGCTGAATGTGTTTGTTCAGCAGGTATGATGCTCCCATATATTGTTCAATAATAAATGGAAACGAAAATGTTATGTCGTGCGAGTCGAAATCATCTGCCGTCCACCACGGAAAATAAATTGCGGGGGCGTAAGTCAATGCTAATTCTTTTGTTATAAAAATACCTGCATAGGTCCCTAGTGCAAGGGTGAATGAAAATTTCATATTGTCTTTTTTGGATAAATGACCATACCCACAATCGTATTCTCCTTCGAATGTGTGGCAGTGTTGAAGAAAATCGCCTTCTAGAGAGTACCTATAACCACCAAAGCCTAATTGAAACCCGATGCCAAATTCAAAGTGTTTGCCGTTCCAACCGCTGTAAGCTCTTAGATAAGGATATGGATCTAGTCCGCCACCCAATGAAGCTAGCCATACTTCTGACTTCATTAGATAATCGTATGAAGCTGTTATGGGAAAATTTTTCAGCCGATACGCAATGTTGGCTTTTTCTTCTGGTAATGTTCTATCATCGCCTACCGCTTTTTTATTCCAAATTTCATGTAGTTGTAGCATCTCCTTTTTTTGAAACTTTATCTGTAGGGATGTTCGTTTGATGGAAGAGTCTTTTGGAATGTTGTAACCAGCTCCTGTAAAAGTGGGAGAAACATAAACATCAAAGTTGCCGGAATGGACGTTCAATTGGTTGAATGCGTTGCATCCTGATAGAATCAATGTAAATAGGCAAAGAAAGAACGGCCAAAAGAATTTTAAGTCGTTTGTCGTCATTTAAATTTCCAAATCGGCGGAGATGACGGTTTCGATTTTGCCGTCGTCGCATTCAAAGAGCAGGCTGCCGTCATCGTTCATGTCGATGATGCGGCCTGTTTTTTTGATGGCACCGGCACTGTTGCCGTCTCGGTTTTGGTCGGTGCAGTGGTTGTTCACAATAATGGTGCCACGTGTGCCAATGAACTGGTCCATGCGTTTCCAGGCTTCGATCCAAGGGCGAATACCGAAGGCCTTGAACTGCCCGATGGCGCGTTCGAGATTGCCAATGAGCGCTTGCAGGAGCCTTTCTCGGTTGATTGTCTTGCCTACGATGGCTTTGAGCGTGGTGACGGCGCGATTTAGATGGGCGTAGTCTTCGGGGTCGCTGTTGACGTTGATGCCGACACCCATCGAAAGTGCCGGGCGGGAGGTGGCCTGCTGTGGTGGTAAAAAAATGATTTCCGCCAAAATCCCGCAGAACTTGCTTTTGCCGTATAAGATGTCGTTAGGCCACTTTACGGTGATTTTTGAAATGGTTCCGCTGTTCTTGTCGCTTGTTAAAATTGCACTATCCTTATTTTCGTGGACTGCGGCTTCTTGTAATCCGTTGAATACTTCGGCGAATGTGAGTGCGGCGACTTGCGTAATTTGTGCAAAGCGGTTGGCTGGAATGCCGTTAAGTGGAATCAGGATGTTGAAGTAGAGGTTCTTGCCGGCAGGGGAGTCCCAGGTGCGCTCGTGGCGGCCATGCCCGTTGCTTTGCGAATCGGCGACAAAGAGTGTGCCTGGCGCAATTTCACCTGCGGCGGCGCGTTGTTTCATCAAACTGTGAGTGCTTTCGATGGAGTTAAAAAGAAACACGGGTGCGTTGCCGAATCCCGTGAGTTGCCAGTCTGTGAAATTGCGTTCTTGCGAAAACATTTGTTTGGTAGTTAAAACACCTATTCGTCCGCTTGTTTTTCTTGAAGTTCCTTGAGGGCTTCTTCAGGGAAGATGTTGAAGAATTCACGCTTCTTGTCTTCGAAAAGTTGCAGCATGCGTTCCTGTTCGAACTGTTCGCGGTCGATGTTCTGCATAAAGAATTCATCGCGGGCGAAGTCGCGGGTCGTCATGAGTTTTTTAATATCTTCAGAAAGATCGACATCGTCCCAGAGGATGTAGTACGAACCGATAAACCCGTCGGCAAAAATATCGACGTTCAACTTCACGGAATTACTCGCTGTCGAGTCCACCAGCTCCACTTTCGTTTCGCGTTTTTCAGGGCGGAAAACGTCAACATCGTTGACGGGTTTGCTCAAGTCCTGAGCTCCGCAGAGAACCACGGCTGCGAGAAGGAGCATTACCATATGTTTACACGATAAAATCATATTTACAATATACAATGAAAATTCACGAAAAAACACAGAGAAAGTAAAAAAGCATACTCAAAAGCACGGTGAATAAGGACATGCTACTATCATGATACACTGTTACCCTGCGGAGTGTATTATATGTGCACCCCTACAACCTAAAGCCTAAGGCCTAAATCGCGAGCGGCATCCAGGGCTTCACGACGTCGATGGATTCGAGCTTGCCCTGCAATTTACGGCGGATGGCGGCGGCGGCAATCATCGCTCCGTTGTCTGTGCTGAGGCTGCGGTCCGGGACGCAAAAACGGATGCCTTTCTTGTCGCAGTAGTCCTGCAAGCGTGTTCGCAGCCAGTTGTTTGCGCTCACGCCTCCACCCATGACAAGCGTTTTCATGTGCGTCTTCTTGAGGGCGTTGATGGTCTTTGTGACGAGGCTATCGACAATCGCGTCTTCGAGCGAGGCGCAGATGTCGCCGAGGTTATCTTGAATAAATTGCGGATCGTGCGTTTCGGTGTAACGGAGCACGGCGGTCTTTAAACCGCTGAACGAAAATTCGCAACTGTCGTGCGTGTGGAGCGCACGCGGAAACTCCACGAATTTGCGGTTGTGGTCCTTGCCGAGGCGGCTGATGGTCGCACCTGCTGGGTACTTGAGGCCGATGAGCTTTCCGCATTTGTCGAACGCTTCGCCTGCGGCATCGTCGCGTGTACGTCCGATGCTCGTGTATTTGAATCCGGGTTCTTCCATCACGAGTTCCGTGTGTCCGCCCGAAACAGTGAGGGTCAGGAACGGCGGCTTGATGTCCGGGTTAGAGAGCCAGGCGGCG
>JAEEGK010016116.1_pt1 | contig 16475 bp, 9 predicted proteins | sample 8958771 | NCBI WGS metagenome assembly JAEEGK01 (sample SAMN16246547, study PRJNA631951) | gut metagenome | biome: gut microbiome; feature: rumen; material: SC-attached | host: Bos | place: Iran: Karaj | collected 2018-10 | reverse complement strand
GGAGCGTGACAGGAGAATACTGCTGTATTTGGCGGAAGAGCTTGACTACGAGGAGATTGCCAAGAGGGAAGGCATGACGATGAGGGCCACCTACATGGCCGTATACCATTTGAGACAGAGACTTGAACTTGAAAACGTCGCAGCATAGGATGAAAAGGACAGAACCCATGAACGAGAAGAACTGGTGCCCCAGGACCCTGGCGATCCCGGGGCTGGCCGCCAGCCTGGACCGCATTTACAAGAAGGTGAATGCGGAAGGCTTCGCCGAAGACAACGACGACGAACTGGACGAGGACATCCGGCGCGTGCGCGAGCGCTTTTCCATCGGAGAACGCGCCGCCGTGCTGTTGGCCGCCATCCTCGAGAACAACGCCCGGAACGGTTGTGACGATGACGACCTGTCGGGTTACATCGGGTGCTCGAACATCGAGTTCCTGGGCTTCCGTGAACCCCTTCGGGAGATGGAGGACCTGGGCATCATCCTCCGCCGGAACGGTCGCGGGAACCGCTATATCATGGGCCGCGAAGCAATCCGGTCCATCGAGAAGGACACCGACTTCAAACCGATGAAACACACCGGCCTGAGCGCGGATGAACTCTTCTCCCGTATCCGTCTTCTGTTCACGGACTACCTACGGGACAACATCGACGCCGAGCGACTGCTCGATGACCTCACCCAGCTCACGGAAGACAACCAGCAGTTGGACTTCTGTCGGAAGACGAAAGCCGCCCTGGCCGATGACCGAATCGGGGAGACGGACAAGCGTATCTTCTACGCGCTGTGCTACCGGTTGGTCTCCTTCGGTGAGCAGGAATTCCCGGTCGAGAAGCTGCTTGCACTGACCGATTTCATGGAAGACGAGCAGCGCCTGAAGCGCGCCATCGGCAACGGAAGGACGAGCATCCAGCGGCTGGGACTCGTCACCTTCGGCGGGGACGAAGGGTTCCAGGACACCGAGAAACTGGCCCTCACCGACGAGGTCAAGCGGGCTTTCTTCACGGAGGTCACCCTTGCGAAACCCCAGGCCACCAGGCACCGGGACCTCATTCCGGCCGAATCCATCAAGCCCCGCGAGCTCTTCTATGACGGCAAGGTGGCCGAGCAGATGGAGCGGCTCGGCGCCCTGCTGGAGCCCGCCAACTTCGCGGGCGTGCAGCAGCGGTTGGAGGAGACGGGCATGCGGAAGGGCTTCGCGGTCCTGTTCGCCGGCGGCGCCGGCTGCGGCAAGACCGCGGGGGCCTACGAGCTCGCCCGCCGCACCGGCCGCGCTGTCTTCGCCGTGGACATGTCCCAGCTCAAGAGCAAGTGGGTGGGCGATTCCGAGAAGATTGTCAAGGGCGTGTTCACAACCTATCGCGAGATGTGCCGCACGCACGAGCTGGCGCCTATCCTTCTCTTCAACGAGGCCGACGCCATCTTCTCCAAGCGTCTGGAGAATCCGGAGGACAGCGTGGACCAGATGCAAAACAGTCTGCAGAACATTTGTTTGGAAGCCATCGAAAATCTGGACGGCATCCTCATCGCTACGACGAACCTGGCCTCGAACTTCTGCGACGACGCCTTTGCGCGCCGCTTCCTTTTCAAAGTGGAGTTCGTCAAGCCGGAGGTCGAGACCCGCGCGAAAATCTGGAAGTCCATGCTGGACGGCCTCTCCGACGAGGACGCCCTCACCCTTGCCGGCCGCTACGACTTCTCCGGCGGCAATATCGAGAACATCGCCCGCAAGGCCACCGTCGGCTACGTCCTCTCCGGCCGGAAAGCTACCCTGCAGGACCTCCTCACCTACTGCGATGAAGAGACCCTTTCCGCACAGAAGTCCGCCCGTCGCATCGGATTCTCGGTTTGAAAGAAAGATTCACACGCAAGCGACGTATTAGTAGGAGTATGAGACAGATTCAACTGAAAAGACCCGACCAGATCAAGGCCTACCTTGACAAGCACGTGGTCGGACAGGAGGAGGCCAAAAAGACTCTCTCCGTGGCGGTGTACAACCATTACAAGCGGATTCTCCACAAGGCCGACCCCGAGCGCGGGGCGGACGTGGAGAAGAGCAACATTCTGCTGCTGGGGCCCACGGGCTGCGGCAAGACCATGCTGGTCAAGACCATTGCGAAAATGCTCGGCGTTCCCTTCTATATCGGGAACGCGACCTCGATTACGGCGTCGGGGTACGTGGGTGACGACGTGGAGAGCCTGCTTTCGGGCTTGCTTATGAACTGCGACTATGACGTGGAGAAGGCCCGCACAGGAATCGTGTTCATTGACGAGGTGGACAAGCTTGCCAAGCGGGAGGCGGGTGTTTCGGTCACGCGGGACGTGTCGGGCGAGTGTGTCCAGCAGGGGCTCCTGAAAATGGTCGAGGGGCACATCATGGGTGTCCAGCCCCAGGGCGGGCGCAAGCACCCGGAGCAGCCGCTCATTTACCTGGACACGACCGATATCCTGTTTATCGGTTCGGGCGCGTTCGTGGGCCTGGACGGGATTGTGGAACGGAGAACCGGACGGGACCAGAGCCGGATTGGCTTTGGAAATGCGGCGGCCGCTCGGGACGGCGGCAACCCTTACGCGGACGTGACGGCCCAGGACCTGCGCGATTACGGCCTGATTCCCGAGTTTGTGGGCCGATTCCCGGTTGTCACGTATGTCGATCCGCTCGATACGACGGCGTTGGAGGGTATCCTGACCAAGCCCAAGAACAATCTTGTAAGCCAGTACACGGAGCTTTTCCGCGAGGACGGGATTGCCTTGACTTTCGAGCCAGAGGCGATTACGGCGGCTGCACAGCTCGCCTCCGACCTGGGCACGGGCGCGCGCGGCCTGCGCAGCATAATGGAAAAGGCTATGCGCGACGTTATGTTCGCGGCCCCGAAAGCCGCGTATATGAACGGCAACCGCGAGATTGTCGTAACCCGCGAAATGATTCTCGACGCCCACCCGAACGGCCCTGCCCGGGCCGTCTGACGGGCGGGCTATCTGGCTCTTGTACAAGGTGTGCTTTTAGGTGGGACACCTTGTACCTCAAAACGGCACTATAGCCACACCAAATGGCAAAATAGTGCACAAGGTACAACCATCAAAATCACACCTTGTACACAAAACCAGTTCACAATCTTGACCATATGTTGATTACGGACCAGAATCAGATCGCAGAGGCGATCTCCCAAATCATCGGCGAGGAATCCTACGTCTCCCTGCGCCGGACGGACTTCGACCAGCTCTGCCCGCACCCCGCCCGCGCCCTTCACGTCACCGCCTCCACCCCCGCCCTCCTGCTGGAGCGGCTGGCGCATGAGTTGGCGGCGGTAGGCGGAATTGAGCCGAGCCCGGCTCGCGCAGGTGCCCCGAGCCAGGCCGCCTTGGGCGCTCCGAGCGGTGTTGTCGCCTACCTCCGATGCGCCAACCTTCGCATGTCAGACCTCGAGCGGATCGACGCCCTTCTCCCCCACACCCCCCACTTCAAGCGAGGCCTCTCCTTCGTCCCGGAGGATGGGGAGAATGAGGTGTGGGTGTTTGAATAAGACTCGCGTTTGTACAAGGTGTGCTTTTATGTAAAACACCTTGCACAATAAAACGACACTACAACCACGCTAATTGGCGAAATAAAGTACAAGGTGTGATTTTTAGGATCTCACCTTGTACATGCATCAAAAGGTAGAAATGGAGAGGCTAGACAGGAGTGCACCCTATCACGAATTGAATCTTGCTCCGACCTTCTCCTTTCTTGACGACATGGATCTGAGTGGGGATACGTTCGTCCAACTCCTCACGGTGCGAGATGATGCCAACGCGACGGTTACTCTCGCCGGCGATTTCCTGCAACTTCTCCAAGGTTACCATTACGGATTCCAGACTTGCCTTGTCCAGAGTGCCAAACCCTTCGTCAATGAACAGAATGTTCACATTCAAGTCGGGTCGGTTCAAGGAGGACAGGGCCAACGACAGGGCCAGCGAAATCATAAAGCGTTCACCTCCGGAGAGGACGGTCGCACTGCGGATCTGGTCTTTATTGTAACGATCCTGGACCAGGATGGCCAACTGCTCGTTGTCCTCGCTGCAGGTAAGCTTGTATCGATCCGTTATCTCTTTCAGGTAAATGTTCGCGTTGTTCAGGAGCGGCCGTAGGATGTAGGTCTGCACCAAGGTGCGGAACCGGTATCCACCGAAATGGCGGTTGATGGGTTCCCACTTGTTGAATACGGCTTCCGCCTCATTGAGGTCTTTCTCCTTTTCGTCGAGCTTGCCCTGGTTTTCTTCGTTCTCCTTCAACTGGCCTTCAAGGGTCGCCTTTCGGGAGACAATGCCGTCGTGTTCAGCATTCAGGGCAGTTTTCGCCGCCTCAAGATCCTGCAGGGCAGGAATATCGGATTCCTCCGCAATGCCAAGCCCCTTCATGGCGTCTTCCTTTTCCGTTTGTGCTTTGGAGTTGTCATTGCAGGCATCGCGGTACTGGTCTTCCGCATCCTTCACCAAAACCCGGATTGCTTGCAGCTTCGGCTCCAAGGCCTGGATGGCGTCCAGGGCGGCCTCGTCCCGGCCGGTGGACAGATACCATGAATCCAGAACCTCCTTGTAAACGGCAATGTCCTCCTCATGCTCTTCGATGGCGGTATGGGCGGAACTCACATCGCTGTTCAATGTCGTCCATTCCTTGACGATATCGGCGGAAGCATGGGAAGCCGGAGCCATCGTCTTTTTCCATTCCGGGAAAAGCCCGAGGATGGAATCCCGGCAGCCCTCGAGGGTCGAAATAATCCGCTTGGATCTGTCGATGGCAGCATGGGCGTCCCCAGCTGCCCGAACCATCTCCCTATACTCCCTCGCATCGGCCTTCAAGGTCACGGCCGCCTGCTCCAGATCGGAAGGCCAGTCGGGATAGAAAGGGGTTATCGCGACGGAAAGCTCTTTCTGCAAGGAATCCCTTTTCTTCTCGGATTCCGCCTTCTGCCGACCATACTCCCGAATGTCCTCTTCGTTTTTTCTGACAGCGGCCGATGCCTCCTGCCATTTTTCTTTCGCATCATCCCGGGTTTGCTCCAACGGCTTTCGCTCTTCCGACAGGGCTTTGAGTTTCTCTCCGAGGGCCGAAATACGGCCCTGGCGAGTCTCCAGTTCGGACTTCCGGGCTTCAAGGTCGCTCAAGGCGGCCTCAATCCGCACGGACAATTCCTCTTCCGGGTTCAGGCCGGCCTCTTCCGCCATCTTCTTGATTTCACCGTCTTTGGCGTTGATGTCCTTGTCCAGGCGTTCCTTGTTCTTTTTCTTCTGCTCCAACTGGCCGGAGAACCGGTCTCTTTCTTCCTTCGCATCATTCCACTCCCTGTCGGCCCGCTCAAACTCTGCCTGTCTCTCCGCACGGATTCCATCCAGTTCCGTCACGCGCGCCGCATAGTCATCCGTGAATGCCTTGATTTCCTGACCACAGAGAGGGCAGACACTCTGGTGTTCTTCCTGCAACTTCTTCCGGAGATCGACGAGGATGTCGTCCGTCGACATGTTCATGGTGTCATAACACCTTTGCGCGGTATCATAGGTCCTCTTGGTGGCAGTCCTGATTTTTTGCACACTCACCACTTCATCCTCCATGGCCGCCAGAGTCTTCTCGTCCGTCGTGATACTGACGAGAAGCTCGGCTCTCTCTCCATTAAGCGCATCCCGGTCGGCGATGGCGGTCTTCAACTTCTCCAGCCGCGATACTTTTTCGGGCAATACGCTGTTCAACTCGCGATTCGTTCCCGCGGAATCCAAGTCATCTTGCTCTTTGTGCAAGCGGTTGATTTCATCATCTTTATCCTTCAGGTTCTTCTGTGCGGCATCCAGAGCCTTTTGGGTATCCGACTCGCTCTTTTTCAGCATCTCGGTCCGGGCCGACTCTTCCTGCAGCTTTGTCTGAAGATCGGCGATGTCATGATCAAGCTCACCGAGGTTGCCTAGTTTTACGACGATCCCGTCGGCACGGTCGTACAGATCCTTCCGATCCTCCAGCTCCTGAAGCCAGGCGTCGAGCTTGCCCACGTCGGTTTTTCGACGGCTGATGTCTTCGTTCCGGAAGGCCAGGTCGGCGAGCAGAATCGCGAACTGGCCAGCCAGTTCCACCGCCCCCTTCCTAGCGTCCTCCAAGTCCCGCCGCTCATTCCTGATATCCTGCAGGCGCTGGCGTTCCGTGACTGTGTCGTCCCAGTCTTTGATGGCAGCCTGGGCTTCCAGGTATTCCGATCCGCCCATGACCGCTTCCAATTCGGTTTTCTTCTTCGAGGTTTGCAGAATCATGTCAGCTGCCGCTACAATCTTTTTCACCGCATCGATCTTGACACCGACGACTCTCGCAGCCTCACTGTTCTGTCTCTCCTTTTCCTTCACCTCTGCCAATTCCCGTTTCAGGCTGGCAACTATCTCATCAGCCAAAACATATTCCTTCGCTTGCTCCCAATGTCCTTTCTTGGTCTCATAGTCGGTCTTCGCTTGCTTGAACAACCGCTCTATCGCAGCACCGTAAGCCGAGAAATGCTCCGTGTTTGTCAGCTGTTCCAGGATTTCCTGACGTTCCTCCTTCTTGCCCGTGAGGAAGGCGGCAAACTGCCCCTGCGCTAACATGACCATCCGGTTGAACTGCTTGAACGTTAGTCCAATGGCGGCTTCGTTAAGTTTTTTGACTTCATCCTTGTTGCCGTACTGGTCCGTGCCGACAGTCAAGGACATCGAGTAGGCGCGATTACGAAGGACTTTATCATTTCCCAGCTTGTACCCCAATGTCAGACGCGAACAGTATTCCCTTCCATCATTTCCTTCATAGACTACCTCACAAAAACAGGGATCCTTCTCGGAAATGCCCAGGCGAGTATACTGCTCAACACTCTTGACCTTCACTTCTTCTCCCCGGGTGTCGGTGAACTTATTCGATTGTGAGTTCTCCACGGATTCCAGCCGGGGCGTTTTTCCGTATAGGGCCAGGGCGATGCTGTCCAAGATGACGGACTTCCCGACCCCGGTATCGCCGGAGATCAGGAAAATTGAGGCTGGATCACCCGTGACGACATCCACCAAATCTTTTGTAAAATCAATATCCGCCTCTTCAATGGACGCGATATTCCTTATTGCCAGTTTCTTGATTTTCATACACTTATTCCTCCTGATCTTCGTTCTCCTTCACATTATCAGCCTGTGCTTTCTTTTTGGCGGCCTTCTGGGCTTCTTTCTGCCTGGCTTCTTCCTCGAAACGCTTGATTTCGTCGCGGACTTCATCAAACAACTTGCGTAGTTCGTCCGCATCCGGGAGACCGTGATACTGGCTCCGGGTTTTCTCAATAAAGTCGACAGGGTCCTCCATCTGCTGAAGTTCCGCCACCTCAAAGACGGGTTTCTCGGCGACTTCTTCTTTCTTGGTTTCTCCCACCCAGATCGTTTTCGGGTTGAAGCGAACTTCGTCGTCGTACGGAGCCAGAATGTCGTAGACCTTCGTGTTGAAGTTGGAAGACAGGGAGACCGCAGCATCGACGCAAAGCCGGAAATAGCCCTGCCCCACTTTGTCGCAGAAATCTTTCACGCCCGCGAGCGCCTCTTCCTCGGACGCATAACCCTTGCCGCCGTCCGGCAGGATGAAGAAATGACGCAATTCGTTGATCCGCAACGGGCGGATGGTTACGTCGGCGCCTTGTGCGGGGATCTCCACCACGCTGACGGAATGAGGATAGGTCTCGTCACAACTCACATGCAAGGCGCTGCCGCTGTAGCGCGCCACACCCGAAGGATAGGTCACGGCCTCATCCTTGAGCGCGTCTTCCGCATGCCCCAAAGTCTGGGGCTTGTGGATATGGCCGAGCGCCAGGTAATCCCAACCATGGCCCATCGACTGGATTCCTTGCGTACGCATCTTGCCAATCTCTCCATGCCCTTGCATATCCGTGCCCGTGATAGCAGCATGGGCCATCACTACAACGGGTTTCCCGGCCTCATTCTCGGCTTCCACCTTTTTTAAGATGTTCTGGATCACCTCCGGACGTTCGCCAATCATATGGGGAAGCGCGACGATATAGCCGCTCTCCAATCGGACAATGAACTTCTCCTGCCAGCCGTCCGGTAAATCCGTTGATCCGATGGCTGGCGCGGTTCCGACAAGGCGGACCCCGGCAGCATCCCAGACCGGACTGTCAGCTTGGATGCGCGAGGCTGAATCATGGTTTCCCGCCGCGATGACGATCGCCATGTCCGGATTATCCTTGGCAAGGTCCACGAAGCGTTCATTGAAGAAACGCTTCGTGGATGCCGATGGCTGCTGAATATCGAAGATGTCCCCACTGACGACCAACGCATCAGGCTTCTCCGCCCGACACCAGGCCTTCAGCTGCTTGAAGAAATGGGCGTGTTCGTCCTCCCGGTCATAATTCTGATAGAGAATCTGGCCGAGATGGAGATCGGCAGTATGTATGAGTTTCATGGCGTTATTACTTTTCTTTTACCTTAACCACCACCCCTTCCACGGGATAGTAGAGCAGCCGGGCCAGGGGCTTGCCCCAAGGCGAGGCGGAGAGGGCGTCGGCATAGACGCTGAGCTGGCTGGCATAGTTGCCGGCCCAATGCTTGCTTCCTGGATTAAAGAGCTCGGCCTTGGCGCCGGGGAAGGTCTTGTAGTCCACCAGGACGCAGCCGTTCGCCGTCCGCCAGACCAGATCCATGTTGCCGGAGAACACCTGTCCCTTGGCATCGGTGTACTGGAACGGGACTTCCCGTTCCAGGCTCGTGAACGAGCTGTACTTCCCCTCCAACCACACGAAGAAGTCCTCGATCGCTGCGACAACCTTTCCGGCCGCATCGGCATCGTGAATGCCATAACCCTCCAAGGTCGAAGCCGCAACGGCCAGGTTCCCATTGTGATTGTCTGGAGCGCAGCGGGCGAAGATATGGTGGATGCAGTCGCCGAACACATTGTCGTCCAAATGGCCATGGGGGATGTCAGTCCGGTGGCCGGGGTACTTCATGTCCTCCACATCAGCGACGGTCTGGACTGCAGGATCCTTGTACTTGCTGGGAGAATGATACTTGATTCCACCGTACACCGGTTCCTTCGGGAGCAAGAGGCCGGCCTCCTTATACCTTTCCGGCGCGGCGACGGACGGGGCCGTCATGGCGGGATCCTGCTGGAAAGCCCCATAGCGGGAGAAGAGCCCCGGAACACCCCAGATGTCCACCTGGGCATCGTCGACGGGGCCGATAACCGCCCTTTCCCGAACAGTCGGGCACAGGACGCGGAGAACCTCCGGATCATCATTCATGGCCACCGTAATGACGACATCCTTCGCGCGAGTGAAGCCCACGTACAGGAGGCGCTTCTCCTCGCCCCGCTTCACGGCACGACGCTCGTTCAGGGCGTCCTTGGATACAGGATTCGCCTGGATGCATTCCCTGACCCATTGCGTGTCCGGAAGTCGAGGAATGACAAGGATGCTCTCAGGGCGCGTGGACGGTCCCAAGACGGAGACACCTCCGATGGTTTCCTCCTCCTTGTACTCATCCAAGCCGCACAGGAATACGATCTTCCAGTCCAGACCCTTCGACTTGTGGCAGGTCAGGACCTTGACGCCGGCGGCGCTGTTGTCGAACTTCGCATCCGTTTTGTAATCCTTCAGGAAAGAGAGGAAACCGCGGACATCGGCTTCGACACAGAGGATTGCAGACTTACTGGCATACTCCTCCGCCGCCTTCCGGAGCAGGTTCAGGTTGCCACGCCGGGAATCGGGATTCCCCCATTGACCACCGATGCCCACCAGGTCGAAGCGCGTGACGATCTCGTTGACCCGATCCAGGACGGAATGGGAGCGGAGAGCTTTCGCGAAGCCTTCCAGACCCGGGAAGTCATCCAGGTTGTTCTCCTTCTTCCCAACCCGCTCTGACAGTTTCTCGAGATCCTCGCCCACGACGAGTTTCCGGATTTCGGCCCGGCTCTTCTCCCGGTCGATTCCCGCGGAGAGACGGAGAATGGCCAGCACCAGAGAAACCTCAGGCGTGTCCATGAATCCCTTCGGATCGACAAACCCCGTAGGGATACCTTTCTTCACCAGCGCCTTGCCGATTCTCGTCGCCTGACTGCCAAATCGGGTGAGGATGGCGATGTCGGAAATGTCGTAGCCGTTTTGTTTGAAACCCGGATCGGCGGCCATCCGGCATATGAACTCGGCCAGGGCTTCCTCGTCCACAGATTTCTTCCTATTATTTTGGGGGCATGCGGTCACATGATAGAGCGGACCCCAGGCCGTATCCTTATTCTTGGGGCATGGCTTCAGACGCACGTGTTCTTCAGGAATGACATCCTTAGGATTCCCGGTATTTTCCCCGAAAGCCTTGATGAAGATTTCATTCGCGGCATTCACCAGTTTCGGGGTCGACCGGTAGGAGGTGTCCAGCACCTGGGAAGAGTTGCCGTTGTCGTCTTTCTTGAACAGGGTCGTCGAGGCCGCGTCTTCTTCCGGTTTCGGGAAAGTCTTGACCAATTCCGCGACAAGTCCGGCGTCACTGCCCGCGAAACCATAGATGGCCTGCTTTCGATCGCCGACGAACCAAGACTGCTTGACATAATTGGACAAAATCTCGTAGATCTGTGCCTGGATGGGGGTGGAGTCCTGGAACTCGTCCACGAACAAATAGTCGACCGACGCCTGGATATCGTCCTTGACTTCATTCTTCCCGAGCAAGAGCAGGAACAGCTCCTCCATATCGGCAAAGTCAATGACACCGGTCTCCTTCTTGATCTTTACATAGGCGTCCATCCAGGCTTCCATGATGTTGAACAGCAGTTCGGCAACCTCGAAGATCATGGAATACTCGACCGGGACCAAGCCTTGGCTCAGCTGCTTGGTTGCCGACTTAAGGGCTTCTTTGGCAGCCGCAAGCTCCGGATCGAACCGGTCTTTGTCCAGACCCTTCTTCGCTATCTTTGCGGCATTACCCCATTTCATATCCCCAATCTCTTCCAGTTGACTCTTCTTGACCTTGAGAGGATCGATCTTCAAAATCTTCTGGATTTGCGCGCAATCTATGCCAAACTGCTTCTGGCCGGCATCCGTAAACAACGTGCTGATAGTGCTGTATTTGAGATACTTCTCATAATCGGGCCGGAGACTTTCGAACAGGGGCTGGTTTCCGTCCTGCTTGAAGGTATCGCGGAGAAGATTCATCGTCCGCTCCCGGAACTCCGAAATCTTTTCCTTGCCAAACCCGTATCCGCGCATCTTACCGAACAGCTTCTTCAGGGTCTCCTTCCAGAAATCAAAGTCAAGTCCTTCGTCTCCATTGGACAAGCCAAAGGTCTCCACGTACGTGTTCAGGAGCGCCTTCTGCTCCCCCGTTACCAGTCCATCCAGGGACCGGTCCATCAGGATTCCGGACACGCTCTCACTGACCGGTTTCACGGTCGGGGAGATTCCCAGCAGGTACCAGTACCGGTTGATGTAACGGCTGGCGATCGAGTGCAGGGTACCCATCAGGGCCCCGTTCATCTGGACGGCCTTATCCGGGGTAAGCGCCGCTTTGCTTTTCTCGCGGAACTCCGTTGCGGCCGCAACCGTATAGGTGGTGAGAATCATCCGTTGCGGATCTTTCCCTTCATTGACGAGACGGGTAATGATCCGCACCAGTTCCGTGGTCTTGCCGGCACCGGCACCGGCGGTAATATGATGGACGTTCCTGTAATCGTTCTTGCACATAATCAGTTAAGTTTACCTTTGAGAGCCTTGTAATGGAGATATTGAGCCTTTAGATTGCCGACGGAGACCGTGCGGCTCAAGAAGTCGCGGATCACCTTCGAATACTTCTGATGGATTTCTTCCAGGGTTTCCTTGTTTGTGTTCTGATGGGTTTTGGGGCCGGGCAGGATGGGAGGGATCGGACCATTCTTGTCATAGAAGTAAGACTGGGCCGTCAGCAATTCGGCTGTCCTGAGCATGAAGAAGGCTTGCGCGGCGACTTCCCCACGAGAGAGGATCTTCGTCCCGGTTTCAAGCAGTTTCCGGTAAAGGGCAAGTTGGTAGTCTGTCCCCTTCCGAATCTGGTTTTCCCGCATTTCGCTGCCGGCTTTGCCCGCCCATTTGAAGTCCAGGATGACATAATGCCCCGCCTTGTCTTTGAGCAGCAAATCGATGATGCCGGTAATCTTGAGCGGTTCGTAACCGGGCTCCGTGATGTCGACAATCCCGCTTTCCACCTCGCTTCCGACAATGGTCAGGTGGCTGAACCGGATGATATCTATCAATTTCGGGATGCTGGTCTTCCATAGGTTGGACTTTAACTGCTCCCGGTCCAGCTTGTTCTCCTGGAGATTCAGTTCTGCGCCAGTGGCCAGGACGGCGTCCGCGAAGAAAACGGCGAAATCGGCCTTGAACACGCGCTCGAAGGCGTCGGCATCGACCGGGGTGCCCAAGCCGGCAGCCTTTTCATAGATCCGACGGATGGTGTCATGCGCCACCAAACCCTTGATCAGCGAATCATTCGAGTCGCCTTCCTCATATAGGTGCAGGATGGATTTGAGTACCCAATCCAAGGGCTGGTCGAACATTTCTTCCAGTTTGGTCGGGGTCATATGGTCAGGGAGGGTCAGGTTCTTGATTTCCAAGTCGACCGGGTCAAGAACCGGTTCGACGGGCAGGGACGGACAAGGTTCCGATTTCGCCGCTGGAAGCGGTTCGAAACCGAGCTTCGCGAGACTATCCACACTACCGGCTTTCCGGAGGATGAACGGATGTTTCTCGTGTTTCTCGCCCAGGAAGGAATCGCAGTAGAGAACAGTCAGTTTTCCTCCGATGTGAGAAAGTCCGGCCAGGAAAAGGTCGTCTGCGAGCTGCAGGGCGTCGTCCTGTAACCAAATGTCGGGAAGTGTCCCCTTGAGTTCGCCGATGTCTTTCGGACAAAGGAAGGACAGCGGATTCGGTGCTTCCTTAAAAGAGCCATCTACCCAAATGACATCCTGCACATCAACGGCGATTCCTTCGATGGAGGAAACGACAGGAGCCGATTCGACGACGGCATGCTGGGCGACGGAGGCGGTGGGGGCGGAAACTGTCCGGAGAACCTGGCTGAAATCCTGCTCCGGAATGACCGGCTGCCGGTGAAACCCAAGCTCCTTGCACTGGAACTTCATCTCCTCGCAAATGGAGGCAAGCTCCTGCCACTGATCCAGGTAGATGCTGTCCTCTCCTTTCTTTTCAATCATCTTGGACGCACCTGTCGCCCATTGGGAAATCCGGTTGCACATCGCCTCGACCCGCTTGTAGGTCAAAGGCTGGTCCGGTTCCGGGAGCAAGGCTCGGATTTCTGCAAACAGGGCGGGATCGCTCCCGGCGAAATCGCCGATGATGCTGTTGAACTTGGCGAACCCGCGTTCCCGGATGACACTGCCCAGAAGGGCGCTCCGGAGGTCTTTGCTGCCATTTTTATAGGAATTCAGCGGATGGCTGGGAGCAGCGAGATAGTCGCGGTAGGCCTGGATGTCGCCCCCATCCTTCAGCAGCATCATCGCACTGGTAAAGAGGTGGGCGATAGGGCGGGGCGTCTCAGACGCGGAAGCATTTACGTAAGGACGACCGAAGGCGGCCATCGCCGAAGAAAGCGTCTGATCGTCAGAGCAGACGAAGAGGGCATCCCCGTCCTGAGCCGCCGCCCAGAGGCAGGCGTCTGAACTGTCATGGAAATGCTTGATTTCGACATCGGGCTCCCGCAAAACGACGACAGGGACGACCGGAACTCCGCAGCGGCGGAGATGGTCGAGCACGGCCCGATGGACAGGGTGCATATGTTCTTCCGGGGCATGGACATTCACGGAAAAACCGTCCAGGGCGGTCTCCTGTTCCAAGGAGGCCAGGAGGAGTCGCCAGCGATCAGCCGTCGTCCGGAAATCGGCAGGAAGCTCGGTTTCCACCTCGGCGAGGCCGCGCAGGATGACTTTTGCACCGGAAGTAAGCCCTTCAAGAATCGGGGTATCTACCTTCCATCCGGAGAGGACGAGCTCGTCGCGCCATTTCAACAGCTCGCCGGCCGTAGCAAGCGACGTGAGCTGAAGGGATTTGGCAAAGAAAATGACCGGATTCTTGTTCGCGGCCGATTGTGCCGCCTTTGCATAGGCAGCCAGGAGCTCGTGTTGAGCCTTTTCCTGCGCCGTGATTCCGAGCCGGACTTCCAGCCAGGTTAGCAGCCCCATGGGGCCGACATAACTGTCTTCGATTTTGCATACGCCTTTTCCGGGTTCCCCGGACCAGGCGCCCGAATCGTACTGTGGATTGAAATGGAGTGTTATCATGCGTGGTTTCGCTAACTTGGTTACTCGTTTTACAAAAATACGAAAAAGAACTACTTTTTTTTCAGTCAGGGTTCTAGCATTCTACCATAATCATTCATTTCCTTATTTCATTATACTCCTATAAGTGGCAATATTTCAAGTTTATTTCGGTATCTTTAGGAAGAATTTGGAACAACAACCCATGGACAACAAGAAGACCCTCGCCCGTGTCCTCGGCTCGGGCATCTACAATCTGGACACGAACGTGGTCCGGGAGTATCCGGACGGTCCGGGGAGCCGGCGGTTCACGGAAACGGTGCTCGGCGACGAAGTCGGCGGGACGTGCGGGAACGTGATGTGCATCCTGGCCGGGCTCGGGCTCGAAACCTATCCCCAGGCGTGCCTGGACGACTCTCCGGAGGGCCTCCGGATCACGGAGGACCTGAAGCGGTTCGGCTGCGACACCCGATTCGTGACCAACACGCGGGAGGGCGGCACCTCGCTGCTGCGGGTGACCCGGAAGCGGTTTCCGGACGGGTCCATGAAGGTGAGCGTCCGGGCCGGATCTCCGGGCGGCAGCCGGTTCCCGAAGCGGAGGTTTCTCCGCGTGCGGGACCAGGCGCCGGCCTTCGTCCAGGCCCTGCAGGAGGACTTCATCCCGGAGTTCTACTTCTTCGACGACCCCGCCGCCGGGCATCGGTACATCGCCGGGGCGCTGCGCGAGCGTGGAACGACCGTCTATTTCGAACCGGCCCGCATCGAGACAAACGCGGACCTGGAAAGCGTGCGGCGCAGCGACATCGTCAAGTTCTCGAACGAGAACATCCCGGATACATCCTTCGCGGACAGCTTCCGGGACAAGCTGTTCGTGCAGACGCTGGGCAAGGAAGGTCTGCGCTACAAGTTCCTGGACGGAGGATGGAAGACGCTCCCGCCGGTGGTCAATGCCCATGTCGTGGACACCGAAGGCGCCGGCGATGCGACCACCTCGGCGATCATCTACGGCATCGCTTGTTCCGGCAAGCGTTTCCGGGACCTGGACGAAACGGAACTCGTCCGGATCCTGACCGACGCGCAGCGGTTCGCTTCCCGGAGCGTCTCCCGGATGGGCACCAAGGCCACCGCGGTCAAGGACTGACAACAAGATGAACAACTGACACATAGAACTATGAGCATCGCTTATCACGGATCGGCTAACCTGTTCGACCATTTCGATCCGGCGTACATCCTGAAGGGAGCGGCCCGATGCCGCTTCGGAGTCGGAGCCTACCTGTCCTCGTGCTATGCCACGGCAGCCCATTACGCCGGCGCTTCCGGACGACCGGAGAAGTATGTCTATACGGCAATGATTCCCGACCTCGAGGAGGGAAACCATATCTTCTCCGCCCAGCCCGTTCACCCGGATATTGTTGCCCGGGCAGAGGAAAAGCTCGGCTTAAGCATCCCGGAGAAGGCTCGCACCATGGGAAAGTACTTCCGCAAGTGGATTGGGAACACGCTCATTGGCAATGGAAATACCGTCAACCAGCGCATCGGGTCGGCCTCCCCAGAAGCGGAAAAGGCCGCCTCGGCCTTCCTCCTTGGGATTGGCGTAGTGCTTCTTGTCTGGCCGAAGGCGCAGACAAAGCCCGAGGCCGGAAACAATTACGCCTTGCTCGACTATGGCGCCATCCGGATCCTGCAGGTGGACTCCGTCGAGCTGGACAAGCACGGACAACTGATCGAGGGATCGCAGAAAACCATCGTAAAATACTAAGGTCACAGCCATGCACATCCGAGAATTCATCGAGAAGAACTACCCGGAGTACTATTCCATCGAGCGCTATCCGAAGGACAGGACAGCAGCGTTCTGCTCCGTGGACCAGTCGTGGGGCATCCTGTCCAACTTCGGGAGGACACCGCTTGTGGTCGACGGGGTGCGGTTCGACTGCTCGGAGAAACTCTTCCAGGTCATGAAGTTCGCAGACCCTGTATCGCGAAAGGCCGTCTGGTCCGTCAACGGGCAGACCATCAAGATGAAGGCGAAGCACTTCGAGAAGGTGGGGACCGTCCGTCCGGACTGGGGGGAGATCATCGTGGACGCGATGAAGTTCTGCCTCATGGAGAAGTACCGCCAGAGCGAGGCCTTCCGGGAGGAACTGGAGCGCACCCGCGGGCTGTACATTGTCGAGGATCAGACAACCTTCCGGAAGAAGAGCCCCGACACCTGGGGTGTCA
>JAEEGK010016115.1_pt1 | contig 16476 bp, 28 predicted proteins | sample 8958771 | NCBI WGS metagenome assembly JAEEGK01 (sample SAMN16246547, study PRJNA631951) | gut metagenome | biome: gut microbiome; feature: rumen; material: SC-attached | host: Bos | place: Iran: Karaj | collected 2018-10 | reverse complement strand
CGCCAATCCCCCCTGGGCCAGCTCCACCCCGTCCGGGTTCGCCATGGCGCGCACCCGCAAGGTCACCCCGTCCAGGAGCTCCCGATAGCTCTGTCCCCCGTAGCTGCCGTCCCGGACGTAGCCCTGGCAGTACTGGTCCACAAGATACATGAGCATGTTGGTGGCGATATGCTCGCTGGCATGCATGGTGGAAATGAGCACGATCTTCCTGTCTCCCCGTCCGAGATCGAAACCGGGGATCCTGCGCCCCTCCGCGGAGGTCCCCGCCTCCCAGCACCGGATCAGCTCGGGATACCGCTCCTCCAGCGTTTCCAGATCCTCCAGCATGCGGGCATAGCTGTAGGTATCATAGGGATCCACCACGGAGTCCGGGGAGAGCCCCGCCCGGGTGAAATCCTTCTCCTTCTCCGGCTCCGCCGATGCCGGAATGGGAACGGCCGTCGGCCCCTCCGTTGGGGCACAGGGAGACGCCGGAGCCCCGTTCAGCACGGGCTCCGGCGTGTTTGCGGCCTTTTTGTTCTCCTCGATGCTCAGCAGCACCAGCGCCGCGGTGAGCAGGAGGACGATCAGGAGGCAGCCGGCCAGGATCCGCGTCACCAGCCGGCCGCCGTCTTTGCCGTTCATGGATCAGCCGCAGTATACCTTTCTGGAGACCTCATAGAGGATATACGGCGCTCTCTCGGGGGCGAAGCGCAGGTTGCCCATGGCATGGGGATGCTTGCGCACGAAGCTCTCGATGACCTCCCTCAGCTCCTCCTCGCTCATATCCTCCCGGATGCCGGTGATGGGCATGCCCAGGACGATCTGCTCGCCGTACTTTTCATACAGCATCTCGAAGTCGTTCATGGGCTGGCCGGACCAGGAGTCCACGCCCGCGTCGATCATGGCGGGGACCAGCAATTCGTTCTTGCCGCAGGAATGGAGGTCCAGCTTCATGCCGTACTTGTGGGCGGAGTCCACCACCCGCTTCAGATAGGGGACGATCATCTCCCGCACGGTGGCCAGGCTGAAGAAGGGAGCCCGCTGGGAGCCCCAGTCGTCATGGAAGTTGATGACGTCGCAGTCCAGGTACTTCTTGTAATACATCATGTACTCGTCATAGAAGGTGGCCAGCCTGTCGAACAGGCGGTGCACGGCATCCTGCTGGTCCTCGTCGATCAGAGCGAAGGCGGCGTCCTCAAAATCCACGAAGGAGATGAGCCTCTCGAAGAAGCCGGTGAGGATGGTGACCACCAGGGTGCGGCCGGGCTTGATGTAGCTTTCCTTGTTCCGCTTGCCCATGGCCTCCCAGTCCATAAGGTCCTCCACCTTGGGGAAGGTGATGTAATCCTCCCAGTGGTTCAGGTCCTTGACCTTGGGCTCGCCGGGACGGACCATGGAGCCGCCCACGGTGGGGATGTACTCCCACTCCACGCCGAACATGTCCGGTCCGCCGGCCTTGCTCAGGTCCAGCCGCTCCGCCTCAAAGACGAAGCCCCGGGCGATATTGTCCGGACACATGGGGGTGATCATCTGGGTATCGCCGTTGCCGGGCATCCAGAAGGGCAGCTCCTTGCTGAGAAGCAGCATGTGGTTGTCCCGGGGGGTGATGGGGGTATTGAAGATGGGGGTCGGCTTCATGTTGGGGCCGAAGCCGGGATTGAAGCCGATGGGGTCCAGCTCCTTGGGGTCAAAGGGGATACGTTCCATTGTTTCAGCACTCCTCTTATAATAATGTTACTCTCCGATCCGGTCGTCACGGTCTCTGCCGGGGGCAGTTCCTGCGGCGGGAGCCCCGTCAGAGATCTTTATGTATCTATCATAGCACCAACTTCCCCGTTTCGCAACCGTTTTGGCTTGCCTGAAAAGCGCGGACATGCTACAATACGGTAAATACGTAAGGAAAGGGAGGAACCCATATGGACAGACCCCCCATCGACAGTCCCTGGAAGCTCACCGTGCCCGATCCCGCCGTCCCCGGCGCGCAGCCGGAGGTGGACGTGAGCGGCATCCGCCGCAAATGGCTCGACCTGGCCTATGCCTCCGATTCCCCCAGCCAGAAGCTGGATATCTTCCTGCCGGAGGAGGGGGACGGCCCCTTCCCCACCCTGATCTTCATGCACGGCGGCGCCTATCTCTTCGGCACGAAGCGGGACATGCAGTTCCTCCACGCCGTGGACGGCATTACCAAGGGTTACGCCGTGGTGACGGTGGAGCAGCGCCTGGCCTTTGAGGCCCAGTTCCCCTACGGGCTCTTCGATCTGAAGGCCGCCATCCGCTTCCTGCGGGCCAACGCGGCGAAGTACTCCCTGGACCCGGACCGCTTCGCCCTCAGCGGGGACAGCGCCGGGGCCTATTACGCCGTCATGTGCGCCGCCACCCAGGACATCCCCGGCTATGAGGACTTCACCATGGGCTGCCCGGAGGCCTCCAGCAGGGTCCAGGCCGTGGTGGGCTGGTACGGCTGCTATCATCTGATGGAAATGCTGCCTCCGGAGCCGGACCCGGACAAGGCGCCCCCTCCGCCCCCGGCGGACATGCCCCCCATGCCGGACCTGTACAAGTTCCTGGTGGGGGCCAAGCCCAGGGATATCCACGGCCTCATGTACTTCACGAATCCGCTGAATTTCATCACCCCCGCCTTCCCGCCCATCCTCATCCAGGCGGGCACCGGGGACCAGGTGGTGCCCCACAGGCAGAGCATCCTGCTCCATGAGAAGGTCGCTGCGGTGTGCGGCGAGGGACGCAGCACCCTCCAGCTCATGGAGGGCTGGAACCACGGGGGCTTCAGCTTTGAGTGGTACGAGCCGAAGCACCAGACGGAGGTCTGGGCTTTCCTGGACAAGACGCTGAAGTAGGTCGGCATTGCAATTTCCCCAGCCTATGGTATAATAGGTCAAATCCCAAACGATGTATTTTTACGGAAAGGATGATCGACTATGATTCCCTCCATTACCTCTATGAAAGACGCCTTCAGCCTGAAGGGGAAGAACGCCCTCATCACCGGCGGCAACCGGGGTCTGGGCCTTGCCATCGCCAAAGCCTTTGCCGAGCAGGGGGCCAACGTGGCCATCTTCTGCCGGGACGCCAAGAAGGCGGCGGAAGCCATTGAGGAGCTCAAGCCCTTCGGCGGCAAGTATGAGAGCTTCAGCTGCAACGTGGTGGACCTGCAGAACGTGCGGGAAGTTGTCGCCAAGGCCTGGGACGCCTTCGGCGGCTTCGAGATCCTGGTGAACAACGCGGGCGTCACCTGCGTCAGCGAGCTGCTGGACATGGACGACGAGCTCTCCGACTGGTACCGCGTGCTGAACACCGACCTGAACGGCACCGTCCACATGACCTATGAGGTGGGCAAGAAGATGCGGGACGCCGGCAAGGGCGGCAGCATCATCAACATTGCCTCCAACGCTGCCTTCATCGTGAACAAGACCCAGGCCATGAGCCCCTACAGCTGCTCCAAGGCCGCCGTGGTGCACTTCACCCACTGCATGGCCTGCGAGCTGGGCAAGTTCAACATCCGCGTGAACGCCATCTGCCCGGGCTTCACCAACACCGATCTGAGCCAGTTCATCCCCAAGGATATGTTCGACTATATCAACAACCAGATGCCTCTCGGCCGTTTCGGCGAGCCCATTGAGGTCGGCGCCCTGGCGGTGTACTTCGCCTCCCCCGCCGCCGCCCAGGTCACCGGCACCGCCCAGGTCATCGACGGCGGCTACATCCTCTCCTGCTGACATGGGAAAATACACCGGCATCCTGCTGGTGAGCGACTGGGACCGCACCGTGACCGGGCCGGACCGCAAGGTCCCCCCGGCCAACACGGAGGCGGTCCTCCGCTTTATGGAGGGAGGCGGCCTCCTCTCCATCGCCACCGGCCATACCCGGCTGAGCCACAAAAGCCGCTGGGCGGAGCTTCCCACCAACGCCCCCCACATCGTGTTCAACGGGGCGGAGATCTACGACTACCGGGATGAGCGGAGCCTTTGGCAGGGACCGCTCCCGGAGGAGAGCCGGGCCCTTTTCACCCGGCTGCTGGAACGGCATCCCGCCCTGCACTTTGAGATCCAGCGCCCGGCGGAGACCTTCGTCTTCGGGGAGGATATGGGTCTTGCGGAGATCATGCGGAAAATGGGGGTCCCCATCCGCCTGGCGCCGCTGGAGCAGGTGTCCCGGCCCTGGCTCCAGTTCGCCGTCTCCGGCAGCCCCGGCAAGGGCGGCAAGGGCGGCGCGGATACCGACTGGTTCCGGTACTCCGACGGGGAGATCGACGCGCTCTTTGGCGGTATCCTGGAGGAAATAAACGCCCCGGGCACCGGCTGCTGCGGCTCCCGGAGCCTCCCCTTCCTCATCGAGGCCCAGGCTCTGGGCTGCAGCAAGGGGGAGACCGCCCGGCGGCTCCAGGCCATGCTGGGCTGCCATACCCTGGTGTGCTGCGGGGACGCCATGAACGACCTGAGCATGCTCCGGGCAGCGGACCGGGCCTTCGTGGCCGGGGACGGGGCGAAGGAGCTGCTGGACATGGGCTTCACCGTCACCGCCCCCTCGGACGTGGGGGTCCTGGCGGACGTGATCGCACGGCTGTGAAGATAATGGAACCGTATCGGATCATACAGATCGGCCTGGACGACTACCCACGGTGCAGCGCCATCTGGAATATGGAGACCTTCCCCTATACCCAGCAATTCCGGGAGCAGATCGCCGCCGGGGTCCGGGAGGTGTTCATTCTCACCGTGGAAGGCGCATATACTGCGGAATGCGACCTGGTGACCCATAACCCGGAATACGGCACGGTTCCCGGCGAGCGGCTGTACCTTTCCCGTCTGATCGTGAGAAAGGATCGCCGGGGACAGGGATACGGGAGGGCGCTGACAGCACACCTCCTGGAGCTGGCGCGGCAGCGGGGATACAGAGAGATCGCACTGGGGGTGGATATGGATAATCTGCCCGCCCTTGGCCTGTACCGGAGCCTCGGCTTTACCGTTTATGAGGAGGCTGAGGACATGGATGGCAGATTCTACCGAATGGAGAAGCAGCTTTGATTCCATATGACAGGTGTTGTTCTGTGTGATGTCCGGTTTTGCAGGATGCGCTGAAAACCGTCATGGGTAGTTCCGGCCCGAAATCCTGACTGTACGAAGAAGCCCGGCCCTGCGGCGATGCCGCAGGGCCGGGCTTAACTGCGTTATCGGGGAAGCTTACTCCGCCTTCTTGGTCTTCTTGGCGGCGCGCTCCTCTTCCTTCCGGGCCTTTTCCGCCTCCGCGTCCGCGGCGGCGATCTTGTCCTCGTCTACCAGAGCGATGATGGCTTCCTCAGCCGCATCGCCCCGACGGGCGCCCAGGCGCACCACACGGGTGTAGCCGCCGTTGCGCTCCGCGTAGATGGGAGCCAGGATGGTGAACACGCGGGTCACCGCGTCTTCCTTCGTCATGAAGGCCAGAGCCTGACGACGGGAGGCGAGGGTGTTGCGCTTTCCGAGGGTGATCATTTTATCGGCAAGGGGCTTCAGCTCCTTGGCCCTGGTCACGGTGGTGGTGATCTTGCCGTAGGTCATCAGGTCGGTGACCTGCTGCCGGAGCATGGCCATCCGCTGGTCGGTGGGCTTGCCGAGTTTACGGGTACCAGGCATATCGTTTTCCTCCTAATTGTTGTCGTCGCTCGCGAGGGACAGGCCCATCATGGTGAGCTTGTGGATGACCTCTTCCAGGGACTTGCGGCCCAGATTCCGCACCTTGATCATCTCGTCTTCCGTCTTGCTGATCAGGTCTTCAACGGTGTTGATGTTGGCGCGCTTCAGGCAGTTGAAGCTCCGCACGGAGAGATCCAGCTCTTCGATGGTCATCTCCAGCACCTTGTCCCGCTGCGTTTCCGCCTTCTCCACGACGGTGGACTTGCTGCCCACGTTCTCGCTCAGATCCGTGAACAGGGTGAAATGGTCGCAAAGGATCTTGGCTCCCATGCTGATGGCGTCCCTGGGGGTGATGGTCCTGTCGGTCCAGACCTCCATGGTCAGCTTGTCATAGTCGGTCATGTTTCCCACGCGGGTATTTTCAACGGAGTAGTTGACCTTCAGCACCGGGGTGTAGATGGAATCCACGGGGATCACGCCGATGGCGGTCTGGGGAGTCTTGTTCCGGTCCGCGCTCACGTAGCCGCGGCCCTTGCTGATGGTCATCTCCATGTTCAGAGTGGCGTCGGGGCCCAGGGTGGCCAGATGGAGCTCCGGATTCAGGATCTCCACCTCGCCGTCGGCCTTGATGTCGCCGGCGCAGACCTCGCACTCTCCGCTTGCTTCTATATATACCGTTTTGGTGCCTTCGCAGTGCAGCCTCGCGATGATGCTTTTGATGTTGAGGACGATCTCAGTGACATCCTCCTTCACACCGGGTATCGTTGAAAACTCGTGCGCTACGCCTGCGATCTTCACGGAGGTGACGGCGGTGCCCTCCAGGGAGGACAGCAGCATCCGTCTCAAAGCGTTGCCCAGGGTCGTGCCGTAGCCGCGTTCCAGCGGCTCCACGATGAACTTCCCGTAGGCCTCGTCACCAGGCGCTTCAATGCATTCGATGCGCGGCTTTTCAATTTCAACCATCTATAAAAACCCTCCTTATTCTCGCCCGCCTGCTCCTCCGGCAGTCCGCCGGGGGCCGGGGCGGCAGGTGGATATACGCAAACCGATTTGAGGGCGTCGTGGGTGTTACTTGGAGTACAACTCGACGATGAGGTGCTCCTCAACGGGCAGGTCGATGTCTTCCTTCTGGGGCACGCCGATCACCTTGGCGGTGGCGTTGTCCCGGTCGAAGTCCAGCCACTTGGGCGGCTGCCGGAAGGCGTTGGCCTCCAGGCTCTGCTTGAACTTCTCCAGACTCTTGCTCTTGTCCCGGAGGGTGATCACCATGCCGGGCTTCACCAGGAAGGAAGGGATGTTGACCTTGCGGCCGTTCACCAGGAAATGACCGTGGGTGACAAGCTGACGGGCCTCGGGGCGGCTCATGGCAAAGCCCAGACGGTAGGCCACGTTGTCCAGACGGCTCTCGCAGTAGGCCAGCAGATTCTCGCCGGTCTGACCGGGGGCGCGGACGGCCATCTCATAGTACTTCCGGAACTGGCTCTCCAGAAGGCCGTAATACCGCTTGGCCTTCTGCTTCTCCCGCAGCTGCGTGCCGTACTCGGAGGTCTTGCTCCGACCCTGGCCGTGCATTCCGGGGGGGTAGGTCCGGCGCTCGATGGCGCACTTTTCGGTGAAGCATCTGTCGCCCTTCAGGAAGAGCTTCACGCCCTCCCGGCGGCACAGACGGCAAACGGCGTCGTTATATCTTGCCATATCGTGTTTTCCTCCTGTCCTTCCTCAGACGCGGCGCCGCTTCGGGGGACGGCAGCCGTTGTGCGGGATGGGTGTCACGTCACGGATGAGCTGGACCTCCAGACCGGCGGACTGGAGCGCGCGGATCGCGGCTTCACGGCCGGAACCGGGGCCCTTCACGTACACCTCCACCTGCTTCAGGCCATGCTCCATGGCGGCCTTGGCGGCGGTCTCCGCTGCGGTCTGAGCGGCGAAGGGGGTGGATTTCCGGCTGCCCCGGAAGCCCATGCCGCCGGCGGAAGCCCAGGAGATCGCGTTGCCCTGGAGGTCAGTGATGGTGACCATGGTGTTGTTGAAAGAGGAGCGGATGTGCACCGCGCCCTTCTCTATGTTTTTCCGCTCACGGCGCTTGGTGCGTACACGGGCGTTCTTTGCGTTCTTCGCGCTTGCCATATTCCTTCCCCTCCCTTACTTCTTCTTGTTGGCGATGGTGCGCTTGGGTCCCTTGCGGGTCCGGGCGTTGGTCTTGCTCCGCTGTCCCCGGACGGGGAGGCCCTTGCGGTGCCGAAGGCCCCGGTAGCAGCCGATCTCGGTCAGCCGCTTGATGTCCAGCGCCACGCTGCGCCGGAGGTCGCCCTCCACCACGTAGTTGTGGTCGATGCACTCTCTGAGCTTTGCCTCCTGGGCCTCGGTCAGATCCTTTACGCGGATATCAGGGTCGATGCCCGTGGCCTTGAGGATATCGGATGCGCTTTTTCTGCCAATGCCGTAGACGTAAGTGAGACCGATCTCGATCCGCTTGTCCTTGGGCAAATCAACGCCGGCAATACGAGCCATACTTGTCAATCAATCCTTTCTTCAAACTCGGGGTCAACCCTGTCTTTGCTTATGCTTGGGATTCTCACAGATCACCATGACTCTGCCCTTGCGCTTGATGATCTTGCACTTTTCGCACATGGGCTTCACGGAAGGCCTGACTTTCATGAAATTGATCCTCCTCTTATTTGGTGCGCCACGTTATCCTGCCGCGGGTCAGATCATAAGGCGACATCTCTACCTTCACCTTGTCGCCGGGCAGGATGCGGATGAAATTCATCCTGAGCTTGCCGGAAATATGGGCCAGAATGGTGTGTCCATCGCCGATATCGACGGTAAACATCGTGTTGGGAAGCGACTCCACTACGACTCCTTCCAGCTCAATGACATCGTCTTTCGCCAAACTATCTCCCTCCCTGATCGTTCTCGGTTTCGCTGCATGACACCCGCGCTGCGGCCAGCGCGCGCCGGATGCCGGCATCTGTCTTCGGTTCCTGCAGCTTCCCGCTGACCGCGTCAAATAGGCTGTCCGGCAGGAATTCCACATGCTTCCGGTTCTTCCGCTTGGGGCTGGCCAGCTTTTTTCGCCTGCCGTCCGTCAGAAGCACCGTTCTTTCCGTCCTCTCCAGGACGAGATACAGGGTACCCTTGTCTCTCCCTGCCCGGGACCGGGCCAGGGCGGCCGCGCTGTCAGATTCCATCGCCGCCGTCCCCCTGGATAGGGGTGAGGATCTCCGGGTCCCCACGGGTGATGAGGATGGTGTTTTCGTAGTGGGCGGAGGGTTTTCCGTCCTCCGTCACCACGGTCCACCCGTCTTGCAGCACGCGGATCGCAGCGCCGCCCAGGTTTACCATGGGCTCCACCGCAATGGTCATGCCCGGGATCAATCGGACCCCGTGCCCCGGCGTGCCGTAGTTCGGCACCTCCGGTTCCTCGTGCATTTCGGCGCCTACGCCGTGGCCCACATACTCCCGGACGACGGAGTAGCCGTGTTCCTCCACATACGCCTGGATGGCGTGAGAGATATCCGGCACCCGATTCCCGGCGCGGGCCATTTTGAGTCCCTCGAAAAAGCTCTGTCGCGTGACCTGTACCAGCCGCCGCACCTCCTCGGACACCTGACCGGCGAAGTAGGTGCCGGCGCAGTCCCCGTGGAAACCGTCGATATAGGCTCCCACGTCGATGCTGACGATGTCTCCCTCCTTGATCCTCCTGGCCCCGGGGATCCCGTGGATCACCTGGTCGTTGATGGAGATGCACACGCTGGCGGGATAGCCTTGGTAGTGCAGGAAGGAAGGTCTCGCTCCCTGGCTCACGATGAAATCATGGACCGCTCTGTCGATGGCTTTCGTGGATACGCCGGGCTTCACCATTTCCCCTGCAAGAGCACGGGCAGCCGCGGTAATTTTTCCCGCTCGGCGCATCGCATCCACGTCGCGGCCGGTTTTCAGGGTGATCAAGAGAGCTGCTCCAGGGCTGCCGCCAGCTTTTCGGAGGTCTCCTCCACGCTGGCGGTCCCGTCCACGGGGATGAGCTTGCCCTGGTCCTTGTAGTAGCCCAGGATGGGCTCAGTCTGCTCGTGGTAAACGGAGAGCCGCGCTCTGACGGTTTCGGGCTGATCGTCCGGACGGATGGTCAGCGCTTCGCCGCACTTGTCGCACACGCCCTCCACTTTGGGCGGATTGGCTTTGATGTGGTAGGTGGCGCCGCATTTTGTGCAGGTGCGGCGGCCGCCCATCCGTTCTTCTATGGCCTGGTCCCCCACCTCCAGAGAGATGGCGGCGTCGATGGCCACGCCCATTTCATCCAGCATGCGGGCCTGGGCCAGGGTGCGGGGCACCCCGTCCAGTATGCAGCCCTTGCCCAGATCATGGGTCTCAAGGTAATCTTTCACGATGCCGATGATCACGTCGTCCGGCACCAGCTGGCCCTTGTCCATGAACGCCTTGGCGTTCAGGCCCACGGGACGGCCCTCCGCGATGGCGGAGCGCAGGATGTTCCCGGTGGAAAGGGTGGTGACGCCGAGCTTTCTGCTCAGCACTTCGGCCTGGGTGCCCTTGCCGGCGCCCGGAGGTCCGAGCATGATGATGTTCATTCCGCTAACCTCCTATCGAACTCAGTCCAGGAAGCCCTTGTAATGCCGCATGAGCATCTGGTTCTCCAGACCCTGGACGATCTCGATGGCCACGCCCACCACGATGATGACGCTGGTGCCGCCGAGGGAGATGCCGCCCGCCTTCGTGATCCCGCTGAACACGAGGGGAAGCACCGCCACGATGCCCAGATACAGGGAGCCGAACAGGGTGATGCGGTTCAGGACCCGGGTGATGAACTCGCTGGTGGGCTTGCCGGGCCGGTAGCCCGGGATGAACCCGCCGTTCTTCTTCAGGTTATTGGACACCTCGATGGGGTTGAACTGGATCGTGGCGTAGAAGTACCCGAAGGCGATGATCAACAGGAAATAGAAGATCATATAGGGGACTCCGTCCGTATCCAGGAAGTTCAGGAGCCCTGCGCCGAAGGAGCCCTCCGCCGGCTGCCGGAAGAAGGCGGCGATGGTGGCGGGGAGGGAGGCGATGGCCTGGGCGAAGATGATGGGCATAACGCCGGACATGTTCACCTTCATGGGCAGATAGGTGCTCTGCCCGCCGTACATCTTCCGGCCCACCACCCGCTTGGCATACTGCACGGGGATCCGGCGCTCCGCGTCGGATACGAAGATGATGAGCAGGACGATGGCGGCCACGCCGATGATGATCCCGATGAAGCCCACGATGCTGAGGGAACCGGCGGCCAGGTTGCTGATGAGCCGGGCCACGCCGGAGGGCAGCCGGGAGATGATGCTGGCAAACAGGATGATGCTGATGCCGTTGCCGATGCCGTACTCGGTGATCTGCTCGCCCAGCCACATGAGCAGCGCGGCGCCGCCCACGAAGGTGAGGATGATGACGATGGCGGCCCAGAAGCTGGAGCCGTTCTCAGCCAGCAGGCTGTTGTTCCGGATGAGCAGGTAGTAGGCAAAGCCCATGATGAGGCCGATGGCCACGGTGGAATAACGGGTGATGGAGTTGATCTTTCTCCGGCCTTCCTCGCCGCCCTCCTTGGAGAGGCGTTCCAGCGCGGGGATGGCGATGCACAGGAGCTGGATGATGATGGACGCGTTGATATAGGGCTGGATGCTCAGGGCGAAGATGGTCGCCGAAGAGAAGGCGTTGCCCGACATCATGTTGTACAGACCCAGCACCGTGTTCTGCAGGCTGCTGAAATAGCTCTGGAGCAGCGCGCTGTCGATAAAGGGAACAGGTACGGCGTTTCCGATCCGGTACAGCAGGATGATGAACAGGGTGAACCAGATCTTTTTCCGCAGCTCCTCTATCTTCCAGGCGTTCCGGAATACCTGAAACACTTACAACACCTCGGCCTTTCCGCCGGCCGCTTCGATCTTCTCCTTCGCAGTCTGGGAAAATGCGTTGGCGCTTACGGTCAGCTTTTTCTTCAGTTCACCGTTGCCCAGGATCTTCACACCGTAACGGCACTTGGAAAGGATTCCGGCGTCCAGCAGGCTCTCGATGGTAACCGCCGCGCCGTCCTCAAATACGTTCAGCTCGGAAACGTTCACGAACTCCAGGGGCTTCGCAAAGATGTTGTGGAAGCCGCGCTTGGGGATACGCCGGGCCAGGGGCATCTGGCCGCCCTCGAAGCCCACGCGCACGCCGCCGCCGCTGCGGGCCTTCTGGCCCTTATGGCCCCGACCTGCGGTCTTGCCGTTGCCGGTGCCGATGCCTCTGCCCTTGCGCTTGGCCTCCTTGGTGGAGCCGGGAGCGGGGCTAAGCTCATTGATCTTCAATGCCTTACCCTCCTTATTCTTCGGTGACCTGGAGCAGATAGCCGATCAGGGCGATCTTGCCCCGGGTCTGCTCATTGTCGGGCTGCAGGGTCTCGTTGCCGATCTTCCTGAGTCCCAGGGAATGGGCCGTGTCGATATGCTTCTGGAGCCTGCCGTTCAGGCTCTTGACCAGCTTGATCTTCAGATTCGCCATTTTTCAGCCCTCCTCAGCCCAGAATCTCTTCGGGCGTCTTGCCCCGGGTGCGGCCGACCTGCTCCGCGTTGCGGAGGCTGCGCAGACCCTGCATGGTGGCGTAGACCACGTTGTTGGGGTTGTTGGAGCGCAGGCACTTGGTCCGGATATCCTTGATCCCGGCAGCTTCCACCACGGCGCGGACAGCGCCGCCGGCGATGACGCCGGTGCCTTCCGGCGCGGGCTTCAGGAGCACGCGGCCGGCGCCGAAGATGCCGATGACCTCATGGGGAATGGTGCTGCCCTGGATGGTGATGTCCACCAGGTTCTTCTTCGCGTCTTCGATGCCCTTGCGGATGGCTTCGGAGACTTCGGAAGCCTTGCCGTGGCCGCAGCCGACCTTGCCCTTGCCGTCGCCCACCACGCACAGCGCGGCGAACTTCATGACGCGGCCGCCCTTGACGGTCTTGGAGACGCGGTTCAGGGAAACGACCTTTTCCAGGTATTCGGACTGGGCCTCTTCGCGGGGAGCTCTGTTGTTATTGTAAGCCATGTTCCTACTCCTTCCGTCAGAACTTCAGGCCGCCCTCGCGGGCGCCCTCAGCCAGGGCCTGCACACGGCCGCCGTAGACGTAACCGCCGCGGTCGAACACCACGGTCTCGATGCCCTTGTCCTTGCAGCGGGCAGCGATGGTCTCGCCCACCTTCTTGGCGGCGTCCTTGTTGCCGCCGTAGGCGCCGAAGTCCTTCTCCACGGAGGAAGCGGAAGCCAGGGTGGTTCCGTTCACATCGTCGATGACCTGGGCGTAAATGTGGCTCAGGCTGCGGAAGACGCACAGACGGGGCCGCTCGGGCGTACCGGAGATCTTCCCGCGAACTCTCTTGTGGCGCTTCAGGCGCTGCGCCTTGGTATCAGGTCTTTTGATCATTTCTGGTACACCTCCTTATTACTTACCCGTCTTGCCTTCCTTGCGGCGGACGACTTCGTCGACATACTTGATGCCCTTGCCCTTGTAGGGCTCGGGGGGACGCTTTTTGCGCACGTCCGCGGCAAACTGGCCGACCTGCTGCTTATCCGGCCCATGGATGATGATGCGGTCCTGGGCGGGAACGTCGATGGTGATGCCGGGGACCTCGTCCACGGTCACCTGATGGGAATACCCCAGGTTCATGATCAGCTGCTTGCCGGTCTTCTGGGCGCGGTAGCCCACGCCGTTCACCTGGAGCTCTTTGCTGAATTCCTTGTGGGTGCCCACGACCATGTTGTTCAGCAGGCTGCGGGTCAGACCGTGCAGAGCGCGGGTCTGAGGCAGGTCGTCCGGCCGTTCAACGTGGAGGACGCCGTTTTCCAGCTTCAGGGTCATCATGGGGTTCACGTCCCGCTCCAGGGTGCCCTTGGGGCCCTTGACGGTGACATGGTGGCCGTCGATCTTCACGTCCACTCCCGCGGGGATGACGATGGGCTCTCTTCCGATTCTAGACATTGTTCCGGCCCTCCCTTACCACACGAAAGCCAGGACTTCGCCGCCGACGTGCAGCTCTCTGGCCTTCTTGTCGGTCATGACGCCCCGGGAGGTGGAGATGATGGCGATGCCCAGGCCCTTCAGGACCTTGGGCAGGTCGGCCGCGCCGGCATAGACCCGGAGGCCGGGCTTGCTCACGCGGCGGAGACCCTGGATGACACGCTCCTTGCCGGCGTTGTACTTCAGCGCCACGCGGATGATGCCCTGGGTGCCGTCATCGATGATCTGGTAGTTCTTGATATAGCCCTCCTGGAGCAGGATCTCTGCGATGGCCTTCTTCATGTTGGAGGCGGGGATGTCCACAGAGTCGTGCTTGGCGGAGTTGGCGTTGCGGATCCTGGTGAGCATATCCGCAATGGGGTCCGTGATCTGCATGGATGGAGTTCCTCCTTGTTTGAATTACAGGCTTTTGCCTGTCTAAACGGCAGGTATCGGCGGAGCCGACCTATGCCGCTGATGCGCGGGGAACGATTACCAAGAAGCCTTTTTGACGCCGGGGATCTGGCCCTTGTAAGCCAGCTCGCGGAAGCAGATGCGGCAGATGCCGTAATTCCGCAGGTACGCATGGGGCCGACCGCAGATCTTGCACCGGTTGTACTTCCGGGTGGAGAACTTCGCGGGGGCCTGCTGCTTCAGTTTCAGAGAAAGCTTTGCCATATTCCCTTATCCTCCTCAAGCCTGGGTCGCGAAGGGAGCGCCCATGAGCTTCAGGAGCTCCCGGCCCTCTTCGTCGGTCTTGGCGGTGGTCACCACGATGATGTCCATGCCGCGGATCTTATCGATCTTATCGTAATCGATCTCGGGGAAGATCAGCTGCTCCTTGATGCCCAGGGCATAGTTGCCGCGGCCGTCGAAGGAGTTGGGGTTGATGCCCCGGAAGTCACGCACGCGGGGCAGAGCCACGTTCAGCAGACGGTCCAGGAACTCCCACATCCGGTCCTGCCGCAGGGTGACCTTCACGCCCACGTTCATGCCTTCGCGGACCTTGAAGTTCGCAACGCTCTTGCGGGCCTTGGTGACCACGGCCTTCTGGCCGGTGATGGCGGTGATGTCCTTCACCACGGCCTCAAGGGCCTTCGCGTTGTCCCGGCAGTCGCCGCAGCCGCAGTTGACCACGATCTTCTCCAGACGGGGCACCTGCATGGTGCTGGTGTAACCAAACTTCTTCATGAGGGCGGGGGCCACTTCCGCCGTGTATTTGTCCTTCAGTCTCGGCATAGCTCCAGCCTCCCTCAGATGATCTCGCCGCACTTCTTGCAGACGCGGGCCTTGGTGCCGTCGTCCAGGAAGCGGAAAGCGGGTTTGGTGGGTTTATTGCACTTGGGGCAGACACGCATGACCTTGCAGGCATAGATGGGAGTCTCCATCTTCAGAATGCCGCCCTCTTCGTTCTGCTTGCGGGGCTTCTTGTGCTTCATTGCCACGTTGACGCCCTCAACGATGACCTTGCCGGCCTTGGGAGAGCTGTGGAGCACCTTGCCCTGTTTGCCCTTGTCCTTGCCGGACAGGACGATGACGGTATCGCCTTTCTTGACGTTCATTCTCTGCTGCCCCCCTCAAATGACTTCGGGCGCCAGGGACAGGATCTTCATATAGTCCTTATCCCGGAGCTCACGGGCCACGGGCCCAAAGATGCGGGTGCCCTTGGGGTTCGTATCGCCGCTCAGGAGCACCGCGGCGTTCTCATCGAAGCGCACATAGGTGCCGTCGGCACGGCGGACGCCCTTGGCGCTGCGGACGATGACGGCCTTGACCACGTCGCCCTTCTTCACGCTGCCGCCGGGCGCGGCCTTCCGGACGGAGGCCACGATCACGTCGCCGATGTTGCCGAACTTCCGCTTGGAGCCGCCCAGCACACGGATGCACTTGAGCTCCTTCGCGCCGGTATTGTCAGCGACCTTCAGATAAGTTTCAGCTTGGATCATATCTCAGGCCTCCTTACTTCGCCTTCTCGATGATCTCGACGAGACGCCATCTCTTGTCCTTGGAGAGGGGCCTGGTCTCCATCACCTTCACCCGATCGCCGATGCCGCACTCGTTCTTCTCATCGTGGGCCTTCAGCTTATAGGTGCGTTTGATGATCTTCTTATAAAGAGGATGGGCGACCCGGTCCTCGATGGCCACGACGATGGTCTTGTCCATCTTGTCGGAAATGACGCGGCCCACTCTGGTCTTTCTGGAAGTGGTTCTTTCACTCATTGTTCGTCACCCTCCTCACTTCTCAAGCTGCTTCTCGCGGATCACGGTCTTGACCCGGGCGATGTCCTTCTTCACATCAGCCAGCTTGAGAGGATTATCGAGCTGATTGGTGGCATGCTGCATCCGAAGCATGAACAGGTCCTTCTTCAGGTCCAGGAGCTTCGCATTCAGTTCTTCCGCAGAGAGGCTGCGGATCTCACTCGCCTTAATCATTCTGCATCACCTTCCGCTTCCTCCCGCTTGAGGACCTTCGTGCGGATGGGGAGCTTGTGGCTCGCCAGACGAAGGGCCTCCTGGGCCGCGTCCTCGGGGACGCCTGCGATCTCGAACATCACTCTGCCGGGCTTGACGACGCTGACCCAGTATTCCGGGGAGCCCTTGCCGGAGCCCATACGGGTCTCGGCGGGCTTCTGGGTGACGGGCTTGTCCGGGAAGATCTTGATCCAGACCTTGCCGCCACGCTTGGTGTAACGGGTCATGGCCACACGGGCCGCCTCGATCTGGTTGCTGGTGATCCACGCGGGCTCCAGAGCAACCAGGCCGTATTCACCGTAGGTCACGGTGTTGCCGCGGGTAGCTTTGCCGGTCATCCGGCCTCTCTGCTGCCGACGGTATTTGACACGCTTGGGGATAAGCAT